>OBAR01000089.1_pt1 | contig 123117 bp, 95 predicted proteins | sample 1517911 | NCBI WGS metagenome assembly OBAR01 (sample SAMN04571709, study PRJEB22368) | human gut metagenome | biome: human gut; material: stool | host: Homo sapiens | place: Luxembourg | collected 2012-10-26
CCCGCTCCACGGGCACGCCGCTGGCCTGCGCCACCACCCGGGCAATGTCCTCCCGGGTGAGGGTGGGATCTGCTTTCCCCTCCCGCTCGGCACGGATGCGGGCAGCGGCACAGGCCTCGTCCACAAGGTCGATGGCTTTATCGGGCAGGAAGCGCCCCGGCAGGTACCGCACCGAGAGCTCCACGGCCTCCCGCAGTGTCTCGGGCGGCAGATGCACGCTGTGGTAGCGCTCGTAGCGGGGGGCAAGGCCCTCCAGGATCGCCGCGGCCTGCGCCGGGGTGGGCTCCTCGATCTGCACCCGGCCAAAGCGGCGCTCCAGTGCGGCATCTTTCTGGATATGGGTGCGAAACTCCTGATCGGTGGTGGCCCCGATGAGCTGCAGCTCCCCCCGGGCCAGCACGGGCTTCAGGATGCTGGCGGCATCAATGGCCCCCTCTGCCGCGCCGGCTCCCACGATGGTGTGGAACTCGTCCACAAACAGGATGGCACTGCCGTCCCGCACAAGCTCCTCCAGAAGACTTTTACCCCAACACACCAACGTCATTTTTCTCTCAAAATATAGGACTAATCAAAGAATAATCCTCGTTCAATCAAATCCAATCACATTTTTAACGGTCTCTGAATTCAAAAAATAAAAGTCCCTGAATATTCCGCGGCTCGACTCGCAGATACTCAGGGGCTTTTTTCTTTCGTGAAAGTCTTTCAAATATCAGTCTCGTATCGTGAGCTTTATTTCACATCCGTACATCAATTGGCCGCATCTCAAACAGCCCGGTCTGAAACGTCGCTCAAAATATCATAGCCCAATATCTGGGAGCCCTTTCTAAATATCATATTACCATAGTCCGCGATCCAATTGCAAGCCCATTCTTCAGCATCGACCCAGTAGGCCGATTTCACCATGCGGTGCAGCTCTGGCAGCAGACCGTAACTGACTAAGGTAACATGGCCCAGCTCATGGATCAGCACCCTTCGCAGCTTTCCCCCGCTCAGTCCTCGTGCCACAAACACATGTTGCAGCTTCGGGTCTGTCACGGCAAGAGTCCTGCGTCCGGTGCGATCCACAAGGTATGGGCTGTCCGGGTCTACAAAACGGATGCGCCAAAGCCACCCGTTTACCGTAAACCGTTCCATTTTGAATTATGCGGGCATGTCCGCCACGAGCTTGGTGAAGTCAGCCTTGATCTTCTTGCGCAGGTCAGGGTCAGCATCCCCGTAAATGGTTCGGATGGTGCTCATCGCGCTCGTCAGGTGCTCGCTTGCCCGGCGCTCCATCTCCGCCTTGTCCATGGCCGTGTGGCTCTCGGTGTAGTGCTTGCGGGCTTCCAGGTACTCGCCATAAGGCTTGCCGTACTGTCTGCCCTCATGCTCAAACTCCCCACGCCGACGCAGAGGGAACTCCCCGTGGTCGTCACGCATCTCCCTCTCGAACTCGTCCGGGTCACGCAGCCACTTCTCCATGTAGCGGTGCTGTTTCGTCGAGGGCGTGTACCCCATCCGATAGTCTTCCGCTTCGCCCATGGCCTTACTGACCTTCTCGTAGTAGCAGGCTTCGTACAGGTTCCGCTTCGTTTCGGCAAGGTCCTTGATCATGTCAGTCACTTCCCCTGCCTCGTGGGTGTTCACGCTCTCGATGCCCTTCGCCAGCTCTCCCTTGAAGGCATCCACCAGAGTTTCCATCATCGAGCAAACACTCTCCATGCAACGATTCTCCATGTTGATTCCTCCTTACGAAAGCTTCCGCACGATGAGATTCGCACCGGGCGAAACAGTCAGAGCGGCTGTTCCGGTGTTCACGATGCGGATCACGTCATACATGCCGCAGCCAGTTCCCAGCAGCATGGTTTTCGCCACGTTGAAGGCATCCCCGGCAGCGGTGCTGGTCACGATCATGTTGGAGCCGGGGAGCACTGCATTCCCTGCGGAAATGCTAAGCTGGACCGTACCGGCAGCCACACCTGCGATGTTGCCCGAGAACGCCACTTCGTAAATGCCGGGCAGTCTGAGCTTTACATCACTCATGCCCGCACGGTGACATTCGGCGGTGCAACGGGTCTTGAGGTTCGTCACGTCAAACAGAATCGCCTGACCGACTTCCAGGGTCTGAGCAGCAGAATTGGATATCTCGATCATCTGCAAATCCTCCTTCAAATATCAATAAGAAAGGAGCGCCAGTCTCCCAGCGCCCCTCCATTTTGAAATTTCGCTTAGGCGGCCATGTTGCAGCACCCGGTCAGACCAGCGATCTGGCAGCCCAGAGTACCGGTACCGGCGTAGGGGTTCTGCACGATGTAGGCAGGGCCGGGAGCCGGACGCAGCTGGTTCACCAGATAGTTGTTCTGAGCCTGCTGACTTGCAGCGAGGGTCATCTGGCTCACCTGAGTGCGCAGCTGTGCGATGGTCTCATCCTTGTCGGCCATGCGGTTTGCAACGATCTCGTCATGCAGCTGGCGATAATTTGCATTGTCGTTCTGCATGATCTGCTGTGTCTGGTTGGCGATGGCGGTCGTGATGGCGCAGGTGTTGGTGGCCAGGTCGTACTGGATCTGTGCCTGCCCCTGACGGTTCTCACAGCAGCAGTTTGCCAGCTGGGTCTGGAGGGCGTTGGTGTTCTGCATGTTGGCGACCGTGTCGGCGTTGATTGCCTGCTGGATGCCGAAGTTACCCTGCATCATGGCAGTGTTCACGCCATTAAAGCCCTGAAGCATCGCGGTGTTGGTGTTGTTGAAGCCGTTCAGCAGGCTGGTGTTCATGGCGTAGAAACCGTCGCACAGACCGTTCTCCAGGCCATTCAGCTTGTTGATGACGCTCTGATTGTCGAATCCACGCTGGATATCTGCCTGGGTAGCGGCACTTGCCAGAGCGCTGCGGGTTGCAGAGCCATTCCCGCGGTTGCCAAAACCGTTGCCGTCCCAGTTGCCAAATCCGCCCCACAGAGCGAACAGGATCACAATGATCCACCATGCACCGCAGCCGTCGCCCCAGCCATTGCCGTTCCGGTTGCCGGTCACAGCAGCGATGTCAGCCAGACTCGGGATCATGCCCATCATACCATTGTTAAACATATCATTTCCTCCTTTGGAAATTTCAGTGAGTGGAAAATACGGATATGTTCACTGAGCCTTCTTTCAGGCCGCGCGTATCCTGAGCAAAAGCTCAATTCACATCACTTGGGATATGTTTAACGTCCGTTTGCTTTTAACGACCTCTGAAGAACCGCATTGCCTGTGCGTAGGCCTCCTCGGGTGTGATCCCGTAGCTCTCGCACAAGTTCCGGGCGATCTGCTCACCCGTCGCGTCGTCTCCATTTTGAATTGCCGACAGCGCGTTGTGTGCCATCGGGTTGTTTCGCAGCTGTGGGTTTCCCGCCAGTAGACGGTTCACAAAGTTCATTCTCGGGTTATTCGGCGTTTGGTTCATGGTTCAGTCCCTCTTTTCCGTGTTTATAAGGTTCTTTGCGGTAAGGTCTTGACTTTTTCTGTACCAAACGCTTGATCTCGTCCAGCTTGTCCCGAATCTCTGCCAGCTCACCATTTTCAGGCAGGTTCTCAGCGGTCTGGGCCATGGGAACGAAGGTCATGGTTTCGATTTTCCCGACATTCGATAGATACTTCACATACACACAGCTCATGTCATCTTTCGGGAAGATGGCCACCGTGCCGTTGTTGGGCACTTCGTTGGGGCGTACTTCCTGGATGTCATGGATCATTCGTCCAGGGATGGCCTGTACGAACTGCTGCGGGTATCCATTTTGAATTCCCATCCCCTGCATCTGTTGCAGGTTCTGATTGTTTTGCCATCCTCCCAGAGCAGCTGCCTGTTGAGGAGTAAGGCTCTGCGGAGGATATGCACCATAATACTGGTTCATAAAGATCCTCCTTTGCAGGTTAAATAATTACTGGTTGTTCTTGGCCCTCAGCTCCGCATAGAGCTTGTCCGCCGCAATGGCTTCCTTCGTGAACGAGTTGTTCTGCCACCAGTTCACAATGGCCACCACAACGGTGATGAGGGTGCTTACCACCTGCTGGAGCTGCTCGTTGTCAATGGGCAGCGGGCTTTTGCCAAAGGCGGTCAGCAGACTGTTCAGCAGCGCCACAAGCAGGCAGATGGTTCTCGCCCACGTTGCGGCGGTCACGGTCGTGTTCTGTTCCATTTTGAAATCTCCTCTCACGTCATGGCGTGTTCTTCCCGGACAGGCAGACTTTCCACTCGCTCATACAGGTTCGTGCCGGTGCCGTTTCCATGCAGTTCGTGGTATGCCTCATAGATAACGCCGACGTTCGTCAGCCCTTCCACGTCCACATACCCCTGATGAAGATAATACCGGCAGCTCTGATACAATCGATCATGGAGCATCGCTTTCACGCCTTTTTTCAGCGCTTTCTGCTCCTGAATGGTCGCCCAGAGCGTCTTACCCATCCAGCCCATGATGCCTGCCACCAGGATCGACACGATCTCGTTCAGATGTGTCAAGATAAAGCTTTCCGTGGGGGTCACGCTCCCTTCACGCTTGTCAGACCCGCTTTTGCAATGATACTCGGGTAATCCTTGTAGACATGGTTCATGTCCACCACGCCGCTCACACCAGCCACATTGCCCTTGGAGCTGTACTGCCACATACCGTGCTTGCGGGTCGGCCGCTTGTTCCGGTAGTCCGCCAGCCATAGGTCAAAGTCGTTCAGCTGCCACATGTTCAGGTTGTAGTCGGCAAAGTTCGAGTAGGTGTACAGGATCGCGTACAGCCCCCACTTTTCAATCTCCCTGAGCTCCATTTTGACAAGTTTCGTCAACTCGGCTGCGGGCAGACCTTTCAGACGGGGGTCCTCCACATCCATAGCAATGGGCAGCTCAAAGCGCTTTCCTTCCAGGCAGGTCTTGAGCAGGTTCAGCTCCTTCTTTGCCATGCCTTCCGTTACCGCAACGGTGTAAGCATATACGCCAACTGGCAAACCAACAGATTTTGCCCCGGCATAGTTCGCTTCAAAGCACGGATCGACGTAGAGCTGCCCGCTCTTGGTGGAAACTGCACGGATCATCACGCCACCTACTTTTCCGCTGGCCTTGACTTTTTTCCAGTCAATGGTTCCCTGCCAGCGGGAAACGTCGATGACATCAAGCATTTCCCTGCTCCTTCAGTTTCTCGGCCAGCTGGATGCACAGCTTTTCGTACTCCTCTTCGGTCAGGCTGTCATTGGCAAAGAAGATATCCAGCTTCTTCTGCATCCTGTCGGTCTTGCCGCGTTCGATCAGGCGTGCACAGGTGTTGTAGAGTTCCATTTTGAGTCCTTTCTGCTCACGTTCTGCATGAGCCATCTTAATGTAAAAAATCGCTCATCGGCATTCCTTTTCAGTATGCCAATAAGCGAAACGATACAAATAGGCTGACCCGACTCTTATTCCTCCGGCGTAACCCCCAGCTCCAGCAGCGTCAGCCTATACTCCTGATCCACCATCAGGGTATCGGTGTCGGTCTGGGCACTTTGCAGGGCGGCCAGTGTTTCGGGCAGGGCGTCCACGGCTTTCTGACGTTCTTCCTGCTTCTCTTTTTCGGCTTTTTTCTTTGCCAGTTCCTCAGCCGTGTATTTGATGTATCGCATGAAAGCCACTTCTTCGTCATAGGCATCCTGCGCCGGAACCGCTTTGACATCCACGACTTTCTTTACGTCTTTGCCCCCGTTGGGATATTCACGGATGGTCTCGTAATGGCTGACTTCCTCCACGCCTTCTACCGCATCATGGTGAACGGTCTTGGTCTCATTCTTCAGCCAACCAAGTTCGAGGTCAGGGTTTTCCACAGGGTTGTCATCCTCGTCCACAAGCTCCGGAGCAGTGTTTGCCACAGGGGGCGGCAATTCGGGGAGCTCTCCATAGTAGAAATCATCTTCCATAGAGGTTCATCTCCTTCCATTTTGAATTTTTCATTTCGGACTTTCGGCAGTTTTCGCACTTCTCAGCGCAGGTCTGCCGAATATTGTAGGTGAAACTACAGCTATGGCAACATGGCGATTTGTGACCCCTTCTGGTGCATTTGCAACTGCATCCAGTCAGCCTGGTCCCGATGGATACGCCAATAATTTGGGTCTGAACGTGAACTTCTATGCAAGCCGTTGCTCCTCTGTCTATGGCAATTCGTCCACAGTCCAGCCCGCTGCATATTACGTGTACATGTGGCGAAGAATCGCATGATCACGCAGTGCGCCGCCACATATAAACATAGTAGGCGGCTGGTTGAACGGTGGAAGCATTGCCGTAAATCGAATTTGAATCCGAAGCATAAAACTGTGCATCCGCCCATCCAAGCCAGTCGGAACGGTCCGTTTGTTGGCTGAAACTGCTACAGTTGGAGCGCTTAAAAACACCTGTTGATTGATTAAAATGACTACTTACAAACAGATCTTTCAGTACACCCGTAATATTCGGCAGACCTGCGCTTACGGTGCTGCCTGCGCCGTGGGAACCGGAAACGCCCATCAGCACACGCTCAGAAGCAATGCTCTCCCACGTTCCGCCGAATAAGCTTGCCGGGCTGGTGGAACTGGTACTGATGTAGATAGCGCCCACGGGGTGAAAAGAAAGTGCAGATACTGCCTGCCAATTACTAAAGCTATTACCGTCCTGCCAACATTGACGATAGCACATTGGGGCAGTGGAAGAATGCGCGATATAGATCTGAGTGCAATTTCCGCTATAATTCCATACAAAAACCACACCGTACTCATATACTCCCGTAGGGCTATTTGTGCTCCAGTTTTCAGGCGATGTTAACCAGACTCCGGTCTCGAGATCGTTCCAATTATAGTTCGCAGGTATACCGCCTCTCCATAATAGATTTCCACATGCCCAATCTACTGCACTTGCCCCTGTACCTCCATGTGCAATATCAAGGATTCCGGCGTTAATCTCTGAGGCGTTGGTCGTCCCGTCTTTGCCGTTATCGCCTTTGTCTCCTTTGTCTCCTTTGTCTCCTTTATCCCCCTTGAACGCGCCCGAATCCGCCGCTTCCTGCAATGCCTTCATGGCCGCATTGGCGGAATCCTTAGCGCTTGCCTCGGAAGCCGCCGCACTTGCTGCGGAATCGCTTGCATGCCCTGCCGATTCATTGGCACTGTTTGCGGAATCGCTTGCATACCCTGCCGATTCATTGGCACTGTTTGCCGAAGCTGTTGCCGAATTGGCACTTTTCTCCGCGCTCGCCTTGGATTCCGCCGCCGAATTGGCCGATTCCGTGGCACTTGTAGCCGATTTGTCTGCACTTGCCTTTGCCGCATCCCGTGCCGCTTCGGCCTGACGGAGGTAGTCCTTGATCTGTTCCACGCTCTGGGTCACAAACGCTTTCGTCCACTCCATGCTCTGGGCCAGATACTCCCGCACTTCGTAGCCATACAGTGCTTTCCGGATGCCGTTTATGATCTTATCGTAGTCTAAAGTTGCCATTGATATTTCTCACACCTTCCCTCTGTTGCGGGGCACTCCATTTTGAAATTTCGCACAGTGTCATTCGGTTCAGCCCTGTGCATGGCGAATCAGGCCCTCTACGTTGGTTTTCGTCTGCTGGGTCGATGTCGTCGTTTTGTTCTGCTGTTTGGTCAGCTTTTCCGGAGGCCGACCAAAGGTAAACTTTTTCTGATCAGGTTTGTCCAGCGGCAGTATCTCTTTCGTGCACACCATCCACTCATCGATGCCGTGGGGCGTTGCGATGATTCGAGTCTTTTTCAAAAAGCCCAGATGGTCAGTCGAAACACCAGCGTCGCACAAATCAAATGCTTCCACCTGAACGGTCTTCTCGATGGTCTGCTTGTAAGTAGCAAGCGCTTTCTTACAGACCTCACACAATGCATCATCAGTCGTTGCCGTGTCATCGACAATACGCCGGGCATATACGCCGTACTTTTTGATGGAAGCCTGATCTTGTGCGTTTCCCGAGATATAATTCGTCTGACTGGTCGCGAAGATCCACCATCCTTTGGTCGTAGTGCTCAGACGGTCACTGTATACCACGTTCACAAAATCATCAGGGATGCGGCTGGTGCACTCGAGATCGAGCATGTTCACGCCATACTTCACGGTCTGTGTCGTGGTGTCCGAAATATCGGTCGTGTAATCCAGATAGAACGTGATCTCGTTGTTGGATTCAACATACCTCGCCCGGAAATAACCGTCATAGTCGTCTGTCCAGCGGCTGTTGATGGCATCCCAGCAGATGGAAACATCCGTGCCATCCTTGGAAAAATCCTTCTGGACATTCCGCTGAACGTTTACCGTGCCGGTGTTAAAAAACGGAGAGCGCAGGGGCGAATTATTATCGTCCCAATAGGGATTTGTAAATTGAGCGTTTATCCATAAAGATCGCTTTTCGATATCAATGCCGTTTGGCAAAGTAATGTAATAGGACATAGGCCGGACGAAAACGGTATCCCGCTTCAGGAATCCAAGTACATCCTCAACAACAATGCTCTTGCTCAGATCAAAGTTCAGTGTGACTTCATTCACATATCCGATCCAGTAAAGGGTGCCATCCTGATAGACCGCAACGACTGTAACCGATTCGGTGAAGCTGTTGTAAAAGGGGTTAGCTGTATTCGACACGCCTTGCGGCCCCAGAAGGAGTTTCGGCACAGTAAAGGTAAGACTGCCGATCTCATTTTTTGCCTGTGTCAGTTCCGGATCGTTGATATACTCCGGGTGGTCCATGGACCAAATAAGGTCTTTGCTGGTCCATTTCCATTTTGCATGGCCGGAGCACCGTCCCGCATACACCTGATACGCCATTTTGAACATTCTCCTTTCTCACAGGAATTGTGGGTTGCCAATGGTCACGGTCACGGTCGAAGCTGACTTTGCGGTGACCTTCAGCTCCCAGTAGGTATAACCCAGGTCATATTCCACCCCGATGGTCTCACTGACGGGCAGAAAAATGTTTGAGCCCAGTGTCCATGTTTTGGTCTCTGAACGAATGTCCGGGTTTTTCTTCGTGGCATAGCTGTCGTATCTTCGCGATTTCAGAAACGTCACTTCCACGCTAGAACCGCTTCCCGTGCTCACGGTGATCGGATAGCGCACATCGCTGGGCGGCAGTTGCAGGGTCAGTACCTCTCCTGCGGCCAAGGAGCGATTCTTCAATTCTGCCTGTCGATACCATGCGATATCCCGTTCAAAACAAAAATCATCCCATTTCCACAGGTCATTCCAGTGAACGGTGGCATACGGATACAGGCTGTAGTTCAGCGTCAGCACCGTATGGCCGTTCTTCCACTGGATTTTTTCATCTACCCAGACACGCCCAGTGTAGGTAAAGTTCGGGTCGTCCTCCAGAACAACTGTCTGGAACCGCCCGGCATTCAATCCGAGCCATTGCGCAATTTGTTCTGCCGCGTAATGGCCCGATGTTCTTACAACGACCCCATAATTCGTTTCGTTATGGCTTTGCCAGCTCTCATTTTCCACATAGAAATCCCAGCTCCCCTCCCGGTTCTCAAAAACAGGATTTCCCGTCAGACTGTGGGAAAGGTCTACCGTTCCGCATCGTCCTGCCACTGTCACAAGGATCATCCGCTCTGTCGGTGGAGCCACCACAGGCATTGTGCAGGGGATCAGATGCCAGTCTTTCCATGTGTTTTTTATGCCGTTGATCGTGATAGAATGGTCCATCTTTTACACCTAATCGTAATATTCTTCCTGGTCACAATATGGGAATCCTGGCTGGATATCGTAAGAAACTGTCACCGTCGTTCTTCCGGAATTATCCGGTTTCACCTTGCTGCACCACATCCGGATGGCGTGCGGAGCCTTGGTGAGTCCAACGGAACTGTTTCCAAAACCACCCTCTTCTCCCGGGATATACAGCGTGGTTCCACGTCGTCCCTGCAAGAAGTGGAGTATTTTATGGTATTGTCCGAAGAAGCACCATGGATGGTCGTGGTTTTCATCCGTTCTACTGTCGTTCCCAGAATAGTGCACAGAGTGCGCATACAGGTCATGGTCCCACAAACTATGATTTATTCCATTCGGCAGATAATAAAAATCGAGAGACCCTGTGCGGGCCTCCCAATTCTTATGCGCGTTTGTCGCATCCAGAAATACTGGCTGGATCAGACTGCCATGGACCCCAGGCAGGGTCACAGTCGTCACTTTCTCCTGTGCCTTTGAAATATAAGGCTGCTCCGTCGGCATGAAACCGTAGTCTTGAAAAGAAAAGCTTTCGCTTCCCCAATCCGGAATACTGGATTTATACGAGGGACTGACCGGAACGATCTGGCGCTGAACCTTAATGTCTCCCGTCTCCGGGTAAATGTAGCCTCCTGCCATCTCTTACCTCCTGCTGGCGATCTTCCCCAGCCCCTCGTCCACGTCGTTGATGATCTCGCCAACCAGTTTCCGGCCGTTCATCTGGACCTTCATGTTGGCCACAGCCCGGGCAATGCTGTCGATGTGCTCGCCCAGTGCCTCCACGCTCGAAACGATGTCGGCGTTGGGGTTTGCCTTCTGGTCAGCCTTGTTGGCCTCTTCCTGCTGGGCCTTGGTCACCTCGGCTCTGCGCACCACGTTGGCGGCAAGGCCTGCGGTGCGCTCTGCGTTCAGGGCGACCGTGCCGTTCTGGAACAGGGTGTCGTTCAGCCAGTCCACTCCATTTTGAACGTCGCTCATGTCCACTACGGGCTGGATACTGGGTTCATACTCGAAGTCGTCGCTGGCAATGTCGCCCACTCGCTGGGCCAGATCCATCATGGTGGAAAGGGCCGTGTCGCTTACGTCCTGTACGCCCTGCACCACGGAGCCGGTCTCGTCGGTGATGCCCTGCGCCAGACCCAGGCTCAGGTATTCGCCAATGCCAGCCATCACGCGGCTGGGGGAATGGATGCCAAAGAAGTCGCAGAATCCGTCCACAACAGCACTACCGAAGTCGCAGATGCCGTTCCACACCGCACCCGCCGCACCGGTAATGCCCTCCCACAGGCCGGAGATCAGGTTTTTGCCCACGTCCACCAGGCCCTGGAAGCCGTTGCTGATCCAGTCCCACAGGTTCGAGAAAGCATTCCCCAGCCAGTCAAAGAACCCGCTGAAGAAATCACCGATCTTGTCCCAGTTGGCGATCAGCAGTCCGCCGCCCACAATGGCCGCGCCAATGAGCCAGCCTTCGGGGCCAATGGAGCCCAGCACACTCATCAGAGTGCCGCCCAGTTCTCCCAGACCGCCCAGTAAGCCGCCGGAGCCGGTGATCATCTCACCGATGCTGCCAAGGCCGCCCAGTGCTTCTCCCAGCAGCCCCGTGCCGCCCGTGGCAGAGCCCAGCAGGCCGCTCATGTTGCCCAGGATGCTGCCAAGGTTCTTGGTCGCGCCGGTCACCTTGACCACCTGTCCCATCACCTTCAGGGTGCCGCCGCCCTGTGCCAGTTTGTTGAAGGTCAGCATGGTCTTTCCCAGATTCATCATGGTCTGTCCGAACTCGCTGCCCATAAAGTCCAGCACGGTGGTAATGCCGCCGGTCACTGCCCCGCCCCAGTCACCGCTCACAAGGGCGGTAATGGTACCAATAAGGTCGGTGATCACGTTGGTCACACCGTCCTGGGTGGCCACGCCAAAGGCTCTGCTGAGCTTCGAGGCCATTTCCGGGGCGCTCTTCTGCACCTGTGCCCAGACGCTGTTGAAGCCCTCCTGAATGGGCCGCCAGTTCTTCGAGATGGAATAGCCCAGCTGCATCATCATCCGCTTGCCGGAGTCGTCCAGCTCAAAGGCATCCGCCAGATTTTCCGCAAAGCCCACAAAGTTGTACTGTTCGCTTTGCAGGTCTGCCAGCGCGTCCAGTGCGGTCTCGCTGTTCTTGCCAAACTTCTTCACAGCCTCGTCGTACTTCAGCTGCTTGTTCGTCACTTTCTTCAGGCTGTAGCTCATGCTGTCCAGTGCCGTGCCCACGCCGATGATGGCGGTCATGGTGCCCTGGGTAGCTGCCTTCCGTGCCTGGGCGCTGTCGGCTCCGTACTGTTCAACGGCAGCTTTGTAAGCGTCCTCCCGGCCCGCAAGGTCGCCGTCGCCGTAGAGCTTGGCCAGCATGTTCTGCCGGTTGGTCACCAGCTTCTCCTGCTTTTCCAGGTAGGAGACCTTGCTGTCGTAGGCATCCAGCTGGGCCTGATTCAGCTCGTTGATGAGCTTCTGCTGTTCGGTCTGTGCCTCCAGATACTGCTGGTAGGCCGCCTGGGTCTTCTGGCTTGCCTCGCCGAACTCGTTTTTGATGGCGATGTAGTCCTTCTCGGTGGCCAGCAGGATCTCCGCCTGAGTCTTGATCTTCCGATTGATGTAGTCGATCTTCTTGTTGGACTTCTCGGTCACCTCGGCGCTGTCCTCGTACAGGGCGCTCCACAGCTCGTATTCATCCTCCGCGGTCTTGGCATCGGTCTCGTACCGCTCCTGAATAACCTTCAGGATGCTGTCCTGCTTGCTCCTCTGAAGCTCCGCAAGGGTCTTCTGCTCGCTCAGCAGGGTACCGTAAGCGTCCTTGGTCTTGCTGTTGTTTGCGCCCACCTTGGCCAGCAGGGTGTCGTACTGCTCTTTCGCAATGGCCACCCGTTTGGTCTGGAGCTCGATCTCCCTTGTCAGACTCTCGGTCTTTTTGGTGATAAGCTCTTCCACCGTGGCCGTGTCGCCGCCCGTCACTTCCCACAGCGCGTATTCGCCGGTGGCGTTGGACATCTCGGTCTTGTTGGCCTTCAGCTTGTCGGAGAATGCACTTGCCAGCGTGTCTGCCAGCGACTTGCCGGATTTGGAAGCTTTGGATTTCGTGGAACTGGTCGGGGTGACTGCGTCGGCCACAGCGTCCTGTGCTTTCTGCCACCAGTTACCGAGGATGCCATACGGATCGTTCAGTGCCTTCTGGGCATCCGCGTTTCCCTGCTTGGCATTTGCAATTTCGGATTTTGTTGCGTTCCGGCTGCTGCCCGCTTTCTTCAGGCCGGTTTTGCCGGGGATGACAATTGCATCATCCATTGCATCGCTGAACTCATCCATCGCGGTAGACAATCCATTTTGATAAATTAGATTGCCAGGGTGCAGGGTGCTCAGCTTGAACGCATTGTAGAGCTCAGGCATCTTCTTCTGGATCGCAAGGGTCGTCTCGTCGATAGCCTGGAGGAAGCCGTCCTTCATCACCAACGCGCCAGAATAGCTTGCCTGCCGGAGTTCTTCCTGTTTTTGCTTGTCACCGATACCCAATAGTGCGCCCTCGAGAATGTTCTCGCTGTCGCTTGCTGCCAGGTCACTGGGCGAATGGATGCCCCAGAATGTCGTAAATACGCTTCGGATGGAAGAAGCCACGTTCAGCATGTTCGCCTTGGCCTGTGCCAGTGCACTCGGGTCGGCAATGCCTTCCGCCAGTCCCACGGTCACATACCGGCCAAGTTCTGCCATCACCCGGGAGGGAGAATGAGAATCGAAAGTCGTTTTGCTGGTCTCAATGACCGCGTTCGCAACTTCTTCTGAAGCATCTGCGGCTTCCTTCTTACCGTCAAGCTGGCCTTCTTTCATGCCCTCGCTTGCATTTTTGCCGATGCCTGCAAATGCCTGATAGATGCCCGCCATCATGGAATCGCCGTTTTTCAGCTCATCCAGAATATCCGCAAAAGGCAGCACGAATGTCTGGGCCGAAACGCCCTTATCCTGCCCGCCCCAGTTTTTCGGGTCGAGCGGGTTGTGGCTCCCTGCCCAGGTCGTGAATTTCGTCCAGAGGTCGTTCAGTGCTGGCTCGATTTTCTCCCAGATATACTCTGTCAGGCTCACCACCGTATCGATCACAGTTGTGCCCAAAACATACAGCGCCTGTCCGATCGAGGGGGCCGCCAGAATGATCGCGTCGCAGATAGCCTTGATGATTTTGGCGATTGAAGTCACCAGACTGCTTGCCACCTCGGCCAGACCCTGGAAAACACCGGCGATAAATTCGACCAGCGTCCATGCCAGTGCCTTGATGCCGTTCAAAAATACCTGGAAATTCAGACCGTTCAGCAAACTTAGGCTGGATGCCAGATTCTGTACAAAGTTTGCGGCAGAGCTCAATGCCAACAGTGCACCAAGACTCAGGGCCAGTGCACTTAGCGAGAGGCTTAATGCCACAATGACCGGCGTTACAGGCGAAAGTATGACTGCCGCGCCACCCAGCACCACAAAAGCACCCACAATGGTCAGCAGTCCTTTACCAATTGCTTCCCAGCTCAGATTTCCAAGCCCCTGGAATGCCGGAACCAGAAGATTCACTGCCGCAGCCATCATGGTCAGGCTGATTGCACTGCCAATCCCCCCTTTCAGGAGGTTCATAGCAGCAACAAAAATAACCAATGCGCCACCGATCGATGTCAGGCCACGAACGACTGCTTCGTTATCCATCTCACCGAACTTCGCAACTGCATCCTGAAGGATCTCCATGGATGCTGCCATCAGAACAAAGCCGGTTCCCTTTCCGATGCCGAATTTTACACCGTTCATGTTTTTAGCAGCGACAACAAGTCCAGCACAAAGGGCCCCTACACCTACAAGCCCTCTTGTAAGTGCACTTGAATTAAGCCCACTCAATGCTTTCACACTGGAAGCAAGGATACGGATGCCTGCCGCAAAAGCGATCATGCCCGCAGCACCCTTGGTGAACCGCCCTCCATCTCTTGAGAGAATGACTGCAACGAATGTCAGCTCTGCCATCACGCCGCCAAGTGCCACCACACTGCCGAGCAGCTTGTCGGAATCAATGGACGAAATAACTTTCAGTGCACCTGAGAGCACCAGCACCGCAGCCGAGACAGCCACCATACAACCGGCCAAAACGCTCAGCTTCAGGCTTTGAACATTCTTCGTCAGATGGGTCATAACGGCCATCACGCCCAGCAGTTCGCCGAATGCGACCGTCAGTACGCCAATGGCCGCACCAAGTCGATCTGCTTTCACCATGGAGAGAACAGCCAGTGAACCGGCCATCAATGCCACAGCCTTTGCAATCGTCATCAGGGTGTCTGCCTTCTTGGCTGATTTCCACGCATCGATTGCTTCGCCCAGAGATTCGATGCAGTCTTTGATACCGCCGACCACATCCTTTGCACTGGAACCGATGGACTTGATGCTTTCAAAGAACCCCTTGAGGGAGACCAACATACTGGCTCCCATGCCGCCCAGAATAAACTGATTCAGTTTCTCTGGGTCAAATTCATTGAATGCTTCTTTCGCACCCTGTGCAAGCTGTGCAAAGATCTTGTCCGCAACAGAGCCAAAAGAATAAAGCACCGGAGCAGCCGCATCCACAAAATTGGTCACCCAAGTACCAATGGTATCCAGCGGGTGAAGCCCTTTCGTGATCTCCGAAGCAAATTCACCGGCAGCCGATGCCGCATCCAGCAGAATATCGGCCAAAGGCTTTGTCAGGTTCAGAACCCGTGCCACACCAGAAATGATACCTTCCAGAATATCTTTCCCGACTCGCAAAACAGAGAATACACCCTCTGCGGTTGTCTTGATCTTCTTGGCCGTATCATCACTGATGATAAGCTTCTTTGTGATGCTGTCAAGCCATTGTGCAAAACTCTTGATCTCCTCGCCTGTCTTTGGCGGGAAAATATCTTGAAATGCCTCATGGATGGGCTTCACTATGGCACTCACTGCATCCATCAGGTTCCACAGGCTCTGCACCAGATGCTCTCGTCCCGAAAGTTCCCGGATCTGTTTCGAGTATCCTTCCAGATCAAGCGTTCCATTTTGAACCTTTTGATTCAGTTCTTCAAATGCGCTTGCCTGTTTCTCAATTTCCTCCCGCTCAAGTCCTCGCGCCTTTAATTCGGCATCGCTCAGGGTCAGCATCTTCTCTGCACTTGTCTGTGCTTCATCCAGGCCCTTTTTCAAAAGATCTGCACTGATACCTCCCTGTTTGATGGCTTCGCCAAAACTACCTGCATCGGAGATCTGCTTTTCAGTGATCGCACCGGAAGCCAGTGCCACCTGCTCCATGGTATACGCGTACACGTCTGCCTGATCGCCCAGCTCATTTTCAAGCAGTTTATTCCATCCGCTGTTCAGTCCGTCCTTCAGCCGTTCGTTCAGCGCTTCGATGGGCGGCACAAAGATGTCGTACAGCCGGTTCGCCAGCTCCGTCCATGTGTCGGTGGCCTCTTCCTTGTTGCCAAAGAAGGTCTCGAAGACTTTCATCCAGGAAGAGCTGACCGCGTCCTTGGTGGAATCAATGGCCTGTCCAAAGCTGGTTGCCTGCTGGGCCGCCAGTGCCGCACGTTCTGCCAGTTCACCGTATTGACCGCTCAGCTTTTCAAGGGCCTCGGAGCTGGTCATGCCCGGGTTCTTCTGGGTCAGCTCATAGGCCGCCTCCATCATGGAAGCATACTTTGCGAAGGTCTTTTCCATGACCTCAGTGTTGGCCCACTTCTTCTGCAGGCTCGACTCAAAGCTGGCGATGGTCACCTCGCCCTTTTTCAGGGTGCCCAGCTCCACCGCTGTGTCAATGAGCTCCTGCTTCAGGGCCTTGGTGGCCGTACCCATTAGGTTCAGGCTCTTCCAGTCCTGAAGCTGCAAATGTCCGGCGCTGTAGCTCTGGGTCAGGTTCCGGATGGTGCTCTGGAACGCAAAGCCCGTCTTGCCCGCGTCTGCGGTGGCGTTGGCAATGCCCATGATCATGGGAATCATCTTGTCGATGTTGCCGCCCGCAGCCGTCATCTGGGAAAGAGCGCTGGTCATCTCGCTGAAGCTGTAGCTGGTCTCATCGGAGTACCACATCAGCTTGTTCAGGTAACCGTTCACCTGATCGATGCTCTTGCCCGTGGCGTTCATGATGGTCTGAACGTTGGAGGTCTTTTCGGTGTACTTGCCCCAGCCGCTGGCCACCTGATCGATGGACAGGCTCTTGACCAGCTTCTCGCCCGCGTCCACAAATTTGTTGGTGATGTTCACCAGCGCCGTGGTGGCCACGATGTTCAGGTTCGAGAACTTGGATTCCAGCCGGTCAAGGCTCGTCTGCATGGTGGCAAAGTCCACGTTCTCCGCGGCTGCGTCCAGCTTCTCAAAGCCCTTTTCCGCTCCCTTGAACTGGAGCTTCTCCATCAGCCGGTCAATGGTCGAGATGGTCTGTTTGGTATTTTTCTCAAAATTTGCGTTGTCAAACCGCATTTCAACAACGCGGCTGTCTACTTCCTGGCTCATTCTGTCCTCACCTCGCCCCATGCCCGTGCTGCGATCCGCTCAAAAATGGGCCGCATCGCAGGGTTGATATAATCCACGCCCTCTACGTATCCTCCGTTTCGTGTGCCGTGTCCGTATTGCAGGATCACCGCAATGGGCACACCGTCCACGATGTTGGAGTTTCTCCATGTAATGGCGATGCTCTCTTTTCCCTTGGTCACCGTGTAGCTCCAGCTTGCCGCCGTCTTTCCCGTGTCCTTCGGGGTCGCCTTCGCAAGGGCCTCCACCCCTTCCTGGCCGTACAGGTTCAGTACGTCGTCCAGGTCGAGGTCGGAACATCGCTTCAAAAATTTCCGGGTCTTTTTCCAGTCGCCTTTCTGGCGAAAGATGATGACTTTCGACATGCTTATCCTCTTGTTTTCAGCTTGGCCTTTCTCTGCTCATTCAGCATTCTCTGCTGGGCCATCCGTTCGCCCTTGCTCATCTTCTTCATCGGTGCCTGGCTCTCCTGGCAGACCCGGATCATGGTAAGGAGCCGGTTCAGATGCCACTTTTCGCACTCCTTCGGGATGCCGTATGTGAACATCTGGCAATAAAGAATCTCAGCCGTTGTCTCCGTTCCATTTCTCCTGGGCGGGCGTTTCGGTCGAGGTTTCGTTTTATTTTTTATTTCGTTCGGTCTTGGCTCCCCGGCAAACCATGTTGCGGTCATCGGGGCTTCCATATATGTGTTAATGGCTTTATACTGTTCTTTCGTCAGTCTGGCGTATACTTCAGGGTCTACCCCTTTCGTGATCGTCATGCAGCGGATGTAGTCCAGCCACTGCTCCACGGTCAGCTTGTCCAGATTGCTCAGGAACGGTATATTCCAGTTGCTTTCCCAATGAGCCAGGGAGAGCAGTGAGTGCTCCAGTTTCAGCGTTACCGGTTCCGAATAGACAAATTCCTCTGTCTTTGCGTTCCAGCTCTGCTTTGCCGGAATGTTTAACGTCAGCACCCGCTCCACCTCCCTGGGGTGTTTTCATTGAGGCGCTCTTTTCAGAGTGCTCTCCATTTTGAATGTTCGGTCAGTTGTGAGGGCAGGCTTACTGCTCGTCGGTGCCCTTCTTCGGGCCTTCCAGCACCATCAGGCCGGGCTGGGGGTTCTGCTTGTCGGCCTTCTTGGCCTCTTCCTTCATATCCTCGGGCAGGATCGCCTCGAAGAATGCGGCGGCCTCCTCTGCATTGGATGCCAGCTTGTAGTACAGGTCGCTGTATGCCTGGGTGGCCATGAAATCAGCCAGAACAGCCTCGTTCTTGATGAACTTGCGGCCGTCCGGGCTCAACACACCGTAGCTCTTGCACAGGATCTGCTTGAACAGCTTGGCAAGCTCCAGCTGGCTCTGGGCAGCGGTGATGCGGTTGATCATCTGCACAAAGCCGCCCTCGGTGTTCAGCTCCATCTCCATGATCTCGGCGCGGGTCAGATTGAAGTAATAGTCCTCAGTCCGCTCGGTACCGCCAAAGTCCACGGTCGTCATCGTCTTTTTCAGCATTTTTCTTCTCCTTTATTTCAAACAGAGGTTTAAGCAGCCTCGCTCTCGGTGATCAGCTTGATCAGATCATCCGGGGTGGGCAGGGTTGCCTCAGCGGACTCGGTGCCCCACAGCTTGTCCTGAATGGCCTTCACAGTAGTAGGCTTCAGCTTGGAGCAGTCGATTTCCATGTGGCTGGTGGGGCGGTGACCGGTCACGTTCACGGGGGAGGTAGTGCACTCCCAGCTGAAGGTGATCGCGTCGGGGTTATCGTTGATGGTGGCATAGCTCTTCTCGCTGGGAGAGGCAGTGCTGTTCCATGCAACGTGGATCTTCTGACCCACTTCGTCGGAAACGTCGTTGCCCACGGTGGTCACCCAGCTGAAGCCAAAACCCTTGCGCTTCTGCTGGCCAATGTTCACGCCCTTGGTGACCTCTGCGGAACCATCACAGGGAGCCCACTCGTCCGGGTAGGTGTATGCCTCGATGGTGTAGCCGTACTCCTCGGCACTGCGCAGAGAAGCATACTTGATGTCGTCGGCGTAGAGCTTGGTCTCCTCAGCGCCGGAGGGGCTCTCGGTCACAGCGGTCAGGCCATTCCAGGCCACGCCGTTCTCATAGTTGCCGTCGTTTGCCATGGGGTACAGGACACCCATCTTGGTGCCCATCTCGTAAAACTTTTCGCCAATGGCATCCCAAATCAGTCTTGCCATAAACTTCCTCCTTCTTAAGTGTAGATCGTAAATACGGTGTGGTATAATCCATCCGAAACAAAAGAGCGGTCGTAGGTGCATTTTGGTAACGCACTTACGGCCGCTTTGATTTTGCTGTCCGGATCTCTGTCCATCACGGTCACCGTGTAGAACGGATGCTGAATGTAGACCCGGTCATTCGCATGGTTGTTTCGGATTCTGCTTTCGCTGTACACGATGCAGGGATATTGGAGCTGGAATCCAGCTTTCGGCTGAAAATAGAGGTGGATCGACGCGGTATTCTCTTTCAGCACTTCGCGTAAGAGTGCGTCAACCTTCAGTCGTGCATCCATTCCAGAGCCCTCCCAGGGTCAGGATCAGGCGCGGGTATTGTACCTTCACGCTGGATACCTGCCATTTCTGTCCCATGAACGTCGCATACCGGAGCTTGTAGAGATGATCTCGTGCAAACGGGTCGGCTACAATGCTCAGTTGGTTTCCCACCGTGATGTCAGGGTTCACCTTGTCCCCCAGCTGCATCTGCCGTCCAAATTCCAGTACATCGCCAAAATATTGGCGTTCTGTCATCTTTTCGGTAAATACACTGGGGGCAGTCTCTTCTACCTCATCGGCAAAGCCAAGCTTTCCGCTGTATTTCATCTCTTCTCACTCCATTTTGATTAGTTACAACTAACTAAAAGGGCTGAAAACTCAGTCCTCAGCCTTTGCCGTCCAGGTTGCCGCAGCGCTGCCGTCGTAGGTGATAAAGCCAGTGGCGGTCATTGCCACAGCCTGGAGCACGTTGGTGCCGTCGTCAATCATCAGGCGGCCCAGCTTGAATGCCTTCTCGGCATCTGCCTTCTTCACCTCGGTGGTGTGGGCGGCATCCTCGTACAGCTTGTTGTCGGAATGGCCATAGGCAATGTAGTTTGCCACATGCAGGTCATAGCCGGTCTCGTAATAGGGTTTCAGCATAGGTTTCTCTCCTTTCCCACAACGGGTTAAGCGGCCCACTCAACGGCCATTGCGCTGAACGGGGTGGTCAGAGCGCCGGAGCAGCGGGTCTCGATCAGGTACTTCTGCGCGTTGAAGTCGATGTCGAAGTCATCGAACATGGAAACAGCGCCGCCCTTGTCAGCACCCACAGTGTAATCGGCCAGGTTGACAACGATAGCGACCAGGTCGCCGCCCTTGGCACCCTTGCGGCCCTCCATCTCGGGCACAGTCACGATCTTTGCAACACGCAGCTTGCGGGCCAGAGCAGCCTCGTCGGCATACAGCGGGTGGCCGATGCCGTCCTCCAGCAGGAGCATCTCGGTCAGAGCGTCCTCGGTGGTGAACAGGGTCGGAGTGCCGGAGCCGCGGTAGTCCTTGCGGGCACGGATGATCTGCTTGATCAGGGCCTTGTACTTGTCCTCCACGGTGGTCAGGCCGGTGGTCTTGCACTGAACCTTGATGGTAAACAGGTCTGCATCATTGAAGACGGGGCGGATGCAGTTCTCATCGATCTTGTCCTCAGAGGCTGCCAGACGGCCATCACCCAGCAGGTATGCCAGAGCCAGCTCACGGTTCAGCTTCAGGCGCATCTCCTGCTTCAGCCATGCCACAACGTCAAAGCTGGTAATGTCGATCACATCGTCGCGATCCAGCTTCTGCTTCTTGTAGACGGTGGTGGGGCTGGTGGAGCGGCGCAGCAGGCCAAAGACCTCTTCCTTCTTGAAGTTGCCCTTGATGTAACCCTTGGCGCGAGCATCCTCCTCGGTCAGGTCAGCAAACATGCTCTTGAAGCGGCTGAACGGGATGTGGTGGACAGCGCCCATGACCACGCTCACCCAGTCGTCGGGCTTGTCGATGATGCGGGGCGGGGTGTCCAGCAGGTGATCCTCGGGGAACAGGTAGTCGATGTTGTCGATGCTGTGGGTCAGCTCGTCACCGGTCATACCGGCATCCTCAAAGGCAGCCTTCATGGTGCCATGGCTCTTGGCGGTCTTGACCACCTGGTTGATGTCCTCAATGCTGTGCTTCAGCACGGTCTGGTTGGTGTCCTTGTCAAATGCGTTGTGCTTCACGGTATCGTCCTCCTCACCGTCAGTCTCGTCGCCGTTTTCATCGGGCATTGCAGAACCGATGATCGCATACACGACATTTTTTTGTTTTTCCGTCAGAGTGTTAAAGACATCCTCTACGGTTTCTTCCTTGTTTACGTTCTTTTCGTCCACCATCTTGGCTTCCTCCTGCGTTACTTTGTCGCCAGTCACGGCATCGCCGCTGTCTGCGCTGTGAGAAATGTCTTCCAGCGGATTGCCGTCTGGGTCCATGCCACGGGTGATACTCAGGGCTGTATCCGAGACGATAAACGCCTCGCCGCCCTCGTAATCTTCATCGGCGCTGTGCTTGATCACCTCGTCGATCATCGCACCCGGGTTACAACCCGCCAGAACCAGACTTACCTCCTGGATGATGCCGTGTTTTACGACATTGCCAACTTTTGTCAATCCGTTCGCATAAATCGAAAAAGCGTTCAGGTCTCCATTTTCCACACACTGTTTTGCAGTTTGGCCGGTCGGGGTATCGTTGAACTTGGCATAGCAGTACATACCGCCGGGCCGGTTTTCCAGCAGACAATGCCCAAGCACGTTATCGATACTGTTATGGTCATGGTTGTACACCATAGGGCGAACCTTACCACTGCACTCCTTGAAGGCATCCTGCGCGATCACCAGGCCATCGTAGCACTGGACGTTCGCTTTCGTGGCCCAGCCGCTGCAATCGTAGTCAAAATTAACCATTTTGATTTGCAATACTCCTCTCTACGGCATCTCGCCCTGCCGTGATTGTTTTGTTCTGAGCAGCAATTTCCTCACTCGACTGGCTGATGTTTGCATTCCGCAGTTCATCTGCCTTAGGGTCCTTGCTGGGCTTCATGCCAATGGCCTGACGGAACTCGTTCGAGGTCATAATCTCGTTCCGGGTAAACTTGTCCGCCATCTCGGCAACGGTGGAAACAGGGGTCAGCTTGAACGGGTCACGGAAGTACATCACCGATTCCCGGTTCGCCCGGTCTTCCTCGGTCAGGAACTTTCGCCGGATCTCATCCACGACAGCTGCCACAATGGGTTCGATCGTTCTATTCTCATAGTTGGTCATCACAGCGTCGGAAGCGGTACCATTCATAATTTCCGGGGTGATACCCAGCTGGCTGTATGCCATGTTGGTCAGGTATTCCACGGTCTTCAGAAGGTTGTTTTCGAGGCTGCGATTCAACTGAGTGATATGTTCCGTGCCATCGGTGTAGGCAATGCCGTATTTGGAATTGGCGAGCTGCTGCTCGATCTCTGCTCTCCGCTTTTCGGCCTGTTCTTTCTTTGCATCCGTTCGGATGACATAGGGCAGCTGAATGATCATGTCCAGCTTGTTGCTACCCACCTGCTCATCAACCACGTCCATCAGGTTCAGCTTCCGGATCAGGCGCTGCACCGTTCCATTCGGCTCGTTCATCACGGCATAGAACGGGTTTTCGATGATTGCCACCTTGTCTTTCGGCAGGGTAATCTCTTCCTTCAGGCCAGTCCGGTCGTTGTAAACTTCCATCCGAACATCATCCGGGTACCACTCCAGTACCTTTCCGACCCGCATGGATTCAAATTCGGTCTTGCCTGTCCTCGTGTCATAGTTGGTGTCAATGGGCACCAGTGCTACTACACCCTCGTCCAGCATCGAAAGAAACAGGTCAAACCGCAAAGAGCGGCCTGTCTGGTCTTTGTTGCCGGAAAGGTTCAGACAAGAATTAAGGCCCGAATCAACGGTTTCGTCATAGCGTCCGTTTTCATCGAGCCTTACATGATTGATGGTGATCGCCGCAGCATCCATTGCAATGCGGGTGTTGATGGCCGTCATAATCGTCCGGTCATTGGTTCGGTTCAGCCGTACCCGGTCGGGCCGGTTGCTGTAACCTCCCCCAATATAAATTTTTCCGGGAGGGTCCCGGTTCAGAAAAGCATTCCAGGCATGTCGCAGTCTGGAGCCAAGGGGTCGTGATGCCATTTTGATTTCCTCCAGGCTTATACTTCCGTATATTGAGCGTACATACGGTCTTTCGTTTCATTCTTATACGCTCTGTCTGCCGCCAATTTTTCGAGGGCTTTTGCCACTGCGACTTTACTAGCGTTCTTAGCAGCCGTGCTTACCTTATTCCCGGTCAGAAGATCAGCAACATACATACCATACACCGCCCTCGAAATAGCTTTTCCTCGTGCAATTCGCTTCTTTTCTCTCTCCACAGCGGTCTTTTTATCCATTCCCTTAGAATAATCCTTTTCGATTCGGTTTGCTCCTTTAACGCCATAGTCCATTCGATACATTGTTTTTTGATAACTTGTAAGCTTACGATCAGGGTCGCCATATTTTTTCTTTCCCGCCGCAGTTAAAGTACCATCAGGGTTCTGGTAACGCCGTACACCCCACTTCATGCCCTTGATGCCATGATGATAAAGCTCATCTTTATAAACTTGCATTTTTCCTCCTTACGCACCATGTGCCTTCATTGTTGCTGTCAGTGCGCATCCAACAACAGCGTTCTTAAACGCCCCAGATTCGACAATACTCTTACCGAGCTTCATCGCGTTAGAACCATTATTATAAAGCGTTGTAACAGTCCCAAGCGCCGTGGCAGTTGCTCCGGCAATTTTAATAGCTTTCTGTAGCTTGCTGGGAGAAGCAGTAAGCCGTTCATACTGTCGCTCTTTCTGCAATCGATTGATTCGAGCATTCAGTTCACTGTCACTCATTTCACGGACACTTTTCTTTGCATGTGCTCGTGTATAGTCCTCGTGATCTTGACTATAGTGTTTCTTTCCTTCAGAAGTAAGCGTACCATCCTTGTTCTGATATCGTCGCACGCCCCATTTCATGCCCTTGATGCCCCAATGATAAAGTTCATCTCTGTATACCATAATGTTCACCTCCTCACAAACAAAAAAAACGCACCAGCAATTAAGCTGATGCGTTCAGATGTACCGTATTACGGAATGATGTCTAAAATAGATTCGCACATCGTTCCTATCTCATTTGGAAAGTAATTGTCATCCAGCCCCCGATATTCCAGTTCATCGCCGACTCGTTCTTCGATTTCGGCCCACTCATCGGAAAAATCATCGATTTTGGTATAATCGTAATCAAGCCCCAGACTTTTCAAAAAATCGATCTGTTTCTCGGTAAGCATCATGGATCACCTCTTAGTGTATTTTCGGATTGCATCATGCCCTGTTTTCCAGACAGTCGTGACACAGCCATTTTCGGGGTTCACGTTTACCGTAGCGTGCCGACCAATAAACCGTTGACTAGGCTGTCCCTTCTGATTATACCGCACCTTTATTGTATCAGAGTTTAGCGGCTTTTGCAACGCATCCAGCAATCCTTCCAGAGTCACCTGTCTGGTAGGGTCTTGGGTACGGTCCAGTGCATGAATCGATAGACCTTTCACAAGGACACCATTTGAGGTATAAAACGGTTTTCTGAATTTTCGAGCAGCTCTCGCTTCGATTGAATATCGGTCATGCGCGAGTTGTTCTTTTGTCCTCCGAACACCCCACTTCATACCTTTGACTCCGTAATGGTACAGTTCCGTTGTACCATCATTCCATCGCCACATTTCTGCCCCTTTCGATTTTCTATTGCAAATTACTTTCCTATGCTGTATGATAAACATATCAACATGAGGAGGACTCACCATGGCGGACGACAAACAGCTTTCCATGCAGAACCTTAATTGCGAAGTGACCGCAAGCGATGTTTCTTTTGATTTTAGCGATACATCCCGCTTTCGGAAGATTAAATTTCCGGAGCAGGCTGGCATTACAGCAAACGCCCTTCTACAGCTGGTTCCTGCGCAGCTTGTGGCTGACACGGCATCCAATCTGTATGTTCTCCATTTTCCGAAGGGCATCCAGGGGACTTTAATGAACCTCCATCAGGGCGGTCAGTCCACCACAATGATAGACACAGCAGGCAGTTTTGCCGGAAGTGCATCTCTGTATAAGGTCAATCCCACAGCAGTTGCTGCCTTCCAGATGTTCAGTGTAGCATCTTTTGCAACCGGCCAGTATTTTCTTGCAGATATCAGCTCCAAGCTGACAGAGGTCAACCGGAAGCTGGACGACCTTCTGGCATTCCTTCAGGCATCCAAGCGTACTGAGCTGCTGTCAGAGCTTACCTTCGTAAAATATGCGCTCGCAAATTACGCAACTATCATGCTCAGTGAACCGCAGCGCATGGCTACGATCGGGAATCTTCAGCGAGCAAAAATCAAAGCGGTTGCGGACATAGAATTTTACACAGAGCAGCTGGAGAGTTCTGCTGCTGCAAAGTCCAACGAAAATCAAGCAAAAACTGTATTGCAGAACAAACAAGGAATTGATCTCGCCTCGCAGCTTTACGCCATCAGCACGATCATGGAAGCGTATTATTCGCAAAACTGGAACCAATCCTATCTTGCAAATATCAGCGCTGATGCAAAGCCTCTGTTTGCACTGACGCAGAACCGCATGATCAGTGCCATAACAAAATTCTCCGACAGGATCAGCAAGGACCTTGAAAGTAAGAAAAAGGGCCTGCTGAAAGGCGATGTATCACAGAGTGAACATAAAGTTCTGAAACTGTACGACACCCTGAATTCGCAATCGGAGACTCCGCTTCTTGCGTTTATTGAAGAAGCACTGGACAAGCCCTCCGAGCCATCTGAACTCTACCTCCGTTCTGACGGAAGTGTTTATCAAAAGATCTAAAAACAAGAAACCGCCAGAGTACTACGTTCTGTTCCGTAATACGCTGGCGATTTTGTTTTACTCAAACGCATCCCGGTTCTGTTTCCACGCCACGTAAGCGTCCATCATAGCAGCCACGGCATCGATCTTCTGATCCTGCCGCTGTTTGTAGAGTTTCCGGTTGCCGTTGGTGTCCACCAACGTAATGCAGTTGCCCATGGCAAATTGCATCAGCTGTTCGTCAAACAGCAGCTTCCGCTGTTCGCTCAGCTTTTTCAGCTCACCCAGCGGCACGCTTTCGGTCTTTGCACCCTGGATCACTTTCACAACGCCAAAGGTGCTGTTTTCATCGCCCCAGCGCTTCACGAACTCCTGTGCGTTGTAGGGGTCGTAGCCAAACGCCCGTACGTCGTACTCGTTCTCCATGATAAAGTTATCCAGGTCATCGTATACCTGCATCATGTCTAGGACCGTGCCGTCAAACACGAACAGGGTCCCTTCCCGCATAAACTCCTCATACTGCTGCCGTCTCGAAGCCGGAAGCTGGCTGAGGGTGTAGGATGTGATGTAGTCCCGCGTCTTGACCCCAAAATATCCGTTGGACAGCGGAAACAGGAAGGTAAAGGCGCAGAAGTCGTCGCCCATGGAAAGGTCCGCGCCCATGGCACAGGGCATCTGCCAGAAGCTTCTCTTCCTGTGGCACAGGGTCTCCTCGTAGGGGAAGAAATAGGTGTAACCCTCCATGGGCAGGTTGAAGCGCTTGGCCAGAATATCGTTTCGGGCGCTGGGGGATTTCTCCGCACGCTCCACGTCCAACTGGTAGGTCTCGTAGCTCACGGTCTTGCCCAGGTTCGGGTTGGCCTTCAGCCACATCTCCGGCTGGCCCACTTCCTCGATGGAATCCAGCTTGTAGTACCAGATGGACACATGTGGGTTGACGTACTCCCCTTTCAGGATGCTCATCAACTCCATTTTGATGTCGTCGCCGCAGCCGTTGCGCACCGTGCCCTCGGAGGAAGCCGCCACGATGAGATAATTCTCATTCTTGGCTGCGCCCTGTTCAATGGCACCAATGGGGTCTTCCCGGATGTCGCAGGAGAGCCACTCGTCCACGGTCGCCACCGTGTCGCGCCGTCCTTGCAGCTTCTCAATGGTCATCGGGCGCACTTCCAGCAGGCTGTTGGTCAAAAAGTTCTCGATGCCCTTCTTGGTGGAAGCCATCTTCACCCGGTCTGCCTTGGAGCCGGTGGTGTTTTGCAGGCTGCCCTCGGTCATAAACTGGAACACCGGCCCTTTTGCCCGCGCCAATGCGGTGCGGAAGGGTGCCAGCACCTCCTCGGCCTGTTTCATGGTCGGGGCAGTGGTCAGCTGTTGGGTCGTGGTGGTGTACGCCGTCAGGAAGTAGGCCTGCAAAAACTCAAGGTACATGGTCTTCGCAGCCGATCGGGTAATGATGAGGTATTGCTTTGTCACCAGCCGCTTTTTCAGTCGCCGGGTCTCGTAGTGTCCGCCGCCTCCGCGCTCGTTCGGCACAAAGACGCTTCGTTCTACAAAGTAGTACCATCCAAAGATCTCTTCGGCCCATAACTTGAAACTGTCCAGCAGCTTCACGTCGGTGCCGTCGGTCAGGGTCAGCTCATCCTCGCAAAAGGAGATAAAGCCGTTCACCGCCTTGTCGTCATAGTAGATGCCCGGGTTGGCGATCAGGTCGTCGATCCGCTCCATCTCCATGGCAATTTCCCGGCATACGGGTATTTCGCCACGCATCACGGCCTCCCGAAAACGGCCGTAGTAGATCGGCGTGGCCGTGTTCGAGAGTGCCATTTTCAATTCTCCTATTATAATAAGGTTGGAACCTTACGTTTTATCCTGAATCACTGTCCAGTATCTCGGCCAAGTGGTCATTTCCAAATATTCGAGCAGCCATTTAGGATCACTCAAATCTCGTTCGATTCCATCCTCACGATGCACCACCAAATGCCTGTCGGCATTGATATACCAGTAATCTTTGTAGTCATGCCTACCAGTTTCATCAACATAGTAGCAGTACATACAAATTTTCTTACCCGAAACCAATTGGCGATATGCTTCGGGCCATTCCATCAGGATGTTGCCTTCATGTTTCACCATGTTGTCACGCTTCTTTCTCAGAATTATCGTGCTCCACGTTCAGCCGCCATTCCATCTCGGAGGCGGTATTCTTCAGCGCTTCCATGGTGGTGCTGCTCTGGGGCGGGTCAAAGCCCAGCAGCCGTACCTTCACGGCCACATAAGCCTTCACCGCTTCCACCTTCACCGGGTCAGCAATGAACTCTGTCCATTCGTTCTCTTTCCCGGAGATGGTGTATCCAGCCGCAGGCCCAACACCCATCTGCACCAGTGCAAACAGCGCCATGTTGATGTACATGATGATGTCCGCGTCAAAGTCGGTGCACTCCTCGGCAATGCCCAGCAGCTTCTTTACGCTTGTAAGGATGCTGTCCATACTGCGCCTCCGTCAATGTGCGGTGTTTCCGTCCGCAATGCACTGGTTCTCCCACTTCTTGTACACGTCGAGGTAGGTCTCCTTCTTGTCGCCGTTGTGGGTGATCTCATAGTACATGCCATCGGATACGGTGGTGCTTACAAGCGCCTTCCAGTTCTGCAAGGTCTTCGAGAACCATACGATGAACACATCCTCCATCGTCAACTTCTTGCCGTCGGTCGCGTCCACATGACTGTTGAAGTAGTCCACCACCAGCTGCTTTGCGCGGGTCATAAAATCTCTCTGTTCCATTTTTATTCCTCCTCGGCATCGCTGTAGCCACCCATAATGTAGCTCATCATGGCATAATACCAGTCCTTCTGAGCCCTCGCCAGAAGTTCCAGTTCGGCCAGATGGTGGAGCGCGCCGTCCTTCCCCATGGCCGCTTCTTTCTGTGCACTCTCCTCGACCAGCTTGGCCAGCCTCCCCGCATCTATCGCCACTTGACCAGGTTTCAGCAAAACGAGATCTCCCTCAGCACTCGGAGCAGCGTTTTGTGCGGTCACAGCATGATTCTCATCCCTCCGCGGGACAATCTTCATCCCATCAAGCGTAATATCCCCGGCCCGTGTTGCCCGCACCTGCTGCCCATCCACGTTCGTGGCCAAAGCATCGTCAAAGTCAAAGCCCCTGTTCCGCGGTACAGCCGTATAGCTCTGCTGGAGCCCGGCCTCCGCAATGCCCACGTTCGCCCAAAGCAGTGCTTCGTCCAGCTTCGTCAGTGCCAGGCTCCTCGAACGACTCGGTGCAAGGTTCTGAATCATTGTTTCCGCTTCTTCCAGCTTCCGCCGAAGTGCCATGGCATAGTCCTGCTCTCGCCGGTTAAATGCTTTCTTCTGATACATACTTATTTCCTCCATGGGCATGTGTCGCCCGGTTTTCTATCGCCGTCTGGCAGCTTCGGGCCCTTCCCCGTTCCATAGTGGATAGCCTTATGCGTCACCGCTGAAACACAAATGGCGTTCTCCGGGTCAAGCAGCTTCTCGCTGTGCTGGAGAACGTCTTCTTTTGTTATGGGGTTCATGTGGTGGATGGAGATCTTCGGTTTTACTGGCCGCCCATCCCGCAGCACCCAGTCCGTGATTGGGTGATCTTTACACCCCAAATCACATCCCATGTCCCGCGCAATGATTTTGTCTCGGAACTGCCGCCACTCTCTCGATTGGTAGAAGTCCTGGTTCAGCCATCGGTCAAACCCGAAGGTGTCCTTCCCCACCTCACCGTGCAGCTGTAAATATTCCAGCCGCTCTTCATAGGTCGGCAGGGTGCATAGTTCTGTGTAGCTTTTCATCCAAACAGCCTCGTACATTCGCAAAGAAACAAAACCAGCCCTAGGATGCCGCAACCCATCAGTGCGCTTGCACTCACCGGATTGTCCGGCCTATTTCCAAGCCATGCCGCTACCAGAAAAATCATTAAATAAAGAATGATATTGGGTATCAATATCAACTCATATTCCATCATACTCGTCATCCTCTCCCAAGCCGTTGTATTTCTTCATGGCAGCAATGGCCTTCTCGTACATCTCCTCGGAGTGCTTTGCATTCTGGAGTGTCTCAGTCTTTGCCCTCAGCAGCTTGTTTTCCTCTTCCAGCTTTGTTTTCTCCAACTCGTTCTTGGAGGTCGCCAGCTTCAGAAAATGGGTCGTCTCAGCGCTGGATGCCGTACCTTCCAGCAGTCGTTTCTCAACCAGCTTCATCGCCAGGTTGATCATATAGTTTTCTTGTGCCTCTGGAGTTCTTGCAGGCCGCGAAGTTGCAGCCGTCATTTCGCCCGGAGCAGACTTCTTAGGTTTCATTGCAATAACCTCGTTTCACATTCTTATTTTGCTTTTGCAAGGGTTCATGGGAGTCGCAGTAGTACCAGTTAAGCCTGTCTCATTTGAAAGGAGAAGAAAAAGCAGATCATGCCCAATGGAGGTTGAACATCGTGAAAGCCCTGAACCCAAATATATAGGAGGATACTACTCCCATGAGCCCTTGCAAAAACCGCCGAAGTCCCGGTCTACACCCCAGAACCTCGGCAATTTCCCATATGACTGTAAATCTTAACACCTGCTGTGGATACAGGTATCGAGAGTTTACACAAATATAATCGGCAGCTTTCGCTGTCGGAGCCTTAAAGCCCAAATATCAATTTTCCCTCCGGGGAAATATCAAAGACCTGCGCGATTTGAGAGGGGGTGCCGATTTTGAGACCCCCTCCCTATGGTTTACGCAGTTTGGCCTAGCGTATCTTCGTCAGATACATTGATTTTGAGCTTTTTGTAAATGTTTATTGGATCAGCAGCAACAATCTTGTCGATTGCTTTCTCAATTTCATAGGCATTTTCGTTGTCCGTGAACTGAGAGGAGGTCTCGGCGATCCTCATAAGCAAACCAGAAGAGTTGTAGCCATGATCAACGTCATATTGGTACCACTTTTCAAACTCCTCATACGGACTGTACGGGTTGTCAAAGGTGGTAAGAAAGCATCGAACCATAATTCAAAGCCTCTTTCTTGATGGATTGTTACTTATTGAGTGCACTATAAACAGTAGATTCAGGAACGCCACAAGCCTTTGCGATTTCGGCATAAGAATAACCGCTTCGCAGCATTGCACTTGCTTTGGACATCTTTGCAGAAGTCATAACAGTTGCATTCTTTGGCATTGCACGCTTCACAATTTCATCAGAATCAGACGAATTAAGGAATTTCGTCAGCATGTTGTCTGAAATTGCACCAGCTTGAACAGCTTCCCATTCCTTATCCGTGAAGGTGACCTTGGATCTGCGTCCGCTTGCACCAACTGAATCACGAGCACGCTGCATTTCGACAGAAGAGATTTTCTTAATCTCTTTTTTATCTTCTGTAATGTTGGGGTTCAAGCCTTGCTCTTGAATCTTTGCCTTAATATTAGCATTAGCAATTAGCATCGCCTTGCGTTCTTTGGGTTTATTGGCGATCATATTTGCATACTTAGCTTTCAGCGAAGCTACTTCAGGGGCATACTTTTTAGCAGCTTCAGCACTGTATTCGAGTCCTTTCATATTAACAGCTTCTTTTCGAGCTTGAGCAGCCATGGCCTTCAGCTTATTAGAGAAGTCCGCATATAGGTTCTCTTGAACAGTGCCAGAAGACAGAGTTCGAGCATCTTTCGTTTCGGAAATCAGGCTGACAGTATCCTCCGCTAGACGCTTCTTGCCGCTTTTGGGGTCAGTGAATGTCCGTCCGCTCTCCTTGTAAATATACTCACCGGTCTCCTTGTCTATGCGGACACTGCCACGACGCTCCGGCACTCGTACTGTCTGCTTACGCCGGGACAGCAGCGTGGATGCACCGCCATACTTAGTGTTTCCTTCTTCGTCAACACGAATCTGCCACTTCTGCTTCAGCTCGGGGATGCCATTCTCGCGCTCAGAACGCTTATAGTCCAGCTTATGCTTTTCTGCATCGATAACAACCATGGAGTGCTTAACGGCACGTGCAAGCTCGTCCTCATCAGCACCTCGCAATGTCATATCAGTGATGAGGTTGGAGATCACGCCCATTTCGCGCTGCTTCTCCTCTTTCTTCATCAGCCTGACATTATTCGGATTGCCTTCAGGAACTGCATAAGCGGTCTTGGGATCGAATCCTTCCAATGCTTTCAGCGCACGAGTAGACTTAATGTTGACTTTGTCAGTAACAGGGATTGCCATAACCGTGTCGCCATCGAAGTCCGCACCAGACAGGCGCTCTGCAACCTTTGCATTGATGCCGATTGCATCCTGAATCGCACCGAGATTCCGCTTACCGCTGACATTCTTGTTGTTGACAGTCACAATGGGAATCTCAAAGGTACCTGCATGAGGATAACGGATCAGTGCAAGCCGAGTGCCGTTCTCATAGGTGGGGCAATACGCCTCTGTCTCCTTGATCTTATTGATTGGCAGGATAACCTTCGTGGACTGACCCGGGAAAGCAGATGCCTTCAGGGTCATGGACGTTCCCTCAACCGTATCAGCAAAATCGTTGAGCAACTTCTTTTTGACCGTAGGATTATCGTACCGCATGATTTCATCATATTGGGCTTTGTAATCCGCGACAGTAAGGTTAAGCTGGTTCTCGATCAGCTTCTTGGGCTGCTTGGAAAGGAACTGAGAAGAGACGTTCCGGGACATCGTATCCCAGTCGCCCTCCTCTTTCAGCTTGTTGATCGGTGAGAGGTGCTCTTTTCCGTCATCGCCGATGTACATGCTCTGGCCGTTGGCCTTGATGGCCGCGCCAAACGGGTTGTCAGGATCAGCTTTTGCTTCCTTGAGAACCTTCATCTTGGGCGTACCGGAAGGCTTATTGGTGTTAAACATCACGTCCACACCATTCTGCAAATCATCCGAATAGACAGCCATGCCCTTCAGATAATGGTCACCGTCAACGAGGATACGAACCTGTGCATAGTGGCTTTTTCCGAGGTCAAGGTCAGGAACCCCGCGGCGAATCTCCATAACACCGTCTTTATCCAGACCGCCTTCATCACCATATCGAATAGCGACACGACTGGAATCCAGACTAGACGGACGCTGAAGTTTTGTAAAGGTCTCTCCGCCATCATCAGAATGATAGTCTCCAAGAGAATCAATCTGATCCTGATGCTGATAAGCATATTTCTGATCAAATTCAGGCTTCGCAAGAACTGTAATGTTCGTTTGCTGGCGAGGATTGGTAGGCTGCTTGATGCCCACACCGTAGCGCTTATAGCCATATTCGGCCTCTAACTTGTATGCGGCCTCATCCAACTCCGTTTGAGTTATTCCTAAAACAGAATTTGCTCCTTCAGAAATGTCAATTATACCTTTTTTATCGACTTCAGCCTTCAATGTATTTGCGATATTTACAGCACGTTGTTCTTTTTTACTAATGTTGCCATTATATTTAGAGCGAACACTAGATTCGCTCATCCCTAGTTTATCACCAATTTCTTTCCATCCAAGACCATCTTCTTTTAGAGCACGAATCTTGTCGTACTCCAATGCTTGGCGTTCATGTGTAGCCGTCCGCTGAGCTACTCTAAACTCTGTAAGCCCCATTTTATATTCATCGGGAAGAGAATTATTGATAGTTTCCAGAATATCTTTTTCAGAGAGGCCTTTCTTTTTTAATTCTTTCACCCGGGACAAAAAATCACCAGAATGCTGATACGGATTATCACCAGAGCCCCAGGGATAACGCCCGGAATGGCGTTTCGTACCGTAATGCTCCAGAATATTACTTTCAGAGGTAATGCCAAAATAAGAACGAAGGTCTTTTTCAATCGGGTTCATGCTGCCACTCCTAACAAAATATCAGTGATAATCGGATCAAACTCTTTGATTTTAGCAATGATCGGATTGATTTCATCTTCAGTAGGATTCTCGATCCAGATTTCATCGTTCTGGTAGATACGGGTTTCTATCCGAATATCTTTCGGGTCGTATCCGTACTCCAGACAGAAAAGAGCGGCATAAATATAGAGCTGCTCCATGTGTGCAGGAACAGCTCCAGTTTTGAGATCGTGAATGCGAAGGAAACCGTCGTTGAATGTAATTGCATCTGCGGTTCCGAAGCAGTTGTCGCTATAATAGAGGACTTGTTCAGTATCCATGCGGAAGCCAATGGCATCATTCACATAGGTATTTAATGTCTTTTTGCTCTTTGGCAACTTTTGCTTAAGAGCAATGCACTCAGCTGCAAACGCGTGCAGGCGGGTTCCTCGTTCTTTCGCCTGATAATTAAGAACGGCATTGGTCAGCCTATCTGCATCATAGTTTAACCAATGATAGTTACTTGCTCCGAGGAGGGCATGTTTCCCCGTGAGCCTCGAATGATCTCGCCAGTTCATTAAGAACTTCCTCCTTGTTTTCAGGATAGATAAAGGAAGCAAAACTCATCTCGTCCATTTGCCGAACATAATAGTCCTGATTTGGACGATGAGATGCAGTCGCTGACTTCTTGCCTTCCAGTGCGCCCCAGGTTTTACCATAAAGAACTAAGAGATCTGGAATACCCTGAATCTCCGTAGGATCTAAATGGACAACCTTACAGCCTGGAAAGCGTTCTTTCAGTTCCTTTACCAATCCTGTCTTGAATTTATTTTCGAGCATGATACAACCTCCAAAAATAAGAGGAATAGCACATCTTGAGACACATTCTATTCCTCCCATAAAAGGGGATGTTTTTCTCGCGTGAGTTTTTAGGAAATAATGTGAATTTTTAGGAATTTTTGAGAAAACAGAGCAAAAGAAAAAGCCCCTGCGTTTTTCGCGCAAGGGCTTTTAAAAATTTACAACTTATCCACTTTTTCAAGCTGTCGATAAGCTTGCATAATGTGCTGTATTATCTCGTTTGAAATTCCGCTCCAAGTCATAGCCTGATTCATCAATTGCAATGTGTTCTTGCGCCCACTAGATTTACCGCGCGCATATTCCATATTGCCCATTGTAGTCATTACAACCTGAAGTGTTCTTTCTTCCATTTCAATTTTTCTCATGGTGCAATCTCCTTTGTTGAATTAGTGGAATTTCTTCCATAATAGAGATTGCTTTTTTTCGCGTCATTAAAGATGCTTATAGATTTCGTACAATTCTTCTGGTCCACAGCACATCTGAAGTGCTTCATATTTTCTTTCGCCATAGTCATCTTGTATCGTTCCATCATCGCAGTCGTAATTATGATCATCTGGACCAAAGGAACGGTAAAGCTCATCATACGAATACTCTGCTCCGCATTTTGAGCAACGCCAATGCTCTCGTCCATTTTTGCCAAGTATTCGTCCACATTCGCACACGGGTCTTTTTATATGAAGTTCTACATATTTATTTGCGTAACAAGATATATGCCGACCTTTACGATCTTCAGTCCACCATTCTTCAAAACCATACTCATTAACGAAATCCATATTTTACACCTCATAACCGTCAGCGATAATGCAACCATACGCTGCATCTTTATCATACACTATCCGACGAGATTTTACAAGGCAAAAATCTATGGCCCTCGCGGCCAAATCGAGCTAAAAACTCGCTGTGGCCAAAAGCCCATTTTTTATCTCCTATTACTATATATAAATTTTCAATTTTTTAAGTAACTTAAAGAAAAAAGTGGGTTTTTGGCCAAATGGCATATTTTTAACGTATTTACGTTAGTTTTTGTGACCATTTTTGTAAAAATTTTTGGCCACAAAGTGGGTTTTTGGCCACGAAATTTACACTTTTTGATGTTTTCTCGAAAAGTTCACAAAAATTACGAAAAATAAAATGGGCAGAACCGGGCATCATCGGTCAAGTATTTTCAAAAATAAAAAGGCCGTGAAATTTTATCTTAACCGAAAAATTTCAAAATTATGCCGGCTATAACCGGAATCGCAATCATCAGACCAATATAAACCGGCATCATTCTCCGATTTTTCTCAGCCTCTTCTCGCTCTTGCTCCTGTTTCTTTTCGTGAAGCTCCATGCCTTTCATGGCAATATCTTTGAACGCATCCACTCTCCGAACTTTTGCTTCATCCACGAACCGATGCGTCTCCTGATAGTCATCCAGTCGAACCTTCGTCCCGCAGAACTCACAGAACATGAAATCTCGGTTGTCATCCTTCACCGTAAGCTCCGCACCACAGCCAGGGCATTTTACCATCCGTGCCATAAAAGCACCTCCTATTCGTCATGTATTTAGGATATCATGTGCTCCGCCCATAGTCAAGTAAATCAGGGCGGCCTCACCCAAATAACATTTTTATCCAGTTTCATACCTTAATCCTCAATCTCAAACATCACATTCTCCGGTGAGATGATCGTATCGCACTTCTTACCTTTGAACCGAAACCTTACAAACTGGTTCGTCAAACCGGAAATTTTCTCAACCAGCCCGTATTCACCACTAAAATTATCCACGATATGAGCCCATACTCTCCCCTGCTTGGCCAGTTCGTTAAATTCACCCGCGGTCATTACCCACACTCACCTCCGTCATCAAACTTCTCCCCGCCGCATACAAGAATTTCTTCAGCGACAGCACCTTAATATCGTACGTACTCTTCAGATTCTCCAGCTCAACATTAACCCCACCAGAGCGATATTCCGCCATATCCAACGCATACCGCATCCGGCGATCCGCAACACCAGGGCTGCAATTGAACTTATCTGCCAGTGATGCCTCGATATCCCTCATGGACATAAATCGGTGTGAGTTCAAGTCATCGACGACCATCTCCACAGCCTCGCCCATCAGCTCCCCGCCAAAGGTCAGCATGGGAACCTTCAACTTAGCGAGAAAATCATACGTTCTTTGCTGCATTTCTTATCACCGCATCCTTTCCCACTTAGGCTTTCATAATAGCATTTGCTGCATGAACCAGATATGTGGTACCGTCAATCGTGATTTGCAGCTGATCGCCTTCGTAGTCAGTCCAGTTGTCCACTTTGCCTTGAACGATAGTTCCATCGGGCAACTTAATCTGTGCCCAGGAATAGGTAAATGTCGTATCAAACACCCTATAGTTTCCACAACTGCATAACCCGAGGCAGCCAACGAGCATCATCAGACATGTAATGACGCAAATAATACGATTTTTCATAGTTAATCACCTCAACCAAATATCATGTAAATCAAAAGCAAGAACCATCCTGTATATCTGATGATTCTCTGTTTTTCTTCGCCGATGTTATCAGCAAAAGACATTCCAATTGCGATAGCTTGTAAAATAATGCTTGCGAGCAGCACAATTCGCATCACTTCACCATGCTTTCTTTATCGATCTTTACAAATGCAAGAGCTACTTTCAGGAGGAGAAGCTGAATTTCTTCCATATTTTTAACTGTCTCGGCAAGCTCTTTGATTGAGCATGGGCCATCGATTTCAACCGAGGCATAGGCACTCGGATCAAATGTCTCTGCAAAGTTGATTAGGTTCTCTACAAAATTCTCGTCATTAAAATTTGCAGAGAATGTTCCACCTATCGGGTTATAGCACAGTTTATACCCGGTTTCGGTCGTGTATAAATGAAAGCCAAACTGTTGTAGCACGTCAATATATTTCTTATCAATTTCTTTCATGCTTACTTCACCATGCTCCCTTTCCGCGTTTGATCATCCGCAGGCCAGAACGTGTAAATATCATCGAACACCACTGGGATCTTCTTCTGAAGTTCCATCAACAACGGGCACATGAGCTCTCTCATCTGAGGATGGGCCGCCACAGGAGTACGCAGTTTGAAGATGTTGCGCCACTCACGGTAGTTGGCAGTCACCACGATCTCGGTCTTCAGGCACAACGGCAGCACACAGCGAGCCTGCTCGGGGCGCATACCATTGGCGATAAGTGCCCTATAACCTTCTTCGGCCTCGTCGCAAGCCCGATACCACGCATTATTGATTTGATAGTCTGTTTCGAGCTTTTTTAATTCTTCCGTCGAAGAAGCTGCTTTGATTGCATTTTCCTTAGGCTCGTCAGGAATATAATACGGCCGAATAAAGCTCAGCTCTCCGCCAAACTTCTCCTTCGAGTAGTTGCAGTACCGTGTGCTCTCCTGCGCAAAGCTCGCAATACGGTGCCTTATCAGTTCATTGGCCACGCCACGATCACAGGTAAACAGTACACTCAGCTGCGAATGCTCCAGCATAGCCTCATGCCCCTGCTTCACCAGAAAGCCCACCAGTTTCTTTGCCGACTCACCATCCGGCGTGATCTTGTCCTCGCTCTTGTAGCAGACCCGGGCCACCCGCTCAATCTGCTGGAGCTCCTTAATGCCTCCCTCAGAAATATCAGTGAGGATTTCGTACTTAGGTTCAACGATTTTCATAATTAAATCTCCTTTTCATCAGTGAATCCACAATTTCGAGCTGACTGAGGCTCTTTCCATTACCTCTTTGGGCCACCATGCTTATGCCAATATCCTCGATCGGGATAATGTATCCGAGATGAGCCAGTTGCTTATGGTCGCAAGTTTCCACCTTCGGACACTTCTGGCATTTAGGTGCAAGTATCGTAAGTGCTCCGAAGTCGTTGTTCATGTTGTCCACTCCGATATCATTTTGCACTCCCAATCCCCACAGATATCACCCGAAGCATGTTTCTTTGCAAACGCCATGCCCTTCTTGATGGCCTCCTGCTTGTCGGTCGCCCTGACTTCAAAGGCCTGATGCCCGCCACCATTGTCGGTACATTCAAACCAAAATGTGTACTTCATATATCAGCCAGCCTTTCTCTATCAGGATCTCGCAAAATAGAATCCCAGTCTCTAATAAGTTTCCGTAAGCCATGATCATCTGCTATTGGGTTCATCGTTTCTTCATCATATTGCACTATGACACTGCCTGCTTTATTGCATCCAAATCCGCAATTCCGACACTGAATCTTATACTTGATTTCCAGGCTTGTCCCAGTGGTCGCTGTTCCGTATACAGTTAGCCTCACTTTTGAATAGCATACCGGACAGCATTTCATATAAAATCCTCCAAAATCGAGTTAAGCAGAATCTCCAGCACCCGGTTTATGCCCGCCACCACTCGATATGGCCACGGTTCTTTCGGTTCCACCCGGGCAAGGGTATCAGACTTTCTCAGCGCACCATAAAGCCACCTGTCGAACTGCCCAAGTGAAATATCATTCTCCATGCACCATTCACGAGCATCTGCGTAGCTAATGTCACCATTCATGCAAAGCTTGACCGCATCACGCAATGTAGCGTTCGGCTTGATCAGGATATCTTTTTGAAGCTCGTAATCCTCAAAATACAAGTCCTCGCGTGACCCGTCGGCCCTGTGAATAACTTGCGCAAAGGCTTTGCCATCCGCATAAAGGGTCGTAACATCCTCATCAATGTTGATTCGAGGACAGTTGTACCTCCATATGGCCTCAACAACTTCTTCATAGTCAATCATATCGCACCTCACAACAGAATCCGGAACAAAATGAACCAGATCACCTTCAGCGTGAACACAATAATGATCAGCCATGCGCAAATAACCAGCGTCACCGCCAGAATATGACCCAGCATATGGCCGATTTTTTCCCAAGTATTATTAGTCACCGATATCCACCCTTTCAAATCCTGTAAAAACACCGACACCAATATTTCCATTATCACAGATGTGAACAGCTTTGTGGTACATCAATTCTTTTGCTTTATTAACTGCTTCCTCTTCATTATGATAGCGATTACCCACTTCAAACTCTCGCTCACAGAAATTGCAGAAATATGTAGGACAGTAGAAAGTTGTCATACTGCACACCTCCTCGCGGCATCCAGACGGCTCTCCGCAGCGTTCAGCTCGAAGATAGCAGCCGTGATAAACTCCGGATCGCAGTTCTCAAAGTGGTTCCGGGCCACCTCAAGATCCCGCATGGCATCTTTCAGTGTGTTGACTGTCGAAACCATCGGCTCTGTCCAGAGTATCTTTTTGACGAAATCAACGATTTTGCGCAGCATTTCTACACCTCCACATCTTTGTGACCTGACGAGCCGTGAGCCAGCCCTCAACATCATCATGGCCAAGCAGCTGTGCGCCCATCACCTCGATAAGCCCCTGGTCAAAGCCGTAGGAACCCCAACCCCAAACGCCATCCCAGATACGATTTCCAGCAGCATCATATGCAACGATTTGTTCACCACCATCGTGTCGTCCGCCCGGAAGATACTCCCGATAGTCCGGTATGTCCATCTCTGGCCAACGACGTCCATAAGTATGCGGAACCTTAGCGTGCTTCAGCAGAATATCCAGCTTCTGCATCTCGGTCATGTGATTCCAAACCCGGAGTTTCCAGGTTTTCTTAGACATGTTTCTCATTTCTGCATTTCCTTTCGTCAGCCTCCATGGTCTTTGCGATTTTATGCTGAATATAAAGCACACAGCCAGCCTGACTATCACACCCGAATGAAGCCAATAGTCCAGCAATAGCATTCAAAGAGTTCAAATCCTCTTCAGCAAATATCATTTAGCGTTCACCGTTCCTCCTGATACTCTACAATTTTGGTTACTTCGCTCTGAACCCGGCGTAAGAAATCACACATACCCAAGCAACCGCATTCCCTCAATGCCTTAGCGATATCGCCTAAACTATCCATGTCGGTTCTTGTGAGATTAACTTGAGGAATAACTTCAATATTTTCCTCTGTGATAAATGGGGTGTAGTCTCCACAATGGCAACATTTGATGTTCATACGTTTCATACAAGCATCTCCTTTAATGATAAAAATAAAGAGCCGCAGATTTCTCCACGGCTCAGTTGCATCTTAGCGATTAGCGCTTCTCAGTCAAATTCCGATACTTTGCAATGAATGCGTCCACGCTTTTTCTGTGCCAAAGATAGATGTCCAGGCCCATCAGTCGAAATGGCATCCGCCACTTATACCAGTGTACGCTCGGTTTCATCCAGAATTGCTCCATCATCAAAATGTGATAACGCACCTTCATTGCATCAAGTTCAAATTTGAGTTTATTAAGCATACTCAATCACCTCCATAAAGGAGCCCGTTATTTTCGCGTCTTCTCCTCAAACTTCAGAGGCTTGACCGTACCCTCCCGCGCACACTCCGTCAGGCACTCATGGCAGGGTTCATCCGTCTCCAGCACCTTGAAGCTCTTGCACTTCGGACAGTAGGTCGCATAGTCCACTTCGCGCATCCAGTTATTCATCAGCGCTTACCTCCGAAATAAAAGTGTCCTTTCCGCAGCGAGGGCAACGTGCCAGAACCTCACCGTTATGGATTGTGCACTCCTTCATACTGTTCCAGTTAGATGTAGGAATCCCAAAATGAGCATTGCAGCCACTGCATTTAACGGCAACGAGCTTTTCGTCAGGATCTGCATATCCATCGAGGTTACCGATGTATTTATGTACCCAATGCTCATTGCAAAACGGGCATTTCAAAATTCTACTGCTCGCAGGAACTTCATCCATGTCGTACAGCCACACCTCAGGGGCAACAGGATAACGTTTATTGCAATTGGTACACTCAACCGATATCCAAGGACGTTTCTTCTCAGCCTTCTCCTGCTTAACGGAGAACCTATCATCCAGAATATCTTTCATGGGAACAAGCACCGAATGGTTGCAAAAACAACACTTTAATTCAAGTTTTTCTCCAGAAACATCCGCTCGAAATGCTACCCCATCACAAATCTGGCCATTCTCTTTAATAATCGTAGCCTCACAATTGGGGCAAAGGACTTGATAGTTCTTTTTCTTAACATCCCCAACCTTCACCGCAAACCTATCATCCAACTCAGGATGCGTCGTCCGCTGCTCCAGCGCCCGCAACAGATTCCAGCAGGCCGCGCGCAGGTGATCCTCATCGTCCATACCAACAATGTACTTTGCCAGATGCCGAGCAGCGCTGTCCAGCAGCGAATGCAGCGGAATACCCTTGTCTGCGTTGTGCTCACCGTACTTTAAGGCACCTTCCTCACAGTGCTTACTGACCTCCATGATGCCGTACCAAGGCAGAAGGTCCATGCGCCCCTTCCCGGCGTGCATGTCGCGTTTGGCACCAGTTTCAAATTCGGTACGATCTCCAGAATCCTTAATCACAAATATCAATCCTTTCTATTAGCAGTGTTTATGAATCCGCCCCTGCATAACTTTGTTAGCCATATCTGTCTTAGGAATCTTGCATTTCGGATAGCTCGGACGGAATCCATTGGCAGCTTTCCGGTCATTTGCAATTCTCATATAAACCTCGTCCTCCCGTTCATCTGTGAGTTTCTTTACTTTATCTGCCGCAGATTCAAAAGAATGAATCAGGTCAGCAAATACATCTTCAAAGTTAACCTGCTCCATAAAATTTCCTCTCGTTAAACGCTTTCTTCGAGTTCAGGGCTCTCGAAATTGCCAAATCAATACCGCTCCTACTCTTCAGATGGTAGTAGTACAGATCCTTGTACGGGGTATTCAGCCGGTCGATACGCCCCGAGGCCTGCCCCATGATCTTATAGGAGTAGTTCTGGCTGTAAAATATAATGGTGTCCGTCTTGATGCAGTTCCAGCCTTCAGCACCGGCATTGTACTGCACCAGATACACCCACCTGTCGCCTTCAGGAAGCGGCTGATGCTTGTGCCCGTTCCATTGGGCCACCTCTGTATCCTTGCCGTAGTCCAGACCCATTAGAATATCAAGCTCATAATCGAAATTATAGAAGATAATAACCCTAGGTCTGCCTTTACAAATATCCAGCACTTTTTTTTGTCGGCTTGCATCAGCGTTCACCAACTTCCGCAGCAGATAGCAGAACTCGCTGGCGGTCTCGATTGGTTTGTTCTCCCAGAGGTTCCACCGGTTCTTGCAGATCGACAGATACTTCACCTTGTCGTAATCCACAAATACATTCTCATGGTGCGAGACCGTCGGCCGCTCGAAGTCCATGTCAACCAGAATCCGTTCCCGTAGCCGTACCAAGCGCTGGGTATTCAGATACCGGTCGATCTTCGGGTATTTCGTGCAGAATTGGCTGTATACCACATGCTGGTTGTTGAAGTCCGTTCTGTTTCGATAGAATCCATTGGCGATGAACACCGGGATATAATCCGTCCAGCAGTCCCCAGGGGTGGCGCTGAGCAGAATCCACTCGTTATTTTGCGTAATTTTGTAGAAAGATTTCACCCATGCGCCTTTTCCAACGACTCGCTGCTCGTCAAATATAAAGAACGCATTCTTCACGCCAACGTACTTTCCGATATTGTTCCAGGAATCCACCACGACCTTGTGCTCGTAAATATCATGCTCTGGATCTGTAGACATATAGAAATGGGCCAGTTCTTCGTCCCACTCTCCCGTATCCCGTTTCCGGGCAGTCGTGATGATGTAAAGATCCGGGGGCTCTGTCATACGAACATATTTTTCCGTGTTCACCTCCCCATCGTAAAGTTTGTAATAGAACGCCAAACTCGTTCTTGATTTTCCGCTTCCTACGCCTCCGCATAAGATGCAGCCGATTTTCATACGGTTGATCGCATCCAATTGGTAGTCGTAGAGCGTTACACCTGCCATCAGGTCGCTCACCTCATTTCCAACGTCACATAAATGTCACTTTTCTTGCAGTGATTCTCATAGGCCAGAAGCGAGATCGTCGCCTCTTCCTCATCTTCGCCCTCCCCTCTGACGGTATAAGCAAAGAGCTCTTTCCGGTGCTTTCTGAACACCTTCCAGAGCTCTTTTTTCTTAGTAAAGTCCGTGCTTTTTGCAGTAGGACGCATATTGCAAGCCCTCCTTATCTGCTTCGCGCATGATTTCTGACAGTGTGAGCTTTTTAGGCTTTTCTTCCGTCGTTGACATGTTACGCGATACGGTGTCTCGACATTTATCGCAGTATAATCTTTTTGACGGAACCTGGTACATCATACCGCCGCATTTTTTGCAAGCCTTATCTACTCTGCGAAGTCCGCCCATAAATATCACACCTCCTCAGAACGACAGAAGTCCGTGTAATAAACCAGGTCGTAATCCAGCGGATGGTTGTTCCAGTCGTAGTTCTGCTCGTAATCAGCAATCTCATCACGCTTGTCGAGTTCGCGACAAATATCATCGTTGTGCTCATAGAACCATTCCAGCGGAAGGTCGAACTTGTCGCACAGTTCCGGAATATCAAAGGCCCAGCAGCCATAGTTGGTGTTCTGTGTACCCTCCGAAACCATGTAATCGACGATCTCTTTTACTTTTTCTCTGCTCATAATCCTTACTCCTTCTGTTGTTCAATTATCAGGCTCTCTGGCCCGGTTGTGAGTCATGCGGGAATCGAACCCACCGTACAGCCCATGCTAATGACTCAAATAAAAGAGCCCCAGATTTCTCCAGGGCTCTCATGTGCTTATTCTTCAGGTGTACAATAATCAACGTCGAGATGCGTTTTTCCTTCGCTATCCGTGTAGGTGACGAACTTTCTCGGCCGATGGAACATCTTCTCGTACTTCTCGACGAACTCCGGCAAAAGCTCACCGAAATCATCCTCCGTGAGGCCTACAATCAGGAATGTTCCAACGATAATATCAATGGGGATACCATAAGGGCCGTCGAGCGTCCGGTTGAGTTTCTCCATGCAATCCTCATGCAGCTTTCCTTCTTCGTTGCAAATCAATGCCACCGCATCATCCCACGGGTAAACAGCCTGAATCGGGCCTTCCACCTCTTTCTGGAGCGATTCCAAAGAGCAGTCAATGTCGATCACTTCAGGGTAATGCTTTGGGCGAACCCTCAGAACTTTCATACTGTCAACCTCCCAAATTGCACATCAAAAATATAAATCGAGCTGTTTCCTTAGAGCCGCCATTTTGCGACGTGGGCACTCACCGACTGGGCATTCGACCAGGGACTGACCCGGCACTCGAAATATCATTGATTAGTAACCAAAGCAGCTATACTTACGAGCCTCTTTCGCTCGTGCTTCGACGACATCCCGAGCCACATAGTTCAGGTTGATGGTGTAACTGGGAATGCCGTAAGTCTTTGCGGCCTGGTTCTCGATTGCACAACCACGGTACGCTTTCTCTTCATCATATACGCCGATGAAGTAATCGGCCTCCGACAGCATCTTAATGCTTTCGCCGAGACACCAAAGTGCCTGGTTCATGCCACTCGGAGGATCAGGAATATAGGTCTGGATCACCTCCAGCTCTTCACCAAAGACTGCTTCTGCAATCCGGTGCATCTGCATCATGGTCCCACGGATCTGGGCTTCGGTACGGTCTTTCATCGGGCAGCTGATAAACAGTTTCTTCATATGCTTCACCTCAGAACGGAATTTCGGTTTGGTCGCTCGGCTCTGCCATGTCTGCTTCAGGAGCTGCAAACTGAGCATAGCGCTCTGCATACGGATCAGCGTCCGCATCCTGCTCAACGTACATCACATCCGCATACAGGCTGTACTCGCCGGGTGCATTCCGCTTCTCGACAAGGTTTGCCTGGAGACAGACGTTCTTGACCCGGATAAAGTCCAGCTGGCTGATCGTGTCCGTGTTGCAGAGCAGGCGCTTGCCGGAGGTGGTAACCCAGTAGATATGCGGGGGCCACTTGGAATCCATGTTGATCGTTACCGGCACGAAGTAGGTCGGAACGAACGGCTCGTCGTAGGTACGCTCAGGATTCGGATTGGTCTGACGAACCTTCACACCGAGATCCATGAGGTGATTCACCAGATCCATGGTGGGAATGACCACGTTGACGCGGCGCTTGTCCGAGCCAAAGCGGTCACGGCTGGGATCACCGCTGAAGTTGGTGGTAAAGATGAAATGGGTATCGTCGATATTGACTTTCTGGCGCTTGGTGTACATAAATATCAGTCTCCTTTTTACTTGTTGATTTCGAGTTCCAGCATGGAAAGCGCGGCAGACACTCGGCCCATCTCAGACAGAAAATTCGCAGGATTGCCTTTTGCTGCCGCCTCCAAAGCTGTTTCGTAGCTCTTCTTCGCCTGAGCGATGTACTTCTTGAGCGCATCATTCTCGACAGAAGAGTTTTCCGTATAGGGCTTACCAGGATACTTCTTCCCGCTCTTCTCAACCCAATTCTGGATCTCCTTGTAATAGCTGCCCTTGTTGCCGCCGCAACGCTTTGCAATCGCCATGGCCAGACCCTTCTCCGGGTCGAAAACATCCTTCTCGCTGCACTTCACAACGGTCTTGGAGCCATCCGACCAGTAAACGATCGTGGCCGGAGGAGCAAAGATAACGTTCTTGATACTTGCTGCGGTCATATTGGTTTCTTCCTTCTTTTTGGTTGCCTCTTCCATCACACAGTTAGCCCAGTGCATATAGCGCATAGAATCGAACACCGACTCTTCCCGCTTCCGAATATGCCAGTCACCCTGACGGTCACGCAGAAGATCAACCGGATTGAACTGGAACGTTCTTCCATCTTCCAGCTCAAGATTCGTTTGAACAGGACCCAGTTTAGTGTAAAAGTTATTGACAAACCCGATATGATGGCCATAGGGATCATACAAACTTCCATGACACATAAAATATCACCTCACGTCAAAATTTCTTGCTGCTTCTTCCTGCGCATCGCTCCAGGGAAGATCCGGCGCTGTCCAGGGAGAAACACCGTCGTCGCCAACGAACCAGTTGAAGTCACCGTACTTAGAGATCTCCTCAACTGCCTCATCGACTTCCCGGTTGAAATATCTTTTGTCGATATCCTCCTGCATCTGAAGCTGATAGACTGCCTCGCTTTCCAGCCAACGGTAGTCCTTTGCTCCGGTCACAGAAGCATATTTCCGTTCGCCGGCATCCGTCAGACCCGCTTCCCGCAGCAGCAGAGCTCCGCCCTTTCCCGGCATGATCGGGCAGAACTGTCCCACGCGTCCCACAAAAATATAATTGTGTTCGCCTTCAGGCAGGTCCTCGTTCTTGTCGAGATAGATAGCGCCCTTGGAAACGGTCTTTGTCTCGCAGAGGTCAGTAAACTCGATCTTCTCCTTGGAGAACAGGGTCTTGAACACATACGGTACCTGGAACTGTGTGCCCGTAGCCGTCCATTCACCGCCTTCGTCCTTGCAGTCGCCTGGGATATAGCCGTAAAGCGCCTCACAGCGGTCCGCAGTCATGTACTTTGCAATATAAACGGCATTGTTCACCAGACACATCCGCTCGTAGGTTGCCTCATGCTCGAACGTGTAGCCGTACTTTTTTGCAAAATCCATGCAGTACGCAATGATTTCCGGGGTCGCATCGGGGATCTTGATCGAATCCGTTTTGATATGCGCGACCTTAAAGCCGCGCTGCTGCACTTCATCCTGCAAAGTGCGCATAAATAAAGCCCCTCGAAGCGCCACAATGTTGTTGGCGTTCTTGGGGTTGCGGAACGGGTTGTCGAAGCTTGCACTGGTCAACCCGTAAACCGAGTTGATGGCGATCTTCAACGCCTGCGCCAAAGCCTTTGCCTGCTGCGGATCATCGAGGTACTTTGCCAGTTTACCGCCAAAGAGCCCCTTTGCCTTCTCGTACTCGCCGTGCTTGACGTAGATTCGTACATCCATCAGGTCGTTGAAATGCTTGGTGTACTCGCCAAAGTAGTTCATGGCAACAGCCGAATGCGGATGCAGCGACGCAACGTCCAGCAGGGCTACGTTCGTGTACATCCCGGGCTCAGCGTAGACATAACCACCCATGCCCAGGTCTGTACCCCGGAACATGTTGTGGTACTTGCCGTCCTCGCCCTTGGCCCACTCGTAACCGGGAAAGGCATTGATGATGTTGCAGTCCGTCAAAATATCAGGCTCGACTTCCACGATCGCATCGGATTTTCCCGTAGCAAGGTCTGTGTAGACCAGCCGGGGGTGCTTTTCCTTGCCGAAAATAATGCGTGTTGTCAGCGAGTTTGTCGTGTCGTTCACCGTCATGCCGGCAAGGTCTGCCAGAATCTCTCGCGCCACAAAGTCTGCCTGACGCTTTTTCGAGTAGAACAGGGTCTCGGTCGCGATCACATCGTTGTCACAATACTCTGCCACCTTGTCCCACAGGCTCTTCGGCACCGGCTGATCCCACGGAAGCCCCAGCTCCTGATGGTGGATGCCCAACTCGATCTCAAACTTCTTCAGGCTCTGTTTTTTCGACGAGAAGTCGTAAATATCAGTGTAGGACAGGTTGTACGCCTCACCAAAGAAGCCCGTGTGTTCGTTGATGATCCGGTTGGACAGCGCATAGATCTGCTCCACCGACATCCCGATCATGCGGGCCCAGAGGATATGGTTGTCGTACTTGCGGTTGTTGAAGCCGACCAGCCGATACTTTGTCAGGCTCTCGATCTCCTCCGGCGTAGGATTCACCATACGGTGCACAGGCTCCTGCTTGGCAAACTTCCAGTTCACGAGCAGCAGATTCGGGAACACCTCCACGTCGAAAAATATCAATGGCGTTTCCTCCCCCATAGGGGCCTCCCGCTGAATATCGTCCTTCGACTTGAAGTGCATCTTCGCCACAATCTTCAGGCAGGTGTCCGCCTGGTTCGTGCTGCTGGCGGCAAAGCCCAGGATCGCATTCCGCATGTCATCCACGTTGTAAACGACATTGCCCTCGTAGGCTTCGTCCATGATGTGTGCAATAAAGTCAATACTGGGCTTCGTATAGGGGCTGATCTCTTTGGCAAGGGCTTTCTTGATGAGGATACGCAGGTGCCGCTCATCCTGGATCTGCTTTGTATCAACCATTTTCGTTTCTCCCTTCAGTGGCAGGCCGCTGCTGATGGTCGCAACCGGAATATCATTGCATTTCGACAGTTTTCTCCGCAGAGAGGACTTTCCCGTGAACACCTTGACCTCGATGTTCTCGTCGTAGATCCTGCTCAGCTTCGTTGCATCGCCAGTGTAAATATAATGCAGGTGGATGCCCGCACCAGATTTGCTCAGCTCCGCATAGGTCTGGGGCCATTTGGAGGCAGCTTCCAGGTTGCGCTCGAAGCTCTTTTTTCCATCCGGCCCGGGAATATCAAAGTCGATGACAATGTGATTCTCCGGAACTTTCACGTAGTGCAGTCTCGAAGCATCCAGTTCGGCCAATTTTGACTTGACATTCTCCCATTTTCGCATCGGAATGCCATCGTCTGTCGCATACTGTGCAGGGCAGTCCTTGCAAATATCATTGAAGAGAGAATGCTGCTCCTTGAACTCGATCCATGACGTTTCCGGCTCGGCAGTGGGTTCTTCTGCCTTCACAGGTTCGTCAAGGAACTCTTTGAATTTCTCCGCTTTGAAGCCGCTGTAGTAGCTCCGCACCCGCTCGCCATTCACGGTCTCCGCGCGTTCCTTGTACTCCTCGAAGTAGTTCATCAGCTCTTCCCGGAATGCACGGCGCGAATAGGGGTATGCCACCTTTGCCTCGTCATTGTAGGTGTTGTACATCGCCCAGGCCCGCTTCAGGGATACACCGTCCTCCTTCTTGAAAATATAAAAGGAGTCCAGCATAAAGTTGTAAAAGTCGTTCGATGCACCCAGCATACGGGTCGGAATATAATCATCGTAGAGATGTTTGTTCTGCTCGTATACATCCTTGCAGTGCCATGCGATGCCACCCAGCTCAAAGTCCACCTTCGCTACAAGGTCACGGTACTTTTTTGCAGGGATCTTTTCACCGGTAGGTTCCACATCGATCAGTCGTCGGATCAGGCCCGATTTTGCATCCGTGATCTTAACGGGCTTGTTGGTGCCCAGAAACATGAAACACTTGAACTGGCTGGAATACTGGCTGCGGAACTTCTCGTTCACCAGCATGGTCTCGTGGGATACCAGCGAGTTCAGCCGGGTGTTGTCCTCGATGCGTGAAAGGTCACCGTCGTGCTGGATCGCGATCAGCGGGTTCGATTTGAATGCCTCCAGCGCAAACGCATTGGACGATGATCCCAGCACCTTGGAGTCGAACACCGACCAGTACCCGTCGAAAAGTTTCTGGACGATGTTCAACACGGTCGATTTACCGCTGCCGGGTGGGCCATAGAGCACGAGGAACTTCTGGATCTTGCGGGAATCGCCGTTCACGATCGCGCCAACCGCCCATTCGATCTTCTTTCGCTCCTCGGGAGAATATAAGGTGGTCATCAGCTCGTCGTAGGCGCTGATGTTCCCCTCCTCCAGAAGATACGGCAGCCGCTTCGACGCATAGCTTTCCTTCTTGACCGGGGTGTTCGCAAATATCAACGTATCGTCAAGGGTGTGGTAGTTGTCCCGCATCTGACGCTGACAGTATTTGTGCCAGTTGTCGATCATCCCGCTCTCCGCGTCCCACATGTGCAGAACACGGTAGCTGTCATTGAAGACCTGCTTGTGTTCCTCCGCGTAAATATCCAGCGCGCGGTCAATCATCTGTAGCGCATCCTGTTCGTCCGTGCTCCAAAGCCCCCGCTCTTCCATCCAGACCGCGTAAAAATCAGAACCCCGGATCATCAGGTCTTTCGACTTCTTGATGATGAATTTGGGATAAATTTCGATTGTCCCGCGTTTTCCCGTCCGCGTTGCAATCATCAGGAAATCAATCATTTGTAACTGACTTCCTCCTTTCTCCGAGGTTTTTATACGTCTTTCTCTTTCTGGAGGGTCATCTGGGCCAGGGTTGCCTCTGCCTCACGGGCACGCTCATCGGCTTCCTTGCGCTGCTTTTCTGCCTCGTTCACCATCTTGCAGGAAACAAAGCCAAACCACAGCAGGCCAGCGATGAGAATGTTCTTCCGGATGCACTTGCCCTTCATGCGGCGGATGGTGTGATTGGCCACCTCCAGTGCAGCCTTGCTGTTGCTCAGGTCGATCAAAATATCAGTCAGTTCCATTGTCACTTTTCCTCCAGTAATTCGGGTCAGCCAGAATCAGCCGACCAATGTTGTTCTCGTCTCGACACGCCGTGATTCGCAGCATCACATGGGAATCGTCGAGTATCTTCTCAACGAATCCTTCCATAGGGATGCAGATTTTTGATTCATATGTCATCAAAACTCATTCTCATTCAACCAGTTCATCAGCTGATACCAAATATCAATGGTACGCATGTCGATGGACGTACGGGTAATCGTAAAGAGACCGCCAGCCCCGTTCGGCTGATAGTCCCGATCCATAAACCGGGCTAGGATCGGTTCCGCGCGCTCTTCGCTGAAACGGGTGTCGTCCATGGCAGCCAGGCCCAGGCTGACGACCATGCTCCAGAACCACTGCCCCACACGGTTGCCCATGCTGCGGTCTTCCATGATGTGTTCCTCGATGCGAATCGCCAGCGCCACCATCATCTCCAGCATAGAGCAGGGTACGCCCTGAAATACCGCATCGATCTTCCCGTACGGAATATTATTCTCCGATGCAAAGCGGTACCGCAGGTTGATGCCGTCCGTTGCCCGGCAGACATCCATTTCGCACGCCGGAATATAATCCCGGTTAGAAAGATACATCAGTAAGCGGTGAAAGCTGAGGTTCCGGGGTTCCCATTCGCCGCAGACGATCTTGTAGAGCCAGTCATAATACTGCTCCGTCTCCCTCATAAAGTTCATTCATCCTCCTCATCGTCGTGGTTGCCGGGCCAGTTCTCCCGAACCCGGAGAATCTCGTAATCCTTGTGGTAGTTGTGGTTGCGGACATGAACAGTGCTCGGTACGAACTCGCCAATGCGATCCAGCGCCTCGTTGCCAATGATCTTCGGAATATCATCGTCGTCCACGGGCTGATCCTCCGTGTCGAACACCAGCTTTCCGTCCGCGTAGTAGGTCAGGAAGGAAGTCTCGTAGTCGTCCAGCTCACCAAACTGATCCGGTTCAATGACTTCGATGGCCTCATGTGCCACCACATCTTCCGGGTCAGATTCGGTACGGTACTTCCCGGCCAGCTGCTCAAAGCTCTTCTGGGTCGCCCTTTCTTCGATGGTCTTGTCCATATCGGCTTCCTTCTGCCGCAGATTCTCACGCTCGGCCTCGTACCGTTCGCCGTAATAGGTCTCGTATTTCTTCTCGAAAACGGTGTGCATCACAAGGGCACCTGCCCCAAAGCCTGCTGCAAAGAGCAGAATATCACGCACGGTCTTGTTCATTGTCGATGTCTCCTTTGATCGTCATCATGGTAAACGCCAGTCCGCCAAAGAAAAGGGAGACACTCATCAGAATGCCTCCCACCATGTGGCGCTTGCGTTTGGTATCGGTCAGATAGTCCAGAAACAGGAAAGTGCTTTCCAAAGTTTCCATCGTTCCACCTCACTCAGAAAGAACCGCCAGACCAGAGACGAAACATACTCCGGCCATGGCAGCAAACAGGTAAGACAGTCTCTTAACGAATCTGGTCATAGCGTATTCCTCCAAAATATCAGTCTCAGATCTTGTCGATGATGGGCCCGTCGCAGTTGAACCGCAGCATCACCGAGCGCTCCCCGCCATTGATAAAGCTGTTCAGTGCCTCGTCTCCCTCCACGTAGTTCGTCACACCGAAATCCACGTGGTTCTGTCGGGTCTCATCGTTCGGGTCATAGATCCAGCCCACGATCTGCCCTTCCGGGGTCTTCATGGTCACACCGCCGTGCGTTCCGATGCTGCTCAGAACGTCGTTCAGGAACAGGTGCCCCTGGATGCGCAGCCGCTTGTTTGCCGCCTGCTCCATCAGGAAAAGGTAGTTGCGGTTCAGCTGGTTGTCAGCCTGCCAGGTGTCCACCGTCTCATCAAAGATGCAGGTATAGGGGCTGGTGTGCTGCATGGCGATGTCCTTGTATTCCTTGATGGTCTCCTCCACGCCCTGCTCGTTGGTGCTCTTGCTCTCGAGCTCCACAGCCTTGATGTTGTGCTCCAGCTCCTCCTGCACACGGCTGCCAAAGCGGTCGGATACACGGCTCTTGTATTCCTCAAAGGCCTTGTCCAGCGCGATATAAGCCGCAGTCAGGCTCGCATTGCGCTTGGACATAATGTGGTGGGAACCGAACATGCAGCCCAGAGATACCGCACCCAGGGTGACCGCAGGTGCATACACCTTTGCCAGCTTCAGGCCGGTCTGGACATAGGTGGTCGTAATGTCGCTCTTGTAATCCTTCTCGGTGTAGGTCTCGCCCTCGCTCAGCTGGACCGTGCCATCCTCGATCTGCTTCTTGGCCGTGTGGATGCTCTCAACCTGAGCATAGTGCTCGGTCATAATATCCTGCGCCTTGATGGTCGCCTTGCAGGCCAGCACGGTAGCGGTCACGCCACCAATGGCAGCGCCAACGATCATAATGGTGGGGCTTGCCTTTTTCAGCTTGTAGCCGCACTTGGATGCAGCACGGGTCACTTTGCCCATGATTTCGGTTTTGTCGATCTTTTTCAGGAACTTCATAAATATCAATCCTTTCTTATTGTTCAGCGCAGCGGTACAGGGCGTGGCAACATCAGGCGATATCCGCCCGGGATACCCTTGATGAACGCCCCGTCAAGGTTGTACCAGCCGTAATTGTAATCGGTGCTCTCATTGGAAACGCCCATCAGATCCCACAGGTCGCCCACAGAGACCTGACCGTACTGGCGAATCGCATCATACATCTGGGAAAGCGTGTCGTCTGCATCCCCGCGGAACTCAAAGTCCAGGTTCTGCAAGCTGCGTCCTACGGCCCGGTTCGGATTCCCCTGCCGGTTGCCGGAGCCTCCCTGATAGTAGGTATCGTAGCTGTTCCGCTGGGCGCGGGAGCCGGAGTAGTTGCTCGAAGAGCCACGGGAACGGTCCTCGCCGAACAGTGCAATGCTGACCGCCGAGTTGAAAATGCTCCACAGGCCGTTCTTCAGCATGGGCAGCAGATAGTCCACCACGATGCGGTTCTTCACGGTCTTGAGGTCCTCGGCCAGGAACTCGTTGGCGATCTTCTGGATATCGTTCTGCTCCTTGAGGGTCACTTTCCCCTTAACGACCTTCTGGAACTTCTTTTGGGGCTCTGCGGCAGGCTGCTGTCCAATGCTGCTCTTCGGCATGTTTACTTGTGCCATGTTGTCATCCTTTCAAAAAACAAAAAAGAAAGAGCCGCAGATTTCTCCACGGCTCTCGCCTTACCTAACATTACTTCTCTTCAGAAGTTTCCTCAACGTCCTCGTCAGGAACGTCCACCTGTGCAGAATCGACATTCTCGATCTTCCAGGGCTTCTGCCAGACGATCTTCTTCTTGGTCTTCGGCTTCTCCTCGTCCTTGTTCTGCTTCTTGGCCTTGTGCTTCCGGTACAGTCCGTATCCCACGGCTGCAACCAGACCCACAGCACCAACAGCGAGACCAATGCCCGAGCCGTTGCTCGAAGTTTCCTCGTTATCGATCATCTGAACATTCTCCTCCGGAACGACCTCAACAGAAGTCTCGTTCTCCATAGTAGTTTCGTTCATGTTCATCATTTCGTCCATTTTTGTTACCTCTTTCTTAAATATAAGTTTATAATGTCGGAGTATTACCTCCATAAAGGAAGCTGAATTTTTCGCGCCGGGTCAAATATCAATAGCCGCCCAGCCACTTCGGAGGCGTATGATACTCCAGCGTCAGACAGGGCATCCCGTCCTCGTCCAGCCGGGACGCATAGAAAATATCAACGTTAAGCCCCGAATCCGTGTCCCAGCCCAGCAGGTCACCGTTGACACAGTGGTCGATGCCCAGATAGTCGAACAGATCATTCTCGCTCACCCGGAAGTCACTGAGCAGCTGTTTGTTGACCCCATTGACGGCCTTTTCGATCATGGCCTTGGTCGTCCAGAAGTAGGTGTTGGTCAGGCTTTCCCAGCACTTCACCCGCTGGTCGTAGGAAACATCGGTCGTGGCAAGGCCCTTGGCAGGCTGGATGGTTGCCGGTTCGGGGCACTTGGCCATCTTTTCCAGTGCAATGGTCTCCCGGATCTCCTGTTCCTTCTCGGGGCCGATGGCCTCCAGCACCTTGTCCTGATAGGTCTTGAGCGCGCTCTCAGAAAGGGTGCACGCCGCGGCCAGTGCAGCATTCCGCCGCTCGTCCACATGGACTGCACCAATGACGCAGCCCGCAGACAGCACCATGCTCAGCGCAGTCGGCACGTACACCGGGCCTGCCGTCTTAACAATGGTCTTCACGTCCAGCTTTTCCACGCCCAGCTCCTGCTTTTTCTCGTCCAGCAGGATCATAGCCTTGGGGGTCGCGGTCACAGCGAAATAGACCGCCGTAATGCTTCCCGTGATCGCCAGACCACCCAGGATCTTGGATGCGTTCTTGCCTGCGCTCCTGCGCACTGCCTTTGCAAATGTTTTCAGGTTCATCTTCGTACCTCCAAAAATTTATAAAAAGAAAGAGCCTACGATTTCTCGTAAGCTCTCGCCTTTCAGATATGCCCGTGCTGCTTCAAATTCTCGAAGCGAATTTCCGTTTCACGCTGATCATCGCGCTCCAGTTGGATCTGGTAACGGATATACTCGTACAGTCTGGTCGGCTGCTTCTTCAGATAGTGATACAGCCCTGTAAAGCCGTATCCTACTGAACGTGCAACTGCCTTCAGTACGCGTACCATTGCCTTGTCCATCTTTGCGTAATAGTCGTGATCGTACATAAATATCAATCTCCTTTGTTTGTCAGTTTGGATATCTCTTCCATAAGGGAGACTGAAAATTTCGCGTTTACCGGTTCTTTTCTGCAAGCTGGCGCTGAACTTCCTCTCGCACCATGTCCTGCATTTCCTCTTCGCTGCGCTGCTCCTCGATCAGGTCGTGACCAAAGCTCAGGAACGCGCTTGCAGCCATCATCGCCACGGATGCAACTTTCCACCAATTGATCTTCTTCATAAAATATCAGTCTCCTTTTCAAAATTCAAAATGGTTCCCGTCTGGTCGGGTCGTAATCCAGATACTCTTTGATCGGCTCCTGGAATGCTGTCACATAGTACACTTCCAGTCCATCATCCGTTGTCTGCCGGGTATAGTTGAAGTCGATCCAGCAATATTCCCACTCGTTGCCCAGATACTCCGCGCACCAGCCCAGCATATCTCCTTCCGGTGTAAAGTCCAGTCCGGGCAGGAAAGAGTAGAAGTCATTCAACGAGACTTCTCCATTCAACACAAAGTCGCGGTTCATATGGTAGAACGCATCTGTCAATTCCACCTCTGTGGCATGGAAATATCTTTTTGAGATAGGTTCGTAGCAGAGTAGTTTTTCCTCTGTCATCTTGTCACGAACTTCAGGCAGCTTTTCTTCACTGATCTGCTCCTGAATTTCTGCTTCTTTTTCCAGCCCGATGTTCTCAATCACCTTCTGCCGGTAGGTCTGATAGGTCTTTCCCAGCGCCATATACGCCGCGGTCAGACTCGCGATCTGCTTTTTGTTCAGCGCGTTGGAGCCCAGGATGCAGGCAATGGTACCGCCGCCAAGAATCGCAGCCGGAACGTATGCTTTCCAGCACATCAGAACAATTTGTTTCTTTGTCGGAGGCTCCTCCACAACGCCCTGCTCATCTTCGTTGTGTTTTCGCAGCGCTTCATCCACTTCGAGCAGATGCTTTGCCTTCGTGGTTGCCCGCCCGGTTTCGATGGCCGTTGCTACCACGCCAACAGATGCCGCCACCGCCAGAATAGTCCCGCCGTGCTTGCGCAAGAATCTCGCGCATGTTTTCGTCAGTTTCATGGTTTAACCTCCCATCACAAAACGATTTAGCCATAGAGAAGCTCATAAAGCCGATTGGATGCGCTCAGATAGTTTTCATAAATATCTGCGTCCGCACACATGCTCATGTAGTCCTCCGCGTTTTCCACCTTGGAATAGATCTGCTCAAGATTTTCTTTGAGCGCCTGAAGTTCGTTTTTCGTTGCCGGGTCTGTGCAGCTCCGGATGATGTCGTCCAATGTTTTCATGATGTTCAACCTCCATTTTGAAAAATAAAGAGCCTACGATTTCTCGTAAGCTTTCGATTTGGTTAGCGCTTCAAATACCTTTCAGCCTGATTCGTTCTCAGGAATTCATACAGCTTCCGTTCCCAATTCGGACTCCGGTCCTTCATAGCGTTATCGAGTGCATCTGCCGCCAAATCTTCATTGCACATCATAAGTCGTCTCCACATGATGGCAATGAAGTCAACGCAGAACAATTCGTTAATGCCAAAAAACGCCACTGCGCCCAAAGCAACTTTCACCAATGTCTTCATAATTTCGTACCTCCAAAATATAATTCTGAGACTAACCATCTCATAAAGCGCACTGAAAATTTCGCGTCAGATCACATCAGCCTTCTTGAGAATATCCATCAGCTGCGCCTTGGTCATCTCTGCGTCCACTGCAAGATGGATCTTCAACTTCTGCTCTTTTTCGCTCCAGTTCGCCTGAACCTCGCCCAGCTGTACCTCTGTACCGGGTAACTGCTTTTTCAGTATCTTGTTGATGACCTGCGAGATGATGCAGCGCAGAAAACTCGACCGGATCAGCATAATGTCCTCCATAATGTTCAACCTCCAAAAATAAAAATGAAAAAAAAGAGAATGGGCCTCGAACCCATAACCTCCACAATGAAGTGGCGCTCTACCATTTGAGCTATCTCCTCCATAAGGGAACATGAATTTTTCGCGCCTAGATCAAACTCCGGTCAAACACGGTCTCCCAGCGTTCTTTCTTGAGGGGTTTCATGCGCAGTGCCCACATGATTTGCCGTACGGTCACAGTCGGATATTCGCCCTTTGCGTTTTTCTTCTTGGCGTGACTGTCAAAATACTGCCGGAACCCTTCATGCAGGTAGATCTTGTCGGTCAGCCAGGGGTCAATGGCGCTCCAGTAAGTAGCCTTGGTTTTCTCATTGTAACGCTGCTGGATCACACACAGGCCTTTCCCCTGTTCCCGGTAGAGCGTGCAGACACGATACACCGGGTGATTGCATCGGTAAACGCTTCCGTAGTAGCTCGTCCACTCTTTTGGCGGTATGTCGTGATATCTCATAAAAAATAAAGAGAGCCCGCAGCTTTCGCCACGAACCCTCTCGGTTCCTCCTTTACTTTCTGTCCGTAAAGCCTCTCTTGATCTCGTGTAAACCATCCTTCATTGCCGAAGACAGCGGTGCAACGCCGCCAGCTTCCAGAATCGACCAGTAAATCGTAGTTCCGATCGTCCCCAGGAAAGTCACACAGCTCAGTCCGAACTTTGCCCACTCAAGGTGCCGCGCCTTCGCAGCCTTCTCCTGGTCGTTGATGACCTCCTGGCCTTTCCGCCGTTCCTCATCTTCTTTCAGGTTCTGGTCGCTCTCCTGCGCCTCGCTCTTGATTTGCATCTCGTACAGCTGCAATGCCGCCTTCGCTGTCTTTTCGTAATCCTCCGTACCCGGTTCCAGATCCTTCAGCTTGGCGAGCGATTGCTTTGCCGCTTCCTTCAGCAATTCTTTGTTTTCATAGTTTTCCATTTTGATTTTCTCCTTTACAAAGTAATTTAGAGTTTCCTCCATTAAGCACCATGTTTTTCTCGCGTCAGGTCCAGCTTGTGCACCCGCAGCATAATGTACTTGTCGCCCTCGAAGTCCTTCACCTCCTCGTCCAGGCTCAGGCTCAGGTAAGGCCAGTCCGGGTCATCTTCATCACCGATCAACAGCTCACCCACCTCGTAAATATCACGGTAATGGAACCAGCGGTAGAGTGCCATCCCGAAAAGTAGGCCCAGAATGATAGCAGCGAATAGGACAGCGTAGTAGATGTACAGCATTTTGATTTTCTCCTTTTTAATAATGTAGTTGATAAAACGGTCTTCTGCGTGATGAAAAATAAAGAGCCTACGATTTCTCGTAAGCTCTCTACACCTTAGATGTCGTTGCGAATCAGGAATAAGTCACCACGGCTGCAAGTAGCCCGTACAATTCCATTCGCCCGAATCAACGCAATCGCATTGGCGTAAGCTCCGCGTGCTGTCTGAGCGCTCTTATACTCGCCTGTATCAATGTACATAACTTTCTGATTGCTCTCAATAAACACCCGGATCTTATCCATCGCGTTCACATAGCCTCGGTCGTAATTTACCTTTACTCGTTTGCCCATAATTTCAATCTCCTTTATTCATATTCGGAAGACATCCTTCCGTAAAGCACAAAGAAAATTTCGCGTTGAATCGTAACAGTCTATTCTAGAATAGAAAAAGAAAAGAGCTCAAGTTTCCTTGAGCCCGTTTTCCGGTCAGAATCCATTAGCGGATACCACACCGAACATCGTTCAGCATGAGGAATTCTTCGCCCTCATTCCAACCCGCATACTTGTCGTTGGACGACTCGTTAAATGCGGTCATAATAGAGTTCATCATTTCCTCAAAACCTTCAACAATATTCTTCAGCATAGTAAATACCTCCTAAAATTTGTTATTTCTTTCCATAATAGAAGGTGTATTTTTTCGCGCCGGAAAATAAAAAAGAAGAATGCTTGAGTTTTCAATCCCAAGTCATTGGATGAGTACCGTTTATTTTATGGAACGTTTCATTCCGTACTCGCATCGATGCCTATTTAAGTTGTCACAACTACCAATTATTCATTGGCTGACCAACACCCTTTATTCTTCCATAAAGGACCATGTATTTTTCGCGTCATCCACGCTCAATACTCAATGTCCAGAAGAATTTGCGGTATTGCTCATAATAACTTTCTCGGCAGCAGGGGCAGCCATGAATTCGCAGCACATCATACGGAACACATTCCGTCGCTCCTTTTAATACATAGGGTGCGATTGCCGGAGAAATATCTTTCAAGCAGTGTTCTATAAGGCTAATCCGCTTGCTGAAGAATGCCCTGGCAATGGCGGTCTGTTCTGTGGGGTTCGATTCACGGCTTCCTTTGACAGTATACGTCCGAAGTTCTTCTGGTTTTGCTTTCCAGGCATCCAGCATGACCAAGGCATCTTTCCATTCAGGATACTGCAAGCAGAAATGTTTAAGCTCATAGTATCGGTGCTTTGAAATATAATACGGATTCTTTTCAGATAGTTCAACGTGTGCCATCTTTACCCCTCCACAAAAATCCAGTTTGCTCATAAAGAGCTTTTGGCGAGATGTAAAAATTGATACGTCCGAACTTAGAGTTCATTTCTTTTAAGTCGGTAATTTTCTTGCCGTCCCTGGTTGCTGTTCCGATAGGCAGCCATCCAGAAATAATCCCCGCTCGCACCCACGATGGGTCACGTCCGTATACTTTTGCGGCAACTCGTACAGGTACTGATCCTGTTGGAAAAATAAGGTCATTCATAGAGCTTTCCTCCTAAAAATCTCTAAGGACATCTTACTACGTCCTCTATGCGCATTTTAGGGAAGAAAGCGGGGCAGTGCGTGATGCTTTTTATTTTTTCAATGATGAACCATTGACAATCATCGTAGTATCGTTTAAGCTAGAATAGAATTCAGAGCCAAAAAGGAGGTATTTTTAGTGCTTATAACCTGTCCAGAGTGTGAATTGCAAATTTCTGATAAGGCACTTGTATGCCCTCATTGCGGTTTTCCACTCAAGAAGAATGCTCAAGTGTATCCTAGAAAAGCAAATAAACGTCGTAGGCTGCCAAATGGATTCGGACAGATTTCAGAAATCAAGGGGCGCAATCTACGAAAGCCGTTCAGAGTTTTAGTAACCGTAGACAAAGGATTAGATGGGAAACCAATCTGTAAGCCGCTTCAGCCACAGTCTTATTTTGAAACCTACAATGATGCATATTTAGCATTAGTTGAATACAACAAGAATCCATATTCCATCGAGAAAAATATTACCATGGATGAATTGTACCAGGCATGGCTGAAGGAATACAGGACGCATGTTGGAGAGAAGATGATAGAAAAGACTGAGTGTTGCTGGCGGTATGTTCGCAAAATTCACAATATGAAATTACAGCAAGTTCGTATTCCACAACTCAAGCTCGCACTCGACGAGGCAACAACCTATAAAAGTGGCAACGAAGTAGAACTTCCTCGTTCAGCTAAAGGCAGAATCAAAAGCCTGTTCAATCTCATGTTTGACTATGCAGTAGAGAACGAGCTTGTTCCGCAAAATTATGCAAGGTCTTTTGCTCTTTCCAGATCAGATCAAGAAGAAACAGCTAGAGTGGACAAAAGTCACATCCTATATTCAGACGAAGAGGTTGAACTGATTTGGGGCGCTCTCCCGGTCTATCCATATCTTGATATTACTTTAATTCAATTTTATTCTGGTTGGCGGCCCAATGAACTTTTGAGCATGAAACTAGAAGATGTTGATTTAGAGAACAAAACATTTCATGGGGGCTCCAAAACTGTCGCAGGTAAAAATCGTATTGTGCCAATTCATTCCAAAATATTCCATTTTGTCGAACAGCACTATAATGAAGCTGTTGCCGCAGGGAGCGAATATGTATTTCAATCAGATACCCAACCTGGTAAGGCATATACATACGATCGGTATTATGTTCGACTTATAGAAGCACGCGATGCCTTGGGGCTAGATAAAAGTCATCGCCCCCATGATGGTCGTGTTCAGTTCGCAACCATGGCAAAGAAAGCTAAAATGGATCAATATGCACTAAAGAAAATTCTCGGTCACTATATCGACGACGTGACCGAGAAGTATTATATAAAACCTGGGATGGACTGGCTCCGAAACGAAATCGAAAAGATCAAATGATGTACTCCTCAAAAAATTAGTATAGGATTATTGTGTAGGCAGATATAGGAATATCGTATATGAATAATGTAGGAGTAATGTGCGAGTTGTGTGCGTCAAGCCACTACTTTCGGCATTCAATCACGTTCAAATACATCATGGATTCGCATTTTATTCGATGCTTCGTATTACTTCAGCTCCTCCAGAAGACTTTTACCCCAACACACCAACGTCATTTTTCTCTCAAAATATAGGACTAATCAAAGAATAATCCTCGTTCAATCAAATCCAATCACATTTTTAACGGTCTCTGAATTCAAAAAATAAAAGTCCCTGAATATTCCGCGGCTCGACTCGCAGATACTCAGGGGCTTTTTTCTTTCGTGAAAGTCTTTCAAATATCAGTCTCGTATCGTGAGCTTTATTTCACATCCGTACATCAATTGGCCGCATCTCAAACAGCCCGGTCTGAAACGTCGCTCAAAATATCATAGCCCAATATCTGGGAGCCCTTTCTAAATATCATATTACCATAGTCCGCGATCCAATTGCAAGCCCATTCTTCAGCATCGACCCAGTAGGCCGATTTCACCATGCGGTGCAGCTCTGGCAGCAGACCGTAACTGACTAAGGTAACATGGCCCAGCTCATGGATCAGCACCCTTCGCAGCTTTCCCCCGCTCAGTCCTCGTGCCACAAACACATGTTGCAGCTTCGGGTCTGTCACGGCAAGAGTCCTGCGTCCGGTGCGATCCACAAGGTATGGGCTGTCCGGGTCTACAAAACGGATGCGCCAAAGCCACCCGTTTACCGTAAACCGTTCCATTTTGAATTATGCGGGCATGTCCGCCACGAGCTTGGTGAAGTCAGCCTTGATCTTCTTGCGCAGGTCAGGGTCAGCATCCCCGTAAATGGTTCGGATGGTGCTCATCGCGCTCGTCAGGTGCTCGCTTGCCCGGCGCTCCATCTCCGCCTTGTCCATGGCCGTGTGGCTCTCGGTGTAGTGCTTGCGGGCTTCCAGGTACTCGCCATAAGGCTTGCCGTACTGTCTGCCCTCATGCTCAAACTCCCCACGCCGACGCAGAGGGAACTCCCCGTGGTCGTCACGCATCTCCCTCTCGAACTCGTCCGGGTCACGCAGCCACTTCTCCATGTAGCGGTGCTGTTTCGTCGAGGGCGTGTACCCCATCCGATAGTCTTCCGCTTCGCCCATGGCCTTACTGACCTTCTCGTAGTAGCAGGCTTCGTACAGGTTCCGCTTCGTTTCGGCAAGGTCCTTGATCATGTCAGTCACTTCCCCTGCCTCGTGGGTGTTCACGCTCTCGATGCCCTTCGCCAGCTCTCCCTTGAAGGCATCCACCAGAGTTTCCATCATCGAGCAAACACTCTCCATGCAACGATTCTCCATGTTGATTCCTCCTTACGAAAGCTTCCGCACGATGAGATTCGCACCGGGCGAAACAGTCAGAGCGGCTGTTCCGGTGTTCACGATGCGGATCACGTCATACATGCCGCAGCCAGTTCCCAGCAGCATGGTTTTCGCCACGTTGAAGGCATCCCCGGCAGCGGTGCTGGTCACGATCATGTTGGAGCCGGGGAGCACTGCATTCCCTGCGGAAATGCTAAGCTGGACCGTACCGGCAGCCACACCTGCGATGTTGCCCGAGAACGCCACTTCGTAAATGCCGGGCAGTCTGAGCTTTACATCACTCATGCCCGCACGGTGACATTCGGCGGTGCAACGGGTCTTGAGGTTCGTCACGTCAAACAGAATCGCCTGACCGACTTCCAGGGTCTGAGCAGCAGAATTGGATATCTCGATCATCTGCAAATCCTCCTTCAAATATCAATAAGAAAGGAGCGCCAGTCTCCCAGCGCCCCTCCATTTTGAAATTTCGCTTAGGCGGCCATGTTGCAGCACCCGGTCAGACCAGCGATCTGGCAGCCCAGAGTACCGGTACCGGCGTAGGGGTTCTGCACGATGTAGGCAGGGCCGGGAGCCGGACGCAGCTGGTTCACCAGATAGTTGTTCTGAGCCTGCTGACTTGCAGCGAGGGTCATCTGGCTCACCTGAGTGCGCAGCTGTGCGATGGTCTCATCCTTGTCGGCCATGCGGTTTGCAACGATCTCGTCATGCAGCTGGCGATAATTTGCATTGTCGTTCTGCATGATCTGCTGTGTCTGGTTGGCGATGGCGGTCGTGATGGCGCAGGTGTTGGTGGCCAGGTCGTACTGGATCTGTGCCTGCCCCTGACGGTTCTCACAGCAGCAGTTTGCCAGCTGGGTCTGGAGGGCGTTGGTGTTCTGCATGTTGGCGACCGTGTCGGCGTTGATTGCCTGCTGGATGCCGAAGTTACCCTGCATCATGGCAGTGTTCACGCCATTAAAGCCCTGAAGCATCGCGGTGTTGGTGTTGTTGAAGCCGTTCAGCAGGCTGGTGTTCATGGCGTAGAAACCGTCGCACAGACCGTTCTCCAGGCCATTCAGCTTGTTGATGACGCTCTGATTGTCGAATCCACGCTGGATATCTGCCTGGGTAGCGGCACTTGCCAGAGCGCTGCGGGTTGCAGAGCCATTCCCGCGGTTGCCAAAACCGTTGCCGTCCCAGTTGCCAAATCCGCCCCACAGAGCGAACAGGATCACAATGATCCACCATGCACCGCAGCCGTCGCCCCAGCCATTGCCGTTCCGGTTGCCGGTCACAGCAGCGATGTCAGCCAGACTCGGGATCATGCCCATCATACCATTGTTAAACATATCATTTCCTCCTTTGGAAATTTCAGTGAGTGGAAAATACGGATATGTTCACTGAGCCTTCTTTCAGGCCGCGCGTATCCTGAGCAAAAGCTCAATTCACATCACTTGGGATATGTTTAACGTCCGTTTGCTTTTAACGACCTCTGAAGAACCGCATTGCCTGTGCGTAGGCCTCCTCGGGTGTGATCCCGTAGCTCTCGCACAAGTTCCGGGCGATCTGCTCACCCGTCGCGTCGTCTCCATTTTGAATTGCCGACAGCGCGTTGTGTGCCATCGGGTTGTTTCGCAGCTGTGGGTTTCCCGCCAGTAGACGGTTCACAAAGTTCATTCTCGGGTTATTCGGCGTTTGGTTCATGGTTCAGTCCCTCTTTTCCGTGTTTATAAGGTTCTTTGCGGTAAGGTCTTGACTTTTTCTGTACCAAACGCTTGATCTCGTCCAGCTTGTCCCGAATCTCTGCCAGCTCACCATTTTCAGGCAGGTTCTCAGCGGTCTGGGCCATGGGAACGAAGGTCATGGTTTCGATTTTCCCGACATTCGATAGATACTTCACATACACACAGCTCATGTCATCTTTCGGGAAGATGGCCACCGTGCCGTTGTTGGGCACTTCGTTGGGGCGTACTTCCTGGATGTCATGGATCATTCGTCCAGGGATGGCCTGTACGAACTGCTGCGGGTATCCATTTTGAATTCCCATCCCCTGCATCTGTTGCAGGTTCTGATTGTTTTGCCATCCTCCCAGAGCAGCTGCCTGTTGAGGAGTAAGGCTCTGCGGAGGATATGCACCATAATACTGGTTCATAAAGATCCTCCTTTGCAGGTTAAATAATTACTGGTTGTTCTTGGCCCTCAGCTCCGCATAGAGCTTGTCCGCCGCAATGGCTTCCTTCGTGAACGAGTTGTTCTGCCACCAGTTCACAATGGCCACCACAACGGTGATGAGGGTGCTTACCACCTGCTGGAGCTGCTCGTTGTCAATGGGCAGCGGGCTTTTGCCAAAGGCGGTCAGCAGACTGTTCAGCAGCGCCACAAGCAGGCAGATGGTTCTCGCCCACGTTGCGGCGGTCACGGTCGTGTTCTGTTCCATTTTGAAATCTCCTCTCACGTCATGGCGTGTTCTTCCCGGACAGGCAGACTTTCCACTCGCTCATACAGGTTCGTGCCGGTGCCGTTTCCATGCAGTTCGTGGTATGCCTCATAGATAACGCCGACGTTCGTCAGCCCTTCCACGTCCACATACCCCTGATGAAGATAATACCGGCAGCTCTGATACAATCGATCATGGAGCATCGCTTTCACGCCTTTTTTCAGCGCTTTCTGCTCCTGAATGGTCGCCCAGAGCGTCTTACCCATCCAGCCCATGATGCCTGCCACCAGGATCGACACGATCTCGTTCAGATGTGTCAAGATAAAGCTTTCCGTGGGGGTCACGCTCCCTTCACGCTTGTCAGACCCGCTTTTGCAATGATACTCGGGTAATCCTTGTAGACATGGTTCATGTCCACCACGCCGCTCACACCAGCCACATTGCCCTTGGAGCTGTACTGCCACATACCGTGCTTGCGGGTCGGCCGCTTGTTCCGGTAGTCCGCCAGCCATAGGTCAAAGTCGTTCAGCTGCCACATGTTCAGGTTGTAGTCGGCAAAGTTCGAGTAGGTGTACAGGATCGCGTACAGCCCCCACTTTTCAATCTCCCTGAGCTCCATTTTGACAAGTTTCGTCAACTCGGCTGCGGGCAGACCTTTCAGACGGGGGTCCTCCACATCCATAGCAATGGGCAGCTCAAAGCGCTTTCCTTCCAGGCAGGTCTTGAGCAGGTTCAGCTCCTTCTTTGCCATGCCTTCCGTTACCGCAACGGTGTAAGCATATACGCCAACTGGCAAACCAACAGATTTTGCCCCGGCATAGTTCGCTTCAAAGCACGGATCGACGTAGAGCTGCCCGCTCTTGGTGGAAACTGCACGGATCATCACGCCACCTACTTTTCCGCTGGCCTTGACTTTTTTCCAGTCAATGGTTCCCTGCCAGCGGGAAACGTCGATGACATCAAGCATTTCCCTGCTCCTTCAGTTTCTCGGCCAGCTGGATGCACAGCTTTTCGTACTCCTCTTCGGTCAGGCTGTCATTGGCAAAGAAGATATCCAGCTTCTTCTGCATCCTGTCGGTCTTGCCGCGTTCGATCAGGCGTGCACAGGTGTTGTAGAGTTCCATTTTGAGTCCTTTCTGCTCACGTTCTGCATGAGCCATCTTAATGTAAAAAATCGCTCATCGGCATTCCTTTTCAGTATGCCAATAAGCGAAACGATACAAATAGGCTGACCCGACTCTTATTCCTCCGGCGTAACCCCCAGCTCCAGCAGCGTCAGCCTATACTCCTGATCCACCATCAGGGTATCGGTGTCGGTCTGGGCACTTTGCAGGGCGGCCAGTGTTTCGGGCAGGGCGTCCACGGCTTTCTGACGTTCTTCCTGCTTCTCTTTTTCGGCTTTTTTCTTTGCCAGTTCCTCAGCCGTGTATTTGATGTATCGCATGAAAGCCACTTCTTCGTCATAGGCATCCTGCGCCGGAACCGCTTTGACATCCACGACTTTCTTTACGTCTTTGCCCCCGTTGGGATATTCACGGATGGTCTCGTAATGGCTGACTTCCTCCACGCCTTCTACCGCATCATGGTGAACGGTCTTGGTCTCATTCTTCAGCCAACCAAGTTCGAGGTCAGGGTTTTCCACAGGGTTGTCATCCTCGTCCACAAGCTCCGGAGCAGTGTTTGCCACAGGGGGCGGCAATTCGGGGAGCTCTCCATAGTAGAAATCATCTTCCATAGAGGTTCATCTCCTTCCATTTTGAATTTTTCATTTCGGACTTTCGGCAGTTTTCGCACTTCTCAGCGCAGGTCTGCCGAATATTGTAGGTGAAACTACAGCTATGGCAACATGGCGATTTGTGACCCCTTCTGGTGCATTTGCAACTGCATCCAGTCAGCCTGGTCCCGATGGATACGCCAATAATTTGGGTCTGAACGTGAACTTCTATGCAAGCCGTTGCTCCTCTGTCTATGGCAATTCGTCCACAGTCCAGCCCGCTGCATATTACGTGTACATGTGGCGAAGAATCGCATGATCACGCAGTGCGCCGCCACATATAAACATAGTAGGCGGCTGGTTGAACGGTGGAAGCATTGCCGTAAATCGAATTTGAATCCGAAGCATAAAACTGTGCATCCGCCCATCCAAGCCAGTCGGAACGGTCCGTTTGTTGGCTGAAACTGCTACAGTTGGAGCGCTTAAAAACACCTGTTGATTGATTAAAATGACTACTTACAAACAGATCTTTCAGTACACCCGTAATATTCGGCAGACCTGCGCTTACGGTGCTGCCTGCGCCGTGGGAACCGGAAACGCCCATCAGCACACGCTCAGAAGCAATGCTCTCCCACGTTCCGCCGAATAAGCTTGCCGGGCTGGTGGAACTGGTACTGATGTAGATAGCGCCCACGGGGTGAAAAGAAAGTGCAGATACTGCCTGCCAATTACTAAAGCTATTACCGTCCTGCCAACATTGACGATAGCACATTGGGGCAGTGGAAGAATGCGCGATATAGATCTGAGTGCAATTTCCGCTATAATTCCATACAAAAACCACACCGTACTCATATACTCCCGTAGGGCTATTTGTGCTCCAGTTTTCAGGCGATGTTAACCAGACTCCGGTCTCGAGATCGTTCCAATTATAGTTCGCAGGTATACCGCCTCTCCATAATAGATTTCCACATGCCCAATCTACTGCACTTGCCCCTGTACCTCCATGTGCAATATCAAGGATTCCGGCGTTAATCTCTGAGGCGTTGGTCGTCCCGTCTTTGCCGTTATCGCCTTTGTCTCCTTTGTCTCCTTTGTCTCCTTTATCCCCCTTGAACGCGCCCGAATCCGCCGCTTCCTGCAATGCCTTCATGGCCGCATTGGCGGAATCCTTAGCGCTTGCCTCGGAAGCCGCCGCACTTGCTGCGGAATCGCTTGCATGCCCTGCCGATTCATTGGCACTGTTTGCGGAATCGCTTGCATACCCTGCCGATTCATTGGCACTGTTTGCCGAAGCTGTTGCCGAATTGGCACTTTTCTCCGCGCTCGCCTTGGATTCCGCCGCCGAATTGGCCGATTCCGTGGCACTTGTAGCCGATTTGTCTGCACTTGCCTTTGCCGCATCCCGTGCCGCTTCGGCCTGACGGAGGTAGTCCTTGATCTGTTCCACGCTCTGGGTCACAAACGCTTTCGTCCACTCCATGCTCTGGGCCAGATACTCCCGCACTTCGTAGCCATACAGTGCTTTCCGGATGCCGTTTATGATCTTATCGTAGTCTAAAGTTGCCATTGATATTTCTCACACCTTCCCTCTGTTGCGGGGCACTCCATTTTGAAATTTCGCACAGTGTCATTCGGTTCAGCCCTGTGCATGGCGAATCAGGCCCTCTACGTTGGTTTTCGTCTGCTGGGTCGATGTCGTCGTTTTGTTCTGCTGTTTGGTCAGCTTTTCCGGAGGCCGACCAAAGGTAAACTTTTTCTGATCAGGTTTGTCCAGCGGCAGTATCTCTTTCGTGCACACCATCCACTCATCGATGCCGTGGGGCGTTGCGATGATTCGAGTCTTTTTCAAAAAGCCCAGATGGTCAGTCGAAACACCAGCGTCGCACAAATCAAATGCTTCCACCTGAACGGTCTTCTCGATGGTCTGCTTGTAAGTAGCAAGCGCTTTCTTACAGACCTCACACAATGCATCATCAGTCGTTGCCGTGTCATCGACAATACGCCGGGCATATACGCCGTACTTTTTGATGGAAGCCTGATCTTGTGCGTTTCCCGAGATATAATTCGTCTGACTGGTCGCGAAGATCCACCATCCTTTGGTCGTAGTGCTCAGACGGTCACTGTATACCACGTTCACAAAATCATCAGGGATGCGGCTGGTGCACTCGAGATCGAGCATGTTCACGCCATACTTCACGGTCTGTGTCGTGGTGTCCGAAATATCGGTCGTGTAATCCAGATAGAACGTGATCTCGTTGTTGGATTCAACATACCTCGCCCGGAAATAACCGTCATAGTCGTCTGTCCAGCGGCTGTTGATGGCATCCCAGCAGATGGAAACATCCGTGCCATCCTTGGAAAAATCCTTCTGGACATTCCGCTGAACGTTTACCGTGCCGGTGTTAAAAAACGGAGAGCGCAGGGGCGAATTATTATCGTCCCAATAGGGATTTGTAAATTGAGCGTTTATCCATAAAGATCGCTTTTCGATATCAATGCCGTTTGGCAAAGTAATGTAATAGGACATAGGCCGGACGAAAACGGTATCCCGCTTCAGGAATCCAAGTACATCCTCAACAACAATGCTCTTGCTCAGATCAAAGTTCAGTGTGACTTCATTCACATATCCGATCCAGTAAAGGGTGCCATCCTGATAGACCGCAACGACTGTAACCGATTCGGTGAAGCTGTTGTAAAAGGGGTTAGCTGTATTCGACACGCCTTGCGGCCCCAGAAGGAGTTTCGGCACAGTAAAGGTAAGACTGCCGATCTCATTTTTTGCCTGTGTCAGTTCCGGATCGTTGATATACTCCGGGTGGTCCATGGACCAAATAAGGTCTTTGCTGGTCCATTTCCATTTTGCATGGCCGGAGCACCGTCCCGCATACACCTGATACGCCATTTTGAACATTCTCCTTTCTCACAGGAATTGTGGGTTGCCAATGGTCACGGTCACGGTCGAAGCTGACTTTGCGGTGACCTTCAGCTCCCAGTAGGTATAACCCAGGTCATATTCCACCCCGATGGTCTCACTGACGGGCAGAAAAATGTTTGAGCCCAGTGTCCATGTTTTGGTCTCTGAACGAATGTCCGGGTTTTTCTTCGTGGCATAGCTGTCGTATCTTCGCGATTTCAGAAACGTCACTTCCACGCTAGAACCGCTTCCCGTGCTCACGGTGATCGGATAGCGCACATCGCTGGGCGGCAGTTGCAGGGTCAGTACCTCTCCTGCGGCCAAGGAGCGATTCTTCAATTCTGCCTGTCGATACCATGCGATATCCCGTTCAAAACAAAAATCATCCCATTTCCACAGGTCATTCCAGTGAACGGTGGCATACGGATACAGGCTGTAGTTCAGCGTCAGCACCGTATGGCCGTTCTTCCACTGGATTTTTTCATCTACCCAGACACGCCCAGTGTAGGTAAAGTTCGGGTCGTCCTCCAGAACAACTGTCTGGAACCGCCCGGCATTCAATCCGAGCCATTGCGCAATTTGTTCTGCCGCGTAATGGCCCGATGTTCTTACAACGACCCCATAATTCGTTTCGTTATGGCTTTGCCAGCTCTCATTTTCCACATAGAAATCCCAGCTCCCCTCCCGGTTCTCAAAAACAGGATTTCCCGTCAGACTGTGGGAAAGGTCTACCGTTCCGCATCGTCCTGCCACTGTCACAAGGATCATCCGCTCTGTCGGTGGAGCCACCACAGGCATTGTGCAGGGGATCAGATGCCAGTCTTTCCATGTGTTTTTTATGCCGTTGATCGTGATAGAATGGTCCATCTTTTACACCTAATCGTAATATTCTTCCTGGTCACAATATGGGAATCCTGGCTGGATATCGTAAGAAACTGTCACCGTCGTTCTTCCGGAATTATCCGGTTTCACCTTGCTGCACCACATCCGGATGGCGTGCGGAGCCTTGGTGAGTCCAACGGAACTGTTTCCAAAACCACCCTCTTCTCCCGGGATATACAGCGTGGTTCCACGTCGTCCCTGCAAGAAGTGGAGTATTTTATGGTATTGTCCGAAGAAGCACCATGGATGGTCGTGGTTTTCATCCGTTCTACTGTCGTTCCCAGAATAGTGCACAGAGTGCGCATACAGGTCATGGTCCCACAAACTATGATTTATTCCATTCGGCAGATAATAAAAATCGAGAGACCCTGTGCGGGCCTCCCAATTCTTATGCGCGTTTGTCGCATCCAGAAATACTGGCTGGATCAGACTGCCATGGACCCCAGGCAGGGTCACAGTCGTCACTTTCTCCTGTGCCTTTGAAATATAAGGCTGCTCCGTCGGCATGAAACCGTAGTCTTGAAAAGAAAAGCTTTCGCTTCCCCAATCCGGAATACTGGATTTATACGAGGGACTGACCGGAACGATCTGGCGCTGAACCTTAATGTCTCCCGTCTCCGGGTAAATGTAGCCTCCTGCCATCTCTTACCTCCTGCTGGCGATCTTCCCCAGCCCCTCGTCCACGTCGTTGATGATCTCGCCAACCAGTTTCCGGCCGTTCATCTGGACCTTCATGTTGGCCACAGCCCGGGCAATGCTGTCGATGTGCTCGCCCAGTGCCTCCACGCTCGAAACGATGTCGGCGTTGGGGTTTGCCTTCTGGTCAGCCTTGTTGGCCTCTTCCTGCTGGGCCTTGGTCACCTCGGCTCTGCGCACCACGTTGGCGGCAAGGCCTGCGGTGCGCTCTGCGTTCAGGGCGACCGTGCCGTTCTGGAACAGGGTGTCGTTCAGCCAGTCCACTCCATTTTGAACGTCGCTCATGTCCACTACGGGCTGGATACTGGGTTCATACTCGAAGTCGTCGCTGGCAATGTCGCCCACTCGCTGGGCCAGATCCATCATGGTGGAAAGGGCCGTGTCGCTTACGTCCTGTACGCCCTGCACCACGGAGCCGGTCTCGTCGGTGATGCCCTGCGCCAGACCCAGGCTCAGGTATTCGCCAATGCCAGCCATCACGCGGCTGGGGGAATGGATGCCAAAGAAGTCGCAGAATCCGTCCACAACAGCACTACCGAAGTCGCAGATGCCGTTCCACACCGCACCCGCCGCACCGGTAATGCCCTCCCACAGGCCGGAGATCAGGTTTTTGCCCACGTCCACCAGGCCCTGGAAGCCGTTGCTGATCCAGTCCCACAGGTTCGAGAAAGCATTCCCCAGCCAGTCAAAGAACCCGCTGAAGAAATCACCGATCTTGTCCCAGTTGGCGATCAGCAGTCCGCCGCCCACAATGGCCGCGCCAATGAGCCAGCCTTCGGGGCCAATGGAGCCCAGCACACTCATCAGAGTGCCGCCCAGTTCTCCCAGACCGCCCAGTAAGCCGCCGGAGCCGGTGATCATCTCACCGATGCTGCCAAGGCCGCCCAGTGCTTCTCCCAGCAGCCCCGTGCCGCCCGTGGCAGAGCCCAGCAGGCCGCTCATGTTGCCCAGGATGCTGCCAAGGTTCTTGGTCGCGCCGGTCACCTTGACCACCTGTCCCATCACCTTCAGGGTGCCGCCGCCCTGTGCCAGTTTGTTGAAGGTCAGCATGGTCTTTCCCAGATTCATCATGGTCTGTCCGAACTCGCTGCCCATAAAGTCCAGCACGGTGGTAATGCCGCCGGTCACTGCCCCGCCCCAGTCACCGCTCACAAGGGCGGTAATGGTACCAATAAGGTCGGTGATCACGTTGGTCACACCGTCCTGGGTGGCCACGCCAAAGGCTCTGCTGAGCTTCGAGGCCATTTCCGGGGCGCTCTTCTGCACCTGTGCCCAGACGCTGTTGAAGCCCTCCTGAATGGGCCGCCAGTTCTTCGAGATGGAATAGCCCAGCTGCATCATCATCCGCTTGCCGGAGTCGTCCAGCTCAAAGGCATCCGCCAGATTTTCCGCAAAGCCCACAAAGTTGTACTGTTCGCTTTGCAGGTCTGCCAGCGCGTCCAGTGCGGTCTCGCTGTTCTTGCCAAACTTCTTCACAGCCTCGTCGTACTTCAGCTGCTTGTTCGTCACTTTCTTCAGGCTGTAGCTCATGCTGTCCAGTGCCGTGCCCACGCCGATGATGGCGGTCATGGTGCCCTGGGTAGCTGCCTTCCGTGCCTGGGCGCTGTCGGCTCCGTACTGTTCAACGGCAGCTTTGTAAGCGTCCTCCCGGCCCGCAAGGTCGCCGTCGCCGTAGAGCTTGGCCAGCATGTTCTGCCGGTTGGTCACCAGCTTCTCCTGCTTTTCCAGGTAGGAGACCTTGCTGTCGTAGGCATCCAGCTGGGCCTGATTCAGCTCGTTGATGAGCTTCTGCTGTTCGGTCTGTGCCTCCAGATACTGCTGGTAGGCCGCCTGGGTCTTCTGGCTTGCCTCGCCGAACTCGTTTTTGATGGCGATGTAGTCCTTCTCGGTGGCCAGCAGGATCTCCGCCTGAGTCTTGATCTTCCGATTGATGTAGTCGATCTTCTTGTTGGACTTCTCGGTCACCTCGGCGCTGTCCTCGTACAGGGCGCTCCACAGCTCGTATTCATCCTCCGCGGTCTTGGCATCGGTCTCGTACCGCTCCTGAATAACCTTCAGGATGCTGTCCTGCTTGCTCCTCTGAAGCTCCGCAAGGGTCTTCTGCTCGCTCAGCAGGGTACCGTAAGCGTCCTTGGTCTTGCTGTTGTTTGCGCCCACCTTGGCCAGCAGGGTGTCGTACTGCTCTTTCGCAATGGCCACCCGTTTGGTCTGGAGCTCGATCTCCCTTGTCAGACTCTCGGTCTTTTTGGTGATAAGCTCTTCCACCGTGGCCGTGTCGCCGCCCGTCACTTCCCACAGCGCGTATTCGCCGGTGGCGTTGGACATCTCGGTCTTGTTGGCCTTCAGCTTGTCGGAGAATGCACTTGCCAGCGTGTCTGCCAGCGACTTGCCGGATTTGGAAGCTTTGGATTTCGTGGAACTGGTCGGGGTGACTGCGTCGGCCACAGCGTCCTGTGCTTTCTGCCACCAGTTACCGAGGATGCCATACGGATCGTTCAGTGCCTTCTGGGCATCCGCGTTTCCCTGCTTGGCATTTGCAATTTCGGATTTTGTTGCGTTCCGGCTGCTGCCCGCTTTCTTCAGGCCGGTTTTGCCGGGGATGACAATTGCATCATCCATTGCATCGCTGAACTCATCCATCGCGGTAGACAATCCATTTTGATAAATTAGATTGCCAGGGTGCAGGGTGCTCAGCTTGAACGCATTGTAGAGCTCAGGCATCTTCTTCTGGATCGCAAGGGTCGTCTCGTCGATAGCCTGGAGGAAGCCGTCCTTCATCACCAACGCGCCAGAATAGCTTGCCTGCCGGAGTTCTTCCTGTTTTTGCTTGTCACCGATACCCAATAGTGCGCCCTCGAGAATGTTCTCGCTGTCGCTTGCTGCCAGGTCACTGGGCGAATGGATGCCCCAGAATGTCGTAAATACGCTTCGGATGGAAGAAGCCACGTTCAGCATGTTCGCCTTGGCCTGTGCCAGTGCACTCGGGTCGGCAATGCCTTCCGCCAGTCCCACGGTCACATACCGGCCAAGTTCTGCCATCACCCGGGAGGGAGAATGAGAATCGAAAGTCGTTTTGCTGGTCTCAATGACCGCGTTCGCAACTTCTTCTGAAGCATCTGCGGCTTCCTTCTTACCGTCAAGCTGGCCTTCTTTCATGCCCTCGCTTGCATTTTTGCCGATGCCTGCAAATGCCTGATAGATGCCCGCCATCATGGAATCGCCGTTTTTCAGCTCATCCAGAATATCCGCAAAAGGCAGCACGAATGTCTGGGCCGAAACGCCCTTATCCTGCCCGCCCCAGTTTTTCGGGTCGAGCGGGTTGTGGCTCCCTGCCCAGGTCGTGAATTTCGTCCAGAGGTCGTTCAGTGCTGGCTCGATTTTCTCCCAGATATACTCTGTCAGGCTCACCACCGTATCGATCACAGTTGTGCCCAAAACATACAGCGCCTGTCCGATCGAGGGGGCCGCCAGAATGATCGCGTCGCAGATAGCCTTGATGATTTTGGCGATTGAAGTCACCAGACTGCTTGCCACCTCGGCCAGACCCTGGAAAACACCGGCGATAAATTCGACCAGCGTCCATGCCAGTGCCTTGATGCCGTTCAAAAATACCTGGAAATTCAGACCGTTCAGCAAACTTAGGCTGGATGCCAGATTCTGTACAAAGTTTGCGGCAGAGCTCAATGCCAACAGTGCACCAAGACTCAGGGCCAGTGCACTTAGCGAGAGGCTTAATGCCACAATGACCGGCGTTACAGGCGAAAGTATGACTGCCGCGCCACCCAGCACCACAAAAGCACCCACAATGGTCAGCAGTCCTTTACCAATTGCTTCCCAGCTCAGATTTCCAAGCCCCTGGAATGCCGGAACCAGAAGATTCACTGCCGCAGCCATCATGGTCAGGCTGATTGCACTGCCAATCCCCCCTTTCAGGAGGTTCATAGCAGCAACAAAAATAACCAATGCGCCACCGATCGATGTCAGGCCACGAACGACTGCTTCGTTATCCATCTCACCGAACTTCGCAACTGCATCCTGAAGGATCTCCATGGATGCTGCCATCAGAACAAAGCCGGTTCCCTTTCCGATGCCGAATTTTACACCGTTCATGTTTTTAGCAGCGACAACAAGTCCAGCACAAAGGGCCCCTACACCTACAAGCCCTCTTGTAAGTGCACTTGAATTAAGCCCACTCAATGCTTTCACACTGGAAGCAAGGATACGGATGCCTGCCGCAAAAGCGATCATGCCCGCAGCACCCTTGGTGAACCGCCCTCCATCTCTTGAGAGAATGACTGCAACGAATGTCAGCTCTGCCATCACGCCGCCAAGTGCCACCACACTGCCGAGCAGCTTGTCGGAATCAATGGACGAAATAACTTTCAGTGCACCTGAGAGCACCAGCACCGCAGCCGAGACAGCCACCATACAACCGGCCAAAACGCTCAGCTTCAGGCTTTGAACATTCTTCGTCAGATGGGTCATAACGGCCATCACGCCCAGCAGTTCGCCGAATGCGACCGTCAGTACGCCAATGGCCGCACCAAGTCGATCTGCTTTCACCATGGAGAGAACAGCCAGTGAACCGGCCATCAATGCCACAGCCTTTGCAATCGTCATCAGGGTGTCTGCCTTCTTGGCTGATTTCCACGCATCGATTGCTTCGCCCAGAGATTCGATGCAGTCTTTGATACCGCCGACCACATCCTTTGCACTGGAACCGATGGACTTGATGCTTTCAAAGAACCCCTTGAGGGAGACCAACATACTGGCTCCCATGCCGCCCAGAATAAACTGATTCAGTTTCTCTGGGTCAAATTCATTGAATGCTTCTTTCGCACCCTGTGCAAGCTGTGCAAAGATCTTGTCCGCAACAGAGCCAAAAGAATAAAGCACCGGAGCAGCCGCATCCACAAAATTGGTCACCCAAGTACCAATGGTATCCAGCGGGTGAAGCCCTTTCGTGATCTCCGAAGCAAATTCACCGGCAGCCGATGCCGCATCCAGCAGAATATCGGCCAAAGGCTTTGTCAGGTTCAGAACCCGTGCCACACCAGAAATGATACCTTCCAGAATATCTTTCCCGACTCGCAAAACAGAGAATACACCCTCTGCGGTTGTCTTGATCTTCTTGGCCGTATCATCACTGATGATAAGCTTCTTTGTGATGCTGTCAAGCCATTGTGCAAAACTCTTGATCTCCTCGCCTGTCTTTGGCGGGAAAATATCTTGAAATGCCTCATGGATGGGCTTCACTATGGCACTCACTGCATCCATCAGGTTCCACAGGCTCTGCACCAGATGCTCTCGTCCCGAAAGTTCCCGGATCTGTTTCGAGTATCCTTCCAGATCAAGCGTTCCATTTTGAACCTTTTGATTCAGTTCTTCAAATGCGCTTGCCTGTTTCTCAATTTCCTCCCGCTCAAGTCCTCGCGCCTTTAATTCGGCATCGCTCAGGGTCAGCATCTTCTCTGCACTTGTCTGTGCTTCATCCAGGCCCTTTTTCAAAAGATCTGCACTGATACCTCCCTGTTTGATGGCTTCGCCAAAACTACCTGCATCGGAGATCTGCTTTTCAGTGATCGCACCGGAAGCCAGTGCCACCTGCTCCATGGTATACGCGTACACGTCTGCCTGATCGCCCAGCTCATTTTCAAGCAGTTTATTCCATCCGCTGTTCAGTCCGTCCTTCAGCCGTTCGTTCAGCGCTTCGATGGGCGGCACAAAGATGTCGTACAGCCGGTTCGCCAGCTCCGTCCATGTGTCGGTGGCCTCTTCCTTGTTGCCAAAGAAGGTCTCGAAGACTTTCATCCAGGAAGAGCTGACCGCGTCCTTGGTGGAATCAATGGCCTGTCCAAAGCTGGTTGCCTGCTGGGCCGCCAGTGCCGCACGTTCTGCCAGTTCACCGTATTGACCGCTCAGCTTTTCAAGGGCCTCGGAGCTGGTCATGCCCGGGTTCTTCTGGGTCAGCTCATAGGCCGCCTCCATCATGGAAGCATACTTTGCGAAGGTCTTTTCCATGACCTCAGTGTTGGCCCACTTCTTCTGCAGGCTCGACTCAAAGCTGGCGATGGTCACCTCGCCCTTTTTCAGGGTGCCCAGCTCCACCGCTGTGTCAATGAGCTCCTGCTTCAGGGCCTTGGTGGCCGTACCCATTAGGTTCAGGCTCTTCCAGTCCTGAAGCTGCAAATGTCCGGCGCTGTAGCTCTGGGTCAGGTTCCGGATGGTGCTCTGGAACGCAAAGCCCGTCTTGCCCGCGTCTGCGGTGGCGTTGGCAATGCCCATGATCATGGGAATCATCTTGTCGATGTTGCCGCCCGCAGCCGTCATCTGGGAAAGAGCGCTGGTCATCTCGCTGAAGCTGTAGCTGGTCTCATCGGAGTACCACATCAGCTTGTTCAGGTAACCGTTCACCTGATCGATGCTCTTGCCCGTGGCGTTCATGATGGTCTGAACGTTGGAGGTCTTTTCGGTGTACTTGCCCCAGCCGCTGGCCACCTGATCGATGGACAGGCTCTTGACCAGCTTCTCGCCCGCGTCCACAAATTTGTTGGTGATGTTCACCAGCGCCGTGGTGGCCACGATGTTCAGGTTCGAGAACTTGGATTCCAGCCGGTCAAGGCTCGTCTGCATGGTGGCAAAGTCCACGTTCTCCGCGGCTGCGTCCAGCTTCTCAAAGCCCTTTTCCGCTCCCTTGAACTGGAGCTTCTCCATCAGCCGGTCAATGGTCGAGATGGTCTGTTTGGTATTTTTCTCAAAATTTGCGTTGTCAAACCGCATTTCAACAACGCGGCTGTCTACTTCCTGGCTCATTCTGTCCTCACCTCGCCCCATGCCCGTGCTGCGATCCGCTCAAAAATGGGCCGCATCGCAGGGTTGATATAATCCACGCCCTCTACGTATCCTCCGTTTCGTGTGCCGTGTCCGTATTGCAGGATCACCGCAATGGGCACACCGTCCACGATGTTGGAGTTTCTCCATGTAATGGCGATGCTCTCTTTTCCCTTGGTCACCGTGTAGCTCCAGCTTGCCGCCGTCTTTCCCGTGTCCTTCGGGGTCGCCTTCGCAAGGGCCTCCACCCCTTCCTGGCCGTACAGGTTCAGTACGTCGTCCAGGTCGAGGTCGGAACATCGCTTCAAAAATTTCCGGGTCTTTTTCCAGTCGCCTTTCTGGCGAAAGATGATGACTTTCGACATGCTTATCCTCTTGTTTTCAGCTTGGCCTTTCTCTGCTCATTCAGCATTCTCTGCTGGGCCATCCGTTCGCCCTTGCTCATCTTCTTCATCGGTGCCTGGCTCTCCTGGCAGACCCGGATCATGGTAAGGAGCCGGTTCAGATGCCACTTTTCGCACTCCTTCGGGATGCCGTATGTGAACATCTGGCAATAAAGAATCTCAGCCGTTGTCTCCGTTCCATTTCTCCTGGGCGGGCGTTTCGGTCGAGGTTTCGTTTTATTTTTTATTTCGTTCGGTCTTGGCTCCCCGGCAAACCATGTTGCGGTCATCGGGGCTTCCATATATGTGTTAATGGCTTTATACTGTTCTTTCGTCAGTCTGGCGTATACTTCAGGGTCTACCCCTTTCGTGATCGTCATGCAGCGGATGTAGTCCAGCCACTGCTCCACGGTCAGCTTGTCCAGATTGCTCAGGAACGGTATATTCCAGTTGCTTTCCCAATGAGCCAGGGAGAGCAGTGAGTGCTCCAGTTTCAGCGTTACCGGTTCCGAATAGACAAATTCCTCTGTCTTTGCGTTCCAGCTCTGCTTTGCCGGAATGTTTAACGTCAGCACCCGCTCCACCTCCCTGGGGTGTTTTCATTGAGGCGCTCTTTTCAGAGTGCTCTCCATTTTGAATGTTCGGTCAGTTGTGAGGGCAGGCTTACTGCTCGTCGGTGCCCTTCTTCGGGCCTTCCAGCACCATCAGGCCGGGCTGGGGGTTCTGCTTGTCGGCCTTCTTGGCCTCTTCCTTCATATCCTCGGGCAGGATCGCCTCGAAGAATGCGGCGGCCTCCTCTGCATTGGATGCCAGCTTGTAGTACAGGTCGCTGTATGCCTGGGTGGCCATGAAATCAGCCAGAACAGCCTCGTTCTTGATGAACTTGCGGCCGTCCGGGCTCAACACACCGTAGCTCTTGCACAGGATCTGCTTGAACAGCTTGGCAAGCTCCAGCTGGCTCTGGGCAGCGGTGATGCGGTTGATCATCTGCACAAAGCCGCCCTCGGTGTTCAGCTCCATCTCCATGATCTCGGCGCGGGTCAGATTGAAGTAATAGTCCTCAGTCCGCTCGGTACCGCCAAAGTCCACGGTCGTCATCGTCTTTTTCAGCATTTTTCTTCTCCTTTATTTCAAACAGAGGTTTAAGCAGCCTCGCTCTCGGTGATCAGCTTGATCAGATCATCCGGGGTGGGCAGGGTTGCCTCAGCGGACTCGGTGCCCCACAGCTTGTCCTGAATGGCCTTCACAGTAGTAGGCTTCAGCTTGGAGCAGTCGATTTCCATGTGGCTGGTGGGGCGGTGACCGGTCACGTTCACGGGGGAGGTAGTGCACTCCCAGCTGAAGGTGATCGCGTCGGGGTTATCGTTGATGGTGGCATAGCTCTTCTCGCTGGGAGAGGCAGTGCTGTTCCATGCAACGTGGATCTTCTGACCCACTTCGTCGGAAACGTCGTTGCCCACGGTGGTCACCCAGCTGAAGCCAAAACCCTTGCGCTTCTGCTGGCCAATGTTCACGCCCTTGGTGACCTCTGCGGAACCATCACAGGGAGCCCACTCGTCCGGGTAGGTGTATGCCTCGATGGTGTAGCCGTACTCCTCGGCACTGCGCAGAGAAGCATACTTGATGTCGTCGGCGTAGAGCTTGGTCTCCTCAGCGCCGGAGGGGCTCTCGGTCACAGCGGTCAGGCCATTCCAGGCCACGCCGTTCTCATAGTTGCCGTCGTTTGCCATGGGGTACAGGACACCCATCTTGGTGCCCATCTCGTAAAACTTTTCGCCAATGGCATCCCAAATCAGTCTTGCCATAAACTTCCTCCTTCTTAAGTGTAGATCGTAAATACGGTGTGGTATAATCCATCCGAAACAAAAGAGCGGTCGTAGGTGCATTTTGGTAACGCACTTACGGCCGCTTTGATTTTGCTGTCCGGATCTCTGTCCATCACGGTCACCGTGTAGAACGGATGCTGAATGTAGACCCGGTCATTCGCATGGTTGTTTCGGATTCTGCTTTCGCTGTACACGATGCAGGGATATTGGAGCTGGAATCCAGCTTTCGGCTGAAAATAGAGGTGGATCGACGCGGTATTCTCTTTCAGCACTTCGCGTAAGAGTGCGTCAACCTTCAGTCGTGCATCCATTCCAGAGCCCTCCCAGGGTCAGGATCAGGCGCGGGTATTGTACCTTCACGCTGGATACCTGCCATTTCTGTCCCATGAACGTCGCATACCGGAGCTTGTAGAGATGATCTCGTGCAAACGGGTCGGCTACAATGCTCAGTTGGTTTCCCACCGTGATGTCAGGGTTCACCTTGTCCCCCAGCTGCATCTGCCGTCCAAATTCCAGTACATCGCCAAAATATTGGCGTTCTGTCATCTTTTCGGTAAATACACTGGGGGCAGTCTCTTCTACCTCATCGGCAAAGCCAAGCTTTCCGCTGTATTTCATCTCTTCTCACTCCATTTTGATTAGTTACAACTAACTAAAAGGGCTGAAAACTCAGTCCTCAGCCTTTGCCGTCCAGGTTGCCGCAGCGCTGCCGTCGTAGGTGATAAAGCCAGTGGCGGTCATTGCCACAGCCTGGAGCACGTTGGTGCCGTCGTCAATCATCAGGCGGCCCAGCTTGAATGCCTTCTCGGCATCTGCCTTCTTCACCTCGGTGGTGTGGGCGGCATCCTCGTACAGCTTGTTGTCGGAATGGCCATAGGCAATGTAGTTTGCCACATGCAGGTCATAGCCGGTCTCGTAATAGGGTTTCAGCATAGGTTTCTCTCCTTTCCCACAACGGGTTAAGCGGCCCACTCAACGGCCATTGCGCTGAACGGGGTGGTCAGAGCGCCGGAGCAGCGGGTCTCGATCAGGTACTTCTGCGCGTTGAAGTCGATGTCGAAGTCATCGAACATGGAAACAGCGCCGCCCTTGTCAGCACCCACAGTGTAATCGGCCAGGTTGACAACGATAGCGACCAGGTCGCCGCCCTTGGCACCCTTGCGGCCCTCCATCTCGGGCACAGTCACGATCTTTGCAACACGCAGCTTGCGGGCCAGAGCAGCCTCGTCGGCATACAGCGGGTGGCCGATGCCGTCCTCCAGCAGGAGCATCTCGGTCAGAGCGTCCTCGGTGGTGAACAGGGTCGGAGTGCCGGAGCCGCGGTAGTCCTTGCGGGCACGGATGATCTGCTTGATCAGGGCCTTGTACTTGTCCTCCACGGTGGTCAGGCCGGTGGTCTTGCACTGAACCTTGATGGTAAACAGGTCTGCATCATTGAAGACGGGGCGGATGCAGTTCTCATCGATCTTGTCCTCAGAGGCTGCCAGACGGCCATCACCCAGCAGGTATGCCAGAGCCAGCTCACGGTTCAGCTTCAGGCGCATCTCCTGCTTCAGCCATGCCACAACGTCAAAGCTGGTAATGTCGATCACATCGTCGCGATCCAGCTTCTGCTTCTTGTAGACGGTGGTGGGGCTGGTGGAGCGGCGCAGCAGGCCAAAGACCTCTTCCTTCTTGAAGTTGCCCTTGATGTAACCCTTGGCGCGAGCATCCTCCTCGGTCAGGTCAGCAAACATGCTCTTGAAGCGGCTGAACGGGATGTGGTGGACAGCGCCCATGACCACGCTCACCCAGTCGTCGGGCTTGTCGATGATGCGGGGCGGGGTGTCCAGCAGGTGATCCTCGGGGAACAGGTAGTCGATGTTGTCGATGCTGTGGGTCAGCTCGTCACCGGTCATACCGGCATCCTCAAAGGCAGCCTTCATGGTGCCATGGCTCTTGGCGGTCTTGACCACCTGGTTGATGTCCTCAATGCTGTGCTTCAGCACGGTCTGGTTGGTGTCCTTGTCAAATGCGTTGTGCTTCACGGTATCGTCCTCCTCACCGTCAGTCTCGTCGCCGTTTTCATCGGGCATTGCAGAACCGATGATCGCATACACGACATTTTTTTGTTTTTCCGTCAGAGTGTTAAAGACATCCTCTACGGTTTCTTCCTTGTTTACGTTCTTTTCGTCCACCATCTTGGCTTCCTCCTGCGTTACTTTGTCGCCAGTCACGGCATCGCCGCTGTCTGCGCTGTGAGAAATGTCTTCCAGCGGATTGCCGTCTGGGTCCATGCCACGGGTGATACTCAGGGCTGTATCCGAGACGATAAACGCCTCGCCGCCCTCGTAATCTTCATCGGCGCTGTGCTTGATCACCTCGTCGATCATCGCACCCGGGTTACAACCCGCCAGAACCAGACTTACCTCCTGGATGATGCCGTGTTTTACGACATTGCCAACTTTTGTCAATCCGTTCGCATAAATCGAAAAAGCGTTCAGGTCTCCATTTTCCACACACTGTTTTGCAGTTTGGCCGGTCGGGGTATCGTTGAACTTGGCATAGCAGTACATACCGCCGGGCCGGTTTTCCAGCAGACAATGCCCAAGCACGTTATCGATACTGTTATGGTCATGGTTGTACACCATAGGGCGAACCTTACCACTGCACTCCTTGAAGGCATCCTGCGCGATCACCAGGCCATCGTAGCACTGGACGTTCGCTTTCGTGGCCCAGCCGCTGCAATCGTAGTCAAAATTAACCATTTTGATTTGCAATACTCCTCTCTACGGCATCTCGCCCTGCCGTGATTGTTTTGTTCTGAGCAGCAATTTCCTCACTCGACTGGCTGATGTTTGCATTCCGCAGTTCATCTGCCTTAGGGTCCTTGCTGGGCTTCATGCCAATGGCCTGACGGAACTCGTTCGAGGTCATAATCTCGTTCCGGGTAAACTTGTCCGCCATCTCGGCAACGGTGGAAACAGGGGTCAGCTTGAACGGGTCACGGAAGTACATCACCGATTCCCGGTTCGCCCGGTCTTCCTCGGTCAGGAACTTTCGCCGGATCTCATCCACGACAGCTGCCACAATGGGTTCGATCGTTCTATTCTCATAGTTGGTCATCACAGCGTCGGAAGCGGTACCATTCATAATTTCCGGGGTGATACCCAGCTGGCTGTATGCCATGTTGGTCAGGTATTCCACGGTCTTCAGAAGGTTGTTTTCGAGGCTGCGATTCAACTGAGTGATATGTTCCGTGCCATCGGTGTAGGCAATGCCGTATTTGGAATTGGCGAGCTGCTGCTCGATCTCTGCTCTCCGCTTTTCGGCCTGTTCTTTCTTTGCATCCGTTCGGATGACATAGGGCAGCTGAATGATCATGTCCAGCTTGTTGCTACCCACCTGCTCATCAACCACGTCCATCAGGTTCAGCTTCCGGATCAGGCGCTGCACCGTTCCATTCGGCTCGTTCATCACGGCATAGAACGGGTTTTCGATGATTGCCACCTTGTCTTTCGGCAGGGTAATCTCTTCCTTCAGGCCAGTCCGGTCGTTGTAAACTTCCATCCGAACATCATCCGGGTACCACTCCAGTACCTTTCCGACCCGCATGGATTCAAATTCGGTCTTGCCTGTCCTCGTGTCATAGTTGGTGTCAATGGGCACCAGTGCTACTACACCCTCGTCCAGCATCGAAAGAAACAGGTCAAACCGCAAAGAGCGGCCTGTCTGGTCTTTGTTGCCGGAAAGGTTCAGACAAGAATTAAGGCCCGAATCAACGGTTTCGTCATAGCGTCCGTTTTCATCGAGCCTTACATGATTGATGGTGATCGCCGCAGCATCCATTGCAATGCGGGTGTTGATGGCCGTCATAATCGTCCGGTCATTGGTTCGGTTCAGCCGTACCCGGTCGGGCCGGTTGCTGTAACCTCCCCCAATATAAATTTTTCCGGGAGGGTCCCGGTTCAGAAAAGCATTCCAGGCATGTCGCAGTCTGGAGCCAAGGGGTCGTGATGCCATTTTGATTTCCTCCAGGCTTATACTTCCGTATATTGAGCGTACATACGGTCTTTCGTTTCATTCTTATACGCTCTGTCTGCCGCCAATTTTTCGAGGGCTTTTGCCACTGCGACTTTACTAGCGTTCTTAGCAGCCGTGCTTACCTTATTCCCGGTCAGAAGATCAGCAACATACATACCATACACCGCCCTCGAAATAGCTTTTCCTCGTGCAATTCGCTTCTTTTCTCTCTCCACAGCGGTCTTTTTATCCATTCCCTTAGAATAATCCTTTTCGATTCGGTTTGCTCCTTTAACGCCATAGTCCATTCGATACATTGTTTTTTGATAACTTGTAAGCTTACGATCAGGGTCGCCATATTTTTTCTTTCCCGCCGCAGTTAAAGTACCATCAGGGTTCTGGTAACGCCGTACACCCCACTTCATGCCCTTGATGCCATGATGATAAAGCTCATCTTTATAAACTTGCATTTTTCCTCCTTACGCACCATGTGCCTTCATTGTTGCTGTCAGTGCGCATCCAACAACAGCGTTCTTAAACGCCCCAGATTCGACAATACTCTTACCGAGCTTCATCGCGTTAGAACCATTATTATAAAGCGTTGTAACAGTCCCAAGCGCCGTGGCAGTTGCTCCGGCAATTTTAATAGCTTTCTGTAGCTTGCTGGGAGAAGCAGTAAGCCGTTCATACTGTCGCTCTTTCTGCAATCGATTGATTCGAGCATTCAGTTCACTGTCACTCATTTCACGGACACTTTTCTTTGCATGTGCTCGTGTATAGTCCTCGTGATCTTGACTATAGTGTTTCTTTCCTTCAGAAGTAAGCGTACCATCCTTGTTCTGATATCGTCGCACGCCCCATTTCATGCCCTTGATGCCCCAATGATAAAGTTCATCTCTGTATACCATAATGTTCACCTCCTCACAAACAAAAAAAACGCACCAGCAATTAAGCTGATGCGTTCAGATGTACCGTATTACGGAATGATGTCTAAAATAGATTCGCACATCGTTCCTATCTCATTTGGAAAGTAATTGTCATCCAGCCCCCGATATTCCAGTTCATCGCCGACTCGTTCTTCGATTTCGGCCCACTCATCGGAAAAATCATCGATTTTGGTATAATCGTAATCAAGCCCCAGACTTTTCAAAAAATCGATCTGTTTCTCGGTAAGCATCATGGATCACCTCTTAGTGTATTTTCGGATTGCATCATGCCCTGTTTTCCAGACAGTCGTGACACAGCCATTTTCGGGGTTCACGTTTACCGTAGCGTGCCGACCAATAAACCGTTGACTAGGCTGTCCCTTCTGATTATACCGCACCTTTATTGTATCAGAGTTTAGCGGCTTTTGCAACGCATCCAGCAATCCTTCCAGAGTCACCTGTCTGGTAGGGTCTTGGGTACGGTCCAGTGCATGAATCGATAGACCTTTCACAAGGACACCATTTGAGGTATAAAACGGTTTTCTGAATTTTCGAGCAGCTCTCGCTTCGATTGAATATCGGTCATGCGCGAGTTGTTCTTTTGTCCTCCGAACACCCCACTTCATACCTTTGACTCCGTAATGGTACAGTTCCGTTGTACCATCATTCCATCGCCACATTTCTGCCCCTTTCGATTTTCTATTGCAAATTACTTTCCTATGCTGTATGATAAACATATCAACATGAGGAGGACTCACCATGGCGGACGACAAACAGCTTTCCATGCAGAACCTTAATTGCGAAGTGACCGCAAGCGATGTTTCTTTTGATTTTAGCGATACATCCCGCTTTCGGAAGATTAAATTTCCGGAGCAGGCTGGCATTACAGCAAACGCCCTTCTACAGCTGGTTCCTGCGCAGCTTGTGGCTGACACGGCATCCAATCTGTATGTTCTCCATTTTCCGAAGGGCATCCAGGGGACTTTAATGAACCTCCATCAGGGCGGTCAGTCCACCACAATGATAGACACAGCAGGCAGTTTTGCCGGAAGTGCATCTCTGTATAAGGTCAATCCCACAGCAGTTGCTGCCTTCCAGATGTTCAGTGTAGCATCTTTTGCAACCGGCCAGTATTTTCTTGCAGATATCAGCTCCAAGCTGACAGAGGTCAACCGGAAGCTGGACGACCTTCTGGCATTCCTTCAGGCATCCAAGCGTACTGAGCTGCTGTCAGAGCTTACCTTCGTAAAATATGCGCTCGCAAATTACGCAACTATCATGCTCAGTGAACCGCAGCGCATGGCTACGATCGGGAATCTTCAGCGAGCAAAAATCAAAGCGGTTGCGGACATAGAATTTTACACAGAGCAGCTGGAGAGTTCTGCTGCTGCAAAGTCCAACGAAAATCAAGCAAAAACTGTATTGCAGAACAAACAAGGAATTGATCTCGCCTCGCAGCTTTACGCCATCAGCACGATCATGGAAGCGTATTATTCGCAAAACTGGAACCAATCCTATCTTGCAAATATCAGCGCTGATGCAAAGCCTCTGTTTGCACTGACGCAGAACCGCATGATCAGTGCCATAACAAAATTCTCCGACAGGATCAGCAAGGACCTTGAAAGTAAGAAAAAGGGCCTGCTGAAAGGCGATGTATCACAGAGTGAACATAAAGTTCTGAAACTGTACGACACCCTGAATTCGCAATCGGAGACTCCGCTTCTTGCGTTTATTGAAGAAGCACTGGACAAGCCCTCCGAGCCATCTGAACTCTACCTCCGTTCTGACGGAAGTGTTTATCAAAAGATCTAAAAACAAGAAACCGCCAGAGTACTACGTTCTGTTCCGTAATACGCTGGCGATTTTGTTTTACTCAAACGCATCCCGGTTCTGTTTCCACGCCACGTAAGCGTCCATCATAGCAGCCACGGCATCGATCTTCTGATCCTGCCGCTGTTTGTAGAGTTTCCGGTTGCCGTTGGTGTCCACCAACGTAATGCAGTTGCCCATGGCAAATTGCATCAGCTGTTCGTCAAACAGCAGCTTCCGCTGTTCGCTCAGCTTTTTCAGCTCACCCAGCGGCACGCTTTCGGTCTTTGCACCCTGGATCACTTTCACAACGCCAAAGGTGCTGTTTTCATCGCCCCAGCGCTTCACGAACTCCTGTGCGTTGTAGGGGTCGTAGCCAAACGCCCGTACGTCGTACTCGTTCTCCATGATAAAGTTATCCAGGTCATCGTATACCTGCATCATGTCTAGGACCGTGCCGTCAAACACGAACAGGGTCCCTTCCCGCATAAACTCCTCATACTGCTGCCGTCTCGAAGCCGGAAGCTGGCTGAGGGTGTAGGATGTGATGTAGTCCCGCGTCTTGACCCCAAAATATCCGTTGGACAGCGGAAACAGGAAGGTAAAGGCGCAGAAGTCGTCGCCCATGGAAAGGTCCGCGCCCATGGCACAGGGCATCTGCCAGAAGCTTCTCTTCCTGTGGCACAGGGTCTCCTCGTAGGGGAAGAAATAGGTGTAACCCTCCATGGGCAGGTTGAAGCGCTTGGCCAGAATATCGTTTCGGGCGCTGGGGGATTTCTCCGCACGCTCCACGTCCAACTGGTAGGTCTCGTAGCTCACGGTCTTGCCCAGGTTCGGGTTGGCCTTCAGCCACATCTCCGGCTGGCCCACTTCCTCGATGGAATCCAGCTTGTAGTACCAGATGGACACATGTGGGTTGACGTACTCCCCTTTCAGGATGCTCATCAACTCCATTTTGATGTCGTCGCCGCAGCCGTTGCGCACCGTGCCCTCGGAGGAAGCCGCCACGATGAGATAATTCTCATTCTTGGCTGCGCCCTGTTCAATGGCACCAATGGGGTCTTCCCGGATGTCGCAGGAGAGCCACTCGTCCACGGTCGCCACCGTGTCGCGCCGTCCTTGCAGCTTCTCAATGGTCATCGGGCGCACTTCCAGCAGGCTGTTGGTCAAAAAGTTCTCGATGCCCTTCTTGGTGGAAGCCATCTTCACCCGGTCTGCCTTGGAGCCGGTGGTGTTTTGCAGGCTGCCCTCGGTCATAAACTGGAACACCGGCCCTTTTGCCCGCGCCAATGCGGTGCGGAAGGGTGCCAGCACCTCCTCGGCCTGTTTCATGGTCGGGGCAGTGGTCAGCTGTTGGGTCGTGGTGGTGTACGCCGTCAGGAAGTAGGCCTGCAAAAACTCAAGGTACATGGTCTTCGCAGCCGATCGGGTAATGATGAGGTATTGCTTTGTCACCAGCCGCTTTTTCAGTCGCCGGGTCTCGTAGTGTCCGCCGCCTCCGCGCTCGTTCGGCACAAAGACGCTTCGTTCTACAAAGTAGTACCATCCAAAGATCTCTTCGGCCCATAACTTGAAACTGTCCAGCAGCTTCACGTCGGTGCCGTCGGTCAGGGTCAGCTCATCCTCGCAAAAGGAGATAAAGCCGTTCACCGCCTTGTCGTCATAGTAGATGCCCGGGTTGGCGATCAGGTCGTCGATCCGCTCCATCTCCATGGCAATTTCCCGGCATACGGGTATTTCGCCACGCATCACGGCCTCCCGAAAACGGCCGTAGTAGATCGGCGTGGCCGTGTTCGAGAGTGCCATTTTCAATTCTCCTATTATAATAAGGTTGGAACCTTACGTTTTATCCTGAATCACTGTCCAGTATCTCGGCCAAGTGGTCATTTCCAAATATTCGAGCAGCCATTTAGGATCACTCAAATCTCGTTCGATTCCATCCTCACGATGCACCACCAAATGCCTGTCGGCATTGATATACCAGTAATCTTTGTAGTCATGCCTACCAGTTTCATCAACATAGTAGCAGTACATACAAATTTTCTTACCCGAAACCAATTGGCGATATGCTTCGGGCCATTCCATCAGGATGTTGCCTTCATGTTTCACCATGTTGTCACGCTTCTTTCTCAGAATTATCGTGCTCCACGTTCAGCCGCCATTCCATCTCGGAGGCGGTATTCTTCAGCGCTTCCATGGTGGTGCTGCTCTGGGGCGGGTCAAAGCCCAGCAGCCGTACCTTCACGGCCACATAAGCCTTCACCGCTTCCACCTTCACCGGGTCAGCAATGAACTCTGTCCATTCGTTCTCTTTCCCGGAGATGGTGTATCCAGCCGCAGGCCCAACACCCATCTGCACCAGTGCAAACAGCGCCATGTTGATGTACATGATGATGTCCGCGTCAAAGTCGGTGCACTCCTCGGCAATGCCCAGCAGCTTCTTTACGCTTGTAAGGATGCTGTCCATACTGCGCCTCCGTCAATGTGCGGTGTTTCCGTCCGCAATGCACTGGTTCTCCCACTTCTTGTACACGTCGAGGTAGGTCTCCTTCTTGTCGCCGTTGTGGGTGATCTCATAGTACATGCCATCGGATACGGTGGTGCTTACAAGCGCCTTCCAGTTCTGCAAGGTCTTCGAGAACCATACGATGAACACATCCTCCATCGTCAACTTCTTGCCGTCGGTCGCGTCCACATGACTGTTGAAGTAGTCCACCACCAGCTGCTTTGCGCGGGTCATAAAATCTCTCTGTTCCATTTTTATTCCTCCTCGGCATCGCTGTAGCCACCCATAATGTAGCTCATCATGGCATAATACCAGTCCTTCTGAGCCCTCGCCAGAAGTTCCAGTTCGGCCAGATGGTGGAGCGCGCCGTCCTTCCCCATGGCCGCTTCTTTCTGTGCACTCTCCTCGACCAGCTTGGCCAGCCTCCCCGCATCTATCGCCACTTGACCAGGTTTCAGCAAAACGAGATCTCCCTCAGCACTCGGAGCAGCGTTTTGTGCGGTCACAGCATGATTCTCATCCCTCCGCGGGACAATCTTCATCCCATCAAGCGTAATATCCCCGGCCCGTGTTGCCCGCACCTGCTGCCCATCCACGTTCGTGGCCAAAGCATCGTCAAAGTCAAAGCCCCTGTTCCGCGGTACAGCCGTATAGCTCTGCTGGAGCCCGGCCTCCGCAATGCCCACGTTCGCCCAAAGCAGTGCTTCGTCCAGCTTCGTCAGTGCCAGGCTCCTCGAACGACTCGGTGCAAGGTTCTGAATCATTGTTTCCGCTTCTTCCAGCTTCCGCCGAAGTGCCATGGCATAGTCCTGCTCTCGCCGGTTAAATGCTTTCTTCTGATACATACTTATTTCCTCCATGGGCATGTGTCGCCCGGTTTTCTATCGCCGTCTGGCAGCTTCGGGCCCTTCCCCGTTCCATAGTGGATAGCCTTATGCGTCACCGCTGAAACACAAATGGCGTTCTCCGGGTCAAGCAGCTTCTCGCTGTGCTGGAGAACGTCTTCTTTTGTTATGGGGTTCATGTGGTGGATGGAGATCTTCGGTTTTACTGGCCGCCCATCCCGCAGCACCCAGTCCGTGATTGGGTGATCTTTACACCCCAAATCACATCCCATGTCCCGCGCAATGATTTTGTCTCGGAACTGCCGCCACTCTCTCGATTGGTAGAAGTCCTGGTTCAGCCATCGGTCAAACCCGAAGGTGTCCTTCCCCACCTCACCGTGCAGCTGTAAATATTCCAGCCGCTCTTCATAGGTCGGCAGGGTGCATAGTTCTGTGTAGCTTTTCATCCAAACAGCCTCGTACATTCGCAAAGAAACAAAACCAGCCCTAGGATGCCGCAACCCATCAGTGCGCTTGCACTCACCGGATTGTCCGGCCTATTTCCAAGCCATGCCGCTACCAGAAAAATCATTAAATAAAGAATGATATTGGGTATCAATATCAACTCATATTCCATCATACTCGTCATCCTCTCCCAAGCCGTTGTATTTCTTCATGGCAGCAATGGCCTTCTCGTACATCTCCTCGGAGTGCTTTGCATTCTGGAGTGTCTCAGTCTTTGCCCTCAGCAGCTTGTTTTCCTCTTCCAGCTTTGTTTTCTCCAACTCGTTCTTGGAGGTCGCCAGCTTCAGAAAATGGGTCGTCTCAGCGCTGGATGCCGTACCTTCCAGCAGTCGTTTCTCAACCAGCTTCATCGCCAGGTTGATCATATAGTTTTCTTGTGCCTCTGGAGTTCTTGCAGGCCGCGAAGTTGCAGCCGTCATTTCGCCCGGAGCAGACTTCTTAGGTTTCATTGCAATAACCTCGTTTCACATTCTTATTTTGCTTTTGCAAGGGTTCATGGGAGTCGCAGTAGTACCAGTTAAGCCTGTCTCATTTGAAAGGAGAAGAAAAAGCAGATCATGCCCAATGGAGGTTGAACATCGTGAAAGCCCTGAACCCAAATATATAGGAGGATACTACTCCCATGAGCCCTTGCAAAAACCGCCGAAGTCCCGGTCTACACCCCAGAACCTCGGCAATTTCCCATATGACTGTAAATCTTAACACCTGCTGTGGATACAGGTATCGAGAGTTTACACAAATATAATCGGCAGCTTTCGCTGTCGGAGCCTTAAAGCCCAAATATCAATTTTCCCTCCGGGGAAATATCAAAGACCTGCGCGATTTGAGAGGGGGTGCCGATTTTGAGACCCCCTCCCTATGGTTTACGCAGTTTGGCCTAGCGTATCTTCGTCAGATACATTGATTTTGAGCTTTTTGTAAATGTTTATTGGATCAGCAGCAACAATCTTGTCGATTGCTTTCTCAATTTCATAGGCATTTTCGTTGTCCGTGAACTGAGAGGAGGTCTCGGCGATCCTCATAAGCAAACCAGAAGAGTTGTAGCCATGATCAACGTCATATTGGTACCACTTTTCAAACTCCTCATACGGACTGTACGGGTTGTCAAAGGTGGTAAGAAAGCATCGAACCATAATTCAAAGCCTCTTTCTTGATGGATTGTTACTTATTGAGTGCACTATAAACAGTAGATTCAGGAACGCCACAAGCCTTTGCGATTTCGGCATAAGAATAACCGCTTCGCAGCATTGCACTTGCTTTGGACATCTTTGCAGAAGTCATAACAGTTGCATTCTTTGGCATTGCACGCTTCACAATTTCATCAGAATCAGACGAATTAAGGAATTTCGTCAGCATGTTGTCTGAAATTGCACCAGCTTGAACAGCTTCCCATTCCTTATCCGTGAAGGTGACCTTGGATCTGCGTCCGCTTGCACCAACTGAATCACGAGCACGCTGCATTTCGACAGAAGAGATTTTCTTAATCTCTTTTTTATCTTCTGTAATGTTGGGGTTCAAGCCTTGCTCTTGAATCTTTGCCTTAATATTAGCATTAGCAATTAGCATCGCCTTGCGTTCTTTGGGTTTATTGGCGATCATATTTGCATACTTAGCTTTCAGCGAAGCTACTTCAGGGGCATACTTTTTAGCAGCTTCAGCACTGTATTCGAGTCCTTTCATATTAACAGCTTCTTTTCGAGCTTGAGCAGCCATGGCCTTCAGCTTATTAGAGAAGTCCGCATATAGGTTCTCTTGAACAGTGCCAGAAGACAGAGTTCGAGCATCTTTCGTTTCGGAAATCAGGCTGACAGTATCCTCCGCTAGACGCTTCTTGCCGCTTTTGGGGTCAGTGAATGTCCGTCCGCTCTCCTTGTAAATATACTCACCGGTCTCCTTGTCTATGCGGACACTGCCACGACGCTCCGGCACTCGTACTGTCTGCTTACGCCGGGACAGCAGCGTGGATGCACCGCCATACTTAGTGTTTCCTTCTTCGTCAACACGAATCTGCCACTTCTGCTTCAGCTCGGGGATGCCATTCTCGCGCTCAGAACGCTTATAGTCCAGCTTATGCTTTTCTGCATCGATAACAACCATGGAGTGCTTAACGGCACGTGCAAGCTCGTCCTCATCAGCACCTCGCAATGTCATATCAGTGATGAGGTTGGAGATCACGCCCATTTCGCGCTGCTTCTCCTCTTTCTTCATCAGCCTGACATTATTCGGATTGCCTTCAGGAACTGCATAAGCGGTCTTGGGATCGAATCCTTCCAATGCTTTCAGCGCACGAGTAGACTTAATGTTGACTTTGTCAGTAACAGGGATTGCCATAACCGTGTCGCCATCGAAGTCCGCACCAGACAGGCGCTCTGCAACCTTTGCATTGATGCCGATTGCATCCTGAATCGCACCGAGATTCCGCTTACCGCTGACATTCTTGTTGTTGACAGTCACAATGGGAATCTCAAAGGTACCTGCATGAGGATAACGGATCAGTGCAAGCCGAGTGCCGTTCTCATAGGTGGGGCAATACGCCTCTGTCTCCTTGATCTTATTGATTGGCAGGATAACCTTCGTGGACTGACCCGGGAAAGCAGATGCCTTCAGGGTCATGGACGTTCCCTCAACCGTATCAGCAAAATCGTTGAGCAACTTCTTTTTGACCGTAGGATTATCGTACCGCATGATTTCATCATATTGGGCTTTGTAATCCGCGACAGTAAGGTTAAGCTGGTTCTCGATCAGCTTCTTGGGCTGCTTGGAAAGGAACTGAGAAGAGACGTTCCGGGACATCGTATCCCAGTCGCCCTCCTCTTTCAGCTTGTTGATCGGTGAGAGGTGCTCTTTTCCGTCATCGCCGATGTACATGCTCTGGCCGTTGGCCTTGATGGCCGCGCCAAACGGGTTGTCAGGATCAGCTTTTGCTTCCTTGAGAACCTTCATCTTGGGCGTACCGGAAGGCTTATTGGTGTTAAACATCACGTCCACACCATTCTGCAAATCATCCGAATAGACAGCCATGCCCTTCAGATAATGGTCACCGTCAACGAGGATACGAACCTGTGCATAGTGGCTTTTTCCGAGGTCAAGGTCAGGAACCCCGCGGCGAATCTCCATAACACCGTCTTTATCCAGACCGCCTTCATCACCATATCGAATAGCGACACGACTGGAATCCAGACTAGACGGACGCTGAAGTTTTGTAAAGGTCTCTCCGCCATCATCAGAATGATAGTCTCCAAGAGAATCAATCTGATCCTGATGCTGATAAGCATATTTCTGATCAAATTCAGGCTTCGCAAGAACTGTAATGTTCGTTTGCTGGCGAGGATTGGTAGGCTGCTTGATGCCCACACCGTAGCGCTTATAGCCATATTCGGCCTCTAACTTGTATGCGGCCTCATCCAACTCCGTTTGAGTTATTCCTAAAACAGAATTTGCTCCTTCAGAAATGTCAATTATACCTTTTTTATCGACTTCAGCCTTCAATGTATTTGCGATATTTACAGCACGTTGTTCTTTTTTACTAATGTTGCCATTATATTTAGAGCGAACACTAGATTCGCTCATCCCTAGTTTATCACCAATTTCTTTCCATCCAAGACCATCTTCTTTTAGAGCACGAATCTTGTCGTACTCCAATGCTTGGCGTTCATGTGTAGCCGTCCGCTGAGCTACTCTAAACTCTGTAAGCCCCATTTTATATTCATCGGGAAGAGAATTATTGATAGTTTCCAGAATATCTTTTTCAGAGAGGCCTTTCTTTTTTAATTCTTTCACCCGGGACAAAAAATCACCAGAATGCTGATACGGATTATCACCAGAGCCCCAGGGATAACGCCCGGAATGGCGTTTCGTACCGTAATGCTCCAGAATATTACTTTCAGAGGTAATGCCAAAATAAGAACGAAGGTCTTTTTCAATCGGGTTCATGCTGCCACTCCTAACAAAATATCAGTGATAATCGGATCAAACTCTTTGATTTTAGCAATGATCGGATTGATTTCATCTTCAGTAGGATTCTCGATCCAGATTTCATCGTTCTGGTAGATACGGGTTTCTATCCGAATATCTTTCGGGTCGTATCCGTACTCCAGACAGAAAAGAGCGGCATAAATATAGAGCTGCTCCATGTGTGCAGGAACAGCTCCAGTTTTGAGATCGTGAATGCGAAGGAAACCGTCGTTGAATGTAATTGCATCTGCGGTTCCGAAGCAGTTGTCGCTATAATAGAGGACTTGTTCAGTATCCATGCGGAAGCCAATGGCATCATTCACATAGGTATTTAATGTCTTTTTGCTCTTTGGCAACTTTTGCTTAAGAGCAATGCACTCAGCTGCAAACGCGTGCAGGCGGGTTCCTCGTTCTTTCGCCTGATAATTAAGAACGGCATTGGTCAGCCTATCTGCATCATAGTTTAACCAATGATAGTTACTTGCTCCGAGGAGGGCATGTTTCCCCGTGAGCCTCGAATGATCTCGCCAGTTCATTAAGAACTTCCTCCTTGTTTTCAGGATAGATAAAGGAAGCAAAACTCATCTCGTCCATTTGCCGAACATAATAGTCCTGATTTGGACGATGAGATGCAGTCGCTGACTTCTTGCCTTCCAGTGCGCCCCAGGTTTTACCATAAAGAACTAAGAGATCTGGAATACCCTGAATCTCCGTAGGATCTAAATGGACAACCTTACAGCCTGGAAAGCGTTCTTTCAGTTCCTTTACCAATCCTGTCTTGAATTTATTTTCGAGCATGATACAACCTCCAAAAATAAGAGGAATAGCACATCTTGAGACACATTCTATTCCTCCCATAAAAGGGGATGTTTTTCTCGCGTGAGTTTTTAGGAAATAATGTGAATTTTTAGGAATTTTTGAGAAAACAGAGCAAAAGAAAAAGCCCCTGCGTTTTTCGCGCAAGGGCTTTTAAAAATTTACAACTTATCCACTTTTTCAAGCTGTCGATAAGCTTGCATAATGTGCTGTATTATCTCGTTTGAAATTCCGCTCCAAGTCATAGCCTGATTCATCAATTGCAATGTGTTCTTGCGCCCACTAGATTTACCGCGCGCATATTCCATATTGCCCATTGTAGTCATTACAACCTGAAGTGTTCTTTCTTCCATTTCAATTTTTCTCATGGTGCAATCTCCTTTGTTGAATTAGTGGAATTTCTTCCATAATAGAGATTGCTTTTTTTCGCGTCATTAAAGATGCTTATAGATTTCGTACAATTCTTCTGGTCCACAGCACATCTGAAGTGCTTCATATTTTCTTTCGCCATAGTCATCTTGTATCGTTCCATCATCGCAGTCGTAATTATGATCATCTGGACCAAAGGAACGGTAAAGCTCATCATACGAATACTCTGCTCCGCATTTTGAGCAACGCCAATGCTCTCGTCCATTTTTGCCAAGTATTCGTCCACATTCGCACACGGGTCTTTTTATATGAAGTTCTACATATTTATTTGCGTAACAAGATATATGCCGACCTTTACGATCTTCAGTCCACCATTCTTCAAAACCATACTCATTAACGAAATCCATATTTTACACCTCATAACCGTCAGCGATAATGCAACCATACGCTGCATCTTTATCATACACTATCCGACGAGATTTTACAAGGCAAAAATCTATGGCCCTCGCGGCCAAATCGAGCTAAAAACTCGCTGTGGCCAAAAGCCCATTTTTTATCTCCTATTACTATATATAAATTTTCAATTTTTTAAGTAACTTAAAGAAAAAAGTGGGTTTTTGGCCAAATGGCATATTTTTAACGTATTTACGTTAGTTTTTGTGACCATTTTTGTAAAAATTTTTGGCCACAAAGTGGGTTTTTGGCCACGAAATTTACACTTTTTGATGTTTTCTCGAAAAGTTCACAAAAATTACGAAAAATAAAATGGGCAGAACCGGGCATCATCGGTCAAGTATTTTCAAAAATAAAAAGGCCGTGAAATTTTATCTTAACCGAAAAATTTCAAAATTATGCCGGCTATAACCGGAATCGCAATCATCAGACCAATATAAACCGGCATCATTCTCCGATTTTTCTCAGCCTCTTCTCGCTCTTGCTCCTGTTTCTTTTCGTGAAGCTCCATGCCTTTCATGGCAATATCTTTGAACGCATCCACTCTCCGAACTTTTGCTTCATCCACGAACCGATGCGTCTCCTGATAGTCATCCAGTCGAACCTTCGTCCCGCAGAACTCACAGAACATGAAATCTCGGTTGTCATCCTTCACCGTAAGCTCCGCACCACAGCCAGGGCATTTTACCATCCGTGCCATAAAAGCACCTCCTATTCGTCATGTATTTAGGATATCATGTGCTCCGCCCATAGTCAAGTAAATCAGGGCGGCCTCACCCAAATAACATTTTTATCCAGTTTCATACCTTAATCCTCAATCTCAAACATCACATTCTCCGGTGAGATGATCGTATCGCACTTCTTACCTTTGAACCGAAACCTTACAAACTGGTTCGTCAAACCGGAAATTTTCTCAACCAGCCCGTATTCACCACTAAAATTATCCACGATATGAGCCCATACTCTCCCCTGCTTGGCCAGTTCGTTAAATTCACCCGCGGTCATTACCCACACTCACCTCCGTCATCAAACTTCTCCCCGCCGCATACAAGAATTTCTTCAGCGACAGCACCTTAATATCGTACGTACTCTTCAGATTCTCCAGCTCAACATTAACCCCACCAGAGCGATATTCCGCCATATCCAACGCATACCGCATCCGGCGATCCGCAACACCAGGGCTGCAATTGAACTTATCTGCCAGTGATGCCTCGATATCCCTCATGGACATAAATCGGTGTGAGTTCAAGTCATCGACGACCATCTCCACAGCCTCGCCCATCAGCTCCCCGCCAAAGGTCAGCATGGGAACCTTCAACTTAGCGAGAAAATCATACGTTCTTTGCTGCATTTCTTATCACCGCATCCTTTCCCACTTAGGCTTTCATAATAGCATTTGCTGCATGAACCAGATATGTGGTACCGTCAATCGTGATTTGCAGCTGATCGCCTTCGTAGTCAGTCCAGTTGTCCACTTTGCCTTGAACGATAGTTCCATCGGGCAACTTAATCTGTGCCCAGGAATAGGTAAATGTCGTATCAAACACCCTATAGTTTCCACAACTGCATAACCCGAGGCAGCCAACGAGCATCATCAGACATGTAATGACGCAAATAATACGATTTTTCATAGTTAATCACCTCAACCAAATATCATGTAAATCAAAAGCAAGAACCATCCTGTATATCTGATGATTCTCTGTTTTTCTTCGCCGATGTTATCAGCAAAAGACATTCCAATTGCGATAGCTTGTAAAATAATGCTTGCGAGCAGCACAATTCGCATCACTTCACCATGCTTTCTTTATCGATCTTTACAAATGCAAGAGCTACTTTCAGGAGGAGAAGCTGAATTTCTTCCATATTTTTAACTGTCTCGGCAAGCTCTTTGATTGAGCATGGGCCATCGATTTCAACCGAGGCATAGGCACTCGGATCAAATGTCTCTGCAAAGTTGATTAGGTTCTCTACAAAATTCTCGTCATTAAAATTTGCAGAGAATGTTCCACCTATCGGGTTATAGCACAGTTTATACCCGGTTTCGGTCGTGTATAAATGAAAGCCAAACTGTTGTAGCACGTCAATATATTTCTTATCAATTTCTTTCATGCTTACTTCACCATGCTCCCTTTCCGCGTTTGATCATCCGCAGGCCAGAACGTGTAAATATCATCGAACACCACTGGGATCTTCTTCTGAAGTTCCATCAACAACGGGCACATGAGCTCTCTCATCTGAGGATGGGCCGCCACAGGAGTACGCAGTTTGAAGATGTTGCGCCACTCACGGTAGTTGGCAGTCACCACGATCTCGGTCTTCAGGCACAACGGCAGCACACAGCGAGCCTGCTCGGGGCGCATACCATTGGCGATAAGTGCCCTATAACCTTCTTCGGCCTCGTCGCAAGCCCGATACCACGCATTATTGATTTGATAGTCTGTTTCGAGCTTTTTTAATTCTTCCGTCGAAGAAGCTGCTTTGATTGCATTTTCCTTAGGCTCGTCAGGAATATAATACGGCCGAATAAAGCTCAGCTCTCCGCCAAACTTCTCCTTCGAGTAGTTGCAGTACCGTGTGCTCTCCTGCGCAAAGCTCGCAATACGGTGCCTTATCAGTTCATTGGCCACGCCACGATCACAGGTAAACAGTACACTCAGCTGCGAATGCTCCAGCATAGCCTCATGCCCCTGCTTCACCAGAAAGCCCACCAGTTTCTTTGCCGACTCACCATCCGGCGTGATCTTGTCCTCGCTCTTGTAGCAGACCCGGGCCACCCGCTCAATCTGCTGGAGCTCCTTAATGCCTCCCTCAGAAATATCAGTGAGGATTTCGTACTTAGGTTCAACGATTTTCATAATTAAATCTCCTTTTCATCAGTGAATCCACAATTTCGAGCTGACTGAGGCTCTTTCCATTACCTCTTTGGGCCACCATGCTTATGCCAATATCCTCGATCGGGATAATGTATCCGAGATGAGCCAGTTGCTTATGGTCGCAAGTTTCCACCTTCGGACACTTCTGGCATTTAGGTGCAAGTATCGTAAGTGCTCCGAAGTCGTTGTTCATGTTGTCCACTCCGATATCATTTTGCACTCCCAATCCCCACAGATATCACCCGAAGCATGTTTCTTTGCAAACGCCATGCCCTTCTTGATGGCCTCCTGCTTGTCGGTCGCCCTGACTTCAAAGGCCTGATGCCCGCCACCATTGTCGGTACATTCAAACCAAAATGTGTACTTCATATATCAGCCAGCCTTTCTCTATCAGGATCTCGCAAAATAGAATCCCAGTCTCTAATAAGTTTCCGTAAGCCATGATCATCTGCTATTGGGTTCATCGTTTCTTCATCATATTGCACTATGACACTGCCTGCTTTATTGCATCCAAATCCGCAATTCCGACACTGAATCTTATACTTGATTTCCAGGCTTGTCCCAGTGGTCGCTGTTCCGTATACAGTTAGCCTCACTTTTGAATAGCATACCGGACAGCATTTCATATAAAATCCTCCAAAATCGAGTTAAGCAGAATCTCCAGCACCCGGTTTATGCCCGCCACCACTCGATATGGCCACGGTTCTTTCGGTTCCACCCGGGCAAGGGTATCAGACTTTCTCAGCGCACCATAAAGCCACCTGTCGAACTGCCCAAGTGAAATATCATTCTCCATGCACCATTCACGAGCATCTGCGTAGCTAATGTCACCATTCATGCAAAGCTTGACCGCATCACGCAATGTAGCGTTCGGCTTGATCAGGATATCTTTTTGAAGCTCGTAATCCTCAAAATACAAGTCCTCGCGTGACCCGTCGGCCCTGTGAATAACTTGCGCAAAGGCTTTGCCATCCGCATAAAGGGTCGTAACATCCTCATCAATGTTGATTCGAGGACAGTTGTACCTCCATATGGCCTCAACAACTTCTTCATAGTCAATCATATCGCACCTCACAACAGAATCCGGAACAAAATGAACCAGATCACCTTCAGCGTGAACACAATAATGATCAGCCATGCGCAAATAACCAGCGTCACCGCCAGAATATGACCCAGCATATGGCCGATTTTTTCCCAAGTATTATTAGTCACCGATATCCACCCTTTCAAATCCTGTAAAAACACCGACACCAATATTTCCATTATCACAGATGTGAACAGCTTTGTGGTACATCAATTCTTTTGCTTTATTAACTGCTTCCTCTTCATTATGATAGCGATTACCCACTTCAAACTCTCGCTCACAGAAATTGCAGAAATATGTAGGACAGTAGAAAGTTGTCATACTGCACACCTCCTCGCGGCATCCAGACGGCTCTCCGCAGCGTTCAGCTCGAAGATAGCAGCCGTGATAAACTCCGGATCGCAGTTCTCAAAGTGGTTCCGGGCCACCTCAAGATCCCGCATGGCATCTTTCAGTGTGTTGACTGTCGAAACCATCGGCTCTGTCCAGAGTATCTTTTTGACGAAATCAACGATTTTGCGCAGCATTTCTACACCTCCACATCTTTGTGACCTGACGAGCCGTGAGCCAGCCCTCAACATCATCATGGCCAAGCAGCTGTGCGCCCATCACCTCGATAAGCCCCTGGTCAAAGCCGTAGGAACCCCAACCCCAAACGCCATCCCAGATACGATTTCCAGCAGCATCATATGCAACGATTTGTTCACCACCATCGTGTCGTCCGCCCGGAAGATACTCCCGATAGTCCGGTATGTCCATCTCTGGCCAACGACGTCCATAAGTATGCGGAACCTTAGCGTGCTTCAGCAGAATATCCAGCTTCTGCATCTCGGTCATGTGATTCCAAACCCGGAGTTTCCAGGTTTTCTTAGACATGTTTCTCATTTCTGCATTTCCTTTCGTCAGCCTCCATGGTCTTTGCGATTTTATGCTGAATATAAAGCACACAGCCAGCCTGACTATCACACCCGAATGAAGCCAATAGTCCAGCAATAGCATTCAAAGAGTTCAAATCCTCTTCAGCAAATATCATTTAGCGTTCACCGTTCCTCCTGATACTCTACAATTTTGGTTACTTCGCTCTGAACCCGGCGTAAGAAATCACACATACCCAAGCAACCGCATTCCCTCAATGCCTTAGCGATATCGCCTAAACTATCCATGTCGGTTCTTGTGAGATTAACTTGAGGAATAACTTCAATATTTTCCTCTGTGATAAATGGGGTGTAGTCTCCACAATGGCAACATTTGATGTTCATACGTTTCATACAAGCATCTCCTTTAATGATAAAAATAAAGAGCCGCAGATTTCTCCACGGCTCAGTTGCATCTTAGCGATTAGCGCTTCTCAGTCAAATTCCGATACTTTGCAATGAATGCGTCCACGCTTTTTCTGTGCCAAAGATAGATGTCCAGGCCCATCAGTCGAAATGGCATCCGCCACTTATACCAGTGTACGCTCGGTTTCATCCAGAATTGCTCCATCATCAAAATGTGATAACGCACCTTCATTGCATCAAGTTCAAATTTGAGTTTATTAAGCATACTCAATCACCTCCATAAAGGAGCCCGTTATTTTCGCGTCTTCTCCTCAAACTTCAGAGGCTTGACCGTACCCTCCCGCGCACACTCCGTCAGGCACTCATGGCAGGGTTCATCCGTCTCCAGCACCTTGAAGCTCTTGCACTTCGGACAGTAGGTCGCATAGTCCACTTCGCGCATCCAGTTATTCATCAGCGCTTACCTCCGAAATAAAAGTGTCCTTTCCGCAGCGAGGGCAACGTGCCAGAACCTCACCGTTATGGATTGTGCACTCCTTCATACTGTTCCAGTTAGATGTAGGAATCCCAAAATGAGCATTGCAGCCACTGCATTTAACGGCAACGAGCTTTTCGTCAGGATCTGCATATCCATCGAGGTTACCGATGTATTTATGTACCCAATGCTCATTGCAAAACGGGCATTTCAAAATTCTACTGCTCGCAGGAACTTCATCCATGTCGTACAGCCACACCTCAGGGGCAACAGGATAACGTTTATTGCAATTGGTACACTCAACCGATATCCAAGGACGTTTCTTCTCAGCCTTCTCCTGCTTAACGGAGAACCTATCATCCAGAATATCTTTCATGGGAACAAGCACCGAATGGTTGCAAAAACAACACTTTAATTCAAGTTTTTCTCCAGAAACATCCGCTCGAAATGCTACCCCATCACAAATCTGGCCATTCTCTTTAATAATCGTAGCCTCACAATTGGGGCAAAGGACTTGATAGTTCTTTTTCTTAACATCCCCAACCTTCACCGCAAACCTATCATCCAACTCAGGATGCGTCGTCCGCTGCTCCAGCGCCCGCAACAGATTCCAGCAGGCCGCGCGCAGGTGATCCTCATCGTCCATACCAACAATGTACTTTGCCAGATGCCGAGCAGCGCTGTCCAGCAGCGAATGCAGCGGAATACCCTTGTCTGCGTTGTGCTCACCGTACTTTAAGGCACCTTCCTCACAGTGCTTACTGACCTCCATGATGCCGTACCAAGGCAGAAGGTCCATGCGCCCCTTCCCGGCGTGCATGTCGCGTTTGGCACCAGTTTCAAATTCGGTACGATCTCCAGAATCCTTAATCACAAATATCAATCCTTTCTATTAGCAGTGTTTATGAATCCGCCCCTGCATAACTTTGTTAGCCATATCTGTCTTAGGAATCTTGCATTTCGGATAGCTCGGACGGAATCCATTGGCAGCTTTCCGGTCATTTGCAATTCTCATATAAACCTCGTCCTCCCGTTCATCTGTGAGTTTCTTTACTTTATCTGCCGCAGATTCAAAAGAATGAATCAGGTCAGCAAATACATCTTCAAAGTTAACCTGCTCCATAAAATTTCCTCTCGTTAAACGCTTTCTTCGAGTTCAGGGCTCTCGAAATTGCCAAATCAATACCGCTCCTACTCTTCAGATGGTAGTAGTACAGATCCTTGTACGGGGTATTCAGCCGGTCGATACGCCCCGAGGCCTGCCCCATGATCTTATAGGAGTAGTTCTGGCTGTAAAATATAATGGTGTCCGTCTTGATGCAGTTCCAGCCTTCAGCACCGGCATTGTACTGCACCAGATACACCCACCTGTCGCCTTCAGGAAGCGGCTGATGCTTGTGCCCGTTCCATTGGGCCACCTCTGTATCCTTGCCGTAGTCCAGACCCATTAGAATATCAAGCTCATAATCGAAATTATAGAAGATAATAACCCTAGGTCTGCCTTTACAAATATCCAGCACTTTTTTTTGTCGGCTTGCATCAGCGTTCACCAACTTCCGCAGCAGATAGCAGAACTCGCTGGCGGTCTCGATTGGTTTGTTCTCCCAGAGGTTCCACCGGTTCTTGCAGATCGACAGATACTTCACCTTGTCGTAATCCACAAATACATTCTCATGGTGCGAGACCGTCGGCCGCTCGAAGTCCATGTCAACCAGAATCCGTTCCCGTAGCCGTACCAAGCGCTGGGTATTCAGATACCGGTCGATCTTCGGGTATTTCGTGCAGAATTGGCTGTATACCACATGCTGGTTGTTGAAGTCCGTTCTGTTTCGATAGAATCCATTGGCGATGAACACCGGGATATAATCCGTCCAGCAGTCCCCAGGGGTGGCGCTGAGCAGAATCCACTCGTTATTTTGCGTAATTTTGTAGAAAGATTTCACCCATGCGCCTTTTCCAACGACTCGCTGCTCGTCAAATATAAAGAACGCATTCTTCACGCCAACGTACTTTCCGATATTGTTCCAGGAATCCACCACGACCTTGTGCTCGTAAATATCATGCTCTGGATCTGTAGACATATAGAAATGGGCCAGTTCTTCGTCCCACTCTCCCGTATCCCGTTTCCGGGCAGTCGTGATGATGTAAAGATCCGGGGGCTCTGTCATACGAACATATTTTTCCGTGTTCACCTCCCCATCGTAAAGTTTGTAATAGAACGCCAAACTCGTTCTTGATTTTCCGCTTCCTACGCCTCCGCATAAGATGCAGCCGATTTTCATACGGTTGATCGCATCCAATTGGTAGTCGTAGAGCGTTACACCTGCCATCAGGTCGCTCACCTCATTTCCAACGTCACATAAATGTCACTTTTCTTGCAGTGATTCTCATAGGCCAGAAGCGAGATCGTCGCCTCTTCCTCATCTTCGCCCTCCCCTCTGACGGTATAAGCAAAGAGCTCTTTCCGGTGCTTTCTGAACACCTTCCAGAGCTCTTTTTTCTTAGTAAAGTCCGTGCTTTTTGCAGTAGGACGCATATTGCAAGCCCTCCTTATCTGCTTCGCGCATGATTTCTGACAGTGTGAGCTTTTTAGGCTTTTCTTCCGTCGTTGACATGTTACGCGATACGGTGTCTCGACATTTATCGCAGTATAATCTTTTTGACGGAACCTGGTACATCATACCGCCGCATTTTTTGCAAGCCTTATCTACTCTGCGAAGTCCGCCCATAAATATCACACCTCCTCAGAACGACAGAAGTCCGTGTAATAAACCAGGTCGTAATCCAGCGGATGGTTGTTCCAGTCGTAGTTCTGCTCGTAATCAGCAATCTCATCACGCTTGTCGAGTTCGCGACAAATATCATCGTTGTGCTCATAGAACCATTCCAGCGGAAGGTCGAACTTGTCGCACAGTTCCGGAATATCAAAGGCCCAGCAGCCATAGTTGGTGTTCTGTGTACCCTCCGAAACCATGTAATCGACGATCTCTTTTACTTTTTCTCTGCTCATAATCCTTACTCCTTCTGTTGTTCAATTATCAGGCTCTCTGGCCCGGTTGTGAGTCATGCGGGAATCGAACCCACCGTACAGCCCATGCTAATGACTCAAATAAAAGAGCCCCAGATTTCTCCAGGGCTCTCATGTGCTTATTCTTCAGGTGTACAATAATCAACGTCGAGATGCGTTTTTCCTTCGCTATCCGTGTAGGTGACGAACTTTCTCGGCCGATGGAACATCTTCTCGTACTTCTCGACGAACTCCGGCAAAAGCTCACCGAAATCATCCTCCGTGAGGCCTACAATCAGGAATGTTCCAACGATAATATCAATGGGGATACCATAAGGGCCGTCGAGCGTCCGGTTGAGTTTCTCCATGCAATCCTCATGCAGCTTTCCTTCTTCGTTGCAAATCAATGCCACCGCATCATCCCACGGGTAAACAGCCTGAATCGGGCCTTCCACCTCTTTCTGGAGCGATTCCAAAGAGCAGTCAATGTCGATCACTTCAGGGTAATGCTTTGGGCGAACCCTCAGAACTTTCATACTGTCAACCTCCCAAATTGCACATCAAAAATATAAATCGAGCTGTTTCCTTAGAGCCGCCATTTTGCGACGTGGGCACTCACCGACTGGGCATTCGACCAGGGACTGACCCGGCACTCGAAATATCATTGATTAGTAACCAAAGCAGCTATACTTACGAGCCTCTTTCGCTCGTGCTTCGACGACATCCCGAGCCACATAGTTCAGGTTGATGGTGTAACTGGGAATGCCGTAAGTCTTTGCGGCCTGGTTCTCGATTGCACAACCACGGTACGCTTTCTCTTCATCATATACGCCGATGAAGTAATCGGCCTCCGACAGCATCTTAATGCTTTCGCCGAGACACCAAAGTGCCTGGTTCATGCCACTCGGAGGATCAGGAATATAGGTCTGGATCACCTCCAGCTCTTCACCAAAGACTGCTTCTGCAATCCGGTGCATCTGCATCATGGTCCCACGGATCTGGGCTTCGGTACGGTCTTTCATCGGGCAGCTGATAAACAGTTTCTTCATATGCTTCACCTCAGAACGGAATTTCGGTTTGGTCGCTCGGCTCTGCCATGTCTGCTTCAGGAGCTGCAAACTGAGCATAGCGCTCTGCATACGGATCAGCGTCCGCATCCTGCTCAACGTACATCACATCCGCATACAGGCTGTACTCGCCGGGTGCATTCCGCTTCTCGACAAGGTTTGCCTGGAGACAGACGTTCTTGACCCGGATAAAGTCCAGCTGGCTGATCGTGTCCGTGTTGCAGAGCAGGCGCTTGCCGGAGGTGGTAACCCAGTAGATATGCGGGGGCCACTTGGAATCCATGTTGATCGTTACCGGCACGAAGTAGGTCGGAACGAACGGCTCGTCGTAGGTACGCTCAGGATTCGGATTGGTCTGACGAACCTTCACACCGAGATCCATGAGGTGATTCACCAGATCCATGGTGGGAATGACCACGTTGACGCGGCGCTTGTCCGAGCCAAAGCGGTCACGGCTGGGATCACCGCTGAAGTTGGTGGTAAAGATGAAATGGGTATCGTCGATATTGACTTTCTGGCGCTTGGTGTACATAAATATCAGTCTCCTTTTTACTTGTTGATTTCGAGTTCCAGCATGGAAAGCGCGGCAGACACTCGGCCCATCTCAGACAGAAAATTCGCAGGATTGCCTTTTGCTGCCGCCTCCAAAGCTGTTTCGTAGCTCTTCTTCGCCTGAGCGATGTACTTCTTGAGCGCATCATTCTCGACAGAAGAGTTTTCCGTATAGGGCTTACCAGGATACTTCTTCCCGCTCTTCTCAACCCAATTCTGGATCTCCTTGTAATAGCTGCCCTTGTTGCCGCCGCAACGCTTTGCAATCGCCATGGCCAGACCCTTCTCCGGGTCGAAAACATCCTTCTCGCTGCACTTCACAACGGTCTTGGAGCCATCCGACCAGTAAACGATCGTGGCCGGAGGAGCAAAGATAACGTTCTTGATACTTGCTGCGGTCATATTGGTTTCTTCCTTCTTTTTGGTTGCCTCTTCCATCACACAGTTAGCCCAGTGCATATAGCGCATAGAATCGAACACCGACTCTTCCCGCTTCCGAATATGCCAGTCACCCTGACGGTCACGCAGAAGATCAACCGGATTGAACTGGAACGTTCTTCCATCTTCCAGCTCAAGATTCGTTTGAACAGGACCCAGTTTAGTGTAAAAGTTATTGACAAACCCGATATGATGGCCATAGGGATCATACAAACTTCCATGACACATAAAATATCACCTCACGTCAAAATTTCTTGCTGCTTCTTCCTGCGCATCGCTCCAGGGAAGATCCGGCGCTGTCCAGGGAGAAACACCGTCGTCGCCAACGAACCAGTTGAAGTCACCGTACTTAGAGATCTCCTCAACTGCCTCATCGACTTCCCGGTTGAAATATCTTTTGTCGATATCCTCCTGCATCTGAAGCTGATAGACTGCCTCGCTTTCCAGCCAACGGTAGTCCTTTGCTCCGGTCACAGAAGCATATTTCCGTTCGCCGGCATCCGTCAGACCCGCTTCCCGCAGCAGCAGAGCTCCGCCCTTTCCCGGCATGATCGGGCAGAACTGTCCCACGCGTCCCACAAAAATATAATTGTGTTCGCCTTCAGGCAGGTCCTCGTTCTTGTCGAGATAGATAGCGCCCTTGGAAACGGTCTTTGTCTCGCAGAGGTCAGTAAACTCGATCTTCTCCTTGGAGAACAGGGTCTTGAACACATACGGTACCTGGAACTGTGTGCCCGTAGCCGTCCATTCACCGCCTTCGTCCTTGCAGTCGCCTGGGATATAGCCGTAAAGCGCCTCACAGCGGTCCGCAGTCATGTACTTTGCAATATAAACGGCATTGTTCACCAGACACATCCGCTCGTAGGTTGCCTCATGCTCGAACGTGTAGCCGTACTTTTTTGCAAAATCCATGCAGTACGCAATGATTTCCGGGGTCGCATCGGGGATCTTGATCGAATCCGTTTTGATATGCGCGACCTTAAAGCCGCGCTGCTGCACTTCATCCTGCAAAGTGCGCATAAATAAAGCCCCTCGAAGCGCCACAATGTTGTTGGCGTTCTTGGGGTTGCGGAACGGGTTGTCGAAGCTTGCACTGGTCAACCCGTAAACCGAGTTGATGGCGATCTTCAACGCCTGCGCCAAAGCCTTTGCCTGCTGCGGATCATCGAGGTACTTTGCCAGTTTACCGCCAAAGAGCCCCTTTGCCTTCTCGTACTCGCCGTGCTTGACGTAGATTCGTACATCCATCAGGTCGTTGAAATGCTTGGTGTACTCGCCAAAGTAGTTCATGGCAACAGCCGAATGCGGATGCAGCGACGCAACGTCCAGCAGGGCTACGTTCGTGTACATCCCGGGCTCAGCGTAGACATAACCACCCATGCCCAGGTCTGTACCCCGGAACATGTTGTGGTACTTGCCGTCCTCGCCCTTGGCCCACTCGTAACCGGGAAAGGCATTGATGATGTTGCAGTCCGTCAAAATATCAGGCTCGACTTCCACGATCGCATCGGATTTTCCCGTAGCAAGGTCTGTGTAGACCAGCCGGGGGTGCTTTTCCTTGCCGAAAATAATGCGTGTTGTCAGCGAGTTTGTCGTGTCGTTCACCGTCATGCCGGCAAGGTCTGCCAGAATCTCTCGCGCCACAAAGTCTGCCTGACGCTTTTTCGAGTAGAACAGGGTCTCGGTCGCGATCACATCGTTGTCACAATACTCTGCCACCTTGTCCCACAGGCTCTTCGGCACCGGCTGATCCCACGGAAGCCCCAGCTCCTGATGGTGGATGCCCAACTCGATCTCAAACTTCTTCAGGCTCTGTTTTTTCGACGAGAAGTCGTAAATATCAGTGTAGGACAGGTTGTACGCCTCACCAAAGAAGCCCGTGTGTTCGTTGATGATCCGGTTGGACAGCGCATAGATCTGCTCCACCGACATCCCGATCATGCGGGCCCAGAGGATATGGTTGTCGTACTTGCGGTTGTTGAAGCCGACCAGCCGATACTTTGTCAGGCTCTCGATCTCCTCCGGCGTAGGATTCACCATACGGTGCACAGGCTCCTGCTTGGCAAACTTCCAGTTCACGAGCAGCAGATTCGGGAACACCTCCACGTCGAAAAATATCAATGGCGTTTCCTCCCCCATAGGGGCCTCCCGCTGAATATCGTCCTTCGACTTGAAGTGCATCTTCGCCACAATCTTCAGGCAGGTGTCCGCCTGGTTCGTGCTGCTGGCGGCAAAGCCCAGGATCGCATTCCGCATGTCATCCACGTTGTAAACGACATTGCCCTCGTAGGCTTCGTCCATGATGTGTGCAATAAAGTCAATACTGGGCTTCGTATAGGGGCTGATCTCTTTGGCAAGGGCTTTCTTGATGAGGATACGCAGGTGCCGCTCATCCTGGATCTGCTTTGTATCAACCATTTTCGTTTCTCCCTTCAGTGGCAGGCCGCTGCTGATGGTCGCAACCGGAATATCATTGCATTTCGACAGTTTTCTCCGCAGAGAGGACTTTCCCGTGAACACCTTGACCTCGATGTTCTCGTCGTAGATCCTGCTCAGCTTCGTTGCATCGCCAGTGTAAATATAATGCAGGTGGATGCCCGCACCAGATTTGCTCAGCTCCGCATAGGTCTGGGGCCATTTGGAGGCAGCTTCCAGGTTGCGCTCGAAGCTCTTTTTTCCATCCGGCCCGGGAATATCAAAGTCGATGACAATGTGATTCTCCGGAACTTTCACGTAGTGCAGTCTCGAAGCATCCAGTTCGGCCAATTTTGACTTGACATTCTCCCATTTTCGCATCGGAATGCCATCGTCTGTCGCATACTGTGCAGGGCAGTCCTTGCAAATATCATTGAAGAGAGAATGCTGCTCCTTGAACTCGATCCATGACGTTTCCGGCTCGGCAGTGGGTTCTTCTGCCTTCACAGGTTCGTCAAGGAACTCTTTGAATTTCTCCGCTTTGAAGCCGCTGTAGTAGCTCCGCACCCGCTCGCCATTCACGGTCTCCGCGCGTTCCTTGTACTCCTCGAAGTAGTTCATCAGCTCTTCCCGGAATGCACGGCGCGAATAGGGGTATGCCACCTTTGCCTCGTCATTGTAGGTGTTGTACATCGCCCAGGCCCGCTTCAGGGATACACCGTCCTCCTTCTTGAAAATATAAAAGGAGTCCAGCATAAAGTTGTAAAAGTCGTTCGATGCACCCAGCATACGGGTCGGAATATAATCATCGTAGAGATGTTTGTTCTGCTCGTATACATCCTTGCAGTGCCATGCGATGCCACCCAGCTCAAAGTCCACCTTCGCTACAAGGTCACGGTACTTTTTTGCAGGGATCTTTTCACCGGTAGGTTCCACATCGATCAGTCGTCGGATCAGGCCCGATTTTGCATCCGTGATCTTAACGGGCTTGTTGGTGCCCAGAAACATGAAACACTTGAACTGGCTGGAATACTGGCTGCGGAACTTCTCGTTCACCAGCATGGTCTCGTGGGATACCAGCGAGTTCAGCCGGGTGTTGTCCTCGATGCGTGAAAGGTCACCGTCGTGCTGGATCGCGATCAGCGGGTTCGATTTGAATGCCTCCAGCGCAAACGCATTGGACGATGATCCCAGCACCTTGGAGTCGAACACCGACCAGTACCCGTCGAAAAGTTTCTGGACGATGTTCAACACGGTCGATTTACCGCTGCCGGGTGGGCCATAGAGCACGAGGAACTTCTGGATCTTGCGGGAATCGCCGTTCACGATCGCGCCAACCGCCCATTCGATCTTCTTTCGCTCCTCGGGAGAATATAAGGTGGTCATCAGCTCGTCGTAGGCGCTGATGTTCCCCTCCTCCAGAAGATACGGCAGCCGCTTCGACGCATAGCTTTCCTTCTTGACCGGGGTGTTCGCAAATATCAACGTATCGTCAAGGGTGTGGTAGTTGTCCCGCATCTGACGCTGACAGTATTTGTGCCAGTTGTCGATCATCCCGCTCTCCGCGTCCCACATGTGCAGAACACGGTAGCTGTCATTGAAGACCTGCTTGTGTTCCTCCGCGTAAATATCCAGCGCGCGGTCAATCATCTGTAGCGCATCCTGTTCGTCCGTGCTCCAAAGCCCCCGCTCTTCCATCCAGACCGCGTAAAAATCAGAACCCCGGATCATCAGGTCTTTCGACTTCTTGATGATGAATTTGGGATAAATTTCGATTGTCCCGCGTTTTCCCGTCCGCGTTGCAATCATCAGGAAATCAATCATTTGTAACTGACTTCCTCCTTTCTCCGAGGTTTTTATACGTCTTTCTCTTTCTGGAGGGTCATCTGGGCCAGGGTTGCCTCTGCCTCACGGGCACGCTCATCGGCTTCCTTGCGCTGCTTTTCTGCCTCGTTCACCATCTTGCAGGAAACAAAGCCAAACCACAGCAGGCCAGCGATGAGAATGTTCTTCCGGATGCACTTGCCCTTCATGCGGCGGATGGTGTGATTGGCCACCTCCAGTGCAGCCTTGCTGTTGCTCAGGTCGATCAAAATATCAGTCAGTTCCATTGTCACTTTTCCTCCAGTAATTCGGGTCAGCCAGAATCAGCCGACCAATGTTGTTCTCGTCTCGACACGCCGTGATTCGCAGCATCACATGGGAATCGTCGAGTATCTTCTCAACGAATCCTTCCATAGGGATGCAGATTTTTGATTCATATGTCATCAAAACTCATTCTCATTCAACCAGTTCATCAGCTGATACCAAATATCAATGGTACGCATGTCGATGGACGTACGGGTAATCGTAAAGAGACCGCCAGCCCCGTTCGGCTGATAGTCCCGATCCATAAACCGGGCTAGGATCGGTTCCGCGCGCTCTTCGCTGAAACGGGTGTCGTCCATGGCAGCCAGGCCCAGGCTGACGACCATGCTCCAGAACCACTGCCCCACACGGTTGCCCATGCTGCGGTCTTCCATGATGTGTTCCTCGATGCGAATCGCCAGCGCCACCATCATCTCCAGCATAGAGCAGGGTACGCCCTGAAATACCGCATCGATCTTCCCGTACGGAATATTATTCTCCGATGCAAAGCGGTACCGCAGGTTGATGCCGTCCGTTGCCCGGCAGACATCCATTTCGCACGCCGGAATATAATCCCGGTTAGAAAGATACATCAGTAAGCGGTGAAAGCTGAGGTTCCGGGGTTCCCATTCGCCGCAGACGATCTTGTAGAGCCAGTCATAATACTGCTCCGTCTCCCTCATAAAGTTCATTCATCCTCCTCATCGTCGTGGTTGCCGGGCCAGTTCTCCCGAACCCGGAGAATCTCGTAATCCTTGTGGTAGTTGTGGTTGCGGACATGAACAGTGCTCGGTACGAACTCGCCAATGCGATCCAGCGCCTCGTTGCCAATGATCTTCGGAATATCATCGTCGTCCACGGGCTGATCCTCCGTGTCGAACACCAGCTTTCCGTCCGCGTAGTAGGTCAGGAAGGAAGTCTCGTAGTCGTCCAGCTCACCAAACTGATCCGGTTCAATGACTTCGATGGCCTCATGTGCCACCACATCTTCCGGGTCAGATTCGGTACGGTACTTCCCGGCCAGCTGCTCAAAGCTCTTCTGGGTCGCCCTTTCTTCGATGGTCTTGTCCATATCGGCTTCCTTCTGCCGCAGATTCTCACGCTCGGCCTCGTACCGTTCGCCGTAATAGGTCTCGTATTTCTTCTCGAAAACGGTGTGCATCACAAGGGCACCTGCCCCAAAGCCTGCTGCAAAGAGCAGAATATCACGCACGGTCTTGTTCATTGTCGATGTCTCCTTTGATCGTCATCATGGTAAACGCCAGTCCGCCAAAGAAAAGGGAGACACTCATCAGAATGCCTCCCACCATGTGGCGCTTGCGTTTGGTATCGGTCAGATAGTCCAGAAACAGGAAAGTGCTTTCCAAAGTTTCCATCGTTCCACCTCACTCAGAAAGAACCGCCAGACCAGAGACGAAACATACTCCGGCCATGGCAGCAAACAGGTAAGACAGTCTCTTAACGAATCTGGTCATAGCGTATTCCTCCAAAATATCAGTCTCAGATCTTGTCGATGATGGGCCCGTCGCAGTTGAACCGCAGCATCACCGAGCGCTCCCCGCCATTGATAAAGCTGTTCAGTGCCTCGTCTCCCTCCACGTAGTTCGTCACACCGAAATCCACGTGGTTCTGTCGGGTCTCATCGTTCGGGTCATAGATCCAGCCCACGATCTGCCCTTCCGGGGTCTTCATGGTCACACCGCCGTGCGTTCCGATGCTGCTCAGAACGTCGTTCAGGAACAGGTGCCCCTGGATGCGCAGCCGCTTGTTTGCCGCCTGCTCCATCAGGAAAAGGTAGTTGCGGTTCAGCTGGTTGTCAGCCTGCCAGGTGTCCACCGTCTCATCAAAGATGCAGGTATAGGGGCTGGTGTGCTGCATGGCGATGTCCTTGTATTCCTTGATGGTCTCCTCCACGCCCTGCTCGTTGGTGCTCTTGCTCTCGAGCTCCACAGCCTTGATGTTGTGCTCCAGCTCCTCCTGCACACGGCTGCCAAAGCGGTCGGATACACGGCTCTTGTATTCCTCAAAGGCCTTGTCCAGCGCGATATAAGCCGCAGTCAGGCTCGCATTGCGCTTGGACATAATGTGGTGGGAACCGAACATGCAGCCCAGAGATACCGCACCCAGGGTGACCGCAGGTGCATACACCTTTGCCAGCTTCAGGCCGGTCTGGACATAGGTGGTCGTAATGTCGCTCTTGTAATCCTTCTCGGTGTAGGTCTCGCCCTCGCTCAGCTGGACCGTGCCATCCTCGATCTGCTTCTTGGCCGTGTGGATGCTCTCAACCTGAGCATAGTGCTCGGTCATAATATCCTGCGCCTTGATGGTCGCCTTGCAGGCCAGCACGGTAGCGGTCACGCCACCAATGGCAGCGCCAACGATCATAATGGTGGGGCTTGCCTTTTTCAGCTTGTAGCCGCACTTGGATGCAGCACGGGTCACTTTGCCCATGATTTCGGTTTTGTCGATCTTTTTCAGGAACTTCATAAATATCAATCCTTTCTTATTGTTCAGCGCAGCGGTACAGGGCGTGGCAACATCAGGCGATATCCGCCCGGGATACCCTTGATGAACGCCCCGTCAAGGTTGTACCAGCCGTAATTGTAATCGGTGCTCTCATTGGAAACGCCCATCAGATCCCACAGGTCGCCCACAGAGACCTGACCGTACTGGCGAATCGCATCATACATCTGGGAAAGCGTGTCGTCTGCATCCCCGCGGAACTCAAAGTCCAGGTTCTGCAAGCTGCGTCCTACGGCCCGGTTCGGATTCCCCTGCCGGTTGCCGGAGCCTCCCTGATAGTAGGTATCGTAGCTGTTCCGCTGGGCGCGGGAGCCGGAGTAGTTGCTCGAAGAGCCACGGGAACGGTCCTCGCCGAACAGTGCAATGCTGACCGCCGAGTTGAAAATGCTCCACAGGCCGTTCTTCAGCATGGGCAGCAGATAGTCCACCACGATGCGGTTCTTCACGGTCTTGAGGTCCTCGGCCAGGAACTCGTTGGCGATCTTCTGGATATCGTTCTGCTCCTTGAGGGTCACTTTCCCCTTAACGACCTTCTGGAACTTCTTTTGGGGCTCTGCGGCAGGCTGCTGTCCAATGCTGCTCTTCGGCATGTTTACTTGTGCCATGTTGTCATCCTTTCAAAAAACAAAAAAGAAAGAGCCGCAGATTTCTCCACGGCTCTCGCCTTACCTAACATTACTTCTCTTCAGAAGTTTCCTCAACGTCCTCGTCAGGAACGTCCACCTGTGCAGAATCGACATTCTCGATCTTCCAGGGCTTCTGCCAGACGATCTTCTTCTTGGTCTTCGGCTTCTCCTCGTCCTTGTTCTGCTTCTTGGCCTTGTGCTTCCGGTACAGTCCGTATCCCACGGCTGCAACCAGACCCACAGCACCAACAGCGAGACCAATGCCCGAGCCGTTGCTCGAAGTTTCCTCGTTATCGATCATCTGAACATTCTCCTCCGGAACGACCTCAACAGAAGTCTCGTTCTCCATAGTAGTTTCGTTCATGTTCATCATTTCGTCCATTTTTGTTACCTCTTTCTTAAATATAAGTTTATAATGTCGGAGTATTACCTCCATAAAGGAAGCTGAATTTTTCGCGCCGGGTCAAATATCAATAGCCGCCCAGCCACTTCGGAGGCGTATGATACTCCAGCGTCAGACAGGGCATCCCGTCCTCGTCCAGCCGGGACGCATAGAAAATATCAACGTTAAGCCCCGAATCCGTGTCCCAGCCCAGCAGGTCACCGTTGACACAGTGGTCGATGCCCAGATAGTCGAACAGATCATTCTCGCTCACCCGGAAGTCACTGAGCAGCTGTTTGTTGACCCCATTGACGGCCTTTTCGATCATGGCCTTGGTCGTCCAGAAGTAGGTGTTGGTCAGGCTTTCCCAGCACTTCACCCGCTGGTCGTAGGAAACATCGGTCGTGGCAAGGCCCTTGGCAGGCTGGATGGTTGCCGGTTCGGGGCACTTGGCCATCTTTTCCAGTGCAATGGTCTCCCGGATCTCCTGTTCCTTCTCGGGGCCGATGGCCTCCAGCACCTTGTCCTGATAGGTCTTGAGCGCGCTCTCAGAAAGGGTGCACGCCGCGGCCAGTGCAGCATTCCGCCGCTCGTCCACATGGACTGCACCAATGACGCAGCCCGCAGACAGCACCATGCTCAGCGCAGTCGGCACGTACACCGGGCCTGCCGTCTTAACAATGGTCTTCACGTCCAGCTTTTCCACGCCCAGCTCCTGCTTTTTCTCGTCCAGCAGGATCATAGCCTTGGGGGTCGCGGTCACAGCGAAATAGACCGCCGTAATGCTTCCCGTGATCGCCAGACCACCCAGGATCTTGGATGCGTTCTTGCCTGCGCTCCTGCGCACTGCCTTTGCAAATGTTTTCAGGTTCATCTTCGTACCTCCAAAAATTTATAAAAAGAAAGAGCCTACGATTTCTCGTAAGCTCTCGCCTTTCAGATATGCCCGTGCTGCTTCAAATTCTCGAAGCGAATTTCCGTTTCACGCTGATCATCGCGCTCCAGTTGGATCTGGTAACGGATATACTCGTACAGTCTGGTCGGCTGCTTCTTCAGATAGTGATACAGCCCTGTAAAGCCGTATCCTACTGAACGTGCAACTGCCTTCAGTACGCGTACCATTGCCTTGTCCATCTTTGCGTAATAGTCGTGATCGTACATAAATATCAATCTCCTTTGTTTGTCAGTTTGGATATCTCTTCCATAAGGGAGACTGAAAATTTCGCGTTTACCGGTTCTTTTCTGCAAGCTGGCGCTGAACTTCCTCTCGCACCATGTCCTGCATTTCCTCTTCGCTGCGCTGCTCCTCGATCAGGTCGTGACCAAAGCTCAGGAACGCGCTTGCAGCCATCATCGCCACGGATGCAACTTTCCACCAATTGATCTTCTTCATAAAATATCAGTCTCCTTTTCAAAATTCAAAATGGTTCCCGTCTGGTCGGGTCGTAATCCAGATACTCTTTGATCGGCTCCTGGAATGCTGTCACATAGTACACTTCCAGTCCATCATCCGTTGTCTGCCGGGTATAGTTGAAGTCGATCCAGCAATATTCCCACTCGTTGCCCAGATACTCCGCGCACCAGCCCAGCATATCTCCTTCCGGTGTAAAGTCCAGTCCGGGCAGGAAAGAGTAGAAGTCATTCAACGAGACTTCTCCATTCAACACAAAGTCGCGGTTCATATGGTAGAACGCATCTGTCAATTCCACCTCTGTGGCATGGAAATATCTTTTTGAGATAGGTTCGTAGCAGAGTAGTTTTTCCTCTGTCATCTTGTCACGAACTTCAGGCAGCTTTTCTTCACTGATCTGCTCCTGAATTTCTGCTTCTTTTTCCAGCCCGATGTTCTCAATCACCTTCTGCCGGTAGGTCTGATAGGTCTTTCCCAGCGCCATATACGCCGCGGTCAGACTCGCGATCTGCTTTTTGTTCAGCGCGTTGGAGCCCAGGATGCAGGCAATGGTACCGCCGCCAAGAATCGCAGCCGGAACGTATGCTTTCCAGCACATCAGAACAATTTGTTTCTTTGTCGGAGGCTCCTCCACAACGCCCTGCTCATCTTCGTTGTGTTTTCGCAGCGCTTCATCCACTTCGAGCAGATGCTTTGCCTTCGTGGTTGCCCGCCCGGTTTCGATGGCCGTTGCTACCACGCCAACAGATGCCGCCACCGCCAGAATAGTCCCGCCGTGCTTGCGCAAGAATCTCGCGCATGTTTTCGTCAGTTTCATGGTTTAACCTCCCATCACAAAACGATTTAGCCATAGAGAAGCTCATAAAGCCGATTGGATGCGCTCAGATAGTTTTCATAAATATCTGCGTCCGCACACATGCTCATGTAGTCCTCCGCGTTTTCCACCTTGGAATAGATCTGCTCAAGATTTTCTTTGAGCGCCTGAAGTTCGTTTTTCGTTGCCGGGTCTGTGCAGCTCCGGATGATGTCGTCCAATGTTTTCATGATGTTCAACCTCCATTTTGAAAAATAAAGAGCCTACGATTTCTCGTAAGCTTTCGATTTGGTTAGCGCTTCAAATACCTTTCAGCCTGATTCGTTCTCAGGAATTCATACAGCTTCCGTTCCCAATTCGGACTCCGGTCCTTCATAGCGTTATCGAGTGCATCTGCCGCCAAATCTTCATTGCACATCATAAGTCGTCTCCACATGATGGCAATGAAGTCAACGCAGAACAATTCGTTAATGCCAAAAAACGCCACTGCGCCCAAAGCAACTTTCACCAATGTCTTCATAATTTCGTACCTCCAAAATATAATTCTGAGACTAACCATCTCATAAAGCGCACTGAAAATTTCGCGTCAGATCACATCAGCCTTCTTGAGAATATCCATCAGCTGCGCCTTGGTCATCTCTGCGTCCACTGCAAGATGGATCTTCAACTTCTGCTCTTTTTCGCTCCAGTTCGCCTGAACCTCGCCCAGCTGTACCTCTGTACCGGGTAACTGCTTTTTCAGTATCTTGTTGATGACCTGCGAGATGATGCAGCGCAGAAAACTCGACCGGATCAGCATAATGTCCTCCATAATGTTCAACCTCCAAAAATAAAAATGAAAAAAAAGAGAATGGGCCTCGAACCCATAACCTCCACAATGAAGTGGCGCTCTACCATTTGAGCTATCTCCTCCATAAGGGAACATGAATTTTTCGCGCCTAGATCAAACTCCGGTCAAACACGGTCTCCCAGCGTTCTTTCTTGAGGGGTTTCATGCGCAGTGCCCACATGATTTGCCGTACGGTCACAGTCGGATATTCGCCCTTTGCGTTTTTCTTCTTGGCGTGACTGTCAAAATACTGCCGGAACCCTTCATGCAGGTAGATCTTGTCGGTCAGCCAGGGGTCAATGGCGCTCCAGTAAGTAGCCTTGGTTTTCTCATTGTAACGCTGCTGGATCACACACAGGCCTTTCCCCTGTTCCCGGTAGAGCGTGCAGACACGATACACCGGGTGATTGCATCGGTAAACGCTTCCGTAGTAGCTCGTCCACTCTTTTGGCGGTATGTCGTGATATCTCATAAAAAATAAAGAGAGCCCGCAGCTTTCGCCACGAACCCTCTCGGTTCCTCCTTTACTTTCTGTCCGTAAAGCCTCTCTTGATCTCGTGTAAACCATCCTTCATTGCCGAAGACAGCGGTGCAACGCCGCCAGCTTCCAGAATCGACCAGTAAATCGTAGTTCCGATCGTCCCCAGGAAAGTCACACAGCTCAGTCCGAACTTTGCCCACTCAAGGTGCCGCGCCTTCGCAGCCTTCTCCTGGTCGTTGATGACCTCCTGGCCTTTCCGCCGTTCCTCATCTTCTTTCAGGTTCTGGTCGCTCTCCTGCGCCTCGCTCTTGATTTGCATCTCGTACAGCTGCAATGCCGCCTTCGCTGTCTTTTCGTAATCCTCCGTACCCGGTTCCAGATCCTTCAGCTTGGCGAGCGATTGCTTTGCCGCTTCCTTCAGCAATTCTTTGTTTTCATAGTTTTCCATTTTGATTTTCTCCTTTACAAAGTAATTTAGAGTTTCCTCCATTAAGCACCATGTTTTTCTCGCGTCAGGTCCAGCTTGTGCACCCGCAGCATAATGTACTTGTCGCCCTCGAAGTCCTTCACCTCCTCGTCCAGGCTCAGGCTCAGGTAAGGCCAGTCCGGGTCATCTTCATCACCGATCAACAGCTCACCCACCTCGTAAATATCACGGTAATGGAACCAGCGGTAGAGTGCCATCCCGAAAAGTAGGCCCAGAATGATAGCAGCGAATAGGACAGCGTAGTAGATGTACAGCATTTTGATTTTCTCCTTTTTAATAATGTAGTTGATAAAACGGTCTTCTGCGTGATGAAAAATAAAGAGCCTACGATTTCTCGTAAGCTCTCTACACCTTAGATGTCGTTGCGAATCAGGAATAAGTCACCACGGCTGCAAGTAGCCCGTACAATTCCATTCGCCCGAATCAACGCAATCGCATTGGCGTAAGCTCCGCGTGCTGTCTGAGCGCTCTTATACTCGCCTGTATCAATGTACATAACTTTCTGATTGCTCTCAATAAACACCCGGATCTTATCCATCGCGTTCACATAGCCTCGGTCGTAATTTACCTTTACTCGTTTGCCCATAATTTCAATCTCCTTTATTCATATTCGGAAGACATCCTTCCGTAAAGCACAAAGAAAATTTCGCGTTGAATCGTAACAGTCTATTCTAGAATAGAAAAAGAAAAGAGCTCAAGTTTCCTTGAGCCCGTTTTCCGGTCAGAATCCATTAGCGGATACCACACCGAACATCGTTCAGCATGAGGAATTCTTCGCCCTCATTCCAACCCGCATACTTGTCGTTGGACGACTCGTTAAATGCGGTCATAATAGAGTTCATCATTTCCTCAAAACCTTCAACAATATTCTTCAGCATAGTAAATACCTCCTAAAATTTGTTATTTCTTTCCATAATAGAAGGTGTATTTTTTCGCGCCGGAAAATAAAAAAGAAGAATGCTTGAGTTTTCAATCCCAAGTCATTGGATGAGTACCGTTTATTTTATGGAACGTTTCATTCCGTACTCGCATCGATGCCTATTTAAGTTGTCACAACTACCAATTATTCATTGGCTGACCAACACCCTTTATTCTTCCATAAAGGACCATGTATTTTTCGCGTCATCCACGCTCAATACTCAATGTCCAGAAGAATTTGCGGTATTGCTCATAATAACTTTCTCGGCAGCAGGGGCAGCCATGAATTCGCAGCACATCATACGGAACACATTCCGTCGCTCCTTTTAATACATAGGGTGCGATTGCCGGAGAAATATCTTTCAAGCAGTGTTCTATAAGGCTAATCCGCTTGCTGAAGAATGCCCTGGCAATGGCGGTCTGTTCTGTGGGGTTCGATTCACGGCTTCCTTTGACAGTATACGTCCGAAGTTCTTCTGGTTTTGCTTTCCAGGCATCCAGCATGACCAAGGCATCTTTCCATTCAGGATACTGCAAGCAGAAATGTTTAAGCTCATAGTATCGGTGCTTTGAAATATAATACGGATTCTTTTCAGATAGTTCAACGTGTGCCATCTTTACCCCTCCACAAAAATCCAGTTTGCTCATAAAGAGCTTTTGGCGAGATGTAAAAATTGATACGTCCGAACTTAGAGTTCATTTCTTTTAAGTCGGTAATTTTCTTGCCGTCCCTGGTTGCTGTTCCGATAGGCAGCCATCCAGAAATAATCCCCGCTCGCACCCACGATGGGTCACGTCCGTATACTTTTGCGGCAACTCGTACAGGTACTGATCCTGTTGGAAAAATAAGGTCATTCATAGAGCTTTCCTCCTAAAAATCTCTAAGGACATCTTACTACGTCCTCTATGCGCATTTTAGGGAAGAAAGCGGGGCAGTGCGTGATGCTTTTTATTTTTTCAATGATGAACCATTGACAATCATCGTAGTATCGTTTAAGCTAGAATAGAATTCAGAGCCAAAAAGGAGGTATTTTTAGTGCTTATAACCTGTCCAGAGTGTGAATTGCAAATTTCTGATAAGGCACTTGTATGCCCTCATTGCGGTTTTCCACTCAAGAAGAATGCTCAAGTGTATCCTAGAAAAGCAAATAAACGTCGTAGGCTGCCAAATGGATTCGGACAGATTTCAGAAATCAAGGGGCGCAATCTACGAAAGCCGTTCAGAGTTTTAGTAACCGTAGACAAAGGATTAGATGGGAAACCAATCTGTAAGCCGCTTCAGCCACAGTCTTATTTTGAAACCTACAATGATGCATATTTAGCATTAGTTGAATACAACAAGAATCCATATTCCATCGAGAAAAATATTACCATGGATGAATTGTACCAGGCATGGCTGAAGGAATACAGGACGCATGTTGGAGAGAAGATGATAGAAAAGACTGAGTGTTGCTGGCGGTATGTTCGCAAAATTCACAATATGAAATTACAGCAAGTTCGTATTCCACAACTCAAGCTCGCACTCGACGAGGCAACAACCTATAAAAGTGGCAACGAAGTAGAACTTCCTCGTTCAGCTAAAGGCAGAATCAAAAGCCTGTTCAATCTCATGTTTGACTATGCAGTAGAGAACGAGCTTGTTCCGCAAAATTATGCAAGGTCTTTTGCTCTTTCCAGATCAGATCAAGAAGAAACAGCTAGAGTGGACAAAAGTCACATCCTATATTCAGACGAAGAGGTTGAACTGATTTGGGGCGCTCTCCCGGTCTATCCATATCTTGATATTACTTTAATTCAATTTTATTCTGGTTGGCGGCCCAATGAACTTTTGAGCATGAAACTAGAAGATGTTGATTTAGAGAACAAAACATTTCATGGGGGCTCCAAAACTGTCGCAGGTAAAAATCGTATTGTGCCAATTCATTCCAAAATATTCCATTTTGTCGAACAGCACTATAATGAAGCTGTTGCCGCAGGGAGCGAATATGTATTTCAATCAGATACCCAACCTGGTAAGGCATATACATACGATCGGTATTATGTTCGACTTATAGAAGCACGCGATGCCTTGGGGCTAGATAAAAGTCATCGCCCCCATGATGGTCGTGTTCAGTTCGCAACCATGGCAAAGAAAGCTAAAATGGATCAATATGCACTAAAGAAAATTCTCGGTCACTATATCGACGACGTGACCGAGAAGTATTATATAAAACCTGGGATGGACTGGCTCCGAAACGAAATCGAAAAGATCAAATGATGTACTCCTCAAAAAATTAGTATAGGATTATTGTGTAGGCAGATATAGGAATATCGTATATGAATAATGTAGGAGTAATGTGCGAGTTGTGTGCGTCAAGCCACTACTTTCGGCATTCAATCACGTTCAAATACATCATGGATTCGCATTTTATTCGATGCTTCGTATTACTTCAGCTCCTCCAGAAG
>OBAR01000090.1_pt1 | contig 122689 bp, 101 predicted proteins | sample 1517911 | NCBI WGS metagenome assembly OBAR01 (sample SAMN04571709, study PRJEB22368) | human gut metagenome | biome: human gut; material: stool | host: Homo sapiens | place: Luxembourg | collected 2012-10-26
TCATCTGCACTAAATTTTAGATATTTCACCTGTCTACTTGACAAGGGGCATATCACTGACAAACTAAGCGGCTATTTCTAACTATTTTATTGGACGAAACGTCTATCGGTAGCATCTTTTCTATAATATTATATTATCACTCATATAAGAATATGTCAAATGATAATTTGGGGTGACTTTCATATATGTTGACGTCTGCGACAGCAGACATGTCCGTTTACTATGGAAAATATGGAATTTTATGTGAAAAAAAGAAAAAAGTGCTTGCATTCCTTGACTTTGAATGATATACTATAAAGCGAACTTTTGCGCGGATTTTTAGACTAACCCACTGAAGATGCACGGGAAAGTGAGGAAACTTATTTGTTTTTCAACGATTAAGAAAGGAGGATTCATCATGAAGGTAAGATCTTCTGTAAAACCGATTTGCGAAAAGTGCAAGGTTATCAAGAGAAAAGGCAGTATCAGAATCATTTGTGAGAATCCAAAACACAAACAGCGTCAGGGATAATCCTGAAAAAATTATTAAGTGCGGCTGCAGATGAACCACCAGGTGGTGTTGTTCAACTGTTAATATTATAAAGTGAGACCTGGTTTGGAGTTGAAATCAGGGTACCTCCGGCGGATGAGCGCCGAGGCGCAGCATCCCTTATAATATTGCTTAATACTCCTTTACATTACGTCGTGTGAAGGGGAAAGGTCGTGCAGTACACGGCTGGATACACGCATACCTGTATCCCAATTAGGAAAATATTAATGAAATTAAATGGAGGAAAACGTTTATGGCTCGTATAGCTGGTGTAGACTTACCAAGAGACAAACGTGTAGAGATTGGTTTAACTTATATCTACGGAATCGGTAGAACAAGTGCCAACAGAATTTTGAAGGAGGCCGGAGTAAATCCGGACATCCGCTGCAGAGATTTGACAGATGATGATGTTAAAAAAATCAGTGCAGTAATTGATGAGACTCAGGTCGTAGAGGGTGATCTTCGTAGAGAAATTGCTATGAATATCAAACGTCTGCAGGAAATTGGATGCTATCGTGGTATCCGTCATAGAAAAGGACTTCCGGTTCGTGGACAGAAGACTAAGACAAACGCCAGAACTCGTAAAGGACCGAAGAGAACTGTTGCTAATAAGAAAAAATAAGCAGCAATCGGGTATCAGTTACCTGAGCGATTGTCTGCATGACCGTTTGTACAGACAGGCGGTGTGATACAGTGAAACAATATCAGAATAAGAAAGTGTAGGTTAGTTTTTATTATGGCTAAAGTGACAAAGAAAACGACAAAACGTCGTGTCAAGAAAAACGTTGAACGCGGACAGGCACATATCCAGTCATCTTTCAATAACACGATTGTAACATTGACAGATGCACAGGGAAATGCTCTTTCATGGGCAAGTGCCGGTGGTCTTGGATTTAGAGGTTCAAGGAAATCTACTCCTTATGCAGCTCAGATGGCAGCAGAAACTGCAACCAAAGCAGCATTGGTACATGGTTTGAAAACTGTTGACGTATTTGTAAAAGGACCTGGTTCAGGACGTGAAGCAGCAATCCGTGCATTGCAGGCTTGCGGTCTGGAAGTTACCAGCATCCGTGACGTAACTCCGGTACCACACAATGGTTGCCGTCCACCAAAACGTAGAAGAGTCTAATTAGGAGGTCATAACAATGGCAGTAGATAGAGTTCCGGTTCTGAAAAGATGTAGATCTCTGGGTCTGGATCCAGTGTATTTAGGAATTGATAAAAAATCCACACGTCAGTTAAAACGTGCGAACAGAAAAATGTCCGAGTATGGACTTCAGTTAAGAGAAAAACAGAAAGCAAAATTTATTTACGGAGTACTGGAAAAACCTTTCCGTAATTACTACAAGAAAGCAGACCAGATGCAGGGACAGACAGGTGCAAACCTGATGACGCTGCTGGAGCTTCGTCTTGACAACGTAATTTTCCGCCTTGGATTTGCAAGAACAAGAAAAGAAGCAAGACAGATTGTTGACCACAAACATGTAATGGTAAATGGAAAACAGGTAAACATTCCTTCTTATCTTGTAAAGCCAGGAGATGTGATTGAAATCAAAGAGGGTAAAAAGTCCTCTCAGAGATACAAAGACATTCTGGAAGTGACAGGCGGACGTCTGGTACCGGAATGGCTGGATGCAAATCAGGATGCACTTCAGGGAACTGTAAAAGAGGTACCATCTCGTGAAGTGATTGATGTTCCTGTAAATGAGATGCTTATCGTCGAGTTGTATTCTAAATAATAGATAGCAACTAAAAGCCAATCAATATTAAAGGAGGGGCTTCCGAGTGTTTGATTTTAACAAACCGAAAATTGAGATTACAGAGATTTCTGAAGACAAAAAGTACGGCAGATTTGTAGTAGAACCGCTGGAAAGAGGTTATGGTACAACCCTGGGTAATTCTCTGAGAAGAATTATGCTTTCTTCTCTGCCGGGCGCTGCAGTCAGTCAGGTGAAGATTGAAGGTGTACTGCACGAATTCAGTTCCATTCCGGGAGTGAAGGAAGATGTTACAGAGATTATCATGAATCTGAAGAGCCTCGCTATTAAGAATACAAGTGAGACTAACGAAGCTAAAGTCGCTTATATTGAGTTTGAAGGCGAAGGCGTCGTAAAAGCATCTGATATTCAGGTGGATCAGGATATCGAAATCATGAACCCTGATCAGGTAATCGCTCACCTTAATGGCGGACCTGACAGCAAGCTTTACATGGAGCTGACCATTACAAAAGGCCGCGGCTATGTAAGCGCAGAGAAAGGCAAGACAGATGACATGCCGATCGGTGTAATTGCAGTTGATTCTATTTATACACCAGTAGAGCGTGTGAATCTTACTGTACAGAATACTCGTGTAGGCCAGATCACTGATTTCGACAAGCTGACTTTGGATGTATATACCAAAGGTACTCTTGATCCGGATGAGGCAGTCAGCCTTGCGGCAAAAGTTTTGAGCGAACATCTGAAGCTGTTTATCGATCTTTCCGAGAATGCGAAGACAGCAGAAGTCATGATTGAAAAAGAGGACAATGAGAAAGAGAAAGTTCTGGAGATGAATATCGATGAGCTGGAACTGTCTGTGCGTTCTTACAATTGTTTAAAACGTGCCGGTATCAACACGGTTGAGGAACTTTGCAACAAGACTTCTGAGGATATGATGAAGGTTCGTAACCTTGGACGTAAGTCTCTGGAAGAAGTTCTTGCAAAATTAAAAGAGTTGGGACTACAGTTAAGCCCTGGCGATGAACAATAATAGATATTTGTAGAATCTAAGCGTTGTATCAGTAAGACCGAAGAAGCGTGGTGCAGCGTTCCACAAATGGAGGAAATCATAATGGCAAAATATAGAAAATTGGGCAGAACTTCTGACCAGAGAAAAGCGTTACTTAGAAATCAGGTTACAAATCTGTTATATCATGGAAAAATCCGTACAACAGAGACCAAAGCAAAAGAAATCCGCAAGATCGCAGAGAGTATGATCGCTATGGCAGTACGTGAAAAAGACAACTATGAGACTGTAACTGTTACAGCAAAAGTAGCCAAGAAAGATTCCGATGGCAAGAGAGTAAAAGAAGTTGTAGATGGTAAGAAAGTTACCGTTTACGATGAAGTGCAGAAAGAGATCAAGAAAGATGCTCCTTCCAGACTTCATGCTCGTCGTCAGATGATGAAAGTATTTTATCCTGTTACTGAAGTTCCGAAGGAGAACAAAGGTAAGAAGAAAAATACGAAAGAAGTTGATATGGTTGCTAAAATGTTTGATGAGATTGCTCCAAAGTATGCAGATCGCAATGGTGGTTATACCCGTATCGTGAAGATTGGACCGCGTAAAGGTGACGCTGCTATGGAAGTTCTGATCGAGTTAGTTTAATCTGATTTAACTGTTTGATGCGTCAGGTGCGTTTCAGAATATCATAGTTTTAAAAAAGAATTTTTATGTTCAGGGAGTAAATACTGTCAGAAGTTGTTTGGCAGGATTTGCTCCCTTTTTTATGACTCTTGCATCTTACATTAAAATAATGTAAAATGAGCGGAGAGTATACAATTCAAGGAGTGTATAGGATGGAAAAAAAGAAGCTGCTGTTCATATTTAATCCAAAAGCGGGGAAGGGTCAGATACGTACAAAGTTGTATGATATTATAGATATCTTTGTAAAGGGTGGATATGAGGTAATTACACATCCGACACAGGGAGTGCAGGATGGATATCAAAAGACAAAAGAATTGGCGGGAGAAGTGGATCTGGTGGTCTGCAGCGGCGGTGACGGGACTCTTGACGAGGTTGTGACCGGTTTGATGGAGGCGGAGGTGCAGGTGCCTCTGGGATATATTCCGGCAGGCAGCACCAATGATTTTGCTAACAGTCTGAAGATTTCCAAAAATATGGTACAGGCGGCTCGGGATATTATAGAAGGGCATCTGTATTCCTGTGATGTGGGTGTTTTCAATACGACGAACTTTATATACATAGCAGCCTTTGGACTGTTTACAGATGTATCTTACGAGACGGATCAGCATTTGAAAAATGTGTTGGGTCATCTTGCATATCTCTTAGAAGGAACAAAACGTATTTTCAATGTTCCCACGTATTGGCTGAAAATCTATGCGAATGGTCAGACGTTGGAGGGAGAATATATTTATGGGATGATTACGAATGCACGTTCTGTGGGAGGCTTTAAGCATATCATAGGGCCGGGTGTGGAGATGAATGACGGGTTATTTGAGGTGACGCTGATTAGAAAGCCGAGAAACCCATTAGAGCTGAATGAAATTATAACTTCACTGTTAAATGCTGTGGACCAGACCGACTTGATTGATAATTTTAAGACGGATTGTATAAAAATTGAATCGGAGTTGGGGATTGCATGGACATTGGATGGAGAATTTGGCGGTGTACATGAGGTAGTGCAGATTGAAACAAGAAAACATGCCCTTGATCTGGTTATCAATCAGAAGAATCTGAGCTAAACGGTAAAGATTTTAGTTGGCAAAAATGCTGAATTGCGTTATAATTAGTACAGCCGTACATGAATGCGGACATAGAAATCGTGATTCCCGTTTTTGGAAGAAGACGAGGCGTTGAAAATCATCTATTTAGGAGGGAAAGACCAATGTTAGTATCAGCAAAAGAAATGTTACAGAAAGCAAAAGCAGGTCATTATGCAGTAGGTCAGTTCAACATTAACAATCTGGAGTGGACAAAGGCTATTCTGCTTACTGCTGAGGAGTTAAAATCTCCGGTTATCCTGGGAGTTTCTGAAGGCGCAGGAAAATATATGACAGGATTTAAGACAGTTGCAGACATGGTAAAGGCTATGATCGAAGGATTGAATATCACTGTTCCGGTTGCACTGCATCTGGATCACGGCACATATGACGGATGCTATAAGTGCATTGAAGCAGGATTTTCATCCATCATGTTTGACGGTTCTCATTATCCAATCGATGAAAATGTTGCAAAGACAAAAGAACTGGTTCAGGTTTGTGCAGAGAAAGGTCTGTCTCTGGAAGCTGAAGTAGGTTCCATCGGTGGAGAAGAAGATGGAGTTGTGGGTGCCGGTGAGTGTGCAGATCCTCAGGAGTGCAAGATGATTGCAGATCTTGGCGTTGATATGTTGGCAGCAGGAATTGGTAATATTCATGGAAAATATCCTGCAAACTGGGCAGGATTAAGTTTCGAGACTCTGGATGCAATCCAGCAGCTGACCGGAGAAATGCCTTTGGTACTTCATGGTGGTACAGGTATTCCGGAAGATATGATCAAGAAGGCAATTGATCTCGGTGTTTCTAAGATCAATGTAAATACAGAGTGCCAGTTGTCTTTCGCAGCAGCTACCCGCGAATACATTGAAGCTGGTAAAGATCAGCAGGGCAAGGGCTATGATCCACGTAAACTTCTGGCTCCTGGCACAGAAGCTATCAAAGCAACTGTGAAAGAGAAGATGGAATTGTTCGGATCTGTTGGGAAAGCCTGAGTAATAAAAGTTGTGCGTTTTGCTTAATATCCTGACATAATTTTAGAGGATTTAGATAAAAGCACGAAATGTTGGAGAGAGCACAAAAACAACTTGCGTTTTTGAGAATTTTGCGGTATCTTAATATCAGTTGGAAAAATCAATTCCATATATGCGTATGAGATGATAGACAAGGGCGTTCTACTAATGGTGTGGAATGCCCTTTTTTATCGCAGGAAGTGAAACAGATATCATATGCAAATTTCAGGGAGAGGAAAGGAAAGAATATGGGAGAATTTGTAAACGCAGCAGAAATCTTTGGCGAAAACGTATTTAATGATGCAGTTATGCAGGAACGTCTTCCGAAAAAGGTTTATAAGAAACTGAAAGAAACCATCGAAAAAGGCGAGGAATTGGATCTGGCAACTGCCGATGTGATTGCTCATGAGATGAAAGAGTGGGCGATTGAGAAAGGTGCAACTCACTATACCCACTGGTTCCAGCCGCTGACCGGATTTACCGCAGAGAAACATGATTCATTTATTACCGCTCCAAATTCAGACGGAAAGGTATTGATGAGTTTTTCTGGGAAAGAATTGATTAAAGGTGAGCCGGATGCTTCTTCCTTCCCTTCAGGTGGACTTCGTGCTACTTTTGAGGCGAGAGGTTACACAGCATGGGATTGCACTTCACCGGCGTTTGTTCGTCAGGATGCAGCAGGTGCTACTCTTTGTATACCTACCGCTTTTTGCTCTTATACAGGGGAGGCGTTGGATCAGAAAACACCGTTGCTTCGTTCGATGGAGGCAATCAACATACAGTCTTTACGTCTGCTGAAATTATTTGGAAACACAACATCTAAGAAAGTAACACCATCGGTTGGACCGGAACAGGAGTATTTCCTGGTTGACAGTGAGAAATTCCTTCAGAGAAAAGATTTGATCTATACCGGACGTACCTTGTTTGGTGCTATGCCTCCGAAAGGACAGGAGATGGATGATCATTACTTTGGTACGATTCGCCAGAGAATTGCAGGCTTTATGAAGGATGTTAACATTGAACTGTGGAAATTAGGTGTGTCGGCGAAAACACAGCATAATGAGGTTGCACCAGCACAGCATGAGTTGGCACCGATCTATGCGGAGGCAAATATTGCTGTCGATCATAATCAGCTTGTGATGCAGACCTTGAAAAGGGTTGCCTGCCAGCATGGTATGAAATGTCTTCTTCATGAGAAACCATTTGCAGGTGTGAATGGTTCCGGTAAGCATAATAACTGGTCTATCACAACAGACGACGGCATCAATCTGTTAGAGCCGGGTAAAACACCCCATGAGAATATTCAGTTCTTATTGGTACTTAGCTGTATTATCAGTGCAGTTGATAAACATGCAGGTCTTCTTCGTGAATCAGCAGCGGATCCAGGAAATGATCATCGTCTGGGAGCAAATGAAGCCCCGCCGGCAATTATTTCTATCTTCCTTGGCGATCAGTTGGAAGATGTGGTTGAACAGCTGATCAGCACAGGAAATGCAACCAGCAGTAAGAAGAGCGGGGTTCTTTCCACCGGTGTAAGTACGCTGCCTGATCTTATGAAGGATGCAACAGACCGTAACCGTACTTCACCGTTTGCATTTACCGGCAATAAGTTCGAATTCCGTATGGTAGGTTCCAGGGACTCAATTGGAAGCCCGAATACGGTATTGAATACGATTGTTGCAGAAGCATTTTGCGATGCATGTGATGAGCTGGAAGCGGCGGATGATTTCGCAACTGCAGTTCACAATCTGATTAAGAAAAACTTAAGTGAGCATCAGAGAGTTATTTTTAATGGCAACGGTTACTCTGATGAATGGGTGGAAGAGGCTGAGAGAAGAGGTCTTCCAAACATCAAATCTATGGTAGAGGCAATTCCGGAACTGACAAAAGAGGAAAACGTTGTGATGTTTGAGAAATTCGGCGTATTCACAAAGGCAGAGCTTGAGTCACGTGCGGAAGTTAAATATGAGAATTACGCTAAGACAATCAATATCGAAGCAAAAGCGATGATTGATATTGCAGCAAAGCAGATTGTACCTGCAGTGATTAAATATGCGAAATCTCTGGCAGATTCCGTAAATGCGATTAAGGCGGCAGGTATTGAGGAAGTAAGTGTAGAGACAGAGCTTTTGGCTGAGACATCTGCGCTCCTGAAAGAAACACAGGTTGCATTGAAGAATTTGATTGATACGGATGCAAAAGCGTGCGGTATGGAAGATGGTGCTGCACAGGCGGCGTTCTATCATGATGAGGTGATGAAGGCTATGAGCGAACTCCGTGCTCCGGTAGATAAACTGGAGATGATTGTTGATAAGGAGATGTGGCCGATGCCGTCTTATGGAGATCTGATCTTTGAAGTGTAAGAAGAACTTTTATAAAAATCAGAATCTATATGATACCAGGGTCAAAAGGTTATGCGTTTCATGCTTGCATGAAAAAGCATGACTTTGGGACCCGTAAAACATGAGAAAGTAGCCCGAATAGGGCGGATTTCGAATGTTTTTAGGATTGCGGGAGCATGAAATGCGAAGCAATCCGTGTATCATAGGGGGCAAAATACTTTTTGCCCCCAACATCATCTATATTGAATAATTATGCATAAATACAGCAAAACTCTTAGAATTATGTGGAGATTTAAGAGTTTTGCTGTATTTTTATGTCAAAGCTGTCGGAAATGGTAAAATATGCACAAAAAAATAAGGATTACACATTGAAAAGTGGTGAAGATTCTGCTATAGTTATAAAATAACAGATCCATAATTCCTTATACAATTGCGGAATTTAAGAGATGTGTGAAAAAAGTGGAGGGAGAAAGTGTGTATGAACGAAAAGGATAGCTTTAAACCTTACGTCAGTGCCGATAAAGTACTGCCTGAGCTTACCCCGGTATCTATTATTGTGGGTGTACTTCTGGCGGTAGTTTTTGGTGCGGCCAATGCATACCTTGGCTTAAAAGTCGGTATGACAGTATCTGCGTCCATTCCGGCAGCTGTACTTGGAATGGGAGTGATTCGATTTGTGATGCGCAGAAATTCTATTCTGGAGAGCAACATGGTACAGACCATTGGTTCTGCTGGTGAGTCACTGGCGGCAGGGGCAATCTTTACGATGCCGGCACTGTTTCTGTGGGCAAAAGAGGGCATCGGAACGATGCCGGATATGCTGGAGATTACGATCATTGCATTGTTTGGCGGTCTGTTGGGTATCTTTTTCATGGTTCCGCTCCGCCGTGCGTTGATTGTAAAAGAGCATGGTGTGCTTCCGTATCCGGAAGGAATGGCATGTGCGGAAGTTATGATGGCCGGTGAAAAGGGCGGCTCCAGTGCAAAGACGGTATTTTCAGGTATGGGACTTGGTGCTGTATTTAAAATGATCGTGGATGGTCTTAAGGCTGTTCCAAGTGAAATTAATGCTACCTTTAAGGGCTTTGCAGGGCAGATTGGTACACAGGTATATCCAGCTTTGCTTGGTGTCGGTTATATCTGCGGACCAAGAATTTCTTCTTATATGTTTGCCGGAGGTGTAATTGGATGGATGGTCTTAATTCCGCTGATTGTATTGTTCGGCGGTGACGCAATTTTGTATCCGGGTACAGATACTATCGCACAAATTTATGCAAAAAGCGGTGCATCTGGAATCTGGGGCAGTTATGTCCGGTACATCGGTGCAGGCGCTGTGGCATGCGGAGGTATCTTAAGTCTTATTAAATCTCTGCCTTTGATTATCAAAACCTTTGGCGGGGCTATGAAAGGTCTGAAGGGTTCCAAGGGAGAAGGTACCGGAGAGAGAACAGATAAAGATTTGAATATCGGAATTATTCTTGGGGCAACACTCGTGATTGCAATATTGATATGGCTGATACCTTCTGTTCCGGTTAGTTTGCTTGGGGCAGTTCTGATTATTGTGTTTGGATTCTTTTTTGCCACGGTATCGTCCCGTATGGTTGGATTGGTGGGAAGTTCCAACAATCCGGTTTCCGGTATGGCAATTGCAACACTTTTGATTGCAACGTTTGTTTTGAAAGCAACCGGATACACCGGGGCAGCCGGCATGACAGGTGCGATTGCCATTGGTTCGATTATCTGTATTATTGCTGCAATTGCGGGAGATACTTCTCAGGATTTGAAAACCGGTTTTATTGTAGGTGCAACACCAAAGAAACAGCAGATTGGTGAGTGTATTGGTGTGGTTGCATCAGCGTTGGCAATCGGCGGGGTTTTGTATCTTCTGAACAAGGCATGGGGATTTGGCGGTACAGAGATACCTGCACCGCAGGCGAATATGATGAAGATGATTGTAGAAGGTGTTATGGATGGAAATCTTCCTTGGGCAATGATCTTTACCGGGGTATTCCTGGCACTGGTTATGGAAGTGCTCCGGATTCCGGTAATGCCGTTCGCAGTAGGACTCTATCTGCCGGTTCAGTTAAATGCATGTATTATGATCGGTGGTCTGGTTCGTCTGTTCATGGACAGCAGAAAAGCAAAAAATAAAGCAGAGAAAGAAATATTCGAGCGTCAGACGAACAATGGTGTTCTGTATTGTTCCGGAATGATTGCAGGTGAAGGTATTGTTGGAATTCTGCTGGCAATATTTGCATTGATTCCGTTTGCGGGCGATACGTTCGGCGGCTGGCTTGGCAGCCTGCTCAATCTAGGCGGTACAATCGGAACGATTGGTTCTGGTGTGGTACTGGCACTTATGGTTTTATCCCTGCTGAAGTTCTCCTTATGGAGCAAAGAAGCAAAAGGAAGCAAGTAAGACGTGAAAAAAGATAAGAATTTTTTGGATTTTGTTCCGAAGGCTGCAGACTGCATCCGGGTTGTAGAAGGAGAAGACGGACTGAATCATCTGGATATCCTGCACAGACGGTGGGCGGACAAGCTGGCACAAAAATTGTTGAAAAAGCCCAAGACGACACATGTAGCGTTGGAGAAGTTCGGGAGTTATATCTGGACATGTATAGATGGTGAACGCAGTATTTATGAGATATCATGTCTGGTAAAAGCGAAATTCGGGGATGAGGCAGAGCCATTATATGAAAGAATTGTTCCTTATTTCCGGATGTTGAAAGAAAATGGATATGTGACTTGGGTAAGAGAATGTCATCGGTAGCCAAAGGATGGTCAGATATTTCTGAACAATGGGGGTTGTGAAGAATAAGGGCAGCACAGAACCGATATGCCGCGGCGCATAGGTTCTGTGCTGTTTTGTTGAATTCTCTGAAAAATTCTGGTATAATAGGTTGAGATGAGTAAGAAAAGCGGTAAAGAAAGGTCGTGTACCTTACAGGAAAGAGAGACTTATGTGCAGCAAAATTGATGTATTAGGAGTACAGATTGAATATTGCAGTGTTGACGCATCCATGGAGCGGATTGCGGAGATGATGAAGAATGACCGACTTGATACGGTGGGAGTGGTTACCATGAACACCCTTCTGTTGGCGGCGGAGGACCCTACGTGGAAGCAGTATCTGGAAGATATGGATATGACTGTGATCGGAGAGAGCGAAGTCTTGAAGGCAGCAGGAATTCAAGAGGGACAGGTTTGGGAAGAAGTAGAGGAGAATGAATTTATTGCCCGTTTTTTCTGGTATTTGATTCAGCAGCACAGCAGAATTTTTGTATTGGGAGAGACGGAAGATGAGGTTGGCGGACTGAGGACTTATCTTAAGGATACTTATCCCGAAATTCAAATTGTGGGAGGGGCTGCTGTAGAAGAGGATACCCAGGCTGAAGGTGTGATGAATGAGATTAACAGCCTGACTGTAGATGTAATTGTAAGCGGTCTTCAGGGTCATCGCCAGGATCGCCTGGCAATTGAGAACCGAAGCCAGTTAAACAGTAAAATCTGGTTCTGCCTGGGAGAACATCCAAATATTCAGACAGATGCAGGTTTAAAAGTCAGTTGGTGGAGCACACTATTAAAGAAAAACGCCTTCAAACGAATGGTAGCAAAATACAATGAGCGCAAGTGAGTCAAGCCGCTTGCGGAATTGACGAACGGCGAATTGGCTTGCGATGAAATCGCAAGATAATGAGTGCAAGTGGTCAAGCCGCTTGCGGAATTGACGAACGGCGAATTGGCTTGCGATGGAATCGCAAGATAATGAGTGCAAGTGGTCAGGCTGCCCGCGGAATTGATGAGCGTTATAGAATGGTGGAGAGAATAGTGATGTTTAAATCAGAAAAAGGGTATTTTGATTACTTATTGATCTTAATGGGGACGGCATTGATTGCGTTGGCTATCAATGCCGTATTTGAACCGGCAGGTCTTGTTACCGGAGGATTTTCCGGAATTGCAATTGTAGCTAAATCTACTACGGAGACTTTGGTAAGCGGGGGGATTCCGCTTTGGATTACGACAACGGTATTAAATATACCGTTATTTTTGATTGGATTTAAGATGCAAGGAGTTAAGGTATTGTTGAAAACGCTTGTGGGTACGTTGGCTTTATCCGCATGGCTGTGTCTGCTTCCGGCAGTTCCTCTGACTCCAGATGATTTGTTGCTTTCAGCTTTATTCGGGGGAGTACTTTATGGGATCGGAATCGGCCTGGTGTTTATCGGTCATGCTACCACAGGAGGGACGGATATGGTGGCATCTCTGATACAAAAGAAAGTGAGATATTATACGGTTGCCCAGATTATGCAGGTGGTGGATGCTTTGGTAGTCCTGGCAGGAGCCTATGTTTTCGGTGTTACGAAAGCATTGTATGCTGTGATTGCCATTGTTGTGATAACGAAAGTATCGGATATGTTAAGCGAAGGTCTGCATTTTTCCAAGGTTGCATACATTATAACTGAGAAGCCGGATGAAATTGCACAGGTGGTGATGCATGACCTGAACCGCGGTGTGACAGGGATACCAGCTCAGGGAATGTACACCGGAAACCGCAGGATGATATTGTATTGTGTTGTGGGCAAAAAACAGATTGTAATGCTGAAAGATCTTGTGATGTCATTGGATCAGAATGCGTTTGTGATTGTGACGGATGCCAGAGAGGTTTTGGGGGAAGGATTTATTGAAACTCCAACTTTTTAAAACATTTGTAACATTTCCTCTTTCCTTTTTGCTTATTTTGTATTAAAATGTAAGAGTGTATCATTGTGGGGTAATGATGTCATGACTATATAAGCGAAAGAGGGCGAAGGTATGATTTCAAATCAGATACTGCAAAGTACGATGGAAGGTATTAAGAGCATTTCCAGAACGGAATTGGCTGTTACTGACGTGGAGGGGAATATTCTGGTGTCGACATTTCCCGAGACGGAGATTAGCAGGAGTGAAGTTATAAATTTTGCTCGGTCGCAGGCGGACTCCCAGTCTGTGAAGAATTATCAATTTTTTAAAGTTTATGATGAACATCAGTTGGAGTATGTTCTGCTTGCAAAAGGAGACAATGAAGACGTATTCCTTGTGGGAAAAATGGCAGCATTTCAGATTCAGAATTTGCTGGTAGCTTACAAAGAGCGTTTTGATAAAGATAATTTTATAAAGAATTTGCTTTTGGATAATTTGCTTTTGGTTGATATTTATAATCGTGCCAAAAAGCTGCATATTGACAGTGAAGTGCGCAGAGTAGTCTTTATATTGGAAAGTAATCCAGATAAAGACCGCGGAACACTGGAGAACGTAAGAACTTTGTTTGGTAACAAGTCGGGTGATTTTATTACGGCCGTGGATGAGAAGAGTATTATTATCGTTAAGGAATTAGCAGATACGGATGGTTATGTCCAGATGAATAAGATTGCTGCTTCAGTTCTGGATGCGATTGGAAGAGACGAGGAGCACAAAACTCATATTGCCTACGGTACGATTGTAAAGGAACTGAAGGAAGTTTCACGTTCTTATAAAGAAGCACGTATGGCTTTGGACGTAGGGAAGATTTTCTTTGATAACCGTGATGTGATTGCTTACAGTTCCCTGGGAATCGGACGGTTGATTTATCAGCTTCCGATACCGCTTTGCAAGATGTTTATCAAAGAGATCTTTGCAGATAAGTCTCCGGATGATTTTGATGAGGAAACATTGACCACGATTAATAAGTTTTTTGAGAACAGTCTGAATGTCTCTGAGACATCAAGGCAGCTTTATATTCATAGAAATACACTCGTATATCGGTTGGATAAATTACAGAAAAGCACAGGGTTGGATTTGCGTGTTTTTGAAGATGCAATTACGTTCAAGATTGCTTTGATGGTAGTTCGATATATGAAGTACATGGAGACTCTGGAATATTGATGTCATCTGCAGATCTGATAAAGGAGATTTGAAGGATGAGGGGAGCATCAGTGGTTGAAAGAGTTTTTAGAGGAGGATTATCATGATTACGTTAGATAGTGTAAGTAAGAGTTATGATAAAGGCCAGCCGGCCATCAATGACGTATCCTTACACATAGACAAAGGGGAATTTGTCTTTATTGTTGGAAACAGTGGTTCCGGAAAGTCCACACTGATTAAACTGCTTTTGAAGGAATTGGAACCGACTTCGGGAACGATAAGGGTAAACGGTCAGGTACTGAATCGGATGAAGCGCAGAAAGGTACCGAAATATCGCCGTGGTGTAGGAGTTGTGTTTCAGGACTTTCGCCTTTTAAAGGATCGGAATGTCTATGAAAATGTTGCATTTGCACAGCGCGTGATAGAAAAGCCGAACCGCGTAATTAAAAAGCGGGTACCGGAGATGTTAACTCTGGTAGGACTTGCAGAGAAGTATAAGTCTCTGCCGAGGGAATTGTCCGGTGGTGAGCAGCAGCGTGTGGCACTGGCTCGTGCGTTGGTGAATCGGCCGGATATCCTATTGGCGGATGAGCCGACTGGTAATCTGGATCCAAAGAATTCCAATGATATTATGAAGTTATTAGAAGAGATTAATGCACGTGGTACCACTGTACTCGTTGTCACCCATAACAGGGAGATTGTAAATGCTATGAAGAAGCGAGTAATCCGCATGCGGAAAGGCGTCATTGTGAGTGACGAAGAAGAAGGTGTTTACCATGAGGATTAGTACAATTGGATATAGTATTAAGCAGGGTGTTAAGAATATCTGGCGAAATAAGATGTTCACCATTGCTTCTCTTGCCACGATGGGGGCTTGTATTTTCCTGTTTAGTCTGTTCTTCTCTCTGATTATGAACTTTAATGTAATCATTAAAAGTGCAGAAGAAGGTGTTTCCATGACGGTTCTCTTTAATCAGGGAACAGATCAGGCCACGATTGAGGAAATCGGAGCACAGATTGAGGCACGGGATGAGGTTAAAGAGCTGAAGTACGTATCCGCAGAGGAGGCATGGCAGCGTTATCAGGTACAGTATTTCGGGGAAGGCGAGAAAGCAGATTATTTTGCCGAAGGCTTTAAGAATGATAATCCGCTTGCGAATTCAGCAAATTACGAGGTTTATGTAAATAAGATTGAAGACCAGACTGCCTTGAAGGAGTTTATAATGGGGCTGGAAGGTGTTCGGCAGGTAAATCAGTCAGAAGAGGCAATTAAGACGCTGACGATGATCAACCGGCTGGTGGGATATGTGTCGATTGTTATCATAGGGATTCTTCTGGGGGTATCCGTATTCCTGATCAGTAATACCGTTTCAGTAGGTATTTCGGTACGTAAAGAAGAAATTGGAATTATGAAATTGATCGGCGCTACCAATCTGTTTGTAAGATTGCCCTTTCTTATGGAAGGTATTCTGATTGGTCTTGTGGGTGCAGCGATTCCTCTGGGAGCATGGTATTTTATTTATAACAAAGCAATAAAATATATTCTGGAAAAATTCCATATGCTGTCCGGCTTTATGGAAAGTCTGCTTCCGGTAACACAGGTATTTCATACTTTGCTTCCAGTTGGACTGCTTCTCGGAATGGGAATCGGTCTGTTGGGAAGTATCTTTACAATCAGAAAACATTTGAAGGTTTAAGAATGAGCTGTCTCAATTCCAATTTGTATGGTCTGGAGGCAGCTCTTTGTTGTGAGGGAAAGATATGGAAGAGAATAAGAATTCTTACAGCGGAATAAAAGGATTTTTTTTGGGAGTTCTGGTTACACTTGCAGTAGGAAGCGCTGTGTTTTTAGTGAAAAACTGGGATTATGTTGTGCACAAGGAGATGAAGCCAACAGAGCTTGGGGCTAAGACAAAGGTATCGGATATTTATGAAAGAATTCAGGACGCTTATCTTGGAGAAATTGATGATGAAAAGTTGACCGATTATATGTGTACAGGGCTTGTAGCAGGACTGGAGGACAAATACTCCACATATTACACGCAGGAGCAGTATGAGAAGATGATAGAATCTGCCAATGGGCATTATTCAGGAATTGGTATCTCCATTCTGGCAGATGAAAGCGGAAAGGTTGTCATTGAGTCCTGCGGTGAGAATACTCCTGCTGCGGAAGCAGGTATTACAGCGGGAGATATCCTTCTGGAAATCGATGGTACGCGGGTTACCGGTATGACGGCTTCCGAGGCAGCGAAGCTGATTCAAAATAAAAAAGAAGGAGAGGCATTTTCCATGACTCTGAATCGGGATGGTAAGGATTATACCGTAGAGATTGCGGTCAGGGAAGTGGAGGCTATATCGGTAGCAGGCAGCATGTTGGATGAGCAGGTTGGCTATATCAGGATTTCTGAATTTACGGGAGTGACGTCTCAGCAGTTTGCTGACAGTTATCAAAAGTTGAAAGATCAGAATATGACGAAGCTGATTATTGATCTGCGAAGCAATCCCGGCGGGCTGGTTTCCGGTGTGTGTGATACCTTACGGCAGATTCTGCCGAAAGGTCTGATTGTATATACAGAGGATAAATACGGTAGCCGAAAGGAGCAGACATGTGACGGGGAGACGCCCATTGATATTTCTATGGTTGTTTTGGTGAATGGAAGTTCCGCCAGTGCGTCCGAAATCTTTGCTGGTGCTGTACAGGACTATGGGGTCGGAACGATTGTGGGGACAGTCACCTATGGGAAGGGTGTTGTGCAGGATACTTATCCGTTGGATAACGGCGGTGCCGTAAAGCTTACGGTATCTCATTATTTTACGCCCAAGGGAAATGATATTAACGGAAAAGGAATTACTCCCGATGTGGTGTGTGAACTTCCGGATGATGCGTCGGAAGATCTGCAGATTGAAAAAGCCAAGGAGATTTTGGGACGTTAAGCAGGTGGACAGGAAAAAAATGATTCGGATTGCAGGAAATGCTGTGATATGATATTCTAAGCCATATAAAATAGCTTAGAGTGTGCTGAAAAATCATTTCTGTAATTTTCAAATATGCTCTGGAAGGGAAGGTAAGGGTTATGAGTGAATATGTGATTACAACAGAGAATACGTGTGATATGCCGTCTGATTATTATGCAGAACAAGGTGTGGAATATATGTATCTTCCATGTACGATGGGAGATACTGTCTATAATAAGGAGCATGACGTAGATTCAGGAGCGTTTTATGCCAGTATGAGAGCTGGTTCCATGCCCACAACTTCTCAGGTGAATTCAGAAGATGCAAAAAAATGTTGGCTTCCGATTCTGGAAGCGGGAAAAGAAATTCTGCATCTTGCATTTTCTTCTGGATTAAGCGGAACTTATAATAGCTGCAGAATCGCTGCAGAAGAATTGATGGAGGTACATCCGGACTATAAAATACTGGTGGTGGATTCTCTGTGTGCTTCTATGGGTCAGGGACTGCTGCTGCATAAGGCGTTGGAATTGAAGAAACAAGGAAAGAGTATTGATGAAGTCCATACATGGTTGGAAGAGAACAAGCTGCATCTGTGCCATGTGTTTACCGTAGATGATCTGATGCATCTTCACCGGGGCGGTCGTGTGTCCAGAATGAGCGCCGTGTTGGGAACTATGATTAATATCAAACCGATGCTTCATGTAGACAATGAAGGACACTTGATTTTGCTCAGTAAGGTCAGAGGAAGAAAGAAAGCACTTCAAACGCTTGTGTCCATGATGGATGAACGTATTGGCAGTTATAAAGAAAAGAATAATACCATTTTTATCAGTCACGGTGACTGTGAGGAAGAGGCCGCTTATGTGGGGGAATTGGTAAGAAAGCGTTATCCGTCTGTAAAAACGGTAATGTTAAATCCCGTTGGGGCCACGATTGGTGCACATTCAGGTCCGGGAACGGTAGCTTTATTTTTTCTGGGTGATGAACGATGAGCAGAGAAGCAGCGGAAAAACTTCTTCGATTTATCGACCGGAGCCCCACCAGCTTTCATGTAATTGCGAATATGGCGGAAGAGCTGAAGGGTGCAGGATATGAACAGTTATATGAGGAAGAACGTTGGAATCTGAAAACCGGCGGGAAATATTTTGTGACAAGAAATGGTTCTTCCATCCTCACATTTAACCTTCCCAAGAAGTATGCCAGAGGTTTTTTGCTTATGGCAAGCCACAGCGATTCCCCTACTTTTAAGGTGAAGGAAAACCCGGAACTTGAGGTGGATCATCAATTTGTAAAACTGAATGTGGAGAAGTACGGCGGGATGTTGATGGCACCCTGGTTTGATCGTCCTTTGTCACTTGCAGGCCGTCTTCTGATACAGGAGGGGGAGGCGATTACAACTTGTCTGGTGAATGTGGATCGTGATCTGGTGTTGATTCCGAGTCTGGCAATTCATATGAACCGGAATGCCAATGAAGGTGTAGCCTATAATCCTCAGGTGGATCTACAGCCCCTTTTCGGCGGATCCGCTACCAGAGGAAGCTTTCGGAAGATACTGGCTGCGAGTGCAGGTGTCCGGTCGGAAGACATTCTGGGAATGGATATCTTTCTCTATAACCGGATGAAGGGAACAATCTGGGGAGCCAACGGAGAATTTCTTTCCAGCGGAAGGCTGGATGACTTGCAGTGTGCTTATGGGTCGCTCCAGGGATTTTTAAATGCAGATAATCCGGAGCACGTAATCATGCATTGTGTGCTTGATAATGAAGAAGTTGGAAGTCTGACCCGTCAGGGGGCGGCATCCACATTTCTGAAAGATGTATTAGAACGTATCAGCGAGTCAATTTATCAAAGCAGAGAGGAATATCTGCGTGCTCTGGCATCAAGTTTTATGATTTCTGCGGATAATGCACATAGTGTGCATCCCAACCAGGCAGAAAAATCAGACCGAAGTAATCGCCCGTATCTGAACGGGGGAATTGTGCTGAAGCACAGTGCGAATCAAAAATATACCACGGATGGAGCAAGCGCGGCTGTATTCCGTGCATTGTGCAGGAAAGCGGGAGTATCCTGTCAGAACTTTACGAACCGCTCTGATATGGCCGGCGGGTCCACCCTGGGTAATCTATCCAATGGTCAGGTATCTATTCATACCGTTGATATTGGTCTCCCGCAGCTTGCCATGCACTCGCCTTATGAAACCGGAGGAGTGAGAGATACGGAAGATTTGATTAAGGTGGCAGAAACATTCTATTGTTCAAAACTTAAGATATGTAGAGACGGGGTTTATTGTATTGAGCCGTAAGTACCCGGAAGTCATGATTTCACGAGGCGGTAGCGGTGAAGGGACAGAATAGTTACATGGAATCATAAAATACCGGGAATGCTGATGCGAAAAAGAGCAGATCGGCATTCCCGGCATTTTTATTTGAGTTGACAGTTTGTGTACTGATTCATTCATACGTTATTTTGCTGAAAATGAATTTTCAGACATCTTCTAACACTTAAAAGTATAGATATGATTTAAGGAACTGTTAATAAATAACTCCTGATAATGACTTGTCTAAATGTCCATCTGCGGCATCAGACAATCTTGACGTAGCCCACTACGCCTGCGATTGTCTTCTTTACAGATGAACATTTATACAGCGTCCTTGTCACAAGTTATTTCTGAACAGTTATTAAGTATAGGCGGAACTATAGTTTCGTGGTCCATTTGGAGCAATCCCAGATATCAGTTGCCAGACCGTCATAGAATTCCGGTTCATGGCAGACCATCAGTATGGTACCTTTGTATTCCTGAAGCGCGCGTTTTAGTTCCTCTTTGGCATCTACATCCAGATGGTTTGTGGGCTCATCCAATAAAAGAAGGTTTGTTTCCCGATTGATCAGTTTGCAGAGCCGTACTTTTGCCTGTTCCCCCCCGCTTAAGACACGTACCAGACTCTCGATGTGCTTGGTAGTAAGCCCGCATTTTGCCAGTGCCGCCCGAACTTCGTACTGTGTATAGGACGGAAACTCGTTCCAGATTTCCTGAATGCAGGTATTGGGATTGTTTTTCGGCATTTCCTGCTCAAAGTATCCGATTTCCAGATAATCTCCCAACTGCACATTACCGGATAAGGATGGAATCAGTCCAAGAGTACTTTTCAGTAAAGTAGTTTTTCCGATTCCGTTTGCTCCAATCAAAGCAATTTTGGAATTGCGTTCCACAGATAGATTCAGGGGTGAGGAGAGAGGTTCCTCATATCCGATCACCAGATCCTTCGTGGTAATTACAAAGCGGCTGGGAGTTCTGGCAGTTTTGAAATTGAATTCTGGTTTTGGCTTCTCTCTGGCCAGTTCAATAACATCCATCTTATCCAGCTTTTTCTGACGTGACATCGCCATATTCCGCGTAGCGACCCGGGCTTTATTCCGTGCTACAAAATCCTTCAGTTCCTGAATTTCCTGCTGCTGTTTGTGGTAGGCAGCTTCACGCTGTGCCTTCTTTACTTCGTATACTTCCAGAAACTTATCATAATCCCCGACGTAACGGTTCAGTTCCTGATTATCCATATGATAAATCAGATTGACGACACTGTTCAAAAAAGAGATATCATGGGAAATCAGGATAAACGCATTCTCATATTCCTGGAGATAACGTTTCAGCCAGGTAATATGTTCCACATCCAAATAGTTTGTAGGCTCATCCAGCAGTAAGATGTCGGGTTTTTCCAAAAGAAGTTTTCCCAACAAAATCTTGGTACGCTGTCCGCCGCTTAAATCTGTGACATCCCGCTCCAGACCAAGGTCCTCAAGCCCCAGCGCCCTTGCAATTTCTTCTACTTTGGAATCGGTAATGTAGAAATCGTGCATGGTAAGGGTGTCCTGGATTGTACCCAGTTCATCCATCATCTTTTCCAGCTCTTCGGGAGAGGCTTCGCCCATCTGATCGCAGATAAGATTCATCCTTTCTTCCAGTTCAAACAGGTAAGAGAAGGCGCTTTTCAGTACATCACGGATAGTCATGCCTTTTTCCAATACGGTGTGCTGATCCAGATAGCCTACCCGGATATTTTTCGCCCATTCGATGGTTCCTTCGTCTGGCATCAGCTTTCCGGTAATGATATTCATAAAGGTAGATTTTCCCTCGCCGTTGGCGCCTACCAGGCCGATATGTTCGCCTTTCAGGAGGCGGAAGGAAACATTTTCGAAAATTGCTCTGTCTCCAAAACCGTGGGACAGATTCTGTACATTCAATAAACTCATAATACTAAAACTCCTGTAGTTTTTTCAATTCAATCATCTGGTCTCTTAATTCCGCAGCCATTTCAAAATTCAGATCGGCAGCAGCAGCTTTCATCTGTTTTTGCACTTTGGCAATCAGAGCTTCCAGCTCTTTCTTACTCATAGATTCCGGATCTTTTTCCAGCTTGTGTTCTGTTTTTGCAACTTCCTGAGAAATGCTGATCAGATCCCGGACTGCTTTCTGAATCGTCTTTGGAGTAATTCCATGTGCGGTATTGTATTCCTGCTGAAGCTGGCGGCGGCGGAAGGTCTCATCCATGGCGAGACGCATGGAATCAGTAATCATATCAGCATACATAATTACATGACCTTCTGCATTTCGGGCGGCACGTCCGATGGTCTGAATCAGAGAGGTTTCGGAACGAAGGAATCCTTCCTTGTCCGCATCCAGAATTATCACCAGAGTAATCTCCGGGATGTCCAGACCTTCACGCAGGAGATTGATGCCGACCAGTACATCAAATACATCCAGACGCATGTCACGGATAATTTTGGTTCGTTCCAGTGTATCAATATCGGAATGCAGATAACGTACACGGATACCATTATCTTTCATATAATCGGTCAGATCTTCCGCCATACGTTTGGTCAGTGTGGTAATCAGAACCTTGTGATGGTTTGCCACTTCTTTATTGACTTCACTGATCAGATCGTCAATCTGTCCTTCTACCGGACGCACTTCCACATTTGGATCCAGAAGACCGGTGGGACGGATAATTTGTTCAGCCCGGAGCAGTTCATGTTCTGATTCATAATCTCCCGGGGTGGCAGAGACAAAGAGAATTTGATCAATTTTGCTTTCAAATTCTTCAAAGTTCAGAGGACGGTTGTCCTTAGCAGAGGGAAGGCGAAAACCGTAGTCTACCAACGTGCCTTTTCTGGACTGATCCCCGGCATACATGCCCCGGACCTGGGGCACGGTTTTATGAGATTCATCCACGATGATCAGAAAATCATCAGGAAAATAGTCAATCAGGGTATAAGGAGGCTGTCCCGGTTCCAGACCGGCCAGATGCCGGGAGTAATTCTCAATACCGGAGCAGATTCCGGTTTCCCGCAGCATCTCAATATCAAAGTTGGTACGCTCCTCAATACGCTGAGCCTCCAAAAGTTTGTCCTCACTTTTGAAGTAGCGTACCCGTTCTTTGAGTTCTTCCTCAATCGCCCTGGTAGCTTCCTGGATTTTCGACATGGGAACCACATAATGGGAAGCCGGAAAGATAGCAACATGCTTTCTTTCTGCTTTGATCTCGCCGGTCAGGGTGTCGATCTCAGTGATACGGTCAATTTCGTCTCCGAAGAACTCCACCCGAATTGCAAGTTCGCTTTCTTCGGCAGGAAAAATCTCCAGTACATCACCGCGTACCCGGAAAGTTCCCCGGTGAAAGTCCATATCATTGCGGTCATACTGGATATCAATCAACTGCCGGATCACATCATCCCTGTCTTTCTCCATTCCGGGGCGAAGGGAGATAATCATATTCTGGTAATCATTGGGACTGCCGATTCCATAGATACAGGATACACTGGAAATGATGATAACATCTTTCCGCTCACTTAAGGCTGAGGTAGCAGAAAGGCGGAGTTTATCGATTTCATCATTAATTGCGGAATCTTTGGCGATATAAGTGTCCGAGGAGGGGACATAGGCTTCTGGTTGATAGTAATCGTAGTAGGAAACAAAATACTCCACCGCGTTATTAGGGAAAAACTCCTTAAATTCGCCGTATAATTGTGCCGCCAGTGTCTTATTATGGGCAATTATGAGGGTTGGTTTATTTAATTGTTGAATGACGTTGGCCATCGTGAAGGTCTTGCCGGAGCCGGTGACACCGAGGAGTGTCTGGCACTGGTTTCCTGCTTTGAAGCCTTTTACTAATTGTTCAATTGCCTGCGGTTGGTCGCCGGTGGGGGCGTATTCTGATACTAATTCAAAATGATCCATTATTAGTTCTCCCATTTATAAATCAATTGATTTCTCTCCAATTCTTTCTGCAACTCTTCAACTGTTGGTAAAATAGTCATATATTTTGATGCAAATATTTGCTGACTTTCTTGTAATACAGAATATTTCACAATTGTCTCGTCTTTATCAGTACAGAATATAATTCCTATAGTCGGATTGTCATCATCTCTTCGTTTCAAATCATCAAACATTCTGACATACATATCCATCTGTCCTATATCCTGATGGGTTAATTTTGTTGTCTTTAAATCAATTATCACAAAACATTTCAAAATAAAATTATAAAACACCAAATCAATATAAAAATCTGTGGTTTCTGTACATATACGCATTTGCCTTCCGACAAAAGAAAAACCCTTCCCCATTTCCAATAAAAATTTTTGAAGATTGTTAATGATTGCTGTTTCCAAATCGTTTTCTAACTGATTTACGCTTTGCCCAACTCCCATAAATTCCAATACAAACGGATCTTTCACAAATTCCAATGCTTTATTTTCTCTATCAGACAATTGTGTAGAAAGCATTCTTTTATAATATCCACTTTTTATATTACGTTCTAAGGTTTTTACCGACCAATTTTCATTTGCAACTTCATTCAAGTAAAAATTTCTTTCTTCCTCATCTGAAATACGCATAATATCTCTTAAATGAGACCATGTCACTTTTCCTGCCATTGAGAATCCATATGAATCCTTAGGAAACGTCAAATAAAATTGCCGACAATTTCTTAAATTCGCCACTGAGAAACCAGTCCCAAATTCATCTGATAATCTTTTAGACAAATTTCTTATCAAATAAGAACCATATTTAGCTTTCTTTTTGCCAAGCTGCTCCTGCTCAACAATTCTTTGTCCAACATTCCAATATGCATACGTCATTATTGTACTGACATTGCTATAAGCCTGTTCTCTAGCCTGTTGCAGTATCAAACGTACATCTTCATATAATTGTTGTTCCTCCATTTCAGCAACTTCAGATATCTTTTGTTTTATCATTTCATTTTTTTTATCCATTTTTCCTCCATCAAATTCACTACACACGTGTAGCGAATTCATTTTATCCTCCATTTTTTAACCACTACCATCTTTCCAAGATTAACACCCAAAATTACTATTGCAAATTATACCTATCTTCAAAATTTCTCCATGACATTAATTCATAATCAGTATTTTTCTTCACAATTTTTTTCATAATCTCTTGATAATATATTCTATCATCCTCATTATAATAAGCAATTTCCCATTTAACCTTACTGTCCATATGACGACAAATCTTTTCTATATATGGCATATCTATATAATTTAAAGAATGGCCTAACACATATACAGCCTTTACCCTCTTCAAATTATCTTCCTCAAAATAATCTAAATATTTCTTCATTATTCTCCTGGGATTTTTATAAGTCTCCCGAAAATATTTTCTTATAAATTTTTGATTTATCACATTAATCCCAAAATCTTCTCCTATTATATCTCCACCATCACCGTTACCATGCCCCATAATTAACTTTCCACCTTTTTTTCCATGAACATGAAACACTGGCAAATGATAAACTTGCTCAATCGTCATTGTGTAGTTAAAAGATAAAATTGAATATTCATTTTTCTTGAATAAATTAACCAACCACTCCTTTGAAGGGATATTTTCTATATGAGGTTCAATTTCCTCCAGCCAACCATTTAAATATTGACTAACATTAAATCCAAAATTTAATAAATGCTGTATCTCTTTCGAAGGAGGCCCTTTATAACCTATAGGTGAATTCCAATCACGATGTTCTTCCAATAACTCCAATGCTTCAAAACTCCCCAGTACATTTTCCATATCACTCCATATTATGTCATCATTTTCCTTCCCAATTACATCCCAGTACTCTAATGAATATCTCTTTATTGAATCGTATAGCCATCCATATTCTTGCGGAAAATTCTTTTTCATATATTCAACAAAATGTTTATATTGTGTCGGCAAGCTATGATATAGATCAAATCCATTTCCAATAATAAATAAATTCATAAAATTTTCTCTTACTTTCCTAGCATTTGAAATACTATCTAATATTTTTCCGTCCATTACACGAATACAGGTCACAAATACCATCCGTCCACCCAGTGTTATTTAGTCCATATCAGCACTTTTCGTCCACAAAATATGGATAAATCAGCCTCAAATAACACTAAATAAGGTAGTTTTTTATCTTCACGTGAATTAGGACACAAAATACTCCACTGCATTATTCGGGAAGAATTCTTTGAATTCACCATATAACTGCGCAGCTAATGTCTTATTATGGGCAATTATGAGGGTTGGTTTGTTTAATTGTTGAATTACGTTGGCCATTGTGAAGGTCTTTCCGGAGCCAGTGACACCGAGCAAAGTCTGGCATTGATTTCCTTCTTTGAAGCCTTTCACTAATTGTTCAATTGCCTGCGGCTGATATTCTGATACTAATTCAAAATGATCCATATAGTTCTCCTTTATGAACACATTTGAAAATGTGTAAGAAACTTGTGTAGTCTAAACCGGTAATATCCAATAAATTCTGGCATTGGTTGCCCTCTTTAAAACCTTGTACCAATTGCTCAATTACCTGGATTTCAATTATACCATATACAACAAGAAAAGTACAGAATAAACCGAACTTTTGTTCTCTATATTTTCATAAATAACTCAGCAGTTGGATAATCACACCGATATATTCCTTCACAGTTTACGCAATAAATGTTATAATTTTCATTATGTATTTAAATCTATAAAAGAGGTATGAAAATGGAAAGAAAATTTTGTATTATCAGTGATGGATCCTGCGATCTTCCGGATGATATAGTAAAAAAGAGGGAAATTGATATTGTACATTTTCTGGTTTCTTTTGACGGCAGTCAGTATAAAAAAGAAGGCGTCGAAATTGATCTGAATGAGTTTTACCAACGTATGATAGATGATCCCAAAACTTATCCTATGACCGCCGCTCCGTCTCCCCAAGATTTTTATACGCTTTTTGAGCGCGGGGCAAAAGAAGGCTTTGATATTCTTTGTATCTGTATTTCTGCCAAATTAAGTTCTTCCCAGCAGTCCGCCCAGATTGCAAAGGAAATGTTAAACGAAGTGTATCCTGATATTCGGGTAGAGATTTTAAATTCCCTGTCCTGCACATTGATGCAGGGGAGCTTATGTGTTGGAGGTATGCCGTCTGCGGAATAACGGGTACACCCTGGATGAAACCATAGAGGTGATGCGGAAACTGATCAAAAGCGGACGAATTCTGTTTACAGTGGGGAATCTGGATTATCTTTATCATGGCGGACGGATTGGAAAGATGACAAGTGTCGCGGGAACTTTTCTGAATGTAAAGCCTTTGATCACGCTGGAGGACGGCGAAATTCATTCCTCCGGTATCAGGCGGGGACGCAAAAGCTCCCTGAATGGTGTTATTGAACTTCTGATTTCCTATCTAAAAGAACATGGTTGTACGCCGGACGATTGTACGATCTTGATTGGTTATTGCCATGATACAAGGGAAGCGGAAAAATTTCGGGCAATGACTATGGAATGTCTGGAAAAAGTATTCGGCCCGGTTTCCCCTTTGCCGCTCTGTAGAATCGGTAGTACCATCGGCGTTCATGCCGGACCATATTCCATAGGCTACGGACTTATACGAAGAAGCGACCGGATATAAATGAAATCCTTAAAATTACTGTCTTATAGGACACTTTACGAATTTTTACAGCGAGAAGTCATGTAACAATATTTTTGTCTGTTTTTATAAAATTTTCATAGAAAAGGTGTTGACAAAAAGCGGTGCGGGTACTATAGTAAGAACATAGATGTTAGCACTCCACTATAACGAGTGCTAACAAGACTAAAAAATCTGAATGAGAAAGGAGCTTGGTACATTGGACTTGGATGAAAGAAAGACAAAGATCTTAAAAGCGATTATCCAGACCTATCTGGAAACCGGTGAGCCGGTGGGATCCAGAACGATTTCCAAATATACGGATTTGAATCTGAGCTCCGCCACAATCCGGAATGAAATGTCAGATCTGGAAGAGATGGGCTACATCTTGCAGCCGCATACTTCAGCCGGACGCATTCCTTCAGATAAAGGTTATCGGTTGTATGTAGATGAATTGATGAAGGAGAAGGAGCAGCAGGTAGCGAGTATTCAGGAACTGGCAATCCGCAGAACTGACCGGTTGGAGAAAGTCCTTCAGCAGGTGGTTCGGGTATTGGCATCCAATACGAATTATGCGACGATGATTACCGGACCTCAGCTGCATCGAACCAAAGTAAAATTTATACAGCTTTCCAAGGTCAGTGAGGAACAGCTTCTTGCGGTAATTGTAGCGGAAGGCAATCTGGTAAAGAATCAGATGATTGCATTGGAAGAGGCAATCAATGATGAGCAGATTCTGAAGCTGAATCTGATGCTGAATACGCAGCTCAATGGATTGACCATGGAAGAGATCAATCTGGGCATGATCACGAAGCTGAAAGAGCAGGCTGGTATCCACAGCAGCGTAATAAGCAGTGTGTTGGATGCAGTTGCAGAAGCAATTGCAGTGGATGAAGAAGATGTTCCGGTATATACCAGTGGAGCCACGAATTTCCTGAAGTATCCGGAACTGGCTGATAATCAGAAAGCAAGTGAGCTGCTTTCGGCGTTTGAAGAGAAGCGGACGTTGGCAGATATGTTAAAGGATGTGACGGATGAGGAAGATCAGGACCGGAACAGCACCGGTATTCAGATTTATATAGGCAGTGAGTCCCCGATTCAGACCATGAAAGACTGCAGTGTTGTGACTGCGACGTACGAATTGGGAGACGGCATGAAGGGAACCATAGGTATTGTGGGTCCCAAGCGCATGGATTATGAGAATGTGGTAGATAACCTGAAAACCTTGAAAAGCCAGTTGGACGGTATTTTCAAGAAGCCGGATTCCTGATCAGGAATTCTTATTTGGCAAGTGATTCCGCAGACAATAGGAAGGATAAGGAAAGGCGGTGTATAAGGTGTCTGAAGAAAATGAGAAAGTGGACGATGTGATGGAGAATACAGAAAAAGATATGAAGGAAGATCTGACTAGAGAAATGCAGGCAGAGGCGGAAGAAACGGAAGCTGAAACAGCAGCAGTGGAAGAAACTTGCGAGGAAGCAGCCCAAGAGACTGCAGAGCCTGCAGAAGAAACAGCAGAGGAAGCGGAGAACGCTGACAATGCAAAAACAAGTAAGGAAAAGAAGTTTTTTAAGAAGAAAAAAGATAAAAAGGACGAGAAAATCGAAGAGTTGACGGATCGTCTGCAGCGGCAGATGGCCGAATTTGATAATTTCAGAAAGCGTACAGAAAAAGAAAAGTCCGGTATGTACGCGGTTGGTGCAAGAGAGGTGATAGAAAAAATCCTCCCGGTCGTAGATAATTTCGAGCGGGGACTTGCAACGGCAGAGGATTTGGAAAATGATCCATTTGCGGACGGTATGAATAAAATTTATAAACAGCTTACAACCGCACTTGCCGACCTGGGTGTAACAGCCATTGAAGCGGTAGGTGAAGAATTCGATCCAAACCTGCATAATGCAGTGATGCATGTGGATGACGAGAACGTCGGAGACAACATCGTGGTGGAAGAGTTCCAGAAAGGTTATATGTATAAAGACACTGTGGTACGCCACAGTATGGTCAAAGTAGCAAACTGATCGAAAGCAACTTAGCGATTGATAAGCGCGAAAGTGCGAGCTTCGTTGAGGGAATATCAGAAAGCAACCAGATTGATTAAGATAATTATTTAGGAGGAATTGAATCATGGGTAAAATCATAGGTATTGACTTAGGTACAACAAATAGTTGTGTAGCAGTTATGGAAGGTGGAAAACCTACTGTTATCGCCAATGCAGAGGGTGCAAGAACAACACCATCTGTTGTAGCTTTTACAAAGACAGGGGAAAGACTGGTTGGTGAGCCTGCAAAGCGTCAGGCGGTTACAAACGCCGATAAAACAATCTCTTCCATTAAGAGACATATGGGTACAGACTATCGTGTGAATATCGATGGAAAGCAGTATTCCCCGCAGGAAATCTCAGCTATGATTCTTCAGAAACTGAAATCTGATGCAGAGAATTATCTGGGTGAGAAGGTAACAGAAGCAGTTATTACAGTTCCTGCATACTTCAATGATGCAGAACGTCAGGCAACCAAGGATGCAGGAAGAATCGCAGGTCTTGATGTTAAGCGTATTATCAACGAGCCTACGGCAGCAGCTTTGGCTTATGGTCTTGATAATGAAAAAGAACAGAAAATCATGGTATATGACCTGGGCGGTGGTACATTTGATGTATCTATTATTGAAATCGGTGACGGTGTCATCGAAGTTCTGTCAACCGCAGGTAATAACAGACTGGGCGGAGATGATTTCGACCAGAAAGTCGCAGATTATATGCTGGCTGAATTTAAGAAAACGGAAGGTATCGACCTTTCCAATGATAAGATGGCTATGCAGCGTATCAAAGAAGCTGCTGAGAAAGCAAAGAAAGAACTTTCCAGTGCTTCCACTACGAATATCAACCTGCCGTTCATCACTGCAACTGCTGACGGACCGAAGCATTTCGATATGAACCTGACAAAGGCTAAATTTGATGAACTGACACATGATCTGGTAGAGAAGACAGCAGAGCCTGTAACCAGAGCGTTGTCTGACGCAGGATTAAGTGCATCAGAGTTGAGCAAGGTACTGTTGGTCGGAGGTTCCACACGTATCCCGGCCGTACAGGATAAGGTAAGACAATTGACAGGACATGAACCAAGCAAGAGCCTGAACCCGGATGAATGCGTTGCACTCGGTGCCTCCGTACAGGGCGGAAAGCTTGCAGGTGATGCAGGCGCAGGTGATATCCTTCTGCTGGATGTAACTCCACTGTCACTTTCTATCGAGACGATGGGCGGTATTGCAACACGTCTGATCGAACGTAATACTACAATTCCGACGAAGAAGAGCCAGATCTTCTCAACCGCTGCTGATAATCAGACTGCAGTTGACATCAATGTTGTACAGGGTGAGCGTCAGTTTGCGAAAGACAACAAGTCCCTTGGTCAGTTCCGTCTGGATGGTATTCCGCCAGCAAGACGTGGTGTTCCGCAGATCGAAGTAACCTTTGATATTGACGCTAACGGTATTGTAAACGTTTCTGCGAAAGACCTGGGAACAGGAAAAGAGCAGCATATCACCATTACCGCAGGCTCCAATATGTCTGATGCTGAGATTGACAAGGCAGTCAAGGAAGCAGCAGAGTTTGAGGCACAGGATAAGGCAAGAAAAGAAGCCATTGATGTCAGAAATGATGCAGATTCAACCGTATTCCAGATTGAAAAGGCACTGGAAGAAGTCGGAGATAAAGTACCGGAGAATGATAAGACGGCAGTACAGGCTGAGTTAAATGCACTGAAAGAACTGTTGGCAAATACACCGGCAGATGATATGAGCGCTTCTCAGGTAGCTGATATCAAAGCAGCTCAGGAGAAACTGATGCAGAGCGCACAGCCGATCTTTACAAAGATGTATGAAAACATGCAGCAGGCTCAGGGAGCAGCAGGTGCAGGTCCGCAGCCGGGTCCGGATGCAGCAGCAGGCGACGATGATGTCGTAGATGCTGACTACAAGGAAGTATAAAATCAGTTGATCGGTGACAGAAAAGTCACTGCAATAAAGGCAAAGGCAGGGCGCAGATTTTATCTGCGCTGTACTGCTGTCAGAGGGTGAACATATATGGCAGATAAAAGAGATTATTATGAGGTCCTTGGAGTCGATAAAGGTGCGGATGATGCTACGTTGAAGAAAGCCTATCGTAAACTGGCGAAAAAGTATCATCCGGATATGAATCCAGGTGACAAAGAGGCGGAGGCAAAGTTCAAAGAAGCGACCGAGGCATACGGCGTATTGAGCGATCCGGACAAGAGACGTCAGTATGATCAGTTTGGTCATGCGGCATTTGAAAACGGCGGAGGCGGCGGTGCCGGTGGTTTCGGCGGTTTTGACTTCGGCGGTGATATGGGTGATATCTTCGGCGATATCTTTGGCGACTTATTTGGCGGCGGGCGTTCCAGAAGAGCGAACAACGGACCGATGAAAGGCGCTAATTTGCGTGCCGTGATTCATATTACATTTGAAGAGGCCGTATTTGGCTGTGAAAAGGAAATTGAACTGACATTAAAAGATAGTTGTACCAAGTGCAATGGTACAGGAGCGAAGCCGGGGACTTCTCCGGAAACCTGTACGAAGTGTAATGGTACCGGACAGGTTACTTATACACAGCAGTCTATGTTTGGCATGGTTCGAAACGTGCAGACATGTCCGGAATGCGGCGGTACCGGAAAGGTGATCAAAGAAAAATGTTCAGACTGTCATGGAACCGGTTATATTGCAAATCGGAAGAAAATCCAGGTATCTGTTCCGGCAGGAATTGACAATGGACAGAGCATCCGTATTCGTGAGAAGGGAGAGCCGGGAAAGAACGGAGGACCGAGAGGTGACTTGCTGGTAGAGGTACAGGTAGCACGTCATCCGATTTTCCAGAGACAGGATATGAATATCTTTTCCACTGCACCGATTACATTTGCACAGGCAGCGCTCGGCGGTGACGTGCGGATCAATACGGTAGACGGAGATGTTGTCTATACTGTAAAACCGGGAACACAGACGGATACTAAGATTCGTCTGAAGGGAAAAGGTGTACCGTCTCTGCGGAATAAAAATATACGCGGTGACCAATATGTAACACTGGTAATACAGACACCGGCGAAATTGAATGAAGAAGCAAAAGAGGCGCTTCGTAAGTTTGATGAAGCGTGTGGAAATCGTCCATCAGGCGGAGAAAAGAAAAAGAAGGGCTTTATGGATAAGGTAAAAGAGGCATTCGAGGATTGAGATAGAGGGGACGGACATTCGGAAAATTTAGGATTTTTCGGAGTGTCCGTTCCCCTTTTCCGTGCTGTATACTTGCACTTTACTGCTAAATCGTGTATGATAAAGCAGAAAAAGGAGAGATTTTATGAAGTGGAATAGATATACATTAAAAACCAAAAGTGAAGCAGAGGATATTGTAATTTCCACACTGGCAGATATCGGAATTCAGGGTGTGGAGATTGAGGACAAGCAGCCTCTTACCCAACAGGACAAAGAGCAGATGTTCGTGGACATTCTGCCGGATATGCCGGATGATGATGGGATTGCATACCTAAGCTTCTATCTTGAGCCGGAAGAGGATAATGAAGCAATTTTGGAAAATGTAAAGCGGGAACTGGAGGAACTGAAAAGCTTTCTGGACATTGGTGAATGTACGATCACGAAATCCGAGACCGAAGACAAAGACTGGATCAACAACTGGAAAGAATTTTTCCATCAGTTTTATGTAGATGATATCCTGATCATTCCTTCCTGGGAGGAAGTGAAGCCGGAGGATGAGGATAAGATGATTATTCATATTGATCCGGGTACCGCTTTTGGTACCGGGATGCATGAAACCACACAGTTGTGTATCCGTCAGCTAAAGAAGTATGTGACTCCGGACACAGAGCTTCTGGATGTGGGAACCGGAAGTGGTATCTTGTCCATTATTGCGTTGAAGCTGGGGGCAAAGCATGCAGTAGGTACAGATCTGGATCCATGTGCTGTGTCGGCAGTGGAAGAGAATAAAGAGGTCAATCAGATTCCAGCGGATGATTTTACCATGATGATTGGTAATATTATTGATGACAAAGCGGTGCAGGATCAGGTCGGATATGAAAAATACGATATTGTAACAGCGAATATCCTTGCGGATGTTCTGATACCGCTGACACCGGTCATCGTACATCAGATGAAACCGGGTGCGGTTTATATCACATCAGGGATTCTGGATATAAAAGAAGAGGAAGTGCGAAAGTCAGTGGAAGATGCCGGATTGACGGTATTGGAGATTACCCATCAGGGAGAATGGGTATCGATTACAGCGCAGAAGAGGTAAACTTATGTATCGCTTTTTTGTTAATCAAGATCAGGTAGAGGATACGGTGATTCATATCACGGGCAGTGATGTGAACCATATCCGGAATGTGCTGAGGATGAAGCAGGGAGAAAAAATCCTGATCAGCAGCAAAGAGACGCTGGAATATACTTGTTATATTGAACGCCTTGAGGAAGAGGAAGTACTGGCAAAAATTATGTATGTCCAGGAAAACGGATTGGAACTGCCGTCAAAAGTATATCTGTTTCAGGGACTGCCCAAAAGCGATAAGATGGAATTTATTATACAGAAGGCTGTAGAGCTTGGGGTCTATGAGATTGTTCCGGTAGCCGCAAAACGAAGTGTAGTGAAGCTGGATGCGAAAAAGGAAGCGAATAAGCGGAAACGGTGGCAGGCGATTTCAGAAAGTGCCGCTAAGCAGTCGAAGCGTATGATTATTCCGCAGGTGACTTGTGTTAAGAGTTTTGAGGAGGCGGCCGCATATGCCGACCAGTTGGATATCCGGCTGATTCCTTATGAGTTGGCAAAAGGAATGGAGAAAACCAGAGAGCTTTTGGAAGGAATAAGGCCGGGACAGTCTGTGGGAATATTCATCGGTCCGGAAGGCGGATTTGAGGAGCAGGAAATCAGTATAGCCATGGAACATGGGATTTTGCCGATTACGCTCGGAAAGCGGATTCTGCGGACTGAGACGGCAGGTATGACGATATTGTCGATTTTGATGTATCTCTTGGAACAATAATCGTGAAGCTGCCAAAAGACCGGAAAACAGAGGATAGAAAAGAATGGAAGCATATTTGGATAATTCAGCGACAACCCGCTGTTACGAAGAAGTGAAAGATATTGTGGTAAAGACCATGATGGAAGATTACGGCAATCCATCTGCCATGCATCAAAAAGGTGTGGAAGCGGAAGTGTATATGCGTGAGGCGGCCCGTATACTGGCAAAGCTTTTGAAAGTTAAGGAAGGTGAGATCTATTTTACCTCAGGCGGAACGGAATCCAATAACTGGGCATTGCTTGGGACTGCACTTGCCAACCGCAGACAGGGAAAGCATATTATCACTACGGCGATTGAACATGCGGCGATTGCAGCCCCTGCGGCATTTCTGGAGGAGCAGGGATGGCAGGTGACGAGGCTGGGCGTAGATGCCCGGGGACAAATCAATCTGCAGGAACTGGAGAATGCGATTACAGAGGAGACAGTTCTTGTTTCTGTGATGTATGTGAATAATGAAATCGGTACAGTACAAAAAATTTCAGAGATCGGTGAGCAAATCAAGAAGAGAAATCCCAGAACATATTTTCATGTGGATGCCATTCAGGCATTTGGAAAATACCGGATTTTGCCCAGAAAAATGGGAATTGATATGCTTTCCGTCAGCGGTCATAAGATTCACGGACCAAAAGGAAGCGGTTTTCTCTATCTGGGAGAGAAAGTGAAAGTTCATCCGCTGATTATGGGAGGCGGGCAGCAGAACAATATGCGTTCCGGTACGGATAATGTTCCGGGTGCGGCAGGGCTTGGAAAAGCTGCAGAACTCATATACCGGGATCTGGAGACGAATAGATCTCACATGTATGAATTGAAACGTCATCTGACGGAGGAGTTGAAAAAGCTGCCGGATGTAGTAATTCATGGAATGCCGGTAGAAGAGGGAGCGCCGCATATTGTCAATGTTTCTTTTCTGGGGGTACGGAGTGAAGTGCTGCTTCATACGTTGGAAGAGCGGAACATCTATGTATCTGCGGGAAGTGCATGCTCCAGCCATAAACGTGCAGGAAGTGCCACGCTGACTGCAATCGGCTGCAGCAAGGCAGAGATGGAATCTTCTCTTCGGTTTAGTTTCAGTGAGCTGACTACGATGGAAGAGATTGATTATGCATTGGAAGAACTGCGCCAGGTGCTGCCGGTGCTGCGCAGATATACAAGGCGCTGAGAATTTTCGCAATCGCCTAAAACAGATGAAGAGGGAAAGGAGAACAGGATGTTTAAAGCATTTTTAATAAAATATGCAGAGATCGGAATCAAAGGAAAGAACCGTTATCTGTTTGAGCAGGCACTTGTAGATCAGATACGATATAGTCTGCGGGAGGTAGAAGGGAATTTTCAGGTGGTTCGTGAGCAAGGCAGGATTTATGTATTCACAGAAGGCGCATTTGACTACGAAGAGACGATAGAAGCGTTGAAGTGTGTATTCGGAATTGCAGGAATCTGTCCCGTCGTTGTGGCAGAGGATCAGGGATTTGAAGATCTGGCAGGAAGGGTCATCGATTATGTAAAACATATGTACCCGGACAGCAGCAAAACATTCAAAGTTCATGCCAGAAGGGCAAAAAAGACGTATCCAATGGAGTCTATGGAGATTAATTGTGAACTTGGAGGCAGAATTCTGGAGGCATGCCCGGGAATGAAAGTAGATGTTCACACGCCGGATATTTACCTTACAGTGGAAATCCGTCAGAAAATTTATATCTATTCGGAGACGATTCCAGGTCCGGGAGGAATGCCTGTGGGGACCAATGGTTCTGCCATGCTGCTGCTGTCGGGCGGGATTGATTCTCCGGTGGCAGGTTATATGATTGCCAAGCGGGGTGTGAAGATTGATGCGGTATATTTCCATGCACCGCCGTATACAAGCGAGCGTGCAAAACAAAAAGTGGTAGATCTGGCAAGGCTGGTATCCCGTTACAGCGGTCCGATACGTCTTCATATCGTAAACTTTACGGATATTCAGCTTTATATCTATGAAAAGTGTCCACACGATGAACTGACTATTATTATGAGACGTTATATGATGAAGATTGCAGAGGAATTTGCAAGGAAAGACGGCGCACTGGGACTGATTACAGGAGAGAGCATCGGACAGGTTGCAAGTCAGACCATTCAGAGTCTTGCATGTACCAATGAAGTCTGTACCATGCCGGTATTCCGTCCGCTGATTGGATTTGACAAACAGGAGATTGTAGATATTTCGCTGAAAATCAATACGTATGAGACTTCTGTCCTCCCGTATGAGGATTGCTGTACGATTTTTGTGGCAAAACATCCGGTTACAAAACCGAACCTGAATATTATCAAACGTTCGGAGCAGAATCTTCAGGAGAAGATTGATGAGATGATGCAGACAGCGATTGAAACCGCGGAAACAGTTGAAGTGGAATAGAGGATGGAGCTGGCGGTGCATGAAAATTTTTTGGAAAGTTTTCATGTACCAAAAAACCGCTGCAGTATCTGCAGCGGTTTCGGCAATTTCTCTTTATGTATTAAACAATGTATGGATCTAATACAGCAAGAACGTTATCCAGACTTTCACCTTCGGAATGAATGTTCAGGTCGATTGGTTTGGATAAGTCTAAACTGAAGATCCCCATGATGGATTTTGCATCGATTACGTATCTTCCGGATACTAAATCAAAATCAAAATCAAATTTGGAAATGTCATTGACGAATGACTTAACTTTGTCGATAGAATTAAGTGAAATCTGTACTGTTTTCATCGTTATAATCCTCCATAAATTTGGTTGAATGATTTCCTCTCTTAACATAATTTATCTTACAGTTTATGGTAGTAAAAGTCAAGGCGAAAACCCACAAAGAAAAACAGGAATATTCGTTAAAATTAATAATAAACAACGAAGCAGTAAGGAGAAGTCCATGAAAAAAACAGTAGCTTTGCATAATCTGGGATGTAAGGTCAATGCTTATGAACTGGAGGCCATGCAGCAGCAATTGGAGAACCAGGGATATCAGATTGTGCCGTTTGCACCGGGAGCGGATATTTATATCATCAATACCTGTACCGTGACCAATATTGCAGACCGGAAGTCTCGGCAGATGCTGCACAAGGCAAAGAAGATGAACCCGGAAGCCATTGTGGTGGCAACGGGCTGTTATGTTCAGGCCCAGGGGCAAAAAATTGAAAAGGATCCGTCTATAGATCTGGTAATTGGGAATAATAAAAAGAAAGATCTGATTACAATTCTGGAAGCATATGAGGAAAAAAAATTACGGGGCGAAGTGGAAGATTTGGCATTGCAGATGCATATGATAGATATTAACCATACACAGGAATATGAGGCGCTCTCTATCAGAAAAACTGCGGAGCACACCAGAGCCTATATTAAAGTGCAGGATGGATGTAATCAATTCTGTTCTTATTGCATTATTCCTTATGCAAGAGGCAGGGTGCGCAGCCGCTCCAGAGAAGAGGTACTTGGCGAGGTACGTACGCTGGCGAATGCCGGCTATCAGGAAGTGGTTCTGACGGGGATTCATCTAAGCTCTTATGGTGTGGATTTTCCCGAAAAAGATTCCTTGTTATCCCTGATCCAGGCAGTTCATGATGTGGAGGGAATCCGGAGAATCCGGCTGGGTTCCCTGGAACCCAGAATTGTAACAGAAGATTTTGTAAAGGGGATTGCTTCTTTGTCAAAGGTATGTCCGCATTTTCATCTGTCTTTACAGAGTGGCTGTGATGAGACACTGAAAAGGATGAACCGCAGATATACCTCCGGGGAATATATGGAAGGGTGCCGGCTGCTGCGCAAGTATTATAAAAACCCGGCATTGACTACCGATGTGATCGTAGGTTTTCCGGGAGAGACGGAGGAAGAATTCCAGGCTTCCAGGGCATTCGTGGAAGAGGTACATTTCTTCGAAACACATATTTTTAAGTATTCCCGGAGAGAGGGGACACGTGCTGCCGTTATGGAGGGGCAACTGACAGAACAGAAGAAACATGAGAGAAGTCAGAGACTGTTGGCGCTGGATGAACAAAGAAGAAAAGAATATATGGACCAGTTTTTGGGACAGCAGTCAGAGGTTCTGATGGAAGAACAGATTTTGGTAGAGGGTATCCCCCATTGGGTGGGACATACCAGAGAGTATGTACGTGTTGCGGTACCGTCCGGAGAAAATTTACAGAATAAACTTGTCCAGGTGATGACGAAAAGCAGGCATAAGGATCAAATGCTGCTTGCAGAATTGAGAACATCATAAGTTATCATTGAATTTTCCAGTAAAGTATATTAAAATGAAATAGATATCAATGAACGAGGACGTGAAGAGATGACAGATTTAAGTAATACGCAATACTTTAAAGTCAAAAGTGAACCGGAGATTCAGGTAAAAGAGGTTCTGGATGTGGTTTATAACGCCATGGCTGAGAAGGGATATAATCCGGTGAATCAGATTGTAGGATATATTATGTCCGGAGATCCGACCTATATTACCAGCTATAAAGGGGCACGCAGTATGATTATGAAGGTCGAGCGGGACGAGCTGGTGGAAGAACTTTTGAAAGAGTATATCAAGAACGAATCCTGGAAGAGAGACTGACGATATGCGTATCATGGGATTGGATTATGGATCTAAGACAGTGGGGGTTGCCATCAGCGACCCGCTGGGAATTACTGCTCAGGGGATAGAGATTATCCGGAGAAAATCTGAGAATAAACTGCGCCAGACATTGGCAAGAATCGAGGAACTGATTGCACAGTATCAGGTAGAACTGCTGGTTCTGGGGTTTCCAAAGCATATGAATAATGATATCGGTGACAGGGCTGTAAAATCTCTGGAATTTCAGGAGATGCTGAAGAGAAGGACAGGTCTGGATGTTGTGATGTGGGATGAACGTCTGACTACTGTGGAGGCGAACAGGACTCTGATTGAGGCGAATGTGCGCAGAGAGAACAGAAAGCAGTATGTGGATCAGATTGCAGCAGTATTGATTCTGCAAGGGTATTTGGACTATTTGAGCCATCAGGCGTGAACTTTTTTCGGCGGATTGGCTGAATATGTTTCCGGTGATCAAAACGTATAAGGAAGTCAGGGATTATGGAAAAAATTAAATTTGTAGCGGAAGACGGAAGTGTAGATGAATTTTTTGTAGAAGAGCAGACCAGGGTAAATGGAATCGATTATCTGTTGGTTGCTGATTCTGACGAAGATGAGGCGAATGCCTATATCATGAAGGATGTGTCCGCAGGGACTGCTTCTGAGGCAGAGTACGTTATGGTTGAAGAGGAAGTGGAATTTGATGCCATAGCGGGTGTATTTGCTCAGATGATGGATGATGTGGATTTCCGTTAGTGTAAAACGCACTCCTTTTTAGGGAGACTTCAGGGATAGAAGTCTTCTTATTCATTGTGTTCGGATATAAAAATTTGGAGGTGCTTTTTGAAGAAAAAAGGTGAAAGTAAATTAAGAATCATTCCGCTTGGAGGATTGGAACAAATCGGAATGAATATTACTGCCTTCGAGTACGAAGACAGTATTGTTGTTGTGGACTGCGGTCTGGCATTCCCGGAGGATGATATGCTGGGAATCGATCTGGTAATACCGGATGTGACCTATCTGAAAGACAATATACAGAAAGTAAAAGGGTTTGTTATAACCCACGGACATGAGGATCATATCGGGGCGCTGCCTTATGTACTGAGAGAGGTAAATGTGCCCATCTATGCGACAAAGCTTACAATTGGATTAATTGAAAATAAATTAAAAGAACACAATCTTCTTCGCTCTACAAAAAGAAAGACAATCAGGCATGGACAGTCCATTAATCTCGGTGCGTTCCGTATTGAATTTATTAAGACGAACCATAGTATTCAGGATGCAGCCGCACTGGCAATTTATTCGCCGGCAGGTACTGTGATTCATACCGGAGACTTTAAAGTGGATTATACACCGGTGTTTGGTGATGCAATTGATCTGCAGCGTTTTGCGGAGATCGGTAAAAAAGGCGTACTTGCGCTGATGTGCGACAGCACCAATGCGGAGCGTCAGGGATTTACCATGTCCGAGCGTACTGTGGGAAGAACATTTGACAATATCTTTGCCGAGCACAAAAATACGCGTATTATTATTGCAACGTTTGCGTCCAATGTTGACCGTGTACAGCAGATTATCAATTCTGCTTATAAATACGGTCGGAAGGTAGTAGTGGAAGGCCGCAGTATGGTCAATGTGATCACCACAGCGGCAGAGTTGGGATACCTGAAGATCCCGGAGAATACTTTAATTGATATCGATCATATGAAGAATTACCCGGATGACCAGATGGTCCTTGTCACCACAGGAAGCCAGGGAGAATCTATGGCGGCATTGTCACGGATGGCTGCCAGTATTCACAAGAAAGTATCGATTAAACCGGGCGATACGATTATTTTCAGCTCCAATCCTATTCCGGGTAATGAGAAAGCAGTTTCTAAGGTAATCAATGAATTATCTGCCAAGGGAGCAGACGTTATTTTTTCGGATGTCCATGTATCAGGACATGCCTGTCAGGAAGAGATTAAATTGATTTATTCTCTGGTTCATCCCAAGTATGCAATCCCTGTGCACGGAGAGTTCCGTCATCTGAAAGCACAGGCGGGGCTTGCAGAGAATCTTGGAATTCCAAAAGAGAACATCTTTATCATGCGTTCCGGTGATGTGATGGAGATGGATGAGGAAAGCGCTGCGATTACAGGAAAAGTTCATACCGGGGCAATCATGGTAGATGGTCTGGGTGTGGGAGACGTGGGGAATATCGTGCTGCGTGACCGTCAGCATCTTTCAGAAGATGGTATCATGGTAGTGGTGCTGACATTGGAGAAGCACAGTAATCAACTTCTTGCAGGACCGGATATTGTGTCCAGGGGATTTGTCTATGTCCGCGAATCGGAGGACCTGATGGGAGAGGCAAGAATCGTAGTGGAAGATGCACTGGATGAATGTCTGAACCGCCGTGTGACAGATTGGGGAAGAATTAAGACGGTAATCAAAGATTCATTGGGTGATTTTGTATGGAAACGTACGAAGAGAAGACCGATGATTCTTCCTATCATAATGGAGGCTTAGAAGTAATGACAAATAATGTAGCAGGCTGCATGGAAGCGCTGATTCAGGCTCTTCTGGAAAGCGAGGAATATCAGAATTATTTTCGGTATGAAGAAGAGTTAAATAAAGATTCTGAATTACGCCGGAGAGTGGATGAATTCCGAGGCAAGAATTTTCGGCTTCAAAGGCAGGAAGGCATTGATTTGTTTGAAGCTGTTGACCATTTGGAGTCAGAGTATGTAGAGCTTCGCAGCAATGCGTTGGTGAATGCATATCTGGAGGCAGAGTTAACCATGTGCAAGACGATGCAGAAGATTCATAATGAGCTTATGGAAAGAATTCCGATTTCAGTACCGGATGAAGTATGGTAAAAGGAAGCGGAAGGTTGACGGCAAAGGAGTGACAGATGGATAAGAAGAAAAAGGATACTGGATATCGGGTTGCGCTTACGAGTGTAAAAAGCATACTTCGTTTGCTTATCTATATTTGTGGGATTTTTCTGATTGTATATCTGGGAAAGTCTGCCTATGATTTTGGATACGATGTACTGAATCAGAAACCGGTTGCCGCGACAGAAGCTAAGGGACAGGATGTGACTGTCGTTATAAGAGACGGAACCTCTACGTATGCAATCGGAAAGCTCTTAAAAGAAAAAGGACTGATTCATGAAAGTCCGGCTGTCTTTTGGGTACAGGTCCGCCTTTCTAATTATTATGGTAAGTTGGAGAATGGCAGCTATATATTGAATACGCATCAGATTGTGGATGAAATGCTGGCAATTTTGGCAAAGGAAAATACAGAGGGGCAGCCGACTTTTGAAGAGGATGGCATGGATTCCGATGTCGGTGCGTCCGGCAAAGGAAGCATCAATCATGTGATGGAAGGAACAGAGGAAGGCGGAGAATAAGTTGATTGTTGATGAAAGAATGATAACGTTCATCAATTCTATGGATGCAGGACATACGCCGTATCTGGAAAAACTGGAGCAGGAGGCAAAAAAGAATTTTGTTCCCATTATTCGAAGGGAAATGCAGAGTTTTTTGAAGGTGTTTTTGAAGATACAGCAGCCGAAGAGAATCCTGGAGGTGGGAACCGCCATTGGATTCTCTGCTCTTTTTATGGCAGAATATGCACCGGAGAATTGTGAGATTACGACGATAGAAAATTACGAAAAGAGAATTCCCATTGCCAGAGAGCATTTTCGGGAGGCGGGCCGTCAGGCTCAGATTACCCTGCTGCCGGGAGATGCCAGGGAATTATTGAAAACGTTGGAAGATGCTTACGATTTGATTTTTATGGATGCAGCCAAGGGACAGTATATTCATTTTCTGCCCGAGATCCTGCGGCTGATGCATCCCGGGAGTGTGTTGATTTCTGACAATGTCCTTCAGGATGGGGATATTGTAGAATCGCATTATATCGTGGAGCGGAGAAACCGTACCATATACAAGAGGATGCGGGAGTATCTCTATACACTGAAACATCATGAGGAACTGGAAACCGCGATTATCCCTCTGGGGGATGGCATCACACTGAGTGTGAAGCGATAGATTGGAGGTACGTATGAGAGAACCGGAATTGCTGGTGCCTGCCAGCAGCCTGGAAGTTTTGAAAGTAGCAGTTATTTTCGGTGCGGACGCTGTCTATATCGGCGGTGAAGCATTTGGTCTGCGGGCGAAGGCAAAGAACTTTTCCATGGAGGACATGAAAGAAGGGATACTTTTTGCCCATGAACATGGCGTAAAGGTCTATGTGACAGCCAATATATTGGCACACAATGAAGATTTGGACGGTGTGCGGGAATACTTCCGGGAACTTAAGGAAATTGGACCGGATGCACTTATTATTTCTGATCCTGGTGTATTTCAGATTGCGAAAGAGGTCTGTCCGGAGATTGAACGTCATGTAAGTACCCAGGCAAATAATACCAATTACAGTACCTTTTGTTTTTGGCATCAGCAGGGCGCGAAGCGCGTTGTTACCGCCCGGGAGCTGTCTTTGGATGAGATTCGGGAGATTCGGGCGCATATTCCGGAGGATCTGGAGATTGAAACCTTCATACACGGCGCTATGTGCATTTCCTATTCCGGCAGATGCCTGCTCAGTAACTATTTTACCGGCAGGGATGCCAATCAGGGGGCATGTACCCATCCTTGCCGTTGGAAGTATGCGGTAGTGGAAGAATCCCGCCCCGGTGAATATCTGCCGGTCTATGAGAATGAACGGGGAACATTCATCTTTAATTCCAAGGATCTGTGTATGATCGAACATCTGCCGGATATTCTGAATGCCGGAATTGACAGTCTTAAGATTGAGGGACGTATGAAAACCGCACTTTATGTGGCAACGGTCGCCCGTACTTACCGAAAGGCGATCGATGATTATAAGAAAGATCCCAAGCTTTATCAGGAGAACATGCTCTGGTATCGGGAACAGATTTCCAACTGTACTTATCGACAGTTTACAACTGGATTTTTCTATGGAAAGCCTTCGGACGATGCTCAGATTTACGACAATAATACCTATATTCAGGAATACACATATCTAGGCATTGTTGGAGCATGTGATGAGCGTGGTTTTTACAGTATCGAACAGCGCAATAAGTTTTCGGTAGGTGAGACAATCGAAATCATGAAACCCGATGGACGGAATATTTCTGTGACTGTAAAAGGAATCTATGATAATGACGGAAATCCGATGGAATCCGCTCCCCATCCAAAACAAAAACTCTGGATTGATCTGGGGTGTGAGATGGATGTATTCGATATTCTGCGACGGAAAGAAAGTATGTAATATTGGTATGAATTTTTGATGATGGCAAAACCGCAATCCTTTTATTTTACAAGGGGTTGCGGTTTTTTTAAACCGCAATTTTGAGCTATTCGGCACGAAGATCTTCATTGCCATGCTATGGAAATTATCGTATACTAGAATCGAGGGTCAAGCAAAAAAAGTATTGTGGAGGTAAGAGGTATTATGATTTATGTAGTTTGTATTGCTGCTGTGCTGGCACTTAGCTTTGCTGCCTTTAATTTTCTGACAGTAAAGCACATGCCAGAGGGAACCAAAGAAATGCAGGAAATTGCGGAGGCAATTCGGATCGGTGCAAATGCGTTTATCCATTATGAGTACAAGATTCTCTATATGGTGGTTGCTGTTGTGGCCGTGTTGATGGCTGTTGTCACAACCTGGCATGCGGCGGTTGCATTGATTCTTGGTTCTGTTATGTCCGGGTGCGCCGGGTTTGTAGGGATGAAAATAGCCACCTATGCAAATGTCAGAGTGGCAAACCGTGCAAGGGAGACAAGTAATATTGGGGAAACAGTAAAAGTTGCATTTCGCGGCGGTTCTGTTATGGGACTCTGCGTCGGAGGATTTGCTCTCCTTGGCGTGTTTATCGTCTATATGGTTTTTGGTATTGGAATGGGACAGATTGATATTACAGAGGCATCCTATACCAATATGTTGGGATTAAGTTTCTGTCCATTTACGATGACACTATCCGGTTATGCATTGGGATGTTCTATGGTAGCTATGTTTAACCGTGTGGGCGGAGGTATTTATACGAAGGCTGCCGACATGGGAGCTGACCTGGTTGGTAAAACCGAGGCACATATTCCGGAGGATGACCCCAGAAATCCGGCTACAATTGCAGATAATGTAGGTGATAATGTAGGGGACGTAGCAGGACTTGGATCTGATTTGCTGGAAAGTTTTGTCGGTGCAATTTCATCAGGTATTATTCTTGCTTATCATATGTTTTCTAAGTCATTGGCGGAAAATACCGGTATGAGCAATGAGTTGTTAAAAACATTGATTCTTTTTCCATTGATTTTTGTATCCATTGGTTTGATTGCATCTTGTATAGGAATCGCATTTTTGTTATTTAAGAAACGAATGGCAGACGATCCCCACAAGGATCTGGACGGTGCAACGTATATTGCTGCCGGAATGACGATTGTTATGGGACTCCTGGTTTCTTATATTATGTTCCGCGGATATGACAGTACGTCTCTTCGTACCATTCTCGGGTTTAAATGCGGATGGCTTTCAACCTGGATAGCGGCTGCGATCGGCGTAGTTGCGGGTGTTGTAATTGGTATCATTGCAGAGATTTATACATCTTCTGAGTATAAGCCGACGCGGAATCTGGCGAATGCGTCGCTGGAGGGTGCAGCGCTTACCATTACGCAGGGTCTGGCTCTCGGTATGAAGTCCTGTATGGCTCCATGTCTGGTTTTGGGCGTGGGCATCATTATTTCCTATCAGGTATCAGGAATGTACGGGGTAGCTATGGCTGCTATGGGTATGCTCTCCTTTGTAACGGCAACCGTTTCTGTTGATACATATGGCCCTATATCGGATAATGCAGGCGGTATTGCAGAAATGTCCGGATTAAAACCGGAAGTGCGGAAAATCACGGATACTCTGGATTCCGTGGGAAATACCACTGCGGCAATCGGAAAAGGTTTTGCGATTGGTTCCGGAGCTTTGGCTGCTTTGGCGCTGATGATTTCTTATCTGTACTCTTACAATGATTTCAGTACAGAATTAATTTTGAATCTGATGGAACCAATGACTCTGGCCGGTGCTATTATGGGCGGAGCCTTGCCGTTTTTGTTTTCTGGTATGTTGATTGAAGCGGTAGCGAAAGCAGCCCGGAAAATGGTGGCTGAGGTACGCCGGCAGTTTCGGGAAATCCCGGGTATCCTTGACGGAACTGCAAAACCGGATTATAAGACCTGTATTGAGATTTCTTCCAAGGGTGCGATTGGTGAGATGAAGATTCCGTCTCTTTTGGCAATTGTCGTACCTGTGGCATGTGGATTTATCCTGGGACCGGAGTTTGTAGGAGGTATCCTTATCGGTTCTACCATCTGCTCCATTATGATTGCAATTTTTTCCGGAAATGCCGGCGGGGCATGGGATAATGGCAAGAAATATATTGAGTCCGGAAAAATTTCCGGTTCTGGAAAAGGAAGTCCGGCACATGATGCGGCAGTTATCGGTGATACAGTTGGTGATCCGCTGAAAGATACGGTTGGTCCGTGTCTGGATATATTTATAAAAATAATGTCTACGGTATCTTTGGTTGCAGTCGCAGTTTTTGCGGAATACAATCTGGCAGATATCATTGCAAAATTTTTCAGCTGATTTGTTAAAAAAGCATATTCTTTTGTATGTCTTTTGGAAAACGTGCAGACAATATTTGGGTTGTGTTTTATGATAGAAGGTGGAGAAAGCGATAGAGATATCTCTTTTGATACAGACTGGTTGTAAGGAGATTGGGAAAAATGAAAGCATTTGATGTGGTAGCTTTAGGAGAATTATTGATTGATTTTACGGAAAACGGAGAAAGTAAGCAGGGGAATCCTTTGATGGAGGCCAATCCCGGCGGAGCGCCCTGTAATGTTTTGGCGATGCTGAATAAATTAGGTAAAAAGACCGCTTTTATCGGAAAGGTCGGAAATGATTTCTTCGGACAGCAGTTAAAGGAGGCGGTAAGCACAAGCGGAACGGATGTGACGAATCTTGTGGTAGATGAAACCGTGCATACAACACTTGCTTTCGTGCATACTCTGCCGGATGGTGACCGGGAATTCAGCTTTTACCGGAATCCGGGAGCTGATATGATGCTGAAAAAAGAAGAGGTGATGGAGGACATCATAAAGGGAGGGAGAATCTTCCATTTTGGTACACTGTCATCTACACATGAAGGAGTCAGAGCAGCAACCAGATATGCCATTGATGTGGCAAAAAACAATGGACTGCTGATTTCTTTTGATCCGAACCTGAGAGAGTCCCTGTGGGAAAGTCTGGAGGATGCCAGAAAAGAGATCGAATATGGATTATCGAAGTGCGATATCCTGAAGATCTCCGATAATGAAATGGAATTTATGACAGGAACGACAGATTATACAAAAGGGGTGGAACTGCTTCGGGAAAGCTATGAGATACCGTTGATTTTTGTGACCCTCGGAAAAGCGGGTAGCAGAGCTTATTATAAAGATATGATTGTGGAAGTACAGCCCTTTTTGCAGGCAGGGACGATTGAGACTACGGGAGCAGGCGATACGTTTGAAGGATGTGCGCTGAATTATGTTCTGGAGCATGGTCTTGAGAATCTGACAGAGGATCATTTGAGAGAATTGCTTACTTTTGCAAACGCAGGAGCATCTATGATAACCACCAGAAAAGGGGCATTGAAAGTAATGCCGGAAAAGGGTGAAATTGAGACGTTGATTTGTAAGGCGTCCTTGAAATAATTACACAGATTTTGCGTAGTTATGAAAGGAAAGAGACCAGATTTATCCAAAATAATGTGGATGGATCTGGTCTTTTTTGAGTAATCTGTTGCGATCAAAAAGCTGCAGATAAGACAAACTATTCTTGTGAAACATGTTCTGGAACAAAACTGGTCTGCCCTAAAAAACAGAAACTGGTTATTTAAAAAAAGCCAAATAACATGTATCATAGAAAAAATTCAAAATTACAAAGGAAATGAGGGAATGATTATGAATCAGCAAAAGACGACAACGGCATCACCTGCAGAAGCATCAGGAAATCAGATCCGGGATCTGGTGATTACGGCAATCTTTATTGCACTTACCTATGTGTTTACTGCCTTCGTTAATATCCGTCTGCCAATTGCGGCAAACGGCGGTCTGGTACATCTGGGCAATGTTCCGCTTTTTATTGGCGCGATTATTTTCGGAAAGAAGACGGGTGCCATCTGCGGCGGTATCGGTATGGGACTTTTTGATCTACTTTCCGGTTGGACGGCATGGGCACCATTTACGTTGATTATTGTAGGAATTATGGGATTCGCTGTAGGTGCCATCACCGAGAAACATAAGGGATTTGCTTGGAATGCTCTGGCAATTGCCGTTGCCTGCGTTATAAAAATTGCAGGATATTATATTGCAGAAGGAATCATCTACGGCAACTGGATTGCACCGGCAGCGTCGATTCCAGGCAATCTGGTACAGATTGGAGCAGCAGCAGTAATTGTACTGATTGTAGTCGGAAGATTACAGAAAATCGCTGCGAAATATTTCAAATAAAAGAAAGAAGGAAACAAACATGTATAAAATGATGACACCAGGTCCTACGCAAGTTCGCGAAAACGTGAGACTGGCACGGAGCAGAGAGTTTCAGAATCCGGATCTGGACGTAGAATTTGTAGAATATTATAAGGAAACCTGCGAATTAATCAGTGAATTGCTTCATACCGAAAATGAAAGCCTGATTCTGGACGGAGAAGGAATTCTGGGTCTGGAGGCAGCCTGTGCTTCACTGACGGAGCCGGGAGATCGTGTCTTAGTTCTTGATAATGGAATTTATGGTGAAGGCTTCAAAGATTTTGTCAGCATGTACGGAGGAAATCCGGTTCTTTATACCAAAGACTACAGCCATCCACTGGATACTCAGGAACTGTCATCCTATCTGGAACAAGATCACGATTTTAAATACGCAACCGTGGTTCACTGTGACACACCGACGGGAATGTTGAATGATATTTCAAAGATTTGTCCCCTCCTGAAATCCTTCGGAATCATGACCGTAGTTGATTCCGTATCCGCCATGTTTGGGGAAGAGGTATGTGTTGACGACTACCAGATCGACATTCTCTGCGGCGGCTCTCAGAAAGCCATATCCGCCCCTCCCGGGCTGTCCATCGTAACAATCAGCAAAGCAGCCAAAGAAGCAATGGCACAACGAAAAGCCCCCATCGCTTCCTTCTATGCCAACCTGAAAATTTTTGAAAACTACTACGAACAAAAATGGTTCCCCTACACAATGCCTGCCAGCGATATCTACGGTCTCCGCGAGGCTCTGGAAAATATCAAAGCCGACCCGGATATCCTTTCCCGTCATGCCCGGATCGCCGCAAAAACCCGAAAGACAATCCAGGACATGGGGCTGACCCTCTATCCATCCGAAGGCTACTCCAACACGGTAACCACCTTCCAGATTCCCAAAGGTTACACTGCAGAAGAAATTCTGAACAAAATGAGAACCACCCACAACATCCTCCTCGCCGGCTCCTTCGGCCCCTACGCCGGAAAACTAATCCGAATCGGCCACATGGGAGAAAATGCCACCGAAGAAAACATAGAAGAAACTCTCACCGCCCTTAAAGACGTACTGGGAGTAAAATAATAACAAACGTTGAACGATATCTCATATCATTGAAGATGATAAGCGGTTCAGACAAAAAATAATACCAAAAACAGGCGACCGGAAGGCGCAGTGGGAATGGGAACTGCCAGGCATCCGGTGGATCTGCAAACCTTTTAGAAGTTCTTATGGAACATGCGGGCCGAAATTACAGACGAAAATGGGTACACCATACCCATTTTCGAGGAGCACTGAGTGGGAAAATGATCAAATTTTCCCGCGAATTGCTCCGATTCTGTAATTTCGGCCCGCATGTTCCATTAGAACTTCTTAAGGTTGAAGCCCCACCAGATGCCGGCAGTCCCCATTCCCACTGCGCCTTCCGGTCACCGTCCGTCCGCCCTCAAAAAAAGGACACATGGAAAAGCACGATTTCTTGTTTCGCATCATAGTATAGATAGAAATCCTCTTCGAGGTGCTGTTTGAAAACATTCCAAAAACCCCTGAGCGTGCAGGAAGAAAAGGAATTCCTTCGAAAATATCAGGAAGGAGATCAGGAGGCGAAGGATATTCTGATAGAACGAAATCTGCGGCTGGTAGCGCACGTGGTGAAGAAGTACCAGGGGATTGCGGAAGACTCGGAGGATCTGATCTCGATAGGCACCATAGGACTGATCAAGGCAGTGACTACTTTTGATCAGAATAAAAGCAGTAAATTGGCAAGTTATGCGGTCCGGTGTATCGAGAATGAGATTCTGATGTTTTTGCGTTCCCGTAAAAAACTGAGTAAGGAGATATCCCTGTATGAGACAATTGGAACTGATAAAGAGGGAAATGAGATTCAACTGATGGATGTGATGGAAGGTGATGCCGAAGATACGGAAGAACAATATCTTCAAAAAGAAGATGTCAGGAAGTTATATAAATTAATTGAGCAGGTACTGACGGCACAGGAGTATGAGGTACTTTGTCTTCGGTATGGATTATACGGAAAAGAAGGTCTGACCCAGCGCAATGTTGCAGGCAGGATGGGAATCAGCAGATCCTATGTTTCCAGAATTGAAAAAAATGCTGTGATAAAACTTCGCGGATATTTTAATTAAAGTAGATGAACTCCCGTTGAAAATGACATTGACGGGAGTTCTGATACAGAGGTATAATAAATATATAGAACAAATCTTAAGTCTGCTGCGTATCACAGCGGATTTCTTAATAAGAGTCAGTATGACAATTCAGTGTATTCTTTCTTACCAATTATTTTTGTGTAGTTTCCATTGATTTCCCATGTTTTTATTATTTATTTGGAGGATTTTATGTTTTGCAGTGTACTATCAGCTACAATTTATGGAGTTGATGCAGTGAAAGTTCAGGTGGAGGCGGATGTCAGTGACGGGATGCCTCAGTTTGTAATGGTAGGTTCGGTTTCGATGCAGGTAAAGGAGGGACAAGACCGGGTAAAGACGGCGCTTAGAAATGTAGGGGTAGTTCTGCCCCCGAAGCGGATTACCATTAGTCTGGTTCCGGCAGATATCCGGAAAGAGGGATCCAGATTTGATTTGCCTGTAGCTGTGGCCGTATTAAGGGCGGCAGGAAGAATTCCGCCGAAGGCATTGGACGGAGATATGATTATTGGAGAAGTACGGTTGAATGGGGGGATTCAGGGCGTTACCGGGGTACTGCCTACCGTATTGTTGGCGAGGGAACTGGGGTGCAAAAGATGTGTGATCCCTAGGGATAATATAATAGAAGGAAAAATCGTAGAGGGGATTCAGGTAGTCGGGGTGGAATCCCTGGAACAATTAATCCGTTTTTGCTGTGAAGGCTTGCCGGGGGAAGAAGAGGTGACAGTGCCGGAGGAAGAGGAAGACTATGAAGTAGATTTTCAGGATATTATGGGACAGGAATATGTAAAAAGAGCGGCTTTGATTGCGGCTTGTGGGTTTCACAATTTATTGCTCTGCGGAACGCCTGGAAGCGGAAAATCTATGATTGCAAAGCGGATACCCACAATTATGCCAAAGATGACCAGGGAGGAGGGGCTGGAATTGTCCAAGATTTATAGTGTAGCGGGACTTCTTCCAGCGGATAAGCCGATTTTGAGAAGGCGTCCGTTTCGTGAGCCACATCACACCATATCGCCTCAGGCATTGGCAGGAGGAGGGAGAATACCGGTGCCGGGGGAAATCACCCTGGCACATCACGGGGTTTTATTTTTGGATGAGTTGGCAGAGGTATCCAGGCATACAATTGAGATTTTGCGCCAGCCGTTGGAGGAACGGCAGATTGCAATAGCCAGAACAGGGGGCAGATACATATTTCCGGCGAACTTTATGCTTGTGGGTGCCATGAATCCTTGTCCGTGCGGGTACTATCCGGATATGAACCGTTGCACCTGCACCATGCAGGGGGTGCTTCGTTACCTGAATAAAATCAGTCAGCCGCTTCTGGACCGTATGGATTTGTGCGTGGAGGTACCGGCACTTAGTTATGAGACACTGACCGGAGATGGAAAAAGAGGGGAATCTTCGAAAAAATTGCGAAAAATTGTGGAGCGGGTGCAGCAATCGCAAAGAGAACGTTATACAGAAGCCGAAAGATGTGACAATAAGCGAAGGATGGTCCGGTATAATAGTGAATTGACGCCGGGTGAGATTGAAGATTTTTGTCCGGTTACCAGAGACGGGAAAAAGCTTTTGAAGCAGGCATTTCAAAGTTATGGGATCAGTGCCCGCGGCTACCACAGAATTATTAAAGTTGCAAGAACGATAGCAGATATCGAGGAATGTGAAGTGATTCAGACAGAACATATCAGCGAGGCGATCTGCTATCGGAGCCTTGACAAAAATTTATGGATGAAAGGATGAAAATAAAGAAAGAAACGTATGACAGAAAGAGCGGTTGAATATTATGGAAGGGAAGAGGGCAGATATCCCGGACGGCTGAAAGCGCTGTCCAGAATGCCGGCAGGCCTGTATGTGAAAGGGGCTCTCCCGGATGAGGACATCCCCTCGGTTGCCATTGCGGGAGCGCGGATGTGTTCTGCTTATGGAAGGCAGCAGGCGTACGCCTATGCAAAAATTTTAGCAGAGCATGGAATTCAGATTATCAGCGGACTTGCATATGGGATTGATGCCAGTGCACACGAAGGTGCACTGGCAGGAGGTGGAAAAACCTTTGCTGTTCTGGGATGCGGTGTGGATATCTGTTATCCGAAAGAGAATTATCCGCTTTACAGGCAAATTTTATCAGAAGGCGGTGGTGTACTTTCGGAATTTCCTATGGGATCTGCTCCAGAGGCGTGGCATTTTCCGGTTCGGAATCGAATTATAAGTGGCTTATCAGATGCAGTGCTGATTGTGGAGGCAAAAGAGCGGAGCGGTTCCTTGATTACTGCAGATTATGCTCTTGAGCAGGGAAAGTCCGTGTTTGCACTTCCGGGCAGGGTGGGAGATTCCTTAAGCAAAGGGTGCAACTATCTGTTGTATCAGGGGGCAGGGGTAGCTTATAGTCCCGAGTGCATTATGGAAGAACTGGGAGTCCGGTATCAGAAAAACCTTGAAAGAAAAAAAAGAAATTGTAAGAATGGGTTAACACAGGAGATACAAAAGGTATATGAGTGTCTGGAGATAACACCGAAACATCTGGGGACGCTGACGGAAGAAACCAAAATGCAGATGCCTGAACTGTCAAAGATTTTACTGGAGCTGCAGGCGAAAGGATTTGTGGAAGAATTCCCCAGAAATTATTGGAGAAAATTTGGGGAATCCTACGAAAAGATGGTCTGATTGGAAGTGGAGTATCGAAAAAGAACTTGCAAGAAGAAAAAAATTGGTGTATAGTGGTTTCAATTTGAGGTTAAAATCAGACAACTATGAAGGTATGAAACAGTTACAAATCAGGAGGCAATAAGGGTGGCAAAGTATCTTGTGATCGTAGAATCACCAGCGAAAGTAAAAACAGTGAAGAAATTCCTCGGAGCCAATTATGAAGTAGCAGCATCAAATGGACATGTTCGTGATTTGCCGAAGAGTCGGCTTGGCATTGATGTGGAACATGACTTTGAACCAAAATATATTACCATTCGCGGAAAAGGAGAACTTCTGGCAGGACTTCGGAAGTCTGCGAAGAAGGCGGAGAAGGTCTATCTGGCAACGGACCCTGACCGTGAAGGAGAAGCAATTTCCTGGCATCTTTCCAAGGCATTGAATCTGGATGAAAAAAAGATGCGCCGGATTACGTTTAATGAAATTACGAAAACAGCAGTAAAAGCTTCAATTAAAGAGGCAAGGGATATTGATATGGATCTCGTAGATGAACAGCAGGCACGCCGTTGTCTGGACCGTATGGTAGGTTATGAAATCAGTCCCCTGCTCTGGAAAAAGATCAAACGGGGCTTAAGTGCTGGCCGTGTACAGTCGGTGGCTCTGCGCCTTATCGGAGACCGGGAGGAGGAGATCAATGCCTTTATTCCTCAGGAGTACTGGTCGTTAGATGGACAGTTTGCAATTCCCGGTGAGAAAAAGCCTTTGACGGCACATTTCTACGGAAAAGAGAAGCAGAAGATGAACATTGCTTCGGAGGCGGAATTAAATGAAATTTTAAAAGGGCTGGAAGGCGCAGTATATAAGGTTGCCGAAGTCAGAAAAGGAGAGCGGACAAAGAAGGCTCCGCTTCCTTTTACGACTAGTACCTTACAGCAGGAAGCAGCAAAAGTTTTAAATTTTGCGACATCCAAGACCATGCGTCTGGCACAGCAGCTTTATGAAGGAATTGATATCAAGGGAAATGGAACTGTGGGTCTGATCTCGTATCTGCGTACGGATTCCACACGTATTTCAGCGGAGGCTGATGGGGCTGCAAGAGCATATATTTCCGCTGCATATGGGGAAAAATATACGGCAAAGGCGGATACGACGGAAAATAAGAACAAGAAAGCGCAGGATGCGCATGAAGCCATTCGTCCCACTGATATATCCAGAACACCTCAGGCGATGAAGGAATCTCTTTCCAGAGATCAGTTTCGTCTGTATCAATTGATCTGGCGGAGGTTTGCAGCCAGCAGAATGCAGTCTGCGGTTTACGAGACTACATCAGTGAAGATTAAAGGAAATGAGTATCTGTTTACCGTAGCGGCTTCCCGGGTAAAGTTTGATGGCTTTATGTCAGTTTATACCCAGGATGAGGATGAAAAGAAAGCGCAGAATGTTCTGGTGCGTTCGATTGATCAGGATACCAATTTAAGTCTGGAAAAATTTCAGCCGGAGCAGCATTTTACCCAGCCTCCGGCGCATTACACAGAAGCATCTCTGGTTAAAATACTGGAAGAGCTTGGGATCGGCCGGCCGAGCACGTATGCGCCGACGATTACAACGATTCTGGCACGAAGATATGTGGCGAAGGAAAACAAAAATCTGTATATCACAGAGCTTGGAGAAGTGGTCAATAACATGATGAAGCAGGCATTTCCAACGATTGTGGATGTGAATTTTACTGCGAATATGGAAGCTCTTTTGGATAAGGTCGGCGACGGCAGCGTACAATGGAAAACGGTTGTAAGCAACTTCTGGCCGGATTTGAAGGAATCGGTTGACCGGGCAGAGGAAGAGTTGGAACAGGTAGAGATTGCTGACGAGGTTACCGATGTGATCTGTGAAGTCTGCGGACGAAACATGGTGGTTAAATATGGACCCCATGGAAAGTTTCTGGCATGTCCGGGATTTCCGGATTGTAAGAACACCAAACCATATCTGGAAAAAATCGGTGTGAAGTGTCCGAAGTGTGAGGGAGAGATTATTCTGAAGAAGACGAAAAAGGGAAGAAAGTATTACGGATGTGAACACAATCCGGAATGTGACTTTATGTCCTGGCAGCGGCCGTCAGAGAAGAAATGTCCGAAGTGCGGAGGGTACATGCTGGAAAAAGGAAATAAGCTGATGTGTGCAGATAATCAATGTGGTTATGTGGAACAGAAGGCGAAAAACGAGGATTGAGCCAGCTTGAGGTCGGAAAGATCATAAATCAGGTGTAAGAAAAAGAGAAGAGAGAATTTGAAGCGTGTCTGAAAATTACAGGGATGGATTTTCAGACATGTTTCAGTTTTGGGTAAGGAAAGGATGGCTGGGAAAACGGAGTTTTTTTGTGAAATATATTTTATTTCCACAGGTTGATTAAAAGTCAAATTTTACAAATTGTCAGAAAATAGGTTGCATATATGCTTATTATATGATAAAGTATAGATAGTATGTAATGAACAGTTTTTATGCAGGAAAAAAACAGCAGAAAGGAGAATGTATACAAAGATGAGTGTACAATTGTTGGATAAGACCAGAAAAATCAATAAATTATTGCACAACAATAATTCTACAAAGGTTGTATTCAATGACATCTGCAAAGTGATGACAGAGACGCTGGATTCCAATATTCTGGTAATCAGTAAGAAAGGGAAAGTACTTGGCGTAAGTTTATGTGCAGGTGTACAGGAAATTACAGAATTGATTGATGACAAAGTAGGCGGTTACGTAGATGAGTTATTGAATGACAGATTCTTAAGTGTTCTATCAACAAAAGAGAATGTAAATCTGGAAACGCTCGGATTTGAGGGGGACTACTTTAAGAAATATACGGCAATTATATCTCCGATTGATATTGCTGGAGAGCGTCTTGGAACTGTGTTTATGTATCGGTGTGAACCACAGTATGATATCGATGATATTATTGTCAGTGAGTATGGGACTACGGTTGTAGGCCTGGAGATGATGCGTTCTGTCAACGAGGAAAATGTGGAGGAAAACCGTAAAGTACAGGTAGTGAAATCCGCATTTGGCACCTTGTCATTTTCTGAACTTGAGGCAATCATTCATATCTTTCATGAATTGGATGGAGATGAAGGAATACTTGTGGCAAGTAAGATTGCCGACCGGGTAGGGATTACCCGATCTGTGATTGTGAATGCCCTGCGTAAGTTTGAAAGTGCAGGCGTGATTGAGTCCCGGTCCAGCGGTATGAAGGGGACTTATATCAAAGTGCTGAATGATTATATCTTTAACGAACTGGAAGAGATTAAGGTGAAGAAAAATTTTAAAGGTCATGAAAAGGCAGAGTAAACGGAATCAGGAATGTTTCCAAAGAAGAGGATAGAGGCGCTTTGCCCGACAGTAGTTAGACTTGAGGTCGAATATTGTCGGCAAAGCGTCATTTTTGTTGAAGAAGAGACAGCTCTCATTTTCAGGAATTCTTAAAGCGGCATGAAAAGTATAAACAGAGCATAAAATTTCAAAAAAAGGAAAAGATGAGATAAAGTTAGAAAAAAAGAGAATAAATGAGTTAAAAGGAGAATATAATTTAAAAAGTGAAAATGAATGTGGTTGCCATTTCTGGCAAGAATCACTAATATAAGAATCACCGAGTAGCACTCGAGTACAATGAGTGCTAATAAGAGCAGTTTAGAATTTAAGGAGGTAATATAGAATGAAATTAGTACCATTGGGCGACAGAGTTGTATTGAAACAGTTAAAGGCAGAAGAAACTACAAAATCAGGTATCGTACTTCCTGGTCAGGCAAAAGAAAAGCCGCAGCAGGCAGAGGTTGTTGCTGTAGGACCTGGAACAGAAAAAGTTAAGATGGAAGTAAAAGTCGGTGACCAGGTTATTTATTCCAAGTATGCAGGAACCGATGTAAAACTGGAAGATGAAGAATTTATCGTTGTAAAACAGGAAGATATTCTGGCAATCGTTGATTGATGACGATTCAGGCACCGCTAGTTTGCGGTAGATGAGTAAGAGTTACAGTGACTAAGAAATCATAGAATCAGGAGGCAGACCATTATGGCAAAAGAAATTAAATACGGAGCAGAGGCAAGAGCTGCACTGGAAGCAGGTGTAAATAAATTAGCAGATACGGTTCGTGTGACATTGGGACCGAAAGGAAGAAACGTAGTACTTGACAAACAGTTCGGCGCTCCGCTGATCACAAACGATGGTGTTACGATTGCAAAAGAAATTGAACTGGAAGACGGATTTGAAAATATGGGTGCACAGTTAATTAAGGAAGTTGCATCCAAGACAAACGATGTAGCTGGTGATGGTACAACAACAGCAACTGTACTGGCACAGGCTATGGTCAATGAAGGGATGAAGAATCTGGCAGCAGGTGCAAATCCGATTGTTTTAAGAAAGGGAATGAAGAAGGCTACAGATAAAGCAGTTGAAATTATCGCCGAGATGAGCAAAACAGTTGACGGCAAAGAGCAGATTGCAAGAGTTGCAGCTGTATCTTCCGGAGATGAAGAAGTTGGTCAACTTGTAGCGGATGCGATGGAAAAAGTATCGAAAGACGGTGTTATCACAATTGAAGAGTCTAAGACGATGAAGACAGAGCTTGATCTGGTGGAAGGTATGCAGTTTGACCGCGGATATATCTCTGCCTATATGTCAACAGATATGGAAAAAATGGAAGCAACCTTATCTGATCCATATATCTTGATTACAGATAAGAAAATCAGCAATATTCAGGAAATCCTTCCGCTGTTAGAGCAGATTGTACAGTCCGGAGCAAGCCTGCTGATTATCGCTGAGGATGTAGAGGGTGAGGCACTCTCCACATTGATCGTAAATAAACTGCGCGGAACATTCAAAGTTGTTGCTGTTAAAGCACCTGGATACGGCGACAGAAGAAAAGAGATGCTGCAGGATATCGCAATTTTGACAGGTGGTTCTGTAATCTCTGAGGAGTTGGGCTTTGAACTGAAAGATACAACAATGGATCAGTTGGGACGTGCAAAGTCTGTAAAAGTTCAGAAAGAGAATACGGTAATTGTGGACGGCTGCGGAGACAAAGCTGCAATTGAGGCAAGAGTTGGACAGATCCGTGCGCAGATTGAGGAGACTACATCTGAATTCGACAAAGAGAAATTGCAGGAAAGACTTGCGAAACTGGCAGGTGGTGTTGCTGTTATCCGCGTAGGTGCAGCAACAGAGACTGAGATGAAAGAAGCAAAACTTCGTATGGAAGATGCTCTGAATGCAACAAGAGCTGCTGTAGAAGAAGGTATTATCGCAGGCGGCGGTTCCGCATACATCCATACAACAAAGGAACTGGAAAAATATATTGCAGATATGGATGGGGATGAGAAGACCGGCGCAAGAATCATCCTGAAAGCGCTGGAAGCGCCTCTGTTCCACATTGTTGCAAATGCAGGATTGGAAGGTTCTGTTATCATCAACAAAGTAAAAGAATCCGAAATCGGTGTCGGATTTGACGCTTATAAAGAGGAGTATGTAGATATGGTAAAAGCAGGTATCCTGGATCCGTCCAAGGTTACAAGAAGCGCACTGCAGAATGCAACCAGCGTTGCTTCCACACTGTTGACCACAGAGTCTGTTGTATCTACAATCAAAGAAGATGTACCTCCGATGCCGGCTGGCGGACAGGGAATGGGAATGATGTAATTTTGCAGGACGGCTTCGCGGAAGGTGTTGAGGGACGGACACAGTAGGGAACGGGCTGCTGGTATTTAAGTTTTTTGCGCGGGCTTCGACCTTAACATGTTCTAAGCCGAAAGAGACACTGTTGTTACGAAATCAGGACAATTCGTGAGACCGTTTCAAGTTTTGTGTAAACTCAGAAATCTGATATAAGATATGTGAACAGTTACTGAAGGGCAGAGCCGATTGTGCGGTTTCTGCCCTTATCTGCATTATACAGGGATTTCAGGGTATGTCAAAGGGGCTATCGGGAAATAGATAGTCTCAAACAGGGGCAAAAGGTATTTTGACCCCTATGATACACGGATTGCTCCGCATTTCATGCTCACGCAATCCTGAAAACATTCGAAATCCGCCCTATTCGGGCTACTTTCTCATGTTTTACGGGTCCCAAAGTCATGCTTTTTCATGCAAGCATGAAACGCATAACCTTTTGACCCTGGTATCATGTCATTTAGTTAAGTTATTGGCAAGATCGCTCCTCTTTAGGCAGAGATATCGGAATTCCTATCTCTGCCTGTTTTTTTGTATTAAAGGAAAGTTCTCCTTCCGGAGAACCCTGGAACGAAAAATGCCCGCTGGAAACGGGCATGATAAGACAGACGGTGATTAAAAGAGGTCAATATAGAAACCTTCTTCAAATTCATCATCGCCAAGATCATCATCTTCAGTTAGAAAGTAGTGCATATCCAACAAATCGGAATCGGTCATGTTTCTGACCAGTGTGGGTGTCATTCCTTCTGGGGGATTCTTAATGTATTTTTGCCTGAGTTCATAAATATAGTTTTGATCCATTTGAGGCAGCCTCCTATCTGTAATAAATACAGTATGGAGCAAATGGAAAAAGAAGTCAAGCAGACCGGGAACGTAGGTAAAGCCCATGTTTTATCATAGTCCTTTTGTATAATTCTTCCAGAGAAATACGTTCATGTAGCAATTTTGTGCTGTAAAGATGCCTGCTGCCGAAAAGTTGGCGGTATAAATCTGCAAAATAAAGCAGTCCCCTCAGTGGCATGTTAGGATTAAAAGTGCTCTGATGTTCATATAAGCTTAGGTAATCGTCCAGCAGGATAGAGATATCATTTTTCATCTTCATATACAATACATCATCCAACGTAGTGATTTCCAAATCATCAGGATTCGTATAGCTGGTTTGGTTCAGCGCGTTATAAAGCTCCAGAAGACTTTGCTTGTCAGAAAACAGAAGACGGAATAAGCGGTCCTTATATTTTCTGTTTCCTTTCGGCGTCATGGGTGTCTGCATATAAATTTCTCCTTAAAAGTGTATTTATATTGCGAAGAGCAACCGCTTCTGAAAGTTTATATCATATCAGTGTTTTGTGAAAAATCCTATAAGAATATTATAGGAGATGTGTTTGGATATGGCAATAGATTTTCAGGAAATGAATGCGGAAGAAGACGGATGCTTCTTCGAAATATTGTGCATTTATTATATATCAAAAGTGAGTAGGAGTCAATAAGGTGGCTGATCGCGGACGGATTTGAAAGTCAAAAATAATTCACACAAAAAACGTAGTTAAAACGGCATTTTGATGGAACTTATGGTAAAATTAAGAAAAAAGTTTTTCATAAAGGATTTTACCATGAAGAGAAAAAAGCGGCAACTAACAGAAGAAGATATATTCCAGTATGGGATGAAAAGTATGCCTTTCAATTGAATTAAGTATACAAAAGGATGTGCTTTTCCCCGCTGCTTAAGCAAGTTTGGGGTTGTTACATAGAATTTCCTGGTGTATAATACAAAATGTATGAGTTTGCGGTGTCAGAAAAACGATTCTTATTTTTACAGGATGCCGCCCGCATATAAATTTTGAAATAGAAAGCAGGTGAAGCAATGGTTGAATTAGATCAGTTCAAGACGGAACTGAATGCCTATGAGGGACCATTAGTGGAAGTGAGGGATTCACTTTGACCTCGTTAACAAAGAACAGAGGATCGAAGAATTAGAACGTAAGATGGAGGAACCCGGGTTCTGGGATGTGCCGGAGAAGGCACAGGAGCAGATGAAGGAGTTAGGAAGTCTGAAGGAGGACCGGGACACTTATAAGAAGCTTGTCACAGCGAAGGAAGATATGGAGACGCTGATCGAGATGGGTTATGAAGAGAACGATGCGTCTGTTATTCCTGAGATTGCGGAGATGCTGGAGTCATTTAAGAATGATTTTGACAATATCCGTATTAAGACGCTGCTGTCGGGTGAATATGACAAGAACCATGCAATCGTGAAGTTGAATGCGGGTGCAGGGGGAACAGAGGCCATGGACTGGTGTGCGATGTTGTATCGGATGTATACCCGTTGGGCGGAAAAGAAGGGATTTTCCCTGGAAGAACTGGACTTTCTGGAGGGGGATGAAGCAGGTGTCAAGTCTGTGACATTCCAGGTCAATGGAGAGAATGCGTATGGCTATCTGAAATCGGAAAAAGGAGTTCATCGTCTGGTACGCATTTCGCCGTTTAATGCCAATGGAAAGCGGCAGACTTCTTTTGTATCCTGTGATGTTATGCCGGATATCGAGGATGATATTGATATTGAGGTAAAGGATGAGGATATCCGAATCGACACCTATCGTTCCAGCGGTGCCGGCGGGCAGCATATCAATAAGACCTCATCTGCAATCCGTATTACCCATTTCCCTACGGGAATTGTGGTTACGTGCCAGAATGAACGTTCCCAGCATATGAACAAAGATAAGGCAATGCAGATGTTGAAGGCGAAGCTGTATCTGCTGAAGCAGCAGGAACAGGAAGAGAAGCTTTCCGGCATCCGCGGGGAAGTGACTGATATTGCCTGGGGCAATCAGATCCGTTCGTATGTCATGCAGCCATATACGATGGTCAAGGATCATCGTACCAATGAAGAACGGGGTCAGGTGGATGCGGTGCTGGATGGAGACATTGATCCTTTTGTCAATGCATATTTAAAGTGGATCGCATTGAAAAAATAGAGCAGTCATGTCAGCATAGAGCGTGTTTGAAAATTGTGGGGATGAATTTTCAAACACGCTCTAAGTGTATGAGGAGTCTTTAGGGTCGGGGGTTCGGAATTCCCTGGGCGTGATGCCAAAATACTTTTTGAAGACTCTGTTAAAATAAGAAATGTTATTGAAGCCGCTTTCCAGAGCAATGGTGGTGACAGGCAGGTCGGTAGCTGTGAGCTGCCGGGCTGCCATGTTCAGCCGATATTGATTCAGGTATTCAATGCAAGTCAGATTCATATGTTTTTTGAAGAACCGCATAAAATGATATTCACTGAATCCACAGAGGGAGGCCAGTTCCGGTATTGTGATTGCTTTTTGATAATTGTCCTGCATATATTGCAGGACTTTTTTCAGTTTACCGGTAATTTCTTCGTGTTCCATATTCTGCTTTTGGTAAGGTACGTATTGATACAAAGTAAAAAACAGATGAAACAGCAGTGCTTTGGTTTCCAGTTCATATCTCTCTGGTTTTTCGGTTACGGTTTCCAGAAGAGAATAGAAGATACTGCGGATCTTCTCGTTGTATGGCGAAGCAGCATCTAATACTACGGGAAACCTTACCGTCTGCTGTGCAATCGGAAGCAGGTAAGAAGTGCAGGCATCATTCCTGACTGCTTCCAGCATATCCATCCGGAAGACAAAGCTGTCGGTAATCATGTGACTGCAATTTTCAGCGGAGAAGCCGTGGAGGATCCCCGGAGGAATCAACAGGAAATCCCCCTTGGATATCCGGCGGGGAAGCAGGTCAATCTGGTAGGTGCAGGATCCTTCCAGGACATAGGTAAATTCCAGTTCACTGTGCCAGTGGACCGGAAGCGCTGCAAAATTCTCCGGTATTGTGCAGCGATAGTATTCAAACGGAAAGATGGCAGTTCCGTGTCTGGTATTTTCAAGAAGATTCGGATTGTATCTCATAACCCCTCCCATAGTCTTTGAATTGTTCTTTGATAGCAGGATTGTGTTAAAACATCCTTGTAAAGTGCAAGTAATTTTCTGCACTTATGTCTATAATAAAACAAAAGTAGAAACTCCGTTCCATGAGTTTTATCATAACATACCGGGCGGGAAAAGAGAACAGGAGAAGTGCTATGATTCGTAAATATCGTTTTGGGCATCCGCTTGAAACGGATGCAGTGGTGGAGAAGAAGTTGTGTGAGAAGGGGGAACTGCCTTATCTATCCATAAGGAAGGGGGAAGCGTTTACCTGTCAGCTGGAGGAAGAGGCCTATGTTTACGGACTGGGAGAGCAGGTACGCGGAATAAATAAACGTGGCTGGATTTATACCAGTTACTGTGCGGATGAGCCAAATCACCGGGAGGACAGGCAGTCTTTGTACGGGGCACATAATTTTTTGATTGTGGATGGTACGGTCTGCTTTGGTGTGTTTTTCGATTATCCGGGCAGGATTACGTTTGATGTGGGGTATACAAAATGTGAGGAACTTTGTATCCTGCCTGAGACATGGGATCTGGATGTGTATGTGATTGACGGTGAAAATCCGGCGGAGATTGTAAAGCAGTTTCGTCGTATGATCGGACGCAGCTATATTGCTCCGAAGTGGGCTTTTGGTTATGGGCAGAGCCGCTGGAGTTATATGGATGAGGATGAAATCCGGGAAGTGGTGAGACAGCACAGAGAGGCAGGGATTCCTCTGGACAGTGTATATCTGGATATTGATTATATGGAACGTTATAAAGATTTCACCTTGAATCAGACTGCATTTCCGAAGTTTCCGGAATTTGTACAGGAAATGAAGAAGCAGCATATCCATCTTGTACCGATTATTGATGCAGGGGTAAAGATTGAAAAAGGGTATGATACCTATGAAGAAGGTGTGAAAAATCATTATTTTTGTAAAAATGAGGATGGGACAGACTTTGTAGGTGCTGTCTGGCCGGGGAAGGTTCATTTTCCGGATGTATTGAATCCCAAAGCGAGGGAATGGTTTGGTAATAAGTATCAGTATCTTCTGGAACAGGGGATTGATGGGTTTTGGAATGATATGAATGAGCCGGCGATCTTTTATTCGGAAAAGCATATGGATGAAGTGATGGAGAAGCTGGATGAGTTCAAGGGAAAAGAATGGGATTTGAATACGTATAACCAGTTTTGTGGAGTGGTGGGCGGTATTGCGAATCGCCCGGAAGACTATAAGAGTTTTTATCACAATTGGGGCGGTGAAGGCAAGATGGTCCGGCACGATCAGGTGCATAATCTGTATGGATATGGGATGACCAGAGCGGCAGGGGAGGCATTCGAACGCCTGGAGCCGGAGAAGAGGATTTTGATGTTTTCCCGTTCTTCTTATGTTGGAATGCATCGTTACGGCGGTATCTGGCAGGGAGATAATCTGTCCTGGTGGTCCCATCTGCTTCTGAATATACGGATGATGCCGTCACTGAATATGTGCGGTATCCTCTATACGGGAGCAGATCTGGGCGGATTTGGCGCTGATGTAACGGAGGATCTGCTGCTGCGGTGGCTGGCATTCGGGATCTTTACGCCGTTGATGAGAAACCATTCAGCAATAGGAACACGCAGACAGGAAGTATATCGTTTTCCAAAGATGCTTCCCGTGTTCCGCAAAATCATAGGAATCAGATACGGACTGCTGCCTTATCTCTACAGCGAATATGTGAAAGCAGCGCTTCAAGATGGGATGATGTTCCGGCCATTGGCATTTGATTACCCGGAGGATACATTTGCAGCACAGGTGGAGGATCAACTTCTATTAGGTGATGCTTTGATGCTGACACCTGTTTATCAGCAGAATGCGCGGGGACGTTATGTCTATCTTCCGGAGGATATGATGATGGTGTCGATGAAGAGCCTGGACGATTATAGGACACAGATTATGAAACAGGGGCATCATTATATCCATGTGAACCTGGAGGAAGTGGTATTTTTCATCCGTCCGGATCATGTAATTCCGCTTTCAACGGGAGGCAACAGCGTAGAGGAAGTGGATTTCCGGAACTTAAGTCTGCTGGGCTATGTGAAAAAGAAAGCGGTGTATGAGCTGTACGATGATGACGGATATGGTAAGGATTATGAGAATCCGGAGCATTGGATAACGGTCGCAGTATCAGCGAACGGCAGTGTCCGTCAGCAGGGTGAGAAAAAGAAAAAGTTTACGGAATGCATTTTGCAGGAAGAATAGACAGAAAAAGATTTTCAGAGAGGAGAGCGAAAATGAAGAAAGTATGGTGGAAAGAAGCGGTCGTTTATCAGATCTACCCGAGAAGCTTTATGGATGGAAACGGAGACGGAATCGGTGATATCAAAGGAATTACCAGCCGTCTGGATTATCTGAAGGAGTTAGGGGTAGATGTGCTCTGGCTTTCTCCGATATATAAGTCCCCCAATGATGATAACGGTTATGATATCAGTGATTATCAGGATATTATGGATGAATTCGGAACAATGGAAGATTTTGATGAGATGCTGGAGGAAGCACATAAACGGGGACTGCGTATCGTGATGGACCTGGTTGTAAATCATACTTCCGATGAGCATCGCTGGTTCATGGAAAGCCGGAAGAGCAAAGAGAATCCATACCGGGACTACTACATCTGGAGGGAACCGAAAGCAGACGGAAGTGCACCAAATAACTGGGGTTCCTGCTTCGGGGGTCCGGCATGGGAGTATGATGAGAATACAGGAATGTATTATCTGCACCTCTTTTCCAAAAAACAGCCGGATCTGAATTGGGATCATGAAAATGTGCGGAAAGAAATCTTTGATATGATGACCTGGTGGTGTGAGAAAGGAATTGATGGATTCCGCATGGATGTCATCAGCATGATTTCCAAAACTCCGGAAATGCCGGACGGACGTTCCGATGACGGTATACTGGGAGATTTTGGTCCGTATTGTATCCACGGGCCTCATGTACATGAATATTTACAGGAAATGAATGAGAAAGTGCTTTCCAGATACGATATCATGACCGTAGGAGAAACGGCCGGAGTGACGATTGAACAGGCACAGCAATATGCCGGAGAAGACAGACATGAGCTGAACATGGTATTTCAGTTTGAACATGTAGATTCAGACGGAAAATACGGGAAATGGACCGATGAAAAAGTATCGCTTTCCTTCCTGAAACAAAACTTAAGTAAATGGCAGACCGAACTTTACGGTAAGGCATGGAACAGCCTGTTCTGGGACAATCATGATCAGCCAAGAGCAGTTTCACGTTTTGGAGATGACCGTCCGGAATATAGAGAAGTATCGGCGAAAATGCTTGCAACCTGTCTTCATATGATGCAGGGTACTCCGTATATTTACCAGGGTGAGGAACTGGGTATGACAAATTATCCGTTCCAGTCCAAAGAAGATTTCCGGGATATTGAGAGCATTCATGCCTATGAGGATTGGGTGGAGTCCGGAAAAGTTTCCCTGGAGAAATTCTGGCCCTGCATCACAAATAAAAGCCGTGACAATGCCAGAACACCGGTACAGTGGGACGATACCGAACACGCAGGCTTTACCACCGGTACTCCGTGGATACCTGTAAATCCAAACTATAAAACGATCAACGCCAAAGCCGAACTGGAAGATGCGGATTCCGTATTCCACTATTATCAGAAGCTGATTGCCCTGAGAAAACAGTATCCAGTGATTGTATATGGAAAATACGAACTTCAGCTTGCCGATGATAAGAATCTTTTTGCATACACAAGAACCTTAGACGGAGAACAACTTTTTGTTGTCTGCAACTTCACAGAAAACACATGCAGCGTGCAGATACCGGAAGCGTTTGAAACAGCAGAATGTCTGATTTCGAACTATGGAAGAACCTGCTATGAGGGAAGTGTAGAATTGGCGCCTTACGAAGCCTTCGTACTGCGAACATGCACAAAACCATGACAATACATTAAAAATATATCAACGCACAGTAGTAAGGTTCCGGCTTATGCCCCGCTGCTTTTTATGCATCTACAGACCTGTTACAAGTTCTTTGCTGAAAAATCCCTGTTTTTACAGACAACATCTGGCTTACAAGGCCGGATGTTGAAGGACACTGAGTCGGAAAAACATCAGTTTTTCCGGCGAATTGTCCTGGTTCTGTAAAAACAGGGATTTCTCAGCATAGAACTTGTTAAGGTCGAAGCCAGCATAAAAACAGCGGGGCATAAGCCGGAACCTTACTGCGTCCGTCCCCATCCCCCTTTCGAGGGGTCACCCACAAATCCCCCTCTAAAAATAGCGTAAGCACAAGAAAAATCCTTGCGTAAACCTGCAAAATGTGATAGTATCTTCTCTGTGAGTACAAATGTTTTCCGTTGACGAACAGTGTGGAGAGGAAATAGCATGTCAGATATAGGCAAGTATTATGTGGTAAAAGAAAAAGCTGTTCCGGAAGTCTTGCTGAAAGTGCTGGAGGCAAAGAGACTTATGGAAAAGAAAGAACTTACGGTTCAGGAGGCTACCGAACAGGTGGGAATCAGCCGAAGTTCCTTTTATAAATATAAGGATGATATCTTTCCTTTCCATGATAATGCGAAAGGAAAGACTATCACATTTATACTGCAGATGGATGATGAGCCGGGGTTGCTTTCCGATGTGCTGAAGACGATTGCCCGGCATCACGGTAATATTTTGACGATTCATCAGTCAATTCCGCTGAATGGTGTAGCTACATTGACGATCAGTGTGGACATTGCACCGGAAGTGGGAGATGCGGCGGCTATGATGAGCAGCATTGAGAAAAAAGACGGTGTTCATTATTTTAAAATACTAGGTAGGGAGTGAAAAGTAAGATGATTAAAGTTGCAGTGTTAGGGTACGGTACCGTAGGTTCGGGCGTTGTGGAAGTGTTCCGTGTGAATCAGGATACGATCAATAAGAATGTAGGCGAAGAAGTAGAGATCAAGTATGTGTTGGATTTGAGAGATTTTCCGGGAGATCCGGTGGAAAAAGTTCTGGTACATGATTTTGAAGAAATTGTAAATGATCCGGAAGTTAAGATTGTAGTAGAAGTTATGGGAGGATTGAACCCTTCTTTTCATTTCGTAAAACGGTGTCTGGAGAGTGGTAAGAGCGTATGTACCTCCAATAAAGAGCTGGTTGCACAGCATGGTACAGATCTTTTACAGACTGCTAAAGAACATCATGTCAATTTCCTGTTCGAAGCAAGCTGCGGCGGCGGTATTCCGATTATTCGTCCTCTGTATCAGGCGTTGACCGCTGATAAGATTGATGAAGTATCCGGTATCTTAAATGGAACTACAAACTATATCTTAAGCAAGATGGCAAGTGATGGTTCTGATTTTGAAGAAGTACTGAAGAAAGCACAGGATATGGGATATGCAGAGCGTAATCCGGAAGCCGATGTGGAAGGATATGATGCATGCCGTAAGATTGCGATTCTGTCTTCGCTGGCATTTGGCAATTATGTGGATTACAAGGATATCTATACGGAAGGGATCACAAAAATTACAGCCACGGATATCAAATATGCACAGGCGATTGGAACAAGCATCAAACTTCTTGCAGTCAGCAAGAAGACAGAGAAGGGTACTTATGCTATGGTGAGCCCTGTGATGATTGATTCTTCCAATTCTTTATATAGTGTCAATGATGTGTTTAATGCTGTTTCTGTTCATGGAAATATGCTGGGTGATGCGATGTTCTATGGAAAAGGAGCAGGAAAGCTTCCGACGGCAAGTGCAGTAGTTGCAGATGTTGTGGAGGCGGCCAAGAATCTGGATAAGACTGTGATGGGTGACGGATGGGATTCCAAAAAGCTGGAGCTTATGCCCCTTGACGAAGTACCGGGCAGATTCTTTGTGCGTATCAAGGGCAGTACAGCAAGCGTTCTTGCGACAGTAGAAGCTGCATTTGGTGAGGTTGATCCGGTGACAATTCCAAGTCTGGAAGATGAGTTTGCATTTATCACCGGCGAGATGACAGAGGCCGGTTATCGGGAGAAAGCTGCCAAGGTAGAAGGAATCATCAGCATGATTCGTGCAAGATTCTAAACGGACATGTTTGCTGACGCAGACATCACCATATATGAAAGTCAGATGCTTCGTGCTATGCACTCCCGCACCTGGCGAGAGGAGGAAATTTATTATGAAATATGTAGTTATGCTGGGTGATGGTATGGCGGATGAGCCAATTGAAAGTCTGGGAGGAAAAACACCGTTAGACTATGCCGTAACACCTGCTTTAGATGAACTGGCAAAGGTATCCGAGATCGGTATGGTTCAGACAATTCCGGAAGGAATGGCACCGGGATCAGATACTGCCAATCTGTCAGTGATCGGATATGATCCGAAGGAATATTATACAGGTCGTTCTCCGTTGGAGGCTTTAAGCATCGGAGTGGATATGAAATCGGATGATGTGGCACTCCGCTGTAACATTGTGACATTATCGGATGATGATGTTCCTTATGAGGAAAAGACAATTATTGACCACAGTGCTTCGGAAATCAGTACAGAGGATGCTAAGATCCTTCTGAAAGCTGTTACGGATGAGCTGGAAAATGAAACCTATCAGTTCTACGTTGGAACCAGCTACCGGCATTGCCTGATCTGGGCAAACGGGCAGGTGGTAGCACTGACACCGCCCCACGATGTATTGGGTCAGGTAATCGGTCAATATCTTCCGCAGGATGAGGTACTTCGTTATATGCAGAAGCGCAGTTATGAGATTCTGAAAGATCACCCGCTGAACGTGGAACGTAAGGCAAAGGGATTGAATCCGGCGAATAGTTTCTGGTTCTGGGGTGCGGGAACAAAACCTGCATTATCTTCATTTGAAGAGAAATATCACAAAAAGGGTGCGATGATATCCGCAGTTGATCTTCTGAAAGGAATTGCAGTAGGAGCGGAAATGCATAATATTACCGTAGAAGGTGCAAACGGCGGACTACATACAAATTATGAAGGAAAAGCACAGGCGGCAGTTGATGCACTTTTGAAGGACGGATATGATTTTGTATATATTCATCTGGAAGCTCCTGATGAGATGGGACACCAGGGAAGTGTAGAGCGGAAAGTGGAAGCGATTCATCGTATGGATACCCGAATCATCGCTCATGTAAAAGAACAGTTGGATGCGTCCGGTGAAGATTATCGTCTGTTGGTGCTTCCGGATCATCCAACCCCGATCCGTGTCCGCACGCATGTATCGGATCCTGTTCCATACCTGCTCTATGACAGTACAGATTTACAGAAACATGACTGGAAATATACGGAAGCCGAAGCTGCGAAGAGCGGAAATAAGATTCAAAAGGGCTGTGAACTGATGGAATATTTGTTTTCAAAATAAAGAGAGTCGGAGTTTGGATTCTCCGATGTTTCGCGAAAAAAGACGATATGAACCTGCCGGAACATGTCGTCTTCTTTCTACAGTTCCTTAGCAGATTCCTAATTGAAATAGAGGGTATTGATTCATGATACAAAAAGAAAATGCAAGGAAAATCTGTTATTTCATTGGATGGATGATTACAGGCATTCTTGCCGCTGCGGCAGTTTTTCTGCAAATGCATCCGGTACGTTTGAGCAGTGCTGCAGAATGTCTGCTCAGGCGTTTTGTGGGGGTGTATTGTCCGGGATGCGGAGGAACCAGAGCTTTTTTTGCTCTGATGATGGGTCATCCGATGCTTTCTTTCTATTTTCATCCTGTAGTACCGTATATAGCGGTGATTTTTCTGTGGTATATGTTTAGTAATACGATTGACCATATGAGCAAAGGTCATACAGCAATAGGAAGCCGCTATCATAACTATTATCTTTACGGTGCATTTGTCATAATCATAGTAAACTGGATCTTGCGGAATATTCTTCTGATCGTATTTCATATTCCCCTTGGATAACTATAAAAACTCTGACGCAGAGGATTTTAAATCCCAAATGTGTCAGAGTTTTATCGTATCAGTTTCAACTTTTCACTATTAAATTTCTCCCCGAAGTTCTCTGTAGAAGTTCGCCAATGTCACATTCATGTAAGGCTGAACCCAGAGCAGCGCCACACCGAAGCTTAAAAGAGAAATGCACAGAATGCCGAGAAAACTTAGGTAATGAAGATAAAAGTATCTCCCTTTGTTTCCTTTCATAAGACGGGAACTTTCCTTAAGGGCTTCTATGGCAGTGCATTCAGTGTCTGCCAAAAGAAACATGGTCATCGCAAATGGCAGTGTAATCAGAGTGTAAACCAACATCCCAATGAATGAAATTGCACACGTAACAATCAGGAGTGTACATAAAAAGGAGAGTGCATTCATGAAAGTAAGTTGGTGGGTGGGCAGGTATAGGAAATCCTGGTAAAAGGGCAGAGAGGTAATTCCGTATTGTGTAAATAGTATCATAGGCAGAGAAACAAACAGGAAAGACAGGGCTCCCCAAATTAAGGCAACTGCCAGAATGCGATCCGGATGGTGTGTAAATCCGTAGAAGAGATCCTGAATCTGAGCCTGCTCATGACGGCTGATTTTGAGAGAAATCTGTAAAAAACCCACATTCAGAACCTGTACGAGCAGTAGAGTCAGGAACTGAAAGACATAACTGGCAACTGACATGAAGCTGGAACTGTAACCGGATACAGGAAAGACCCAGTTGCTTATAAATCCTATAATTATTGAAAAAAGGCCGAAAAGCAGGCTGGCTGCGATACAGAGACCATAATTGCCGATCAATGCCTTGCGCGCAAGCGCTTTTAATTCTGCTGATGAATGTTTCATATCTTATCACTCCAAATTTTCTTATAAATCGATATCGCTGAAATACTCCCGTAAATCATCGTAATCATCCATATCATAGTCGTAGGAATCGTCAAAAAAATCTTCCATATAGGGATCATCAAAGAAATTATTCAGATCGGTTTGTCCTACTGATTGAAAACTATAAATCAGTAACATTGTCCAGGAAAGGATACCAATTACGATTCCGCCAATAGAAAGACCGAGTCCGATCTGTGCGGAGCTTTCCATTTTACCGTTTCCGCGTGAAAGCAATGCAATCACAATGCCGACTCCGCCAACCAGTGGAGAAAGTCCGCAGCAGATAAACAGGAGAGAACAGATACCAAGAATCAGTGCAGCGGTTGCCATGCCGGATGAACCAGGTTGGGTATAGCGTGGATTTTGTCCGTAATTTCCCTGCTTCTGAGTGTTTAAATCAAAATATTGACGGTTCGGCTGATAATCATAATGACCATAATTCTGGGGATTATCAGGGGCAGACCCATATCCGTATTGTCCGGAATTCTGTGAATTGCTGCCGCCAGACCCATATCCGTATTGTCCGGAATTCTGTGAATCGCTGCCGCCAGACCCATAACCATATTGTCCGTAATCCTGAGGATTTCCCGTAGTTCGTCCGTGGTCGGTCTGGTCGGGCTTGGGGGAAGTGCCTGGATCATCACCGGAAGGGTCATACGTGTTTTGAGTGCTGGTATCATTATCATCCTGCCAGCTATAATTACTCATAATTTTTTCCTCCTGTAAGTTCCTTAGAGTGTGTTTAGAAATTCCTTAGATAAATTTTATAATACAATTTAGTTTATCATGGGAGACGTGGGAAGGCAAGGATTTTGCATAGGAATTGTTGCAGGTCGCAGGTAAATTGCAGACAAAGTAAAGAAGAAACGTGAAAATTGATTGACGAACAGGGGAAAAGCAGTTATAATAAAAAAAGTGTCCGGTTGGACAAAATATCTGGAGACGTATCGAAGTGGTCATAACGGGGCGCACTCGAAATGCGTTTGCCCTCCGGGGCACGAGGGTTCGAATCCCTCCGTCTCCGCTCAAAAGTCGCTTGTCTGGCGGCTTTTTTGTTTACCACAATCACACCAGCCGGAGCGTGTTCCCGGGATAATCAGTGTGAGACCGGACACCTCCGATACGGGCAAGAACCGCACTCCTCCCGGAACTGATGTGATAAGGATATTATAGTGCGCCCACAGAAGAAAAACAAGACAGGTTTTGTATAATTCTTTCTTTTCCGGCTAAAATTTTAATGGCAGAGGATTCTTCTGATTAGAAAATAAGGGAGGAGTTGTTTGGGGTGTCGGTAAAGTAAGGCAGAAAAAACTTGTAAAATGAAATTTTGTACTGTTTTTACCGGAATTTTCTTGACTTTTTTGTCGGGGAAGGATATAATGTTCAAGCGTGCATAGATGTACAGCATTTTTTGTGCGCAAATTTATATGCGATTAAGCAACCGAACAACCCCGCAGAAGCGGAGAATCATTCAGGAGGTGAAAAGGAATGCCAACATTTAATCAGTTAGTAAGAAAAGGACGTCAGACATCTGTAAAGAAGTCTACCGCACCGGCTCTGCAGAAAAGCTTTAACTCTCTTCAGAAAAAGACATCTGATATGTCTTCTCCACAGAAACGTGGCGTATGTACAGCAGTTAAAACAGCTACTCCTAAGAAGCCTAACTCAGCTCTTAGAAAAATCGCCAGAGTTCGTCTTTCCAACGGTATCGAAGTAACAAGCTACATCCCAGGAGAAGGTCACAACCTTCAGGAGCATAGCGTTGTTCTGATCCGTGGAGGAAGAGTTAAGGACCTGCCAGGTACAAGATATCACATTATCCGTGGTACACTTGATACAGCAGGTGTAGCTAACAGAAAACAGGCCCGTTCCAAATACGGCGCTAAGAGACCGAAAAAGAAATAATCTTGCGAAGATAAATAAAGTAAGGTCTTCATAACGTTTGCTGTCAGCAGCAAATACTGATTAAAAAAGATTCGAATTTTCTTGTATCACAGATATCCTATGTTGTACGGTATTCCTTAACCTTTCACGGTTGCAGGTTAATAGAGAATTTACCAGTGCGAACATACATCGATATATGTGTGAGTACCTGAGATCTAATCGAATTATGATTAAGGAGGGAAGTAACGTGCCACGTAAAGGACATACTCAAAAAAGAGATGTTTTAGCAGATCCGTTATACAACAACAAAGTGGTAACCAAACTTATCAATAACATCATGTTAGATGGTAAAAAAGGTGTTGCACAGAAGATTGTATACGGTGCATTTGCTAAAGTAGAAGCAAAATCTGGAAAACCAGCACTTGAAGTATTTGAAGAAGCTATGAACAATATCATGCCGGTTCTCGAAGTAAAAGCAAGACGTATCGGTGGAGCAACCTATCAGGTGCCGATCGAGGTTCGTCCGGAGAGACGTCAGGCTCTGGCTCTTCGTTGGATCACCACGTATTCTCGTAAGAGAGGCGAAAAGACCATGGAGGACAGATTGGCTAACGAGCTTCTGGATGCTATGAATAACACAGGTGCATCCGTTAAGAAGAAAGAAGATATGCATAAGATGGCAGATGCAAATAAGGCGTTTGCTCATTACAGATTCTAATCTGAAAGCATGTCGTTCATGTGAGGGGGACTTGAAAGCTTGTGCTTAAAAGTCCGTACCTCCGTTTAGAATAAAACAGGAGGAAAAAGTTTTGGCTGGAAGAGAATATCCATTAGATAGAACCAGAAACATTGGTATTATGGCGCATATCGATGCAGGTAAGACAACTCTTACTGAGCGTATTCTGTACTATACCGGTGTTAACTATAAAATTGGTGATACTCACGAAGGAACTGCTACCATGGACTGGATGGAGCAGGAACAAGAGCGTGGTATTACGATCACTTCAGCCGCTACTACCTGCCACTGGACACCGCAGGAAAACTGCAAGGTAAAACCGGGTGCTTTAGAGCACCGTATCAATATTATTGATACTCCTGGACACGTTGACTTTACCGTTGAGGTAGAGCGTTCCCTTCGTGTGCTGGACGGCGCTGTCGGTGTATTCTGTGCAAAGGGCGGCGTTGAGCCACAGTCTGAGAATGTATGGCGTCAGGCTGACACCTACAATGTACCCCGTATGGCATTCATCAATAAGATGGATATCCTGGGTGCAGATTTCTACAATGCTGTAGATCAGATTAAGACTCGTCTTGGAAAAAATGCAATCATTCTTCAGCTGCCGATCGGCAAGGAAGATGAATTTAAAGGAATTATCGATCTGTTTGAGATGAAAGCTTACATCTACAATGATGATAAGGGTGAAGATATCTCAATCGTTGATATTCCGGAAGATATGCAGGATGACGCAGAGCTGTATCATACAGAGCTGATCGAGAAGGTCTGCGAACTGGATGATGAGCTGATGATGCGTTATCTGGAAGATGATGTTCCGTCTGTTGACGAGATGAAAGCAGCTCTGCGTAAGGGAACCTGCGAATGTGCAGCGATTCCGGTATGCTGTGGTTCTGCTTACAGAAATAAAGGTGTTCAGAAACTTCTGGATGCAATCCTTGAGTATATGCCGGCTCCGACCGATATTCCGCCAATCGATGGTGTAGATATGGAAGGAAATGAGACAGTAAGACATTCTTCCGATGACGAACCGTTCTCAGCTCTGGCATTTAAAATTATGACAGACCCATTTGTTGGTAAGCTGGCATATTTCCGTGTATATTCTGGTACTATGAACTCCGGTTCTTACGTATATAACTCTACAAAGGGTAAAAAAGAGCGTGTTGGACGTATCCTGCAGATGCATGCCAACAAGAGACAGGAACTGGATAAAGTATATTCCGGTGATATCGCAGCAGCAATCGGATTTAAGTTTACAACAACCGGTGATACGATCTGTGATGAGCAGCATCCGGTAATCCTTGAATCCATGGAATTCCCGGAACCAGTTATTGAGTTGGCAATTGAGCCTAAGACAAAAGCTGGTCAGGGTAAACTGGGTGAAGCCCTTGCGAAACTGGCAGAGGAAGACCCGACATTCCGTGCACACACCAATCAGGAAACAGGACAGACGATCATTGCAGGTATGGGTGAGCTCCATCTGGAAATTATCGTAGACCGTCTGCTTCGTGAATTCCACGTAGAGGCAAATGTTGGTGCTCCTCAGGTTGCTTACAAAGAGACCATTACAAAACCGGCAGATGTGGACAGCAAGTATGCAAAACAGTCTGGTGGTCGTGGACAGTACGGTCACTGTAAAGTTAAATTTGAGCCTATGGATGCAAATGCAGAAGAAACTTATAAGTTTGTATCCAGCGTTGTCGGAGGTGCGATTCCGAAGGAATATATCCCGGCAGTCGGAGAGGGTATCGAGGAAGCTATGAAGGCTGGTATCCTTGGTGGATTCCCTGTTGTAGGTGTTTCTGCAAATGTATACGATGGTTCTTACCATGAAGTCGATTCTTCTGAGATGGCATTCCATATTGCAGGTTCCCTTGCATTTAAGGAAGCAATGCAGAAGGCAGCTCCGGTATTGCTTGAGCCGATCATGAAGGTGGAAGTATCTACTCCGGAAGATTACATGGGTGACGTTATCGGTGATATCAACTCTCGTCGTGGACGTATCGAAGGTATGGACGATGTGGGCGGCGGAAAGATGATTCGTGGTTTTGTACCGTTGGCTGAGATGTTCGGATACGCAACAGATCTGCGTTCCAGAACACAGGGTCGTGGTAACTACTCCATGTTCTTCGACAGATATGAGCCGGTTCCGAAGTCTGTACAGGAAAAAGTTCTGTCTGCAAAGGCAAAATAAAGTTAAAATGCTTGCAAAACCTACGATTATGCAATATAATCTAGGTTAGCAGGCTACGAATATCGGAGATTTTATCTCCTGATGCGGATATCCGCAGAACTCAAAAAGCCCAAGGGGCACAGATCTATAAGGAGGATTTTGAAAAATGGCTAAGGCTAAATTTGAAAGAACAAAACCGCATTGTAACATTGGTACCATTGGACACGTAGACCATGGTAAAACAACTCTGACAGCAGCTATCACTAAGACTCTTTCAGAAAGAGTTGCTGGTAATGCAGCTGTAGATTTCGAAAACATTGATAAAGCTCCGGAAGAGAGAGAGCGTGGTATCACAATCTCTACTGCACACGTTGAGTATCAGACAGAGAAAAGACACTATGCACACGTTGACTGCCCAGGCCATGCTGACTATGTAAAGAACATGATCACAGGTGCTGCTCAGATGGACGGCGCTATCCTGGTTGTTGCTGCAACTGATGGTGTTATGGCTCAGACAAAAGAGCATATCCTTCTGTCCCGTCAGGTAGGTGTACCTTATATCGTAGTATTCATGAACAAATGTGATATGGTTGATGATGAAGAGCTGCTTGAGCTGGTAGACATGGAGATCCGTGAGCTGCTGAACGAGTACGAGTTCCCGGGAGATGACACACCGATTATTCAGGGTTCTGCTCTGAAAGCTCTGGAAGATCCGTCAGGCGAATGGGGCGACAAGATCATGGAACTGATGGCAGCTGTTGATGAGTGGATTCCGGATCCTCAGCGTGCTACAGATCAGCCATTCCTGATGCCTGTAGAGGATGTATTCACAATCACAGGTCGTGGTACTGTTGCTACCGGACGTGTTGAGCGTGGTGTTCTGCATCTGAACGAGGAAGTTGAAATCGTTGGTATCAAAGAAGAAACACGTAAAACTGTTGTAACTGGTATCGAAATGTTCCGTAAGCTGTTGGATGAGGCTCAGGCTGGTGATAACATCGGTGCTCTGCTTCGTGGTGTTCAGAGAACTGAGATCGAAAGAGGTCAGGTTCTTTCAAAACCAGGTTCAGTTACCTGCCACAAGAAATTCACAGCTCAGGTTTACGTTCTGACAAAAGACGAGGGTGGACGTCACACACCTTTCTTCAACAACTATCGTCCGCAGTTCTACTTCAGAACAACTGACGTAACTGGCGTTATCAATCTGCCGGCTGGTACAGAGATGTGCATGCCTGGAGATAACGTAGAGATGACAATCGAACTGATCCATCCGATCGCTATGGAGCAGGGTCTTACATTCGCTATCCGCGAAGGTGGACGTACTGTTGGATCAGGCCGTGTTGCTACTATCATCGAGTAATCACTGGTTGACAGATAAAATTTATATATTGTTATCGTAAGATAACGTTGTGTCCAAACGTAAGATGCCCCGTAGAACTTCGGTTCTACGGGTTTTTCTGTTGAATGAAAAAGTAAAACTAATTGGAAACTAATAACGAATATCAGAACACGACAAACTTGAATGTCAGTTGACGAAGTGAGCATATGCCATCATTCCAAGTACAGCAAAACCGCCAACTGCGTACAGACTGTTTATAATCAGGCAGATTTTCATCAGGTTGTTTTGAACTTTTGTTTTAACTATTGGGTTATCCGAAAGATAGCTTTTGGAAACATATGTGGCCGAGTTGGGATTACAATCTAATTGTCAACTTGCCAAAAACCATTCTTTCTGTTTTGGTAATTAATGTAACACTGATTTTTATTATCTATTGTTTGACCAATTCCAAGCTGCTGAAATCTGTAAGACCGATTGTAAGTGGAATACAAGCTTTGCCTGCAAAAGAGGCAGTCCATGTAAACGAAAGTGGATTACTGTCTGAGCTTGCAGTAAGCATTAACAAGACCTCGGAAATTCTGCAGGTTCAAAGCAGACAGCTCCGTAAAAAAGAAACCGCAAGAGCAAATTGGATCGCAGGGGTATCACACGACATACGAACGCCACTATCAATGGTAATGGGCTACGCGGATCAGTTGGAAAGCGATAAACGTTTACCAAAAGAGGACCGCCAAAAAGCTGCTGTTATTGTAAAGCAAAGTGAACGAATGCGAAATTTAATCAATGACCTTAATCTTGCATCAAAATTAGAATATAATATGCAGCCGGTAAATCTTGTAAAGCAAAATCTGATTGCGGTTGTTCGTCAAGTGGTCGTTGATTTCATAAATACGAATATCGACGATAAACACCCGATTGAATGGGAAACGGACGAAGACTTGACCGTTTGCATTGTTGAGGTTGACAAAGACTTAATCAAACGGGCAGTAAGCAATCTTATTCAAAATTGTATCAACCATAACGAACAAGGATGCCATATCTATGTCAGAGTTATGGCGCAAAACAGTAAATGTGCAATCGTTGTTGCCGATGACGGTGTGGGAGCTACAGACGAACAAATTGAAAAACTCAGCAATTCTCCGCATTATATGGTTTGTGAAGAAAACACATCAGAGCAACGTCACGGCTTAGGATTGCTTATTGTCAAGCAAATTGCAGAGGCACACAGAGGTACAATCCTTATAAGTCATAGCGCCTGCGGTGGTTTTTCTGTAAAACTTACATTACCAAGAGAGGAAGGGGAAAATCTGTGAAACGGTAGGGCAGTTTATTTGCAGCAGTGAAAAGGTGTTTAGGGACCTGTTTTTATAAAACGAATGGAATTTAATATTTTTATGGGGGATTCTGTATCTGCTGACGCCTATATGGACATATACTATTATGGGAATATAAAGCAGTTCCCGGATGCGAGCCGTCAATTTACTGATGTCTGCGGCAGCAGACATGTCCGTTTACTATTGAGTTCAGAAGTGGTATCCGGCAAAAGCAGCGAGAAAATATTGTATTGAGAAAGAGGAGTGTGGAATGTGTACAGCAGCAACTTATAAGACAAAGGATTTCTATTTTGGACGCACGTTGGATTATGAATTTTCTTATGGAGATGAGGTTACGATAACTTCCCGCAATTATTGTTTTCGTTTTCGGAATATGGGGGTTATGAACAGGCATTATGCCATGATCGGCGCGGCGTGTGTCATAGAAGGTTATCCGCTGTATTATGATGCAGTGAATGAAAAGGGGCTGGGAATGGCCTGCTTGAATTTTGTGGGAAATGCACACTACAAAGAAGCGATACGGGGCAGGGATAATATCGCCCAGTTTGAATTTATCCCCTGGATTCTTGGAAAGTGTGCCACTGTAAAAGAAGCAAAGAGATTACTGGAGAGAATCAATCTTATCAACACCCCATTCAGTGAGAAAATGCCGGTGGCTCAGCTTCACTGGCTGATTGCCGATGGTAATGAGGCGATAACGGTAGAGACAATGAAGGATGGTATGCATGTCTATGATAATCCGGTGGGTGTATTGACCAATAATCCGCCTTTTGACGAGCAGATGTTTCAACTGAATAATTATATGAATCTGTCCCCGAAAGCTCCGCAGAATCATTTCTGTGAAAAACTGCCGCTGTACACTTACAGCCGCGGCATGGGAGCATTGGGACTTCCGGGGGATTTGTCCTCCCAGTCCCGCTTTGTGAGGGCAGTATTTGTAAAAATGAATTCTGTTTCAGGAACTTCGGAAACCGAGAGTGTCAGCCAATTTTTTCATATTCTGGGATCTGTCGATCAACAGAGGGGATGCTGTGATCTGGGAGACGGAAAATATGAGGTTACACTGTATACTTCATGCTGCAATACAGATAAAGGGATCTATTATTATACCACCTATAATAATCATCAGATTACAGCGGTGAACATGTTTAAGGAGAATCTGGATGGCGCAGCACTGATCAGATATCCGATGATTACAGAGGAACAGTTCAGGATGCAGAACTAAGGAACTATTTTTGGATATCTTTTAATAAATGTGGAAAAACACTCAGGCTGCGTTCCAGAATCCCCTGCATATAGGCGATAGCAGTGCCGTAGTTTGTAAATGGAATGCCGCTGTCCACTGCACATTTCATACGATAGCGCATTTCACGTTCGTTCAGCATACATCCGCCGCAATGAATGATCAAAGCGTAAGGACTTAAATCCTCCGGAAATTCCATGCCGGAGACGGTGTCCAGAATCAGATTTTTACCCGTGTAACTGCGAAGCCAACGAGGAAGTTTGACGGTTCCGATATCGTCACACTGTCGATGATGTGTGCATCCTTCGGCAATCAGAATCCGATCGCCGTCTTTCAGGTCCTCAATTTTGCGGACTCCATGAACTGCCGTGTCCAGAAATCCCTTGTAACGTGCCATAAGAATGGAGAAGGAAGTGAAAGGGATATCCGGTGGTGTAGCGGCGGAGGCAGCTGCAAATACCTGACTGTCAGTGATAACCAGGGAAGGTTTCCGGCCCAAATGCGCGAATGTTTCTGCCAGTTGGTGTTCTTTTACCACAATTGCGGCAGCATCACTTTCCAGAATGTCACGGATGGTCTGCTGTTGGGGCAGAATCAGGCGTCCCTTTGGGGCGGCGCTGTCAAGCGGTACCACAAGAACAACGAAATCCGAAGGATGAACGAGGTCTCCCACAATTCTGTGTGTGCTGTCATCCGTCTGTACAAGTGTACTAATTTTTTCCTTCAGTTCGTGGATTCCCTGCCCGTTTTTGGTACTGACCGGAAATACAAGACTTGTGTGCATGTAATCCAGGGTACCTTTGGAATGTTCAGCATTGGAAAGTGAGTCCGGAACAGAAGCATCAGGAGCATCCATCTTGTTATAAACAATCAGATAAGGCAATTCCTTTGCCTGAATCAGTTCCAGTAATTCCCGGTCTGGTGCAGTCATACCTTCCACAGCATCAATTACCAGAATGGCGATATCTGTTTTATTGAGGACTTGACGGGTCTTCCTTACCCGCAGGATTCCCAGTGCACCGGTATCGTCGAATCCCGGGGTATCGATGATCATGACTGGTCCCAGAGGAAGCAGTTCCATTGATTTATAGACGGGATCCGTAGTAGTTCCCTTCGTATCGGAAACTACTGCAAGCTCCTGTCCGGTCACAGCATTTACAAGACTGGATTTCCCGGCATTTCTGCGGCCGAAAAAGCCGATGTGGATTCTGTTTGCAGCAGGTGTATCATTTAAGCCCATAGAGAGGTCTCCTTTCTGTCAAAAACGGAAATCACGGATTCCCTGTTCAATTTTATCCAAATGATCTTTACAGATTCTGCGTACTTTTTCCTTCGGGATGTTTTGAAGCTCTGATTGAATCAGCGCTTCGCCGATTGCCTTTGTTTCTTCGCCTGCGTAATCCATCAGAAATTCCTTCAGGGTCATGAGGGCATTGGGATGGCAGCAATTTTGAATCTGTCCTGTTTTACAAAGGGACATAAAACGGTCTCCGGTACGTCCTTCTCGGTAACATGCAGTACAAAAAGAAGGAAGATATCCCATATCCATCAGCCAGTGAACCACTTCATCCAAAGTGCGTTGGTCGGAAACATCGAATTGTTCCGTATCGGTAGGACGTTCTTCTTCCGAATAGCCGCCCACTGAAGTACGGGAAGCACCGCTGATCTGAGAGACACCAAGGCGGATAACCTTTTCCCGGACAGCCTGACTTTCCCGGGTGGAAATAATCATGCCGGTGTATGGAACTGCGATACGGATCAGGGCACAAAGCTTGGCAAAGATATCATCACTGATTCCATTATCAAAAGTATCGGGATCAATGTCGTCGGCACGTTTGATACGGGGTACACTGATCGTATGGGGGCCGACTCCGTGGACAGCTTCCAGATGCTCTGCATGCATCAGCAGACCTGCAAATTCATAGCGGTACAGTTCCAGACCGAAGAGGACACCAAGTCCCACATCGTCAATTCCCCCCTCCATTGCACGGTCCATGGCCTCTGTGTGGTAGTTGTAATCATGCTTTGGTCCCGTGGGATGCAGCTTCAGATAGCTTTCCTTGTGATAAGTTTCCTGGAATAAAATATAGGTACCGATTCCGGCATCTTTCAGTTTCCGGTAATTTTCAACGGTAGTTGCTGCAATATTGACGTTGACCCGGCGGATAGCACCATTTTTATGCTTAATGGAATAGATGGTATTGATACAGTCCAGAATATATTCGATCGGGTTCATTCTGGGATCTTCTCCGGCTTCAATTGCCAGACGCTTGTGTCCCATGTCCTGAAGGGCAATCACTTCCCTGGCCACTTCCTCCTGGGTCAGTTTTTTCCGGGGAATGTGTTTGTTTTTCATATGATAAGGGCAGTAGACACAACCATTGATACAATGATTGGAGAGATACAACGGTGCAAACATTACAATGCGGTTGCCGTAGAACGCTTTTTTTATCTCTTCTGCCAGAGCATACATCTCTTCGACTTTTTCCGGAATCTCACAGACCAGCAGCACCGAGGCTTCCCGATGTGTTAAACCAGAACAGACCGTTCCTTTCTCCGTTACGCGGGGACGTGCTTTTTCCAGAATACGATCGATCAATGCTACATTGTCTTTGTTTTCCTCCGCATACTTTAAGGTATCGAGGATTTCTTCGTGGCTGATGAATTTATCCGCACACAGGGATTTTGGATCATACTTGTACATATCGTTATTTTCCTTTCTTAAACAAAAAATGCTCTATGCCGGAAGCACAGAGCATAAGAACCAAGACAGTATCTGATAAATGCTGTTCCTATCTTCCGTCTTAGAAAAACTTTCACTATTCATAATCTCATACCGTTTTTATATGATGTTGGGGTCAAAAGGTATTTTGCCCCCTATGATACACGGATTGCTCCGCATTTCATGCTCCCGCAATCCTAAAAACATTCGAAATCCGCCCTATTCGGGCTGCTTTCTCATGTTTTACGGGTCCCAAAGTCATGCTTTTTCATGCAAGCATGAAACGCATAACCTTTTGACCCTGGTATCTTTATATACCAAAGTTTGCGGCAGGGAAGGCCAGCCACGCACAACTGATATGATCTATTATACCGTTCAAATACGAAAAGAGTCAACATTGTCGGCTGTAAAAATTAAGTATACCATACACAACACTTAATTATAAGATATGTACAAAAATCAGACAAAAAAGTTCCACATAATATATAGTGTTATAAAACACCAGTTGCAAAACCTGAAAATACCAGATATAAAACTTAGTAGATGGTTGTGAAAAAAATTTATACTAGGAGAATATGATATGAAAGGAAAAAAAATTTTGGCGGCGTCTTTGGGGGTTGCAATTGCTGTACAAACATTTCAAACAGTGTTTGTTCCTGTAACTGTGGAGGCAGGTGTACATCAGGAATCAGTTTCTGTTTTTGCTGATATCTATACGGATAAGGCAATGTATGGTCCGGGTGATCCGGTTGAAATAACAGTTAAACTGGAAAATCGTACACAGAGGAAGATTACAGCTCTGAGTATGCAGCCGATGCATCTTAATGAAAAGGTGGGAGTTCCGGTTGTTGTTCCGTGTGAAGTGGATGAATTTTCTGATGGGGCAGCGAAGATCAACTGGACTGCACCGGATAAGGATTTTCAGGGATATTTGTTGGAGATTACTGCATTAACCGCTGATGGTACATATTTGGATAGCGGAAGTGTTGCGGTGGATGTATCTTCATCATGGACAAAATTTCCGCGATACGGTTATGTCCATGATTTTGGAGAACATGCAGATGCACAGGACAAGATAGATGAGATGACGAAGTACCATATGAATGTAGTTGAATACTATGATTGGCAGTACCTGCATCATCAGCCTCTGGCACCCGAGGAAATGCTGGAAAAGGGTTATTATGAGGATTGGTCTGGCAGAAAAATATATGTATCTGCGATTAAGGATTATATCAGCGCTGCCAAATCAGCCAATATGGTAAGTATGGCATATGATATGATTTACGCAGGCACAGATACTTTTTTTGAAGGTGAAGAAAATGAAGGTCATAGAAACTGGCAGATACATTTTAAAGAGGATAATGACCGGGGGAACGGTCCGTTCTATTTTACGATGGGTAGTTCGCCATCCGGAAACGGACACCTTTATTTTGTGAATCCGCTCAATACAGAATGGCAAAATCACATTTTTAGTGAAATAAATAAGGTATTTGCCTATTTTGATTTTGATGGATGGCATGGAGATACAGTCGGAGACTGGGGTGAGATGACAACCAGTCAGGGAGAGCCTTTGGGTTACACAGAGGATGGAGAACCGATTCATATGGTTCTGGATACATACACGCAATTCTTGAATGCTGCAAAATCAGCATTGGGGGATAGATATCTGACCTTTAATCCAGTAGGAGCAAAGGGAATTGAAAATGCCAATGTCAGTAACGTGGATGCGTTGTATACAGAATTCTGGCCGTGGGATCATGACAGATACTGGGATGGTGAAACGGAAGATGCCAATCGCTATGATACTTATGGTTCCCTTGCGAAGGAAGTGGAACGTTCTGCGATGGAAAGCGGCGGAAAATCACTTACAGTTAAAGCATATATTAATTACGGAGCTATGGATGGGTATATGAATACTCCGGCAGTAATATTGTCAAATGCGTCAGTATTGGCAGCGGGAGGAAGTAAACTTGAAATTGGAAACGGAGATAGTATTCTGCATAAAGAATATTATCCGGATGACAAGGTTCCGATGAGTGATCAGTTAAAGGCACGAATGAGAAATATGTATGATTTTGAAGTGGCATATGAAAATCTTCTTCGGGATGGTCAGGAGACAACATCACAGATGGTAGTTACGGAGGGTTATGTGAACAGCAGTGATGGACAGTCAGATACAATCTGGACCTATACAAGAAAAGGTAATGGCTATCAGATACTTCATATGATGAATCTGCTTGGAACAGATAATCAGTGGCGTGACGAATACAAGGAAAAAGCAATTCCCGAAGCCGCAGAAAATATTCCGGTGAAATATTATTATACAGATGATGTAAATTCCGTTTATATGGCTTCTCCGGATAGAAATAGTGGAAGTACGGAGGCGCTACAGTTTGAAAAAGGTGAAGATGAAAATGGGGCTTACGTTACTTTTGAAGTTCCGTCACTGGAATATTGGAACATGATTTATATGAGCAGTGAGGAAGCGACAGAACTGAATAACGCAAACACAAATATGCAGTATAAGATGACCTTTGAGGGTGAAGATTACTATGAAGGCAATTTGTCGGAAGGACAGGCAGACTTGCAGCCGGGTGAAAGTATAGCTGTGGCAATTCCGGAAGGAATGAAAGAGGGTGAATATCAGCTTTCAATTGTTTCATGTGGAAATCGTCAGATCTACTATGTGGAAAAGAACGGGGAAGCAGCGGGAATATTGTCACGTACCGGAACTGGTTTTGGTATGAACGAGATGACAGAGGACTATATGGAGGGATTGATTTCGCTGGCTGCCGGTGATGTTATCAAAATTTATGACAATGGTGTTGATGGAAGCGGTTATGGATGGGTCGATAAGCTTGTGTTGACGCTGAAGCGGCAGAATCAGACGGGTCAGCAGGAAACTTTAACACCTTATGTATATCCAGATGGAATGCTGTATAAAGTGGAAGGAGAATCTGGTGAAACATATGCAATGGATACTGTTGATAATCATCCGGAAGTAGGCATTTATGGAGAGGCCTCTGAGCACAAATTGATGAAAAATATTGGTCTGAATCAGGGATGGGTAACACTTACAATTCCGGAAGAAGTACCAGAAGATGATTATAAACTCGTGTTGAGTTATTCGAGCGGAAGCGATGGAAAAGTTAACGTGTGGGTAAACGATACGCAGTATACATTAGATTACAAACTGACGGATAAAACCTGGTCTTTTGCACCGGCGGAAATTTCCATTCCATCTGTAAAACTCAAAGCTGGTGATAAGATTAAAATTCAGGATGCGAAGGAGAATTGTTGGATCTGGGTCGATTACATTTATCTGATGGAAGAGGAAAACGTGTGTTCGAAACTTCCGTTTGCTGATGTGGAAAAAGGTGACTGGTATTATGAGTATGTGGCAGCGGTATATGAGAGAGCTCTTATGACAGGTTTGGACAAAGACATTTTTGGACCGGCGGAGAATCTGTCAAGAGCACAATTGGCAGAAATTCTTTATCGTATGGAAGACACTCCGGAAGTTGTCTATACGAAAAAATTCCCGGATGTTTTGGATGATTTCTGGTATAGTGATGCAATTATGTGGGCCAGTGAAAATGACATTGTGACGGGATATGCTCATTCCGGAACGTTTGGACCGGCAGATTCTGTTACGCGTGAACAGATGGCAGTTATGATGTACCGTTATGCAAACTATAAGGACTGGGATGTGTCCGGGACGGTTTCTTTAGAGCGGTATCCGGATGGAGGTTCCGTAAGTGAATTTGCGAAAAAGGCTATGGAATGGGCTGTTGGAACTGGTATTATTACTGGAGAGGACGGAAAACTGAATCCACAGGGCAGGGTAAATCGTGCTGTTTGCGCTACAATTATGACTAGAATGTGGGAAGTGTATCAATAATCGGATAAAAAAGCTTTGTTGCTGAAGGGTTCCCCTGATTTCATATATTTAAAGATTTCTTTTTTGAGCTTATTCAGGTGTTTTAAGATGAACATTCTGGATAAGCTTTGTTTTTATATCATGTAAAAAGAGTAATTTTTACTATTAAGAGTAGACTTTTGGAAAAAACTGATTTAAACTTAAGAAAAAGTATTAAAAATGTAATTTACATAATTGAAATCTTTGTTTGGTGCGGTCTTTTAGGGGCCAACATGTTATCTTGAGTTTCGCAATTGTCTGTAGATTAAAATTGTTGAAAGGAGCGTATAGATATATCCGTGTGAGTATATCTTAAAAAGTTTATGACAATAAAAGAAATTGCTGTATTGACAGGTGTTAGCCCGACAACTGTAGCTAATGTGATTCATGGAAGAACTGGAAAGATGTCAAAAGAAACTTTGGAAAGAGTATCCAGGGCACTGGAGGAACATAAGTATACAATCAATATGGGGGCCCGTGTTATTGGAAATTGTGGTTCACGGCTGATAGGGGTTATTGTGAATTATGCAAGACGAGAGACTATTAATGTTGCGCAGGAGCCATTTTATGGAGAAATTATAGGGCGCTTGAAAGGGAAATCAGGAAAAACGGTTACTATATGCTTTTATATACGTCAGGAGGAATGGATGAAACAATTCGGCTTGCATCTTCCTGGAATGTGGAAGGGTTAATTTTGTTAGGCGTCCAGCCACAGGAAATAGAAAAGATTCGGGAATGGTTGAAAATGCCCGTTGTATACATTGATTCATATTATCCGGAAAAAGATGTTGAATTTGATAATGTGGGAATACAGGACTATGAAGGCAGTTATGAAATGACACGTTATCTGATTCGTCAGGGGCATACAAAAATTGCCTTTCTTGCGGATGGGAAACCGTTGGCAGGGGTAGATTATGAGCGTTACAGGGGGTACTGTGATGCTTTGAGAGATCATATGGATTTGATGGACAGGGAAAAATCAGAAAACTATCACTATTTGCCTTTTGAAAAAAATATTCGTCATGAGATGTTGCGTCAATTTTGCAGGAAGCATATTCAAAATTATACGGCACTATTCTTTGCATCAGACTTTTATGCAATGGATGCTGTAAATCTTTTTTATACACAGGGGATAGAAGTTCCAAGGGATATTTCAGTAGTGGGGTTTGATGATAATATTTGTGCACAACAGTGCAGACCGCGGCTTACGACTGTGCGGCAATATATTTCTGAAAAGGGAAAGGCTGCGGTAGATAAAATCCTTCATATGATTCTGAACGAAAAAGAGGTCGTTCGAAATATACATCTTCCCGTTGAGTTGATTATAAGGGATAGTGTAAGCCCCAATAAATAGATTACAATCTTGCAGTAAAAAGAGTAAATAAGTATGCCCTCTAGGCCAGCGAACGTAAGGTCTAGGGGGCATATTGGTTGAAGGTGAATAAAATAATACAAGAATATTTTGTTAGTGCTGTTGGTGTTGTGTAATACGTGTTGAAAAACGAAAAAATACTAAATATTATGATACCAGGGTCAAAAGGTTATGCGTTTCATGCTTGCATGAAACAGCATGACTTTGGAATACGTAAAACACGAGAAAGTAGCCCGAATAGGGCGAAATACCTTTTGCCCCAACATCATATTATTGATTTATAAAACAGCATGGTTTGGACTATCCTGGAAGAAGGCGTGGATATATGAAATCTATGGAGGAGAAGCAGTGTTAAACGTAGAAAAGTTTTGGTTGGTCATTTTGGCTTTTTTGTTACTTGTTATTGATGTAAATAGTCAATAGTCATGTGTATGCCTCATCTGGGATGCAGGAAAATATTAGTACAGGAGAGTTATTATAAAGAAATATGTCCGGGAGGAATATGCCTCCAGCCGCTATGTTATGGGTCTGCTTTATCTTTTTTTGCAGACTTTCGGTCTCTGCCTTTTCAATGGCGGATGCTTTTGTCACCGTAAATGCAACAGGTATCTCATATGTCGCATTCGCTATAAGGTGCAGGCGAAAGCCAGACCATTGCAAGTTGGGCTGGATGTTATTTTCAGCTACCAGGGTATTAAGATCCTTCTCTCCTTTTAGCAGCTCTATTACAAGGTCTGATTTAACTTTTGCACTAAAATTTCTTCTTTGTTTGAACATGGTAATGAAGCCTTTCATTCATACTGATTTTAGTATACCAGACTCATTAAAATATGTCCGAAAAAGTGTCTTAATTTATGAGACTATTATAATAGATAATAACTAACCTCTTCTTTACAAAAGGTGATAAAGTCTTTGGTGAAAGTAAATAAGAATATGAAAATGTTTTGTTAGTGTTGTTGGTGTTACAAAACATCTATTGAAAAACTAAACGATACCAAGTAATTTTAATCGTGAAGGAAGGAGTTGGACATAGATGTGTTGTGAGAGGAGGATATGGTATTGAATGTAAAAAGGTTTTGGGCGCTTCTTTTATCTTTTTTGCTACTTGTCATTGATGTGAATGGTTATGTGTATGCCTCATCAGAGATGCAGGAAGATATTAGCACAGATGTATTGACGCAAAAGGATTTGGATTTGAATAGTGGAACACAGGAAACAGATGCTGCAAATAGTGATATTGAGAGTTATTCGATTAATACAGGCTCACCGCTTCCGAAATTGGAGGAAATCGGCAGGTATTCACTTGCTCCAAAAAACGGGCTTCAGATTCTGAATAATATGCCTGGCGCTGGTGTTGAACTAGTCGATACGGGCGCGAGATATACGGACGGAGGTTGGGCGTATGATTATGAGGGAGGATGCGATCAGGAAACTCCGCATGATGTTGACGAGGCCATAAGAAGTGGTGAATGGGGTGAGGCTATAAAGCATTGTGTATATAGTTCCATGCGTGCACAGAATGATGGAGATATACGATTCGGCGCTTTGGCGATTGCGTTTCAGGGAAGTGAGATTCCGACGACCGAGTTCGAACAAAAAGATTATCATGCAGGATGGAACACCCAGGATTTAAGCTTAGATACTACAGAAATGTGGGTGGAACTGAAATATACCCATGTGGGTTATTATAAGGATAGGTTGATTAATGCGAAGGTTAAAATTAGTGTGACACCGTCTAAGAATCGAAATTCAGATGCGAGACCAGACCAGGAGGGCGAATGGGAGGACGGTTATGGAGGCTGGTTTTACCGTGGGGAATATGTTCCAATGATACAGGTCAGCGCAAGCCTTTACCGAGGATGGGTATGGCAAAACATAGAACAGTTTCATGTGGATCTTGAATTTTATTATGCAGATGATATGAATATGGAGCAGTCTATTTCTCTGGGAAGTGATACAGCGGACTATGGTAATGTTCAAGAGGATTATTATGTTATCAATTCGCTGAATCCGGAAGGTATTGCCGGAGGAGAAGGGTTTGATCAGTGGGCTCACTACAAAGGACCTGAGTATGTTTTGCCAGATGCAAATCAGATTGCAAAGGCCTATAAAGTAGCTACATATATAGCAGGAACAGAGATGCAATCAAATATTAAAGATTCCTATAGCTATATAGATCAAACAGATGGCAGAGAGGTAACCCAGTACGCATATAATGGCGGTTCGGATCTCTGGTATGATGATGCTATCGGTGCCCCAGGCTGGGCGCAGAATTCTGTTATGCTCTTGCCTAAGAAAACAACCAGATTGTCCTTTACTCTGGGACAGTTGGAACGTCCGCCCTGGAGTGTAGATGCAAGCTTTACTCCAGATAATAGATATTTGCAGCATACGGATATTATGTGGGCAACGATAAGCACAGATCCCTTTAGTATAACCCGGGTTGAAACAGAAGTGAAAAAAGTTTGGCCGGATGAAGCGACGAAGAATAAATATCAGTCTGTTACTCTTGCATTGTCTGTTCAGGGATTCAAAGATATAGATAATGAAGAGAATCCTGCAGCAACGTCTCGTTTAGAAGCAGAAAGCGGGCAACTATTCCCGGTGCCGGGGACAACGGATCAGCCAACTGTAGTTGTGGAAGAGAATAATCATGTTTCTAATAATAGGTATGTGAAAAATATTGGAAAAAGCCAGGGAGCTGTTCAACTTACGATACCAGAGAATGTAGCAGAAGGTGATTATAAACTACGGTTCGGTTATTCATCTAGTACAGATGGGGCAGTTTCGGTTCGCGTTGCTGATACAGAGCATAGAGTTGAATATAGCATGACTGATTACAGTGAGGACGATCAGAAATGGCAGAATTTTTGCGGCGGCACAATTGAACTTTCTGGTATTCATTTAAAACCAGGTGATATAATTCAGATATCTGACGCAGAAGATGCCTGTTATATTTGGCTGGATTATGTAGACCTGATTCGTCAGGAGACGACGAAAATACCGTTGGGTGCCCCTGTAACACTGGGTAGTAACAGCAACTGGACAGGAAGCTTTAATCAGGTGATGAGTCTGCCTGATGCGACTGCTATGTATGGGCTTGAAAATCCTGAATATGTGCTGGAAGAGATAAAAGTTATAGATTCCGATGGCAACGAAGCGCCTGCATCACAATTTGAAACGGAGTGGACGCTGCAAGAAGATTCAGTAACGAAAAAGTACACATTTACTTTTGTTAATAAAACGAAAGTAAATAAGGTTGTTTATGTACAAGCTGGTGATGACCCAACGGCTTATACACCAAGCGATGTTACAATCACAAAGGCTGCACTTATCTCTGATCAGACTGATAACCCTTCAGCTGTTTCGAATACGGCAAACCCAGCTCAGTTGGATATTAAAGCTCCGAGTCCAAATCAAAAGTATGTCTATGAAATTGAAGGAATAACCAAGGGCGGTGGTCAGTCTTTAGCAAGTGGCAGTACACTGACGGTTTACTCTTACCAAGCAACCCAAAAAGTCTATGTCTTTGATTACGGATTAAAGTCGGATCTTGCCAAGACAAATGACAACAACGGTCTGTTCCAGGACGGTGTATTCTTTAACAAAGAGGCACAGAACACAACAGACTACAAAACTTTGGCAACGTTAGGGACAATTTCTGATAATGGTGCAACACCGCAAACCGATATTACTGCGGATCTGAATGGTGTTACAATCAACGATGATGGTTCAGCTTATGGCTCTGTAATATTTGAACCAAAAGGTTTTATGAGTCAGGTTGAGAATTACAACTATACTGCAAACATTGCAAAAGTAAATACTGTTTTTGATGCGGCTGATCCGGAGAATGGTACGGTTGTCAATGGTACAATCAAAGTAATGCCGGCAAGTGTGGTTTACTATGAAGATAACTTCAATTCCGGCACACAGACTAATGACAGCAGTATGAAAATTGTCTATACAGGAACGAATACAAAAGAAGGGACTTCCCTGGATCTTGTCCAGAGCAACGGTCAGACGGAGCAGTACGGTCATGACAATACATATAATACGACAGGGAATCAGCAGGACAGCGGCGGAAGTTCGACGAAGTTAACTGCGGATGGTTACAATACCAAGGCAATCTTTACCTTTACTGGTACAGGATTTGACATTATTGCGCGTACCAGTACAGAGACGGCAGGTATTATTTACACTATTGAAAAGCAGGATCAGGCTATCGGTAACTATTCACTGGCAAGAATGGGGGCAGTTGATACCCTTTATACAAATGGTACGTTGTATCAGCTTCCGGTTATCCATGAAGAGCTGGAGTATGGAACCTATCGTGTGACCCTGGGTATTAAGCAGACTGGTAATCTTCTCACTACAAAGGATGAATATGGCAATGTAATTAGTACAGTTGATACCAGAAAGTCTGTTGTTTACCTGGACGGTATCCGTATTTATAATCCGTTGGGTAAAAGCGGAGATCAGAACTATATTGCAAACGAGCAGGATGTTACTGTTTCTGAGATCCCGGGATTGGTAGTAGGTGATGGCACTGTTACAGATAAAGGTATGCTTGACGAAAACGGTGATATAGTTAACAGTCAGGTTGTTGAGGGTGCAACGGCAGTAATTGCTTCTTACGACAGCGGGGATGGCCTGTCAGCACTCGGCACTACATGGGGTGAGGTATCGACAGATCTTTCCTCAGCTTCCCATGAGTCGATTTTGACCTACTTGAATGCCGGTCCGAACAATGAGTTATATCTGGATGAGACGGCAGCACTGGCTTTTGTAGTAAAAGCAACGGATGTTGTTAATACACTGCAGATTGAAGCAAAGTTAGTAGATGTTCAGGGAGCGGAAGATGCTACGGAATGTGGTGGTCTGGATTTACGTGTGTTAAGCAATAAGAGTGGATCTGTGGATGAAAAGAAGATTGACACTATTTATTCATCTGTAGCAATGTATTACAGGATTCCGGTTGAAGAATGTATTTCATTGGGTGAAGACTATTATCTGGTCGCAATTTTGGGAAATTCAGATTTTGAGGAGGGCGGTTCACATGCATTGTCATTCTCTAATTTGAAACACAAAAATTACACGATTGGAAGTCCATATGATACCAAAAACTATAATGCAGGTGAGTACCTTGCGGCAGAAGAGGAAATATCAAATAACTTTGTATCAGTGAACCTTAAAACGGGTCTGAAGAAGAATGCATGGCAAAGTTATAATGATCATAGTGTTACATTGACCAGAAATGTATTTGGCATGCAGGAACCGAAATTCATCATGTACTATGTTAATGCGGCAGGCGCTAGAGTACCGCTTGCTGTAACTGCACAGAAGGTTGAAAACGATGACAAGACATATCGGCTGCGTTTTAAAACGCCGAATGCAAAGGGGAATTTCCCGGTTGAAATTCATTATGTTATAAAGGATGCTGAGGGTAATGATGAGGAATCCTCTGACTATATTTCAACAGTAATGAAAGTGGCAAAATAAGGAGGATGAGAAATCATGAAGAAATGTTATGAAAAGCCGGCAGTGATGATAGAAAATTTTGTGTTATCTGAAAACATTGCCTCATGTGATCCAAGCTTTTCGAATAATATGGACAGTATTATTGAGGATGTGAAAGGATTTACAGGTTATTTTACCAGTGAATATAGCTGCTCAAATATGGCAGAGCCTGGTATTGACTATGGCATTGATCAGAAGATATGTTACCATACCAGTTCAGCTGTTATCTTTTCTTCTTAACTGAGTCTGTTATAATGGGGCTGTCGGAAAATAGATAGTCTAATGTAGCTGAGGCGGTGATACACATGTATTATCGTCTCCATTAAAAATTTATGACAACAAAAGAAAAAAGATGGCTAAAGTTAACAACACATAGGGAAGTAATTAGAAAACATATCAAAATACTAACCATTAGGGTGAGCAAAGGCGAAAGACACTGAGAAAGGTAGGAATAAATACTTTTCCCGGTGTCTTTTTATGTAAAAATCAAATTGCACATTCGCAATCTTTTTCTCAATTGATTACGATATGGGCAAGGGAGTTATCCTCATCGGTATTCCTCCTATGAAAATTCAAGCAGTCTCAAGGAGATATCCACATTTTAAGTTTTGATGACATTCAAAAATTTCAGCGTTTTTTAGCAATAAAATTTTAATGTTACACAATTAATTTAAACTTGGGATCAGGTAATTGTTTCTTTTTGAATTTGGTGATAAAATAGAGGATAAACATGTGAGAAAAGTATGGTGGAAAGGACAGAGAACGTTTGAAAGAACGTATGAGAACAGGTAAAAAATATGGTAACAATAAAGCAAATAGCGGGAGAATTAGGAGTCAGTCCCACAACAGTTTCCAATGTAATCCATGGAAATACGAAAGAGGTATCTCTTCAGACCATTAAACGTGTAAAACAGAAGGTGGAAGAGCTTAACTATATTCCGAATATGAGTGCCAGAGTACTTGCACGTAATTCCTCAAAGATTATTGGTTTGATTATCCGCTATCCGGTGATGGAAGGAAAAAATGTAGTGCAGGACCCATTTAACAGTGAATTGATTGGAATGATTGAAAGCGAGGTGAGAAAATCAGGATATTTTTTAATGCTTTACGCCACAGAGAAGGTGGATGAAATCCTGAATATGGCAGCTACCTGGAATGTTGACGGGCTGATTGCACTGGGGCTGGGGGCAAAAGAGTGTAAGAAAGTAAAAGAAACCTCTGAAAAGCCTGTTGTATTTATCGACTGTTATTTTCTGGATGAAGATGAATCTTATACGAATGTAGGCTTAAAAGACAGAGAATATGCAAAAAAAATGACAGAATATCTGATCGGGCAGGGCCATAAAAGAATTGCTTTTCTGGCGGATAATCGTGTGGGTGTTGACTATGAAAGGTGGTCCGGATATTGTCAGGCATTGGAGGAACATCATCTGCCTGTAAGAGAGGAGTCCTTTTTTTTGATTAAATATGGGGAATCGGGGATTCTGGAGACTTACGATGCCATGTATCAGAGAAAAGATGAATTTACTGCACTTTTTTTTGCATCTGATTATTATGCGTGGCTGGCAATCAATTATTTTTATGATAAGGGAATAAAGATTCCGGATGATATTTCGGTTGTTGGATTTGATGACAATATTTTTGCAAGAAATATAAGACCCCGTCTGACTACGATGAAACAAAGTGCAAGTGAGAAAGGACGGATAGCGGTTGCACAGGTGCTCAGACTGATCGCAAAAAAGACGCTGCCGGTTCAGAATATTCGTTTGGACGCAGAGTTAATGATACGTGATACGGTCAGGAAAATTGATTCCTGATCATATAAAGTTCCAAAAAGCTGTTCGGTGAAAAAACCGGACAGCTTTTTTGTGCAAATAGAACAAAAAACAGAAAATAAATTTGATAGTATTTAACCTTTTTCGCAAAAGTACTTGCAAAAAGTGAAACTGTAGGCTATAATATGATTACAATAACTTTTGCGCAAAAGTTATAAAAACAAAGATGAAATACGTGAAAAAGGAGAATAATTATGAAAATGAAAAATGTATGGGCATTGCTTCTTGCATCTGTTATGACGGTAACTATGGCAGCAGGATGTGGAAACAGTGAAGGGGAAAAGAAAGATACTTCAGCTGACAAATCTACAAGTGCTATTTCAGGAGAGGATACTTCTGACGGATCGAATGGCGGCAGCAATCTGGAAGGAACTCTTGATATCTTTCAGTTTAAGGTTGAGATTAATGATGCTTTGAAGGCCGCTACGGATAAATATATGGAATTGAATCCGGGCGTAACAGTAAATCTGGAGACTGTGGGAGGCGGAGATGATTACGGTGCGGCACTGCGAACCAAGATGCAGGGAAGCGATCAGCCGGATATCTTTGATATCGGCGGTCCTCAGGATGTGATCGACTGGGCAGACAATCTGGCAGACCTTTCTTCCGAGGAATGGGTAGGAAGCACAGTGGATGGACTGTTGGACGATGTGACGAAGGACGGAAAAATCTTCGGAATGCCTATCGCGATTGAAGGTTACGGATTCGTCTACAATAAAGAGATTTTCGATGCAGCCGGAATTGACGCTTCCCAACTGAAAACATTTGATGAGATTGATAAGGCATTCGGAGAACTGCAGGAGAAGATTGACAGCGGAGAACTGAAAGAGCAGTTCCCGGCGCTTGAGGCAGTGATTGAGTATCCGGCAAAGGAAAAATGGGTAACTGGAATGCATACTGCCAACATTGCCATGGGTCAGGAGTTTGCCAACTGTACGGAAGCATTTAATGCAGAAAATATAGAATTCAAATATTCTCAGAATCTGAAAGAGCTGATTGATCTTCAGGTAAAATACACCACGAATGCAGAAAATCCGGCAGCATTGAATGCAGTTGATTACTCCATGCAGGCGGGAGGAGGACTCGCTATTGAGCGTGTAGCAGTGATCCAGCAGGGCAACTGGGCATATCCTGTAATTGCTGAAGTAGATCAGGAGGTTGCTGATAAGCTGGGAATCATTCCGATTCCGCTGAAAGGAGTATCGGAAGGCAACATACCGGTAGGAGTACCGATGTACTGGGCAGTCAACAGCCAGAGTGATGAGAATACACAGGCAATTGCCAAAGACTTCCTGAACTGGCTGTATCAGTCCGAGGAGGGAAAAGAGATTGTGGTTAATGACTTCGGATTTATCCCGCCATTTACAAACTACGGTGATATTAAACCGGCAGATCCGTTGGGACAGGCAGTAAGTGAAGCCGCAAATGCAGGAACAATTGCACCGTGGGTATTCAACGGATGCCCCACAAGTTGGGCAGAGAATGTGCTGGGAGCAGAAATACAGTCTTATCTGGGTGGAGAGAAGACCTGGGATGAAGCAATCGAATCTGCAAAACAGCAGTGGTCGGAAGCAAGGAAATAATTACGGCCGAAAGATGATGGAGGGCAAATGCCCTCTGTCATGTTCTTTATAAATCTGCCGGGTTAGGAGGAGAAAAACTTTGAAAAAATCAAAGATAGGTTTTTGGACGTTTATATTGCCCTCGTTGACATTTTTTGTTCTGGTGGTCATAATCCCGGCCGTCTGGGGTCTGGGCTATTCGTTTACTGACTGGAACGGTATCAGCAAAGACATACACTTTGTAGGTGTGGGCAACTACATAAAAATATTTACGGAGGATAAGGATTTCCTTCACGCCTTTGGATTTACGGCAATATTTTCCGTATTAGCTGTAATCGGAGTGAATGTGTCAGGATTTTTGCTGGCGTTGCTTGTCACATCAAAGGCAAAAGCGACAACGCTTATGAGAGGGGCGTTTTTCATGCCGAATCTGATAGGTGGAATTCTGCTTGGATTTACATGGCAGTTTATTTTCGTTCAGGCGTTTGGAGCCGTCTACAATGCGACAGGATGGAAAGTTTTCTCCAACTGGCTCTCAGATACAAAGACAAGTTTTATGGGACTTTTGATTCTGGTTATATGGCAGCTGGCAGGATATATGATGATTATCTACATCGCTCAGATCCAGAATATTCCCGATAATCTGCTGGAGGCGGCTGAGATTGACGGGGCCGGTTATATGCAGCGCCTGAGACATGTTATCCTTCCTCTTGTTGCTCCGGCATTTACGATTGGACTTTTCTTATCGCTGACAACATGTTTTAAATTGTACGATCAGAATCTTGCGCTTACAAACGGCGGACCGTACAACAGTACGGAGATGATGTCACTCAACATCTATAATTCGGCATTTAAGTATAATGAGTTGGGTGTGGCACAGGCGAAAGCAGTTGTGTTTCTGATGATTGTGGCAGCCATTGGTCTGACACAGCTATATTTCAGTAAGAAAAAGGAGGTCGAGATGTAATGAAAAAAAAGAGAGCATTGACAGGAGTTATGACAGTGGGCGGTCTCTTGCTTGCATTACTTTTTATGGCTCCGATCCTGATCTTGCTGAGTAATTCTTTCAAATCATTGAAAGATATTTATCTGAATGTATTGGCGCTGCCCAACGGTGAGACCTTTACGTGGAAGAATTACCCGGAAGCATTTGAAAAGCTGGAATTTGCGAAATCTTTTTTGAATTCGTTGGGCATTACACTGGTATCTACGGTTCTTCTGCTGATCTGCTGTTCTATGGCAGCGTGGGTACTGGTACGTTATAAAACAAAAACGAGTAAGGTTATTTTTATGGTTTATGCGGCGGCAACGTTGATTCCCTTTCAGTGTGTGATGCTTCCGTTGGTGCGATTAATGGATGGAATGCATATGATGAACCGACCCGGCCTGATTCTGATGTATCTGGGATTTGGTTCCAGTTTGTCTATCATATTATTTCACGGATTTATCAAAAATGTTCCGTTGGAACTGGAGGAGTCATCCAGGATTGACGGATGCAATATGGTACAGACATTCTTTTTGATTGTTTTGCCTCTGCTGAAAACAATTATGGTTACGGTGGCGATTCTGAACGTTATGTGGATATGGAATGACTTCCTTCTGCCGCAGCTTATGATTAATAAACCAGGTTGGCAGACTTTGCCGCTGAAAACATTCCTGTTTTTCGGACAATTCTCAAAAAAATGGGATTTGGCAACCGCAGGCTTAATCATGTGTATGCTCCCGATTATCCTGTTTTACATTGTCTGCCAGAAGCATATTGTAAAGGGTGTTACCGAGGGAGCAGTAAAAGGTTGAGTTCAGGCGAGGAGATATTGATATATGCATGATGAAAAACAATGGTGGAAAGAGGCTGTGGTATATCAGATCTATCCGAAAAGTTTTAAAGACAGTAATGGAGATGGCATCGGGGATTTAGGAGGAATCCTGGAAAAACTGGATTATCTTGAATATCTTGGAATTGATGTGATATGGCTTTCACCAATTTATCAATCCCCTAATTGTGACAACGGATATGATATCTCAGATTACTGTAAGATTATGGATGAGTTCGGGACCATGGATGAATTTGATCTGCTTTTAGAGGAAAGTCATAAGAGGGGAATCAAAATTATCCTTGATCTTGTAGTCAACCATACGTCTGATGAACATTCCTGGTTTCAGAAAAGCATTGATCCGGAGGAAAATCCCTACTGGGATTATTACATCTGGAAGCCGGGAAAGGAGGGAAAAGAGCCGAATAACTGGGGCTCCTGGTTCGGCGGTTCGGCCTGGGATTATAATGAAAGCAGAGAAAAGTATTATCTTCACCTGTTTTCACCGAAACAACCAGATCTGAACTGGAAAAATCCCCATGTGCGTGAAGAAATCTTCCGGATGATGCGATGGTGGCTCGATAAGGGAATTGATGGTTTCCGAATGGATGTCATCAGCCTGATTTCAAAGCAGGATGATTTTCCTGATGGAAAAGTACAGGGGTTGTACGGAGATCTGGTTCCCTACTGTGCTCATGGTCCCCATGTACATGAGTATCTGCGGGAAATGAATGATAAAGTGCTACGGCATTATGATATCATGACCGTTGGAGAGGCTACGGAAGTAACCTTGGAGGAAGCAAAAAAGTATGCTGGTTTTGACCGTCAGGAACTGGATATGGTTTTTCAATTTGAGCATGTGGAGATGGGGAAAGGTAAGTATGGAAAGTGGAACGATAGTCCCCTGAATTTGGTGGAATTGAAGAAGATTTTTGCAAAGTGGCAGAAGGGACTTCAGGGAATCGGTTGGAATACTCTGTTTTGGAGTAATCATGATCAACCACGTGCCGTCAGCAGATTCGGTGATGACGGGGCATACTGGAAGGAATCAGCAAAAATGTTAGTTACCTGTCTTCATTTGATGCAGGGAACTCCCTTTATATATCAGGGAGAGGAAATCGGGATGACGAATGCCTGTTTTGAACATTTAAGTGATTACAGAGATGTAGAATCGCTGAATGCTTATCAGGAACTGGTGGATGAACTGGGAGTGAGCAAAGACAAGATGATGACCTATCTGAAAAAAATCAGTCGTGATAATGCAAGAACACCGATGCAGTGGAATACCAGTGGGGAAGCAGGTTTTACAGATGGTGAGCCGTGGATTCCGGTTAATTTTAACTATCATTTTATTAATGTGGAAAATCAGAAGAAGGATGAAACATCGATTCTAAATTACTATCGGAACATTATTGCCCTGCGTCATGAAAATCCTGTAATCGTATATGGAGATTTCAGAATGCTGATGGAGGAGGACAGAAATATTTTTGCGTATGAGAGATGTCTGGAGGGAGTAAAACTTACCATAATCTGTAATTTTACGGATCAGTATATCTCATGTGATCTGCTCTCTGATGCTGCACTCATCCTGCTTTCCAATTATGATGATCGGGACGGATCAAAGCTGCGTCCGTATGAAGCAGTTGTATACAAGACAACAGAATAAAAAAGAACAAAGGAGAAGATATGAGAAAAAAAGTAATTGCGCTCTTAATGGGAGTATCAATGTTTGCAAATTCGCTCTCTGTCGTACAGGCAGCCAGTATCTACGAGGCTGAAGATGCACAGAGCAGCCAGATGAATCAGCAGATTCCAAATGGTGCAGGGGATTATACAGGCAACGGATATCTGGAACCGCTAAATGAGGAATCCAGTGTGACATTTACTGTGGAAGCGGCTGCTGAGGGAAATTATGCCGTAGACCTGCGCTATACCAATGCCAGCGGAACAGAGCAGCCGATTTCCATCTATGTGAACGGAAAATATGCTGCGGAAAGTACCCTTCCGAAAACTGTCAGTGCGGATACTTATGGAGTTCAGACAGTGAGCTTGCCTCTGGAGAAAGGCAGCAATACCGTAGAATACCGGATGAAGGCATATAGTGCAAGTGATGTGACCTCTATTGAGATCAAGGATGTATCAACAGGTCCACTTTACTGGATGGCTTATGAAAGTCCCTTCGAGCAGGATCATTATCTTGAAGAAGAACGGTGGGATAAGAATGCAGAATGGTTGAAGGAAGAAGGGTTTGTGGAAGCCGGTTACGATATGATGTCTACAGACGGATGGGTAGAAGGCGGACAGCTGATCAATGAACACGGTTATATTACGAAATATAACTGGTCCTGGAAAAAAGACTGGAAGGAAATGGGAGACCAGCTAAAAGAAAAAGGGATCAAGCTTGGCATTTATTATGATCCGCTTTGGGTTACGGCAGCGGCCTATAATTCTGATGCAGTCATAGAAGGAACGGACGGTATTAAAGTAAGCAGTCTGGTGGATACGGATTATGGACATTTCAGTAATTTCAAAGCGCAGGATGTTCCCCAGTCTGCTGAATTTGCAGGTAAAGAGTGGTGTAAAAAGGGAGAACCGGCCCTCTATTGGCTGGATACTGATAAGCCGGGAGCAGAAGAGTATGTGAAAGGTTACGTAAAACATTTCGCAGAGGCCGGTGCTGTATTCCTGAGAGTAGATTTTCTGGGGTGGTATGAGAACGGAATTGCCGGAGACGGTAAACAGAATGATAAACCGGCATACGGAACTAAAAGATATAAGAAAGCATTGAAATGGATGAGTGAGGCCTGCCAGGAATATGGTGTGATGTTAAGCTTGGTAATGCCGAATCAGTACAATCATGCGGAAAATGAGTTGGAATATGGCGATATGATGCGTGTCAACGAAGATGTGGCAAACGGCGGATGGGACAATTCCACTCGTGGACCGGAGAAGGGGTGGACAAACGACCATATCAGCGGAAGACGCCGGGGACAGTGGCAGCCTGACTGGGCACAGTGGGGCAATACATTTGATGCATTTACCGGATGGGCAGATGTAGGCGGCAGAGGACAGATGATTCTTGACGGCGATTTTTTACGAATGGCACGTTTTGATGTAGTACGGACCGATGAAGATACGGAGAGAAAGCTGGAGGGTGATGAGATTATCACTGCGGATGCTCAGAAACGGTCAGCAGTTTCTCTGGTGGCAATGGCAGGATCACCGATTTGTATCGCCGATCAGTATGATACCATGAATGAAAATGCACCAGATGGTGTAGACAATAAAGAATATTACCTGAATGAAGAAATTCTGGCGTTGAATAAAGCCGGATTTGTGGGAAAACCGATTCGAATCGGAGAAAGTGAACGCTGGGCAGGACAACTGCCGGATGGTTCCTGGGTTGTAGCGCTTTTTAACAGAGATCGGACGATGAAGACACAGAAAATTGATTTCCTGGAAGATCTGGGAATTGAAGGTAATGCACAAGTTAGAGATCTGTGGAAACATGAGGAGCTGGGAAGTACCTATGAGTACAGCGTTGATCTGGCAGCATGTGATTGCGTGGTATTAAAGATTACTCCGGATACCGTTCGTTATGAAGCCGAGGTCGGAAGTCTGCGTGACGGTGCAAACAGCAATGAGAATCATGACAATTTCTCCGGATGGGGATTTGTTGATAAATTGGAAAGCAGCAAAGGTGACGTGCTGATTGCTGCGGCTGTTTCAGCCGGTACGCATGATGTACATATCCGGTACTGTAATGGAGCAGATGATGCTGCAAATGCCGTGCTGTATGTAAATGGAACAAAAGTTAAGACTCTGGAACTGTCTTCCACCGACGACTGGAATACATGGAAGACACTGACCGTATCAGATGTTGCTTTTACAGGAAGCGGAGAAGATCTGGTAGATGTTCAGTGTATCAGTCAGGGAGGATTCAACCTGGATTATATCGAAATCGGGGAGAAAGGAGCAGAGCCGGCGAAAAAGGTACACAGCAGATATGAAGCAGAAGCAGCAGAGATCGGTGATGGAGCCCAAATAAATGATAACCATCAGCTTGCTTCTGACAGGAAATTTGTAGACGGTCTGGATCAGCGTAACTGGACAGAGGAAGGCAAGGATGATACCGTAACGTTTACTGTTTATGTGGAAGAAGCAGGAGGTTATGATCTGGCATTTAGGTACGCCAACGGAGGAACAGATGCTTCAGCAGATATCTTCGTAAATGATGAAAAACTGGGATATTTTGTATTTCCAACGGTATACGGAGGTGCATGGGATACCTGGGGCGAGGTAGTATTGTATGAGTATCAGAAGGGCAGTCAGGACGGCGTGGCAGAACACGATGTATATCTGAATGCAGGAGAAAATACGATCACTTATAAACATGGAGTCAATGCGATTAATCTGGATTGTCTGACTATAACAAAGCATACCGAAGAGACAGAAACAGTAAAAGTAAACAAGATTACCGTGACATCAGACAAGGGCCAAAATCCGGTCATGAAAGCAGGAGATACCTTGAAAGTAACGGCAGAGGCAGGTCCTGCAAATGCGGAAAATAAGAAGGTTACCTGGAGCAGCAGTGATGAGAGTATTGCGGTTGTAGATGCAACCGGTGTAGTGACCGCAAAGAAAGCTGGAACAGTAACGATCACGGCGGCAGCCACCGATGGGTCAGGTGTGAAAGGATCTATTGAAATTCAGGTTCAAAAAGAAGAGATACAGAAACTTCCGTTTGATGATGTGAAGGAAGGAGAATGGTATTACGACGCGGTATATGGAGTGTTTAACAAGAAATTGATGACGGGAATGAGTGAAAAAATTTTTGGGCCGGCTCAGACTCTGAATCGGGGGCAGTTTGCAACGATTCTTTATCGTATGGCAGGAAGCCCGGAAGTTCAATACGAACAGCGTTTTAATGATGTAAAGGATGGAGAATTTTACAGTGATGCTGTCATTTGGGCAAATAATATCAAGGTTATTACCGGATATGGCAATGGGTATTTCGGTCCATCCGATAACATTACAAGGGAGCAGATGGCAACCATGATGTATCGGTATGCCAAATATCAGGGAAAAGATGTATCAGTCAAAGGAGATTTAAATCAGTTCCCGGATGGAAACAAGGTATCCGGATTTGCCAAAGAAGGTCTGGAATGGTGTGTGGGAACCGGTTTGATTCGGGAAAATGAACAAGACAGTACGATTTCACCTCAGGATGAAGTGGTACGAGCAGTTTGTGCTACGATCATTCTGCGGTATGTGCAAGAGGTGGGATTAGAATGAAAGGTGGCACTGGCTGCTGTAGGAGGAATATACGGATGAAAGTGAAATGGGGGAAACAAGGAACAGCGGTTCTGGCAACAGCGGTTCTGGTGGTTGGTTCTCTGGCGCCGGTGTCGGCGTCTGGGGAAACCACGAAATCCGACAAGACAATTCAGAATGTAAAGATTGATCATGTGAAAGTAAAAGATATCTATGAAGCAGAAGATGCCCAGTTATTCGGAAGCGCTAAGGTGAATACGGATCATAAGGGCTATTCCGGTTCCGGTTTTGTGGACAGTCTGGGAAATGAAGGAAGTGCAGTGAAGTTTACGATAAATGCAAAGAAAGAGGGGCGTCATACGCTGTCTTTGCGTTACTGTTCCGGTTATAATGGAGATGCTGCTACATTGAATCTCTATGTGAATGGGAAAAAGACGGAGATGATCGGTCTGGCGGCCCTGGAGGACTGGGATACGTGGTGGAATCGGAACTGTACTGTAGATCTGAAAAAGGGTGAAAATACAATTGAGATTAAGCGCGAAGGAGACAACGCCAATGCAACCAACCTTGATTACATTACGTTGGAAGAAGCGGACTGGACTTATATCGGAGCATGTACCAAAGTAGAAGGCAGCGGTACCTCTGAACTTACATTCCAGTGTCAGAACGCGGCGGTGAAGGTAAAAGCCTGTGATAATCAGATTATCAAAGTATGGTGTGAACCATCAGGGAAATTTTACCGGAGGTATGAATCTTTTGCAGTTGTCGATGAGGATATCAATCCTGTAAATCTGGATGTGGAAGACAAGGGCGCTTATTATGAATTTTCTACTGAAAAGCTGACGATTCGTGTGAATAAGGCGCAGTTTTCAATGACCTATCTGGACAAAGAAGGAAATGTTCTTTGTGAGAATCAGGCGGAGGGAATTGGATGGAATGATCAGAATGAACTGATTGTGAAGAATCGGATTTCGGAAGGAGAACAGTTCTGGGGACTGGGAGAAAAGACAGAAAGTTTTAATAAAACAGGCAGTTCCTCCACAATTTGGAGTACGGATTTTCTGGGCGGTCAGGCGGATGCTATGGTTGCTGAACTGGGGAAGGGACGTTGGTATCTCAGCGATCCGCATTTTATCAGTTCCAAAGGATATGCCATCTATTTTGACAATACCAGCCGTACGCAGTTTGATATGGGTGCCACAGATGCCGGAACATGCTCCTTTGGTTCTATGAATCCCGCAGCAGCAGGTGAACTGTGTTACTATTTCATCGGCGGAAGTGATATGAAAGATATGACTACTTCCTTTACGGATTTGACAGGAAAATCCTTTTTTGCTCCTGAATGGGCATACGGCAATATGCAGTGTCATTTTGGCTATACCCAGGAATGGATCGAAGAGGTAGCTGAAACCTATCGGGAAAAACAGATTCCCTGTGATGTTATGTTTGCTGACATTGAATGGTATGAAAATCAATGCTCTCCGACGTTGTGGAATCATAACAATTTTCCAGATCCGACAGCTATGCTTTCCGGTCTGAAAGCGCAGGGATTTAAGTTTGGTGTGATTGATGATCCAAATATATCGGCCCAGACCACATCCACAAATGACTATTCCTTTGGAAAAATGAATAATTATTTTATCAGAAACATACAGGGGAATATCGCTCTGGCTAACTGGCCTTGGGGTGCGGCAGACGGAAACGCAAGTTCTGGTCTGTCCGGCGTTACCGATTTTTTCAATCCTCAGGCTGCGGCGTGGTGGGGAAATCTGCATGATAATATCCTGAACCAGGGCGTTTCCGCTTTCTGGCTGGATATGAATGAGCCTGCAAGATATTTACCGAACTGGGCATTTTACAACGAGAACGGTAAATCTTACGGCGATATCAGTGAACTACATAATGCTTATGCGATTATGCACAATAAGGCAATGTATGAAAAGGTATCTGAAAATAAAGAAATGAGACCGTTTTTGATGACGAGATCTGGTTTTACAGGATCACAAAAGTATGCTTCTCCTTGGACCGGAGATATCGAAAGCAATTGGGAATCGATGTCTCAGCAGTTGAGGCTTGGACTGGGACTTTCCATGTCTGGTTTCTCTTATTGGGGATTTGATATAGGCGGCTTTTATAAGGACTTTTCAGATGATATGTACAAGCGCTGGGTAGAACTGGCAACCTTTGCACCGGTGCATCGTTTCCATTATGCGAACTGGTCCGGCAGCGACGAATATGGCAATCAGGATGCATACAATACAGGTAAAGAGCCGTGGAATTTTGGATGCGAGGAGATCTCCAGAGATCAGATCAATATGCGGTACCAGCTGATTCCATATCTGTACTCCTGTACGGCGGACAGCGTGATCGGAACCGGTCTGGAGGGAGATGGAACGAAGGGAACCGGTATTCCGCTGGCACGGCCCATGGTTATGGAGTATTATAAGGATGCCAACACTTATCATATGGATACGCAGTTTATGTGCGGTCCCAGTCTGTTGGTAGCTCCGGTGGTGGAAGATTCCACAACAAAAGAGGTATATTTCCCGGAGGGTACCTGGTATGACTATTCTGATGGAAAGACGACGTATGGAGCTGGGAACATTCGTTATAATGCTCCCGTTGACAAACTTCCTGTATTTGTAAAAGAAGGGGCAATTCTTCCGAAAATGCCGGTGATGCAGTATGTGGGAGAGAAACCGCTGGATGAGCTTACACTGGATGTATATCCGTTGACCGAAACCGGAGAAAGTTCTTTTGTCTATTACGAAGATGACGGAACCAGTCAGGATTACCAAAGCGGTATGTATGCGACTACGAAATATGTATGTGAGACAGAATATTCGGATCAGACCAGAAAACTGACTTTCCATATCGGAGAGCGGGATGGAGCTTACGCAGATTCTGTTGCACAGAGAGATTATATGATGCAGTTCCATAAGATGGCTTATGAGGATTCCGTCGTAAAACTGGATGGTAGCCTTCTGGAGAAAAAGGATTCTCTGGAGTCTCTGAAACAGGCAGCACAGGGATGGTATCTGGAGCCTTCCACTGAAATCTGCTATGTAAAGATGGCAGATGATAAACAGTCTCATAAGATAGAGGTTGTGCAGTCTACTTCTCTGATTCAGAGCCAGAAGAAGGAAATTGCCATCACAAACGGCGATTTCGAGACAGGTGATCTGACAGGCTGGACACTTTGGAAGAAAGAAGGTGTTGATGCATCAGGTGTAGACGGAAATGATACGTATGAAGGCAGCGGAAAATGTTGGTTTTATAGTGATGACCCCTATGGACAAAGTATTCATCAGGAAGTCACGAATTTGGCAGACGGTATCTATAAGGTAGAGGCACAGGTAAAGGTAAGCCGCACTGCCCCGGAAATTTGCCGGTTAGAACTGGGACAATATGACAGTGGAGATCAGAATGCTGCAACTTATGTTGATATTGGCGTAAGTGAGCGGTATCAGCTCTGTGAGGGCAGGGTTCGTGTGAACAGTGGTAAGTTGGACATCGGATTTTACTGCAGTTCTCCGGGAGGAACTTCGGTACAGATTGACAATGTAAAATTGTGGAAGATTGGCTGATATCAGCTGGTTTCTCAAAATGATAGCGTAACAGGTTTTAAGGAGTCGGTGCACTGAACGACAGAGAGTCGTAGGTGCGCCGGCTTTTTTTGTTGAGCGATTTATAGTTTACCCGGCCTTTATTTTATGTTATACTTAGGATTATCAGAGAGAAAAGGCGGGGCGCGAAAAAAATGACAATCGATAATACATTTATGATTAAAAAACTGCAGAAACTAGAAGAGATTTATGTAGCATTCTCACAGTTTACCAAACTGCCGTTTGTAGAATGCGATGAGGAAACCTTTGACGATCAGGTTCACGTATTTATAGAGGAATCAAACCTTCAGGAATTCGGAAAATCCTATGCAGGGAAGAAGATTCTGTTAGGCGGAGTGAAACTCCAGCAAAGTCAGATGAGCGGATTTTACAAAACCCTTTATTCTATCGGTGCCAATGCAATTATGCTTCATGAAGGAGAGACAGTGACCAGAATCCAGTTGGAGGATCTGGAGAAGGGACCGGATATGGAGGCATTTTCCAAAGAGAAAATTCCGGTCATCAATCCATCTTTGCAGTTGAGTGCCATCTATTTTATCCAGGAACTGCGCCGTCCGGTTAAGCATGATATGCAGCAGCTTCATGATCTGGAGGAAGAGATGATTGCCAACTTTGCCAAGGCAAAATTTATCATGGCTATGGAGATGCTGGAGAATCCGGAGGAAGCACAGAATCCCAACCGGCAGATTCGCCTTCCGTATGTAAAAGATAAAGATGGCAATGTATTTCAACCTATTTTTTCCGATTTTATGGAGTTCCAGAAGCATTACCGTCAGAATGCGGCAAAGATGAGAATGGCGCCGCTTAGTATTGGTCAATTGCCGAAGTATATGGTGAAAGAATCGAAAGGATTTGTCATTAATCCCGCTGGCTTTAATCTGCAGTTATCCGGGGAGCAGATTGATACAATTGTAAAAGCATTTCCGGAGACACAGCAGCAATAGAGGTGACAGAATTAAAGGAGCCGCATAATGCGGCTCTTTTCACAGAAAGGAGAGAAGATCGATGACGGATGCCTATGAATTGATACAGCAGGAGGAGATACAGGATGTCCATGCAAAGGGCTATCTTTTAAAACATAAGAAAAGCGGAGCCAGAGTGATGCTTCTGGCAAATGATGATGAGAATAAGGTATTCAATATCGCCTTCCGTACACCGCCGGCCAACTCCACCGGGGTTGCTCATATTATTGAGCATACGGTGCTCTGCGGTTCCGAGAAGTTTCCGCTGAAGGATCCCTTCGTGGAACTGGTAAAAGGAAGTTTGAATACTTTTTTGAATGCCATGACATACCCGGATAAGACCATGTTTCCGGTTGCAAGCTGCAATGATGCGGATTTTCAGAACCTGATGGATGTTTATCTGGATGCGGTATTCCATCCGAATATCTATAAAAATGAAAAAATCTTTCAGCAGGAAGGATGGCATTACCATCTGGAGCAGGAATCCGATCCGCTGACATACAACGGTGTGGTATATAATGAAATGAAAGGTGCGTTTTCATCCGCAGATGAGGTGCTGAATCGGGAAGTGTTCAATACCTTGTTCCCGGACACGGCATATGGGGTAGAATCCGGGGGTGACCCAAAAGTAATTCCTTCCTTAAGCTATGAAGAATTTCTGGATTTCCACCGGAAATATTACCATCCGTCCAATAGTTATATCTACCTGTACGGGAATATGGATATGAAAGAGAAACTGGATTGGCTGGACCGGGAATATCTGAGTAAATTTGATGCCATAGAGGTGGATTCCAGAATTCAGCTTCAGAAGCCATTTGAGGAAACAAAGGATGTGACACTTTTTTACCCGATTCTGGAACATGAGGAAGAAGCAGATAATACGTACCTTTCTTATAATATGGTGGCAGGTACGACACTTGATGTCAAACTCAATGTAGCATTTTCTGTTTTGGAATATGCCCTTTTGGATGCTCCGGGCGCCCCTGTAAAACAAGCGCTTCTGGATGCACAAATCGGAAAAGATGTAGAAGGATCTTATGAAGACGGAATTTTGCAGCCGTATTTCCAGATCGTTGCGAAGAATGCCAATGCTTCCGATAAGGAACGTTTTTTGAACGTCATTCATGATACACTGCAGAAAATTGTGGATAAGGGAATTGATAAGAAAGCCGTACTGGCGGGAATCAATTACTTTGAATTCCGGTTCCGTGAGGCAGATTACGCATCTTACCCAAAGGGGCTGATGTATGGGATTGATGTATTTGACAGTTGGCTTTACGATGATGAAAAACCTTGGATGCATCTGAAACAGCTTGCAGTGTTCGAAGAACTGAAAAAAGAGGTGGAACATGGTTACTATGAAGCGCTGATTCAGAGATATCTTCTGGATAATCCCCATTCCTCCATTGTAACACTGGTGCCGAAGAAGGGACTTGCAGAGAAAGAAGAGCAGGAAACAGCAGAGAAACTGGCAGCTTATAAAGCAACATTATCCCGGGAAGAGCTTCAAAAACTGATAAAACAGACAAAAGCTCTGGAAGAATTTCAGGAAGCAGAAGACAGCGAAGAAGCGAAACAGTGTATTCCGCTGCTAAAACGCTCAGATATCAGCCGTGATTCTGTTCAGTTATACAATGAAGAACATCGCCAGGGCGATACGGTGCTGCTCCATCATAACCTGTTTACCAATGGAATCGCGTACGTGGATCTTTTATTTGATACAAAACAAGTTCCGGATGAACTGGTATCCTATATGGGAATCTTAAAGTCCGTACTTGGTCTTGTAAGTACCGAACACTATACCTATAGTGAACTGTTTAACGAAATCAATGCAAATACCGGCGGAATCCACTGCGGTCTGCAGGTGTTCCAGAAACCGGCTGAAAATAAAGACTGCACCAGAATGTTTGGAATCCGCATGAAATGCCTTTACCCGAAACTGGATTTTGCATTTGAGATGGTGAAAGAGATACTGACAACTTCAAAACTGGATGACGAAAAACGTCTTCGTGAAATCTTAAGCAGTCTTAAGTCCAGACTCCAACAGGCAATTCCAGGTGCAGGACATTCCAGTGCCGTGATGCGTGCCAGCTCCTACTTTTCGTCTGTTTCCTACTTTCAGGAACAAATTGCCGGAATCACCTTCTATCAACTGGTAGAAGATCTGGAGAAAAACTTTACGCAACGAAAAGCAGATCTGATCTGTAAACTGAAAACCCTGTTAACTTATATTTTCCGTTCTGAGAACCTTCTGGTCAGCATCACTTCTGATCAGAAAGGATATGAAGGAATGGAACAACGAGTTGCGGACCTGAAAACTTGTCTGCATACGGAAGACGTGGAGACCGGGAAGATAACTTACCGCCTTGAACAGAAAAATGAAGCCTTCAAGACGGCAGGTCAGGTACAATACGTAGCTGCCTGCGGCAATTTCCGGAAAGCCGGCTACGATTATACCGGAAGCCTTCGAATCCTGAAGACGATTCTGAACTATGACTACCTCTGGATGAACTTAAGAGTAAAAGGCGGCGCCTACGGCTGTATGTGCGGTTTCAAACGCACCGGAGATGCCTACCTGGTATCCTACCGCGATCCGAACCTTGCAAAAACTCTTCAAACCTATGAAGGATGTGCCGAATACCTGAAAAATTTTACCTGTTCCGACCGTGACATGACAAAATACATCATCGGAACCATCAGCGAACTGGACACTCCGCTGAACCCGTCTGCCAAAGGAAACCTTTCTTTGAACTGTTACTTCAGCGGCATGACCGAGTCCGATTTCCAAAAAGAGCGGGATGAAATCCTGGATGCTGCCTGCAAAGATATCCAGGCACTCGCCCCCCTGGTAGAAGCCGTTGTCGCCCAACACAACATCTGCGTCATCGGCAGCGCCGCCGGAATCGAAAAAGATAAAGACCTTTTCAAAGAAGTCAAAGAGTTTTAAGTGTAGACAATCAGATGATGAAAGCGTCAAAAGGTATTTTGACGCTTATGATATACGGATTGCTTCGCATTTCATGCTCCCGCAATCCTAAAACACCTCAAATTCGCTCATTTTTCTACGAAAAATGGCTACTTTTCGGTGTTTTTCGCGTCCCAAAGTCATGCCTTTTCATGCAAGCATGAAAAGCATGACCTTTTGACGCTTGTATCATCAGATCATTAAAAAAACGTTGAACTATAGAAGTCAGGAAAAGAGCGGGGCCGGTCGGAGCGGAGAAATTTGCGCTGACTTCGGAGTGCGCCCGAAGATCCACTTCCTGTGAATACTTAGCGAAGAACCCTTTGGTGATGAGCTTAGTATGAACGGAAGTTAGCTGAGGGGAAACGCAGAAGCAAGCAAATTCTCCGCTCCGACCGCCCCCCGCTCTTTTCCGTCCAATTAGCCAAAAATGGAGAACCAAAATGAATGAAAATTATAAATCCGGATTTGTTGCAATTATCGGTCGTCCCAACGTGGGTAAATCCACGTTGATGAATCATTTGATCGGTCAGAAAATTGCGATTACATCCAAGAAACCACAGACTACCAGAAACAAAATACAAACCGTATATACCTGCGAAGAAGGCCAGATCGTGTTTCTGGATACTCCCGGAATCCACAAGGCCAAGAACAAACTGGGAGAATACATGGTGAATGTAGCAGAGCGGACGTTGCAGGAAGTTGACGTTGTCATGTGGCTGGTAGAACCAACGACATTTATCGGAGCCGGCGAACGTCATATTGCCGAACAATTGGAGAAAGTGAAAACACCGGTTATCCTGGTGATCAATAAAGTGGATACCGTGAAAAAGGAAGAAATTCTGACATTTATTGATACCTATCGGAAATTATATGCGTTTGATGAGATTATTCCGGCATCTGCTCTTCGGGGACAGAATACACAGGATATTATTGATTCGATCTTTAAGTATCTGCCTTACGGACCGCAATTTTATGATGAGGATACGGTTACGGATCAGCCCATGCGTCAGATTGTGGCTGAAATCATCCGTGAAAAATCCTTACATGCGTTGGATGAGGAGATTCCTCATGGAATCGCCGTATACATAGATCGTATGAAAGAACGTCAGGGCGGAAAGATTACGGATATTGATGCTACGATTGTATGTGAGCGGGATTCTCATAAGGGAATTATTATAGGAAAACAAGGTGCCATGCTGAAAAAAATCGGAACCAATGCCCGTTTTGAGATTGAGAGACTTCTGGAACAAAAAGTAAATCTGAAACTCTGGGTAAAAGTGAAAAAAGACTGGCGTGACAGTGATTTCCTGATCAAAAATTTCGGTTATGACAAAAAAGAAATCTGACCGGACAAAACAGCCTTCAAGTGCAGAGGTACTTTTGAAAAAAATCGGGGCTGCTTTGGAACGATGAACAGGAGGAGGATATGAGTGAACCAATTCAGGTGACGGGCATGGTGTTGTCTGTGATGCCGATTGGGGAGTATGATAAGCGGGTAGTTTTGCTGACGCGGGAGCGCGGGAAGCTTACGATGTTTGCAAGGGGTGCAAGACGGCCGAACAGCGTACTGATGGCTGCCGCGAATCCCTTTGTATTTGGAACATTTACCGTATATGAGGGAAGGACAGCTTACAGTATGGTGAGTGCGGAGGTCCGTGAGTATTTTATGGAGTTGGCAAATGAACAGCCAGGCATTTATTATGGGTTTTATTTCCTTGAATTTGCCGACTATTACGGACGTGAAGGGACGGATGAAGCCCAGATGCTGAACCTTTTGTATGTCTCTTTGAAAGCATTGCTGAGTCCGAGGTTTGACAATCGGTTGGTGCGCCGGATATTCGAAATAAAGGCTTTGACCATCAATGGAGAATATGCACCGGAGACGCAGCAGATGAGTCCTTCGGCGTTGTATGCCTGTCAATACGTGGTGGGAGCGCCAATGGATCGGCTGTATACATTTTCACTGAAACCGGAAGTGCTTCAGGAAGTGGAGCGGTTGATGGAACGGTATCTGCCGAAGGTGATTGACCGGAAATTCAAAAGCCTTGCAATATTGGAAATGTTTGATTAGGCGATGGGAAAACTCTGGCAGTCGTTTTAGATATGGAAGAATTTTGCAATCATTTAAAACTGGGTGAGGGATGAAAGGAGAAAGCAAAAGGATATGAAAAACAGTAAAAGATATCTGGCAATACTGGGTGTGTTTTTTTTGGTTGGATTATACGGTGCCACGCTGGTATTTGCCATGATCGACAGTCCGGCAGCGTATACGATGTTTAAAGTCTGTCTGTTTTGTACGATAGCAGTTCCGGTATTGTTGTACGCCATGATTTTGGTGTATCGTCAACTGAAACGGAAAAATGAGGAGATGTTCGGTTCCAGAATTGATACGGTAATATTGGATGTTGGAAATGTACTGGTTGATTATGACTGGAAGAGGTATCTGGATAGCTTTGGGTACGATGAAGAGAAAAATAAGGCTTTGGCAGCAGCCATGTTTGAGAATCCGGTGTGGGAAGAAGCGGACCGCGGTGTTCTGAGTGAGGAGGAATTAATCGGCAAGTTTGTGGAAAACTGTCCGGAATATGGCGAAGAACTGCGAAAGTTATATGAAACACCGGGAAAGACCGTATTTCCTTTGGCTTATGCCTGCGACTGGATCAAAGATTTAAAAAAGCGGGGACTGAAGGTGTATATTCTTTCCAATTATTCCAAACGGATTTATGATCAGACTGTGGATGGGATGGAGTTTCTTTCGCTGGTTGACGGGGCATTGTTTTCTTTCCAGTGTCATATGATAAAACCAGAGAGAACTTTTTATGAGGAATTAATACGCAGATATAAAATCCATCCGGAACGTGCAGTATTTATTGATGACAGACAGAATAATGTGGATGGGGCAAAGGCAGCGGGGCTTTTGGCACTGCGCTTTACCACTTATGAAGATACCAGAAGGGCTCTGGAGCGGTTGCTTTAAAATTGCTTTGAGCAGTCTGCATGCGTCCAAAGAATTCACGAAGTGCGGAGCAATCGGCTTTCATGAATGGTGATGTCTGCGCCAGCAGACATGGCCGTTTAGAAAAATTTAATGTCCGAAAGAATTGCTTTTTGCAGATAAAAGGAATAAAGTGAGTTATATGAAATTTGTGAATAAAGGAGTGCGTAAAAGTTCATGAACAAATTCAGAGATAAGATGCAGAATTTCATGAGAGGACGGTACGGGGTTGATCAGTTGGGAAGATTTACCATGTATGCATCCGTAGCGGCATTGTTAATTTCCGTATTTTCAGGAAATCAATGGTTTTACCTGATTGCATTGGTACTGCTGGCTGCCACTTATGTGCGGATGTTTTCCAGAAATCACGGGAATCGTTATGCAGAGAACCAGAAATATCTGGAATGGAAGCATAGATTTCTGGGATTTTTCCGCATTGGAGCACGGCGTGTGAAAGATAAGGAGCATTGTTATTTTAAATGTCCTCAGTGTAAGCAGAATGTAAGGGTGCCGAAAGGAAAGGGGACCATATCCATCCGCTGTCCGAAATGTCAGCATGAATTCATCAAACGGACATAAGGGGGAGGGTGTATGTTTGGTTATGTAACCATTAACAAGGAAGAACTGAAATTAAAAGATTACCAGAAGTATCAGGCGTATTACTGCGGGGTCTGTCAGGAATTAAAGGAAGCTTACGGGCAGTCAGGGCGGATGACGCTGACGTATGATATGACGTTTCTGGCGGTTCTGCTTACTGGGTTGTATGAAGATGCGACGCGAAGGGAGGAGCATTTCTGTGCAGTCCATCCTGCAAAGAAGCATCTATGTCTTCGGAACGAATTTACCCGATATGCGGCGGATATGAATCTTTTGCTGGCCTATTATAATCTTCTGGATGACTGGCAGGACGAGCGGAAGAGGACAAGCTATACCGCCGCAAAGATTCTGCGGAAATCCTTCCTGAAAGTTTCAGAGCAGTATCCCAGACAGACAAAAGCAGTAAAGGAATATTTGAAAAAGATTCACGAATGCGAGAACAGAAATTCGGCGGATATGGATTTGGCAGCAGGTCTTACCGGAGAGGCACTTGGGGAGATTTATGCCTATAAAGATGATATCTGGAGTGAAGATCTAAGGCAGCTTGGATTTTATCTGGGAAAGTTTATCTATCTGATGGATGCTTATGAGGATCTGGAAAAAGATAAGAAGAGCGGCAATTATAATCCGTATAAATTTATCGGAGATTTACCGGAGTTTGATAAGACAGCGGAGGATATCCTGACCATGATGGCGGCATCTGCATCAAAGGCATTTGAAAAGCTCCCTATTCTGGAAAATGTAGACATTTTGCGGAATATATTGTATATTGGAATCTGGACAGAATATGATATGGCAAAAAAGAAGAAAAAGACAAAAGACGGTACGGCAAAAGATGCAGGTGAAGTATCGAAGTAAGCAGATATGAGGAGATAGAAGGATAGATGACAGATCCATATAGGGTGCTTGGGGTCACAAGAGATGCCAGCACGGATGAAATCAAAAAGGCATATCGTACACTCAGCCGGAAATACCATCCTGATGCAAATATCAATAATCCCAATAAGGATCAGGCGGAAGAGATGTTTAAGCAGATCCAGCAGGCGTATAAGCAGATTATGGATGAGCGTGAGGGAAAGACGTCGTCCTATGGCGGACAGGGGTACGGCGGATTTGGCGGTTTTGGTTATGGACAGGGCGGCAGGCAGGATACCTACGGAAGTAGTGAAGAAGAAGTGGAGATGCGTGCGGCGGCAAACTTTATCAATAATCGGATGTTCCGGGAGGCGATGAATGTGTTGAATCAGATTGCCGGCCGTTCCGCACAGTGGTATTATCTCCATGCTGTGGCGAATTACGGTATGGGAAATAATATTAATGCAGTTCAGGACGCCATGCAGGCAGTCAATCTGGAACCGGACAATTTTCAGTACCGCCAGTTACTGCAGCAGCTTCAGGGAGGCGGGCAGTGGTATACCAGTATGGGCGAGGACTATGGTTTTGACCGCAGTAATACCGGATTCGGCAGCTTTTGCTGTCAATGTCTGGCAATCAATGCACTTTGTAATTGCTGTTGTTGACGAACAGCAATTACAGGGTGCTTTTTGATTCTGTGCGTTAAATTGACAGAGTCCCATGTTCTTGAGTATACTGTAAAAAAATACCGTAGAGTGTGCAGATGATAGAAATGAATTTTAAGCACACGTTGGAGAATATGGGGGAGGAACACAGATGGAAAGAGAAAAATTAGGTTCCCGGCTGGGATTTATTCTGTTGTCAGCCGGATGCGCCATCGGAATCGGTAATGTATGGAGATTTCCTTACGTGGCAGGTAATTCCGGAGGTGGCTTTTTTGTATTCATTTATTTGTTTTTTCTGGCGATTATGGGCTTGCCGATTATGACTATGGAGTTTGCGGTAGGACGAGCCAGTCAGAAAAGTGCGGTACGTTCCTATCAAGTGTTGGAAAAACCAGGACAGAAGTGGCATTTGCATGGATGGCTTGCGATGGCTGGGAATTATCTGTTGATGATGTTCTATACAACGGTTTCCGGATGGATGCTCCATTATTTCTATATGGAAGTAAGGGGTGGTTTTTCCGGCAAAGATTCTAAGGGAGTTACACAGGTCTTTTATGAGATGTTGGAGAGCCCGGAAACCATGACATTCTGGATGGTGGTTGTTGTAATTTTAGGATTTTTTATCTGCGCACAGGGGCTGCAGAATGGTGTGGAGCGAATTACAAAGTACATGATGTCGGCTTTGCTTGTAATTATGGTAGTTCTTGCAGTCCGCAGTGCTACACTTCCGGGTGCTTCCGAAGGGCTTGCTTTCTATCTGCTTCCGAGCTGGAGCAAGATGCAGGAAATCGGTGTGGGAAATGTAATTGTATCGGCTATGAATCAGGCATTTTTTACGTTGAGTCTGGGAATCGGAGCTATGGCAATCTTCGGAAGCTACATAGGAAAATCCCGTTCTTTGTTTGGAGAGTCTATCAACGTTGCCGTATTAGATACCTTTGTAGCCATTACGGCAGGATTGATCATATTTCCAGCATGTTTTGCGTATGGTGTGAAACCGGACAGCGGCCCGGGACTGATTTTTATGACTCTGCCGAATATCTTCAATGAGATGCCGGGAGGAAGGCTCTGGGGAAGTTTGTTCTTTGCATTTATGTCTTTTGCGGCATTTTCCACAATTCTTGCAGTGTTTGAGAATATTATGTCCTTTGGTATGGATTTGTGGGGATGGAGCAGAAGGAAAGCAGCAATTGTTAATATTGTTGTAGTAGGCGTTTTATCCATGCCGTGTATTTTAGGGTTTAATGTCTGGTCGGCGTTTGAGCCTTTGAAGGAAGGCAAGAATATCCAGGATCTGGAGGATTTCCTTGTGAGCAATATCCTGCTTCCACTGGGGTCATTGATTTATTTATTGTTTTGTACTTGTAAATGGGGCTGGGGATGGAAGAATTTTACGGATGAGGCTGATACCGGAAGCGGTCTGAAGGTTCCGCGGTGGATGCATGTTTACTGCAAATGGGTTCTGCCTTGTATCGTATTGGGGATTTTGATTTATGGGCTTGTAACTTATTTTTAAAAAAGATGTATAAGAAGAAAAATTGAGGATACAATATAGACATACCAAAGATAACTTGAATACTTATCCTCCCCTATGAAATCCCGTCGGTATAGCCGGCGGGATTTTTTGCGGGTGAGGAAGTGGCTGCCGCCGGAAGAACAGCGCCTGTACAGCGTTCGTATTTACGGGCAGGCTTCGGTCTTAATATGTTCTATATCTGAAAGACGCGGAGTTTTTACAGAATCAGTGCAATTCGCGCAGAAAACTGATGTTTTCTGTGCTTAGTGCACTTCAACATTTGGTTTGGTAAACCAAATGTTGTCTGTAAAAACTCCGCGTCTTTCAAATAAGAACATATAACCGACCTGCAGATGCCGTAAACACGAACGCTGTACAGGCGCTGTTCTTCCGGCGGCAGCCTGGCGAGTCTAGAGTTGTTGGGGAGATTTAGAATAAGGGATTTTTAAGATAGAAGCGCAAGGGCGCTTATCGGGGGAACAATTAAAAAAGATTGAAAAGATTTTTGCGGAAAGGGTGGACTTCTTTAAAATTTTTGCTATACTAAATAGGAGGTAGTTATCATTTCCAGAAAGTTGCCGGAAAAGGTGAAAGGGTGGAGGTGGTGGCTGCGGGTGTGAGGGTATAAAGTGGTTGCTGTTTATCGGGATATAAGGGAGAGTACTTATTTTTTGGGAGGAAACATAGATGGACGGTGTTGATTATAAGATTCTGAAGATATTACAGAAGAATGCGAGGGAGACAGCCTCGAATATCAGCAAGGAGATTCATCTTTCAGTGTCGGCAGTTATTGAGAGAATCCGCAAGATGGAAGAGACGGGTTTGATTAAGGATTATACGATTATTGTAGATGAGAAGAAGACAGGGAATGTGATGATGGCATTGATGGAGGTGCGTCTGGGAAATCCAAAGTATTTTGACGGATTTGCGGAGGCGATCCAGGAGATGAATGAGATTGTATCTTGTTATTATCAGACCGGAGACTTTGATTTGATGCTGAAAATTTCCTGCAGGGACTCGGAGGCACTGGAGCAGCTCCATCGGCAGGTTATGAGTCTGGAGGGGGTGAAGGATACCAGAACCCATGTAGTGTTAAAGACGGTAAAAAATATTTATTCAGCGATACCGAAACCTTAAAGAAGTTATCTGGCAGCCAGGCAGAGTGCAGAGGAGCATCTGTCTGGCTGAATCTGTCAGCGGGGTGTGAAGAGGCTGCGGGGGAATCGAAGGCAGGATTGCTGCCTGTATAAATTGAGAACGAAAGAAGGGGAATCACGTGAACGGTTATCATAGATGCTTTGCAGAAGTATCGCTGTGTGCCATAGGTCATAATATTGCAGAGGTAAAGAGGCGGCTTGCACCTGGAGTGAAGCTGTTGGCGGTTATTAAGGCGGATGCCTATGGGCATGGGGCAGTGAGGGTAGGAAAGTACTTGGAACCAGAGGCAGATTATTTTGCCGTTGCAACGATAGAAGAAGCGATTGAATTGCGGGAGGGCGGTATCTCACTGCCGATTCTGATTCTTGGTTATACATCGCCCAGTCAGTATCCGGAAGTTGTGGCATATGACATTACCCAGACAATCGACAGTCTTGAGACGGCACAGAAATTGGATCAGGAAGCCGGACGGCAGAAGAGACGCGCGAAGATACATATTGCTGTAGATACGGGGATGACCAGAATCGGTTTTCAGGTTGAGGAGACGCAGGCAGATCAGGTTGCAGCGATTTGGAAATTGCCGCATATAGAGCTGGAAGGAATGTTTACTCATTTTTCCTGCGCAGACCAGAAGGATAAGACATATTGCATGAGACAGCTTCAGAAATATGAGCGCATGAAAGAGATGCTGGAAAAGCGTGGTATAGTCATACCGATCAGGCACGTATGTAATTCAGCCGGAATTATGGAATTCGAGGATTATCGGTTTGAGATGGTGCGCTCCGGTATTGTGACCTATGGTCTGTATCCTTCGGAGGATGTACAAAAGGAGAATTTGAATCTTTGGCCAGCACTTCAGTGGAAGGCACATGTGATCCACGTCAAAGATGTAAAACCAGGGCTTGGTGTCAGTTACGGTGCTACTTATATTACCGAGAAACCAGTGACCAGAATTGCTACTGTGTCAGTGGGGTATGCGGACGGATATCCACGTGCGCTGTCTTCGAAAGGACGGGTATTGATTCACGGACAGTATGCGCCTGTTTTGGGAAGGGTCTGTATGGATCAGATGATGGTAGATGTCACGGACATTCCGGAGGTCCAGGTAGAAGATATTGTAACTCTAGTGGGAAGAGACGGAAACAGGGAGCTATCAATTGAGGAAGTGGCTGATCCTGCGGCACGTTTTAATTATGAGATGGTCTGCAATATCAGTAAACGGGTTCCAAGAATTTACAATGAAAGTCCCGTACAGCGGCCATGAGGAGCGCATGCTCGCATGCGGCGAGTCATGGACATTGGACGGGCAAGCCAGTATGAGTAAGTAGGGCGACAGCCCGGATTACGAATACTGGCGGCGATTGCGGGAGCACAAAGTGCGGAGCAATCGACTTTCATAAATAGTTATAGAAAGAATCTGTATACGGAAGGATAAATCCGGAACGCACAGGAGAAAATAAGGATATTATGGCAGAAAAGAGGTTGATATAATATGAGCGGAAAAAATGTATGGACGACTTATCAGGAGCAGGATATCACAGCGCTTACCGCTATGGCGGAAGGGTATAAAGCATATATCTCCGAAGGAAAGACGGAGCGGGAATGTGTAAATCTCGCAAGAGCAGAGGCGGAGAAAAGGGGATTCGTAAGGCTGGAAGAAAAGATAGAAAAAGGAGAGGCACTGAAGCCGGGAGACAAAGTATACGCTGATTGTATGGGAAAAGCTATGCTTCTGGCAGTGATTGGACAGGAGCCCATGGAGAAGGGGATGAATATTCTTGGGGCACACATCGATTCTCCACGTCTGGATTTGAAACAGAACCCGCTGTATGAGGATACGGAGATGGCACTTCTGGATACCCATTATTACGGAGGAATCAAGAAGTATCAATGGGTAACGCTGCCGCTTGCTATTCACGGTGTAGTGGCAAAGAAAGACGGGACAATGATTTCAATCAATATTGGTGAGGGGGAGAATGATCCGGTATTCTGCATCTCTGACCTTTTGGTTCACCTGTCTGCAGAGCAGATGGAAAAGAAAGCAAAGGAAGTGATAGAGGGAGAAGGACTGAACGTATTAATCGGCAGTCAGCCTCTGGCAGAGGAAGAGAAGGATGGGGTAAAATTACAGATTCTGAAACTGCTGAAGGATTCTTATGACATGGAAGAGGAGGATTTTCTTTCTGCAGAGCTGGAAATCGTACCTGCAGGGAAAGCCCGGGACTGCGGACTTGACCGCAGTATGGTGATCGGTTATGGACAGGATGACAGAATTTGTGCTTATACTTCTCTGCTTGCCATCCTTGAAGTAGAAAATTTATCCAGAACGGGTATCTGCCTTCTGGTAGACAAAGAGGAGATCGGAAGTGTTGGAGCAACCGGTATGCATTCTCATTTTTTTGAGGATACAGTTGCGGAAATCATGAATCTGACAGGAGCGTATTCGGAATTGGCACTGCGCCGGGCGCTTAGGAATTCCTGTATGCTCTCTTCAGATGTCAGTGCGGCATTTGATCCCAATTATGCATCGGCATTTGAGAAGAAGAATTCTGCTTATTTTGGCAAAGGCCTGGTATTTAATAAGTACACTGGTTCCCGGGGGAAGTCCGGTTCCAATGATGCCAGTGCAGAATATATGGCAAAAATCCGCAGAGTGATGGATGAGGCGCATGTGGCATATCAGACAGCGGAACTCGGAAAAGTTGATTTGGGCGGCGGTGGAACCATCGCATATATTCTTGCAAATTATGGAATGGAGGTCATTGACAGCGGCATTGCCCTTTTGAATATGCACGCGCCGTGGGAGATTTCCAGCAAAGCAGACATTTATGAGGCTTATAAGGGATATTGTGCATTCCTGAAAAATATGGATTAATAGATTACTATGAAAGTCCCGTACAGCGGCCATGAGGAGCGCATGCTTGCATGCGGCGAGTCATGGACATTGGACGGGCAAGCGGGTATGAGTAAGGAGGGCGACAGCCCGGATTACGAATACCGGCGGCGATTGCGGGAGCACAAAGTGCG
>OBAR01000091.1_pt1 | contig 122615 bp, 81 predicted proteins | sample 1517911 | NCBI WGS metagenome assembly OBAR01 (sample SAMN04571709, study PRJEB22368) | human gut metagenome | biome: human gut; material: stool | host: Homo sapiens | place: Luxembourg | collected 2012-10-26
TGATGTACTCCGCAGGGTGCTGTGCGTACTCGTCCCACCAGCGGTTGAAAAAGTCGGCCAAGCGATATGTGCTTTCCCGGGAACTACACCTTCCTATGCAATCTATCAAATCAATCATTCACTACCGTTATTATTTTTACATTTGTTTATCTGACTATAAGTTTCTGAATATCAGTTGTTTTAATTTGCCTTGAATGTATTAATAAATGCACCCCTAGGTGTAGGATATTTCGATAACCGACATTCGGCAGGTGTGTTTCCTAATCTCTAATAGCTGCACCCTATGAATCATCCAACGAAAGATAGCCTTCCGGTAGCGTGTATTCCCTTGTGGGTTTGGGATGCCGCACGTACACCATTTTTACCTGACCGTCTTGGGAGAGTAATAATACAATAGAAGGATGGTCCGAATAGTCTATCCGGACGTAAGCTGCACCATCCTTTTCTTCTTTGAAAAGAACGATGCGACCCTGTTGTTTCTGAGCCTTATCCATGTCGCAGAGTTTTGCTCCATGCGCACAAAGATAAGATAAAAGCATTCACTTCTGAACGACCGTTCAGAAGTATTGCGGTTAAAAATATAAAATGAAATCAGACCTTCAGTAACGAATAGATGTAATGGAAGTTTTTTCCCAGCTCATCCACATTCAGACCGTTCAAGAACGCTTGCTCGGAAGACAGCCCGAAAAACATCTGCCGGAACAGGACCTCCGCTTTCTTCACGTCCGTGCCACTCCTGAATTCTCCGCTGTCTTTCGCTTTCCGAATGACTCTTTAACCCAAAATCGCACCAGACTACTCGATGTCCTGCCTGGTTGCAAGCGCAGAACACCCGAAGTCTGATGCGATTTGGAAGTTACCTCACTCTACCCGGAAGTCCGCCTGTCCGCGTACATCGGCAGAAGAGGCACAGACATAGGCATCGAAACGTCCGGGCTCTACCACCCAGTCATGGCTCTTTGCCGAGAAGAAGGACAGCATCGACCGGTCAATGGAGAACTCGACGGTCCGCGTCTCACCGGGCTGCAACTCGACCTTCTCAAAGGCTTTCAGCTCTTTGGCAGGACGTACTTCCGAGGGTTTGCGCTGTCCGATGTACAACTGCACCGTCTCTTTCCCGGCACGGTTGCCTGTATTGGTAATGTCCACGGACAGGACAATCTTGCCATCCGAAAGGGTCTTGGAGGAAAGGCGTGGCTTGCCATACTCAAACGTCGTATAACTCAATCCGTAGCCGAAAGGGAACTGCGGTTTCACCTTGTGGGTATCAAAGTGACGGTAACCCATGAAGATGCCTTCCTTGTAATAGACCTGCTTATTTACGCCCGGATAGGCTTCTGCTCCATATTCCATAAAAGGATAGTCTTCGAGACGTCTGGCAAAAGTGACGGGCAGTTTGCCACTGGGGTTCACCGTACCATCGAGCACACGGACCAGGGCTTCTCCTGCCATGGAACCCAGGTACCAGGCATGGACAAATCCTTTCACCTCGTCAATCCAAGGGGTAGCAAACGCATTGCCGCCAAAGGTACATACAATGATGTTCTTCTGAATGGCTGCCAGTTCCTGAATCAGCTCATCTTGTCCGAAAGACAGGTGGTAGTTCTCCCGGTCGGAGTTTTCACAATCCTGCCGGCAGTTCTTGTTCATGCCGCCAATGAAGAGGATGAGGTCTGCCTGACGGGCCTTCTCCAGCGCCTCTGCCTTCAGCTGACGGCTCAACGCCGGGTCCACCGGGTCTACCTTGTCATACATGGCTCTACCCGAACTGTAGCCTTGGGCATAATCAATCTTTGCTCCAAACCGTTTTTGCAGGCTCTCCAGCGGAGACCAGTCGTGCAGGGTCTTCAGTTCCGAAGAACCGCCTCCCTTCGTCAGGGAACGCACGGCATTCTCGCCCACCACCAGGATACGCTCATACCGATTGAAATCCAAGGGCAGCATGTCCTCCGCATTTTTCAGCAACACGATACCTTCCTCACCAATCCGCAGACAGGCATCATAGTGCGCCTCGGAACACAGTGAGCCAATGACCTTCTGCCGATTCATCGACGTACGGAAAATCGTACGCAGGACTCGCGTAGCCTTGTCGTCAAGCACCGACATCGGTATCTTGCCTTCATCAATCAGCTTCTCGAACTTGTCCGCCAGGTAATAGTCGTCGTAACCGAACTCTGCCTCCTTCACCTTCCCGTCAGTAAAGGTTCCCATCTCGATGTCCAGTCCGCCGGTAGCCGCCTGCCAGGTGTCCGTCGTGCCGCCCCAATCGCTGATGGTTGCTCCGTCAAAGCCCCAGTCACGTTTCAGGATGCCGTTCAGCAACGAGTCGTTCTGACAGCAATGTATCCCGTTCCAAAGGGGATACGACGGCATCACCGTCCACACGCCGCCTTCCTGCACCGCAGCCTTGAATGCCGGCAGGTAGATTTCATGCAGCGTACGCTCGTCCACATTGACATTGACGGCAAAGCGGTCAATCTCCTGATTATTCAACGCGAAATGCTTGAGGCAGCATGCGACCCCGTTTGCCTGCGCACTCCGGATGTAAGGCACAATCATGTGCCCTGCCAGGTACGGGTCCTCCCCCATGTATTCAAAGTTGCGTCCGTTGAGCGGTGTACGTGCCATGTTCACGCCGGGGCCCAACATCACGTCCTTGCCCCGGAAGGCAAACTCCTCGCTCACCGCATTGCCATAGACTGCCGACAGCTCCGGATTCCATGTGGCAGCGAGGCACGTCAGCGACGGGAATGCTACCACCGAGTCATTGGTCCACCGCGCCGGCTTCCACGTGTTCCATTCCAACTCTTCACGTACCCCGTGAGGTCCGTCGTCCATGTTCAGCTGACGGATACCCAAACGGGGAACTCCTGCCGAAGTGAATTTGCTCTGTGCATGCAGAAGCTGTATTTTCTCGTGTGTCGTCATGCGGCTCAGCGCATCCTGCACCCTCACTTCGAGCGGTTGTGAGTCATCCAGATACGCAGGGACCTGCGCCAGGGCAGAGGCTCCCATCATCAGGGCCATTGCCATCATCTTCAATCGTTTCATAGTACTCATATAGCTAATTGTTCGTGATTACAAGTCGTCCGGCTGCAAGCATCGGACTTACAGCCTCCAGCCGGATTGGTCCGGCATCCTTATCTTTCCGGATAACCACCAGTGCCTTGCCGAAGAAGGCTTTGCGGTGGTCAGCCTTGAAACGTTCCATACTGGTCGGAGAGCCATTGTCCACACCGATGACAGTCCCTCCGGATACGCTGAACCGCAAGTCATCTTCCGCCCAGGGGCAGAGGTTGCCGGCTTCGTCCGTGACATACGCATTGACAAAGACGGTCGTCTCGCCTTCATAGTCCACTTCAAGCCGGATGCGGGCAGGTGCTCCTGCGGTACGGATGGACGAGGAACGCACTTCCTGTCCGTCTTTACGCGCCACCACTTTCACTTCACCGGGCTCGTAGGCGACCCGCCAGGCTACGTGGTACTGGTGGCTGTCCTTTTTGGAGCGTACGCCCCGGCTCTTGCCATTGACAAACAGCTCCACTTCATCGGCGTCATTGTAATAGCACCAGAGGTCCACCGTCTGTCCTTCCGTCCAGTTCCAGTGAGGGAACAGGTGCAGCACGGGACGGTCGGTCCATTCGCTCTGATACATATAATAGATGTCTTTGGGGAAGCCCGCCAGGTCGATGATGCCAAAGTAACTGCTACGGGCAGGAAAGCCGTAAGGAGTCGGCTCGCCAAGGTAGTCAAAGCCCGTCCAGATGAATTGCCCGGCACAATAGGGCGTATGCTTGACAATGTCCCAGGTCTCTTCGTGGGTCGAGCCCCACGGGACGTGCTGGTTGTCATAGGACGAGCACATCATCGACGGGTCCGTATAGGGCTTGTCCCAACGTTCCGGAGCAATGAACAGGCTGTCCGACGGCATCCGGTAATAGCCGCGTGTCTGCAGGGCAGAGACACTCTCGGTGAGCAGGAACGGTTTGCCGGGGAAATTGCGCGGAACATCTTTGATCCACTCACGATGGTAATTGAAACCAATGAGGTCGAGTGCACCGCTCTTGAAGAGGTGATTGTCGGGAGACGGTTCATTGCATCCTGCCGTGACGGGACGTGTACGGTCATACTTCCGCACAATCCCTGCCAGATGCAGGGTCAGCAGTGAGTTGGGAGTCAGTTCCTCGCCGTGTGCCAGCGCGGAGTCATCGTGTCCGGCATTCAGGAGGAGGTTCGCCTGTTCGAGCGTCAGCTCATCGGCACCGACACCGCTCCACTGCTCCAATACCTCGTTTCCGATGGACCACATCAGGACAGAGGGGTGGTTACGGTCCCGCAGGAGCAGGTCCGACAGGTCCCGTTCGTGCCACTCGTCAAAGAAACGGGCGTAGTCATTCCGGGTCTTCCGACGACGCCACATGTCAAAGCTCTCGTCCATCACGATGAACCCCATCTCATCGCACAGGTCCAGCAGTTCGGGCGCAGGAGGATTGTGACTGCACCGGATGGCATTGCACCCCATCGCTTTCAACTTCACCAGCTGACGGCGCATCGCGTCTTTATTCACCGCCGCTCCCAGACAGCCCAGGTCATGATGCAGGCACACGCCATTGATTTTCAGATTGCGTCCGTTGAGCCAGAAACCGGTCGCAGCATCAAAGCGGAACTCACGGAACCCGGTCCGCGTGGTCACGGCATCGACAACTTCTCCATCGACCAGCACCTCTGACTTCAGGGTATAGAGATGCGGACTGTCGACCGACCACCGTAACGGATGACTTACACGCAGCGTTTGCCGCAACGACTTTGCCGACGTCACGGCGACCGTACGTCCGTCAGGGGCAAGAAGGGTATGACGGAACACCGGCCGGTGCTGACCGTCCGCATCACCGGAAACGGCAAGCTCCACATTGACGGTACCTCCGACGTCTGTCACCACATGGACACCCCAGCGGGCAATGTGCAAGGGATTCGTTACCGTCAGCCAGACATGACGGTAAATGCCACAGCCACTGTACCAACGGGAATTGGGCTGGTCGCTGTTATCCACCCTGACCGCCACCACGTTGTCACTGTCCGGACGGACGTAGGGCGTCAGGTCATACTCAAACGAACTGTAGCCGTAGGGACGGGAACCGACCTCATGTCCGTTGACATACACGGTGGAGTTCATGTATACCCCGTCGAACGCGAGATAGTAACGGCGCTCTCCTTCCGTTGCAGGCAACCTGAAATGTTTGCGATACCACCCGACGCCACCGGGCAAGGCACCGCCTCCCGCTCCCGAAGGGTTCGTTGCCGAGAAGTCACCCTCTATCGCCCAGTCATGAGGCAGCGACAACCGACGCCACCGGCTGTCGTCATAACCGGGTTGTGCCATCTCCGGCTCGTCGCCCAACAGGAACAGCCAGCCTTCGTCAAAGAGCCTGACATCGCGTGCCTGACACGCCACCGAACAGAAGGCGGCTATCAGCAGCAGGGCCTTCCGTAATCCAAGATTCCATGTGTTCATCATCGGTTCACTTTACAATTTTCACCGTTACGGCCTTTCCGTCATAGTCCACCATCGTGCCTTGGGGAGCATCGAGGTCCAGTGGCTGTGCCTTTGCCGGACTCACCACGACCACATTGAAGCGGCGCCGTTGCAACATGCCGTCGAAACGGCCCTTCCGGTCGGCAATGGTCAGTTCCCCCGTTGCCTCGTTGTAGCTGAAGCGGATGGTCGCATAATGTCCGCGCTCGTAACCATAGTTCGTATTCTCGTCCTCATAAAGCGTAAACGAAGCGTCACGTCCGGTGTACACATACAGGTTTATCAACTCGGCAGGCTTCTCATCGCTCCACTCCATCTCCGGGCCGAAAGGAAGGATGCTCCCGGCAGGGACATAGACCGGGATGCGCTCATAAGGTGCCTCAGCCGTGATGGTCTGCCCGCCTGCATGGTAACGTCCGGTATAGAAATCATACCAGCCACACTGCTCCGGCAGATAGACGCGGCGGGAACGTGCCTGATAATACCCGACGGGACAAGCCATCAACGACGGACCGAACATCCACTGGTCCTTGATGTCATAGACGTTTGCATCGCCATTGAAATCCATCACCAGGGCACGCATCATCGTATAGTCCCTGAAGTGGACGGCTCCTGCCAGGCTGTAGAGGTAAGGCATCAGCCGGTAGCGCAGACGGTCATACCAGACTATGCTCTGATAAGCGGGATGGTCCTCGGGAGCAATGTTCCACACTTCACGCGTGGGCCACTGCCCGTGGGTACGGAACAAAGGGACAAAGCAACCGAACTGATGCCAGCGGGTCTGCAGCTCACGCCACTCCTTCAGGTCCTCGTTCTCCTGCCCGGTCGAGTCAAACAGTTTTTGAGCAGCCACGTAACGTTTCTCTACACAGAAGCCACCCTGGTCCATTCCCCAGAACGGGATACCGGCGAGCGAGAAGTTCATGCCGGCAGTCATCTGGGCACGCATGTCTTCCCAACGGGTCGCGATGTCACCGCTCCAGGTGGCTGTGCCGTACCGCTGTTCCCCGGCAAAGCCACTGCGTGTGAGCAGGAACACCCGTCGGTCCGGATTCACGGAACGCTGTCCGTTGTATATGGCATCGGCATTGACGATGCTGTACGCATTGAAGTATTCGGTGGAAGAACCTAATGCCGTCGGTCCGCACAACGCCTTGCGATACCACATGGGCGTGCAGTCCCTGACATTGGGTTCCGAGGCATCCATCCACCAGGCATCGATGCCTTGCTGGTACTTGGAATAGAGGTTCTCATCCATCTGCCGCCAGAACATCTTCCGCGCCCCTTCGGCATAGGCATCATAGAACGAGCCTACATAGCCCGGTCCGACCCAGTCCTTGATGGAATCTGTCACGGCTTGACGGTACATCCATCCGTGAGCGTCAAGCTCCTGGTAATTCTTTGTGGAACAATAGAACTTGGGCCAGACGGAAATCATGAAGCGCCCGTGCAGGGCATGCACGCTGTCGAGCATTGCCTGTGGGTCGGGGTAACGGACGGACTCGAACTCGTGGCTTCCCCATGCATCTTCGGGCCAGTAGTTCCAGTCCTGCACGATGTTGTCTACCGGGATGTGACGGCGGCGGAACTCTGCCAGGGTACGGAGAATCTCGTCGCTTGTCTTGTAACGTTCCCGGCTCTGCCAGAACCCCATGACCCAGCGGGGCATCACCTGTGCCTTTCCCGTCAGGGTACGGTAGCCTGCTATCACCTCGTCGAGGTCATCACCGGCTATAAAGTAGTAGTCCATGTCGCGGCTCATCTCACTCCATACACTCAGCTTGCCTTGTTCTTCCTCACTACGCGGCTGTGCGACACGCAGTCCGCAGTAGCTGACGCCGCCGTCGGGTTTCCATTCAATCCGGACGGGGATTCTCACTCCCGTACGCAGGCGGCAGGCAAACTTCCACGCATTGGGATTCCACGCCGTGCGCCAACGTTCCGGGACCACTTCCTTGCCATCGACGAATACCTTTATGTAACCGGCATAATAAAGGATAAAGTGAAAGGTTACAGACGGACTGTCTCCCTCCGCCAGCAACGAGCCTTCATAGACGACCTTCGCCCCGTCCAGCTGGAAACCTTGCGGCAGGTTGGCAAGACCACCACGGTCGTACTTCCGGCACAGCTCCGACGTCTCCGGACAAGCATATTCGAAATAGAGGCTGTCTTCCCGACGTTCCAACGTCCGTCCTGCCTTATCCGTGTAGGTCCCTGTCAACGCTCCCTCCTGCCCGTTCTTATCATATAAGGTAAAGGCGCGGTTCAGCTGCAGGTAGTCTTCCGGATTGCCGAAGCGACAGTAGGAATAGCTGTCCCAGAGCAGTCCGTAGCCCCGGTTGCTCACCACAAACGGTACACTCACCTTCGTGTTATATTGGAACAGGTCTTCATTCTTTCCCTTCATGTTCAGCTCTCCCGACTGGTGTTGTCCCAGTCCGTAGAAAGCCTCATCAACGGGACTGTCAAACTTCATCTGCCACGACCAGGCGTTGCGTTGCTGTTCGGTCAACGTACCAACTCCGATTTCCCGCTTCGGTACCCGGAAGGGCGTGAAGACTTTTCCTCCCCGGGCTGTCTCTGCCAGCAGCAGATGTCCTTTCTCGTCACGGAACACCACCCGTCCGTCGGTCTTACTAACGGTAGCACAGACGGCACGTGTCTTCACTTGCACGGCATCCTCGGTCTCGGTAACCTGAAAATCATTGAAGTCCGGTTGACTGATGACCATCAGGCTCTGCTTCACCGGGAAGTCTGCTTCCGGAGTAGCTTCCACCCGGACAATCTTGTCGCCAATCACCTGAAGCCGTACCTTTCGGGCACCCTTGTCCTGTGGGGAACTGACGGTCACTGTCACCGTATTGCCCTGTTTGACATAATCGTCGGCACGGGTCATGGAACAGACTCCCAGGAGTAAGCCGACGGTCAATAATAAATGCTTATAGCTCATATATGTTCTTTTAAACTGTTGTTTTCATTCCGTATTTAGAAAAAAGGCCTATACATTGACAAACTTACACTTTATTCTTCATTTATGAATTATCTTTCGCTCAATTTCATGCATGACTTTTCTCCCGGCAAACACAATTGTCCGACGGATGGAACACAAGTGTTTGATTTGCCAAACACAAGCGTTTGACCGGGTAAACATAAGCCTTTGACCTGACAAACATAGTAGTTTGATAGACCAAAGTATAATACTTAGGCAGCCTAAGTATAATACTTAGGGGGTCTAAGTATAATACCTTTCCAGGCTAAGTATAATACCTTTCCAAGCTAAGTATGATACTTACCCATATCAAACTAATGAGTTTGACAAGTCAAACGCTTGTGTTTACCCGGTCAAAGGCTTGTGTTTGCCCGGTCAAACGCGAATGTCTGGCGGGGACGTCAGAAATGTACACCGCCTTTTTACGCACAAAGGGTGCATCGCTCATAACGACACACCCTTCTTTCCAATTCCTGATACCATGCACCACGCATCAGCGTTTCACGCTCACCAGTGCATTTCCGTTCTTCACGGGGTTCCAGCCGTCGGTGCCTCCCAGCACCTCCTCGATGCTGTAGCCGGTGAGGTCCTTCAGCTGATGACCGAACGAGGCGCGTTCAGACGGACGGGCACCGGCTCCGGTGCTCTGATACTCGGCGTAGGTCACGGTTTCCTCGTTGCTCTTCTTGCCCCAGTTGTCCCAACCGGCAGGCGCAATGTGTCCGCCCAGGTCGCAACGGACAAACACTGCCTTGGCATACGGACGCCACGGACGGGACAGGGCTACTCCCTCCACACCCGGCTCGGCAGTCATCTTGCAGTCATAGAACACATAACCGTACTTCTGCTCCTTGTCGGTCGACGGAGCGGTGAGGTAGCCTTTCCCCAGGCTGTGGATGGTGCAGCGGTTGAACACTGCCGTCGACCATCCGAAGATGAAGTCCACCGTTCCTTCCACGTAGCAGTCTTCGTAATACTGGCGGCAACCCTTGCCATAGGTATAGAGAGTATCCTGATTGCCCAGGAAACGGCAGCCCTTGAAGTAGGCACGGTCCGCACTCACGAAGCAGGCAACTGCCTGACCGACGCGTCCTGCCGTGTTGGCAAAGGTGATGTTCTCGGCATAGAAGTCGGGAGCATAGATGTAGCAGGTCGAAGAGCCGGACGTCGACATCTCTTCACCGAAACGGTTCTTCTTGCTGGCATAGCCGTCGTTGGTGATGATGGCTCCTTCCTGACCGATGAGGGAGATGTTGATTTTGCATTCCGGCACGATGACGCGCTCCTTGTATTCACCCGGACGGACCAGGATGGTCGTGCGGACGTTCTTGCGGAAGTCGGGGACGGCATTGATGGCCTCCTGCACGGTGAAGAAGTCGCCGCTTCCGTCTTTTGCCACGACGAAGTCATAGTGACGCACATACTTGCCCAGCTCGGGAATCACCTGCTCGATGGCAGTTGCTGCCAGACCTGCCACCCGGCGTGCACCGTAGACATTGAGGTGGGTGTTGTCCTGACGGCCCTTCGGACAGGCCACACAGGTGCCTTCGGGAATCCAGCAGAAGAGTGACTTCGAGGCTTCGCGTCCCAATCCCTGCACGAGGTCATGTGTCAGCCGGTTCATGTCGATGAAGGGGACATCCATGGCAGCAGCCACGTTGCGCGGAGAGTCGAGGTAAGCCCCGTGGGTATCAATCAGCGTGTCGCCTTCGAGTTTCGTTCCTTCCACCTTCTCACGGCGCAGGTCGTCATCCGTCACAGCCTGCTTGTTGTCAAAGAAGTTCCGGCGGACGATGGAGTTGAGCAACACCGGCTTGCCTCCCTTGGCACGTGTCTCCTCGACAAACCGACGCAGGTTGGCGTCGAATGTCGTGCCGGGGTCGGTATGGCGGTCGGGCTTCGGCTTTTCATCGTTATGCCCGAACTGGATGAACACGTAGTCGCCCGGACGAATCAGCCGACGCACTTCCTCCCAGTGACCTTCGTCGATGAAGCTTTTCGAGCTGCGTCCGTTGAGGGCATGGTTGTCCACCCGGACATCCTCGGTGAAGTAACCGGCAAGCATCTGCCCCCAGCCACGTTCGGGGTTGTCACCTCCCAGGGGTTTGTTTGCCATGGTAGAATCTCCAATCATGAAAACTGTAATGGTGTCGCGTTCATCGGACCGGAACGACGACAAAAGCAAAAGCGCACAAAGCGCACACATCAATTTGATTTTCATATCGTCTTTTCAGGGTTAAGTAATTCTGTTTCGCTTATCCGTTTCTCGTTACGGCTAACAAATGTAGTGATTTTGTCAGAGGATGGAGACATGACGGGCTGTAAAAGAGCGTCAGATGACAAAAAATACATACTTTCAGCCGCACAGACATCCGCCATACCTCCTGACAGGGCATAAAAACACAGAGGCACAAAGACACAGGGGAATAAAATCGCCCTGTCTCTTTGTGCCTCTGCAGATAATTCAGCCTTGCGGCATCAGCCGTCAATCAAAGCTCCACTTCAGCGCCAGTGTCGGGATGGTGTAGAAACCGTCGCGGAAGCTGAAGTTCTGGCTCAGCTCGATTTCAGTACCGATGCTGAGGTTGAATTTATCGTCAAAAGCCTTGAACTTGTTCAGGTTGACCCAGAACTGGGGTTCTGACAGGAAGATGAAGTAACCGTGAGGGTTCTTCTCACGCCAGAAGTCGGCAAAACCGCTGCAGGTGAACTTGCCGTCGCAGCAGTGTACATACCAGGTTCCGGTAATCTGGAAGTTGTTCGGGTCTTCATGCTTCTGGATATACTTGTACATCGCCATCAGCGTAAAGCCCTTGGTGAAGTCGGCACTATTCCAGGAGTAAGAGGGTCCCACCAGGTAGGCATTGTCAAACGACACGGTGTTGCTCAGTCCGCCGTTATACTCGACATGGGCTGAAATGGGAGCGTCCCAGAACTTCAGTTCGCGGGAAATCTCCGTATAGGCGGAAGCCAGTCCTTTCTTGGTCCAGTCGAAGTCAACGAAGAAGTAGGTGTTTCCCCACTTGTCGGGTTTGAAGAACTCCACCGTAGCGGTAACAGGCGGACGGTCGGCATCTTCCAACTCCTGGTAAAGGGTACGACCGAAGTCGTAATGCAACTGTACATTCTGCGCTTTCAACTGGAAAGCCGCACACGCAATGAAACAAAGCAATAGGATTCTTTTCATGTTTGAATTTGTTAGGTTATGAATGCTTGAGTTTGTCAGTATCTTCTTCCGCCTACAGCAGGAACTTGAAGCAGAACAGGATGGCCATCACATACATGGGGATGGTGATTTTCTTGTGCTGTCCGCAGAGCAGGTTGATGACCACGTAACTGATGAAGCCGATGATGATGCCATCGGCAATGCTGTATGCCAGGGGCATGAGAATCATGCAAAGGAAGGCAGGCAGAGCTTCGGTGTAATCGTCAAGAGGAATCTTTGCCACCGGGGCGACCATCATCATGCCGACGATGATGAGGACGGCGGAAGTGGCAGCAGCCGGAATGGACAGGAACAGGGGCGAAAGGAACAGTGCCAACGCCATGCAGACAGCCGTCGTGAAGGAAGTCAGTCCCGTACGTCCGCCTTCGTTCACACCGGCAGCGCTCTCCAGGAATGTGACGATGGTACTCGTTCCCAACAGACCGGCTGCCGTCGTACCGATGGCATCGGACATGAATGCCTGTTTGGCACGGGGAAGCTTGCCATTCTCCATCATGCCTGCCTTGGTGGCAACACCGATGAACGTGCCGATGGTGTCAAAGAGGTCCATGAACAGCAGGGTGCAGACGGCAATCAGCATATCGACGCTCCACAGGTGGGTAAAGTCGAGCTTGAAGAAAACGGGAGCAATGGAAGGCGGCAGGTTGAACAGTCCGTGAAAGGTGGTCAGACCCATGGGGATACCGATAAGGGTCGTGAGGAGGATGCCCCACAGGAGTCCGCCACGCACCTTGTGCACCATGAACATCAGTGTGATGACCATACCGATGATTGCCAGCAAGGGAGCACCGGACGTGATGTGACCGAGGGAAAGCATGGTTGCGGGATTGCCCACCACAATGCCGGAATTCTGAAGTCCGATGAACGCGATGAAGAGTCCGATACCCACGGTCGTGGCATATTTCAGCGATTCGGGGATGAGGTCAACAATCAGGGTACGGAGGTTGCTGACCGTCAGCAGGATGAAAATGATGCCCTCCAGGAAGACCGCCGTCAGGGCAAACTGCCAGGAATAGCCCATGTTGAGGCAGATGGTGTAGGCAAAGAAGGCGTTCAGCCCCATGCCCGATGCCTGCGCAAACGGAAGTTTCGCCCACAGTGCCATGATGACGGTAGCCAGGATAGCTGCCAGGGCAGTCGATGTAAACACAGCTTCTTTATCCATTCCGGTGGCGCTGAGGATTTCCGGATTGACCGCCAGGATATAGGCCATGGTCAGGAAAGTAGTAATGCCCGCGAAGAGCTCTGTCTTCACGGAATGTTTCTTCGGGTCGAAACCGAAGAGCGTAGTCAGTAGTTTCATATTACGTATTAAAAAATGTAGATGGACATCAGTTCCTAAAAAGACGAGTGCAAAGGTAGGCGTTTTTCTTTTTTAACCCTCTTCCCCACCCTACTTTTTATCCGGGAATATCCACCGAGCGCAATTAAGCCGTATCTTTGCACCCCGAAAGAAAGAATACATAAATCGTTACATCCATGATGTGGTTACTTCTGGCATTCCTCTCGGCTGCACTGCTGGGCTTCTATGACGCATTCAAGAAAGAATCGTTACGCGAAAACGCCGTCCTCCCGGTCCTGTTCCTGAACACCTTGTTCTCCAGCCTGATTTTCCTTCCCTTCATCCTGATTTCAGCTTGGAGCGACAGTCTCGACGGCACCATCTTCCATGTACCGGCTGCCGGTTGGGAGGTACACAAGTATGTGTTGCTCAAGTCGGTCATCGTGCTCTCCTCATGGACGTTCGGCTATTTCGGCATGAAGCACCTGCCGCTCACCATCGTGGGACCGATCAATGCGACCCGTCCGGTCATGGTACTGGTGGGTGCCCTGCTCGTGTTTGGCGAAAGGCTGAACCTCTACCAGTGGGCAGGTGTGCTGATGGCAGTCATCTCCTTCTTCATGCTGAGCCGTTCGGGGAAAAAGGAAGGCATCGACTTCAAGCATAACCGCTACATCTTCTACGTCGTACTGGCAGCCGTCACCGGCGCCATCAGCGGACTCTATGACAAATACCTGATGGCACCCGTCAGTGAAGGCGGACTGGGACTGGACCGCATGGTGGTGCAGTCGTGGTACAACATCTACCAGCTCTTCATGATGGGAGCCGTGATTGCCCTGCTGTGGCTTCCCAAACGGAAGACGACCACCCCGTTCCACTGGGACTGGTGCATCATCCTCATCTCCATCTTCCTGTCGGCAGCCGACTTCGTCTACTTCTACTCCCTGAGTCTGGAAGGTGCCATGATTTCCATCGTGTCGATGGTGCGGCGCGGCAGTGTGGTGGTCTCCTTCCTGTGCGGTGCGCTCTTCTTCCGTGAAAAGAATTTAAAAAGCAAGGTTGTCGATTTGGCATTGGTGCTAATCGGTATGATTTTCCTATATTTGGGTTCCAAATAACAAGAGTAAATGAAAAAGAGATTCCTGTCGGTCCTTGGTTGCCTGCTGTGCATCGGCGGCATGCAGGCACAGACCCTAAAAGAAATATTTGTCCACATGCCCGACACGCTGTCACCCATCCTGACTCCCGTCAACCGGGCTGACTGTGTGGACTTCATTGCCAGCAACATGAAGGCACGGGTCACGAACCGCTTCAACCGTACGTCGGAAGTCAAGACACTCACCGATGACTACCTGCTGGCACAGGTGACCGAAAGCAGTGTATGGGAAATGCGCCGTCTCCCGCTCAACGATTCCGTGTCGGTCGTCTGCTGGGTGAAGACGGTCAAAGGACCGGTGGAGGACAGCAGCCTCCGTTTCTATTCAACGGACTGGAAAGAGTTGCCGGTGAGCGACTTCCTCCCCCAACGACCCGGACCTGACGACTTCTTCCTCCAGCCTTCCGCTGAAAAGGCTGACAGTCTGAACGAGTTGCGGCGCAAGGCAGACATCACCTTCCTGAAAGCTTCGCTCTCACCCAAGGAGAACACACTATCCTTCACCTATACCACCCCGGACTATATGAACGCGGATGACCGTCAGCAGATTATCCCGTATATACGCAAGTCCGTGGTCTATGAATGGAAAGACGGAAAGTTCGTAAGAAAAGACTAAGACATACGGCAAGCACTCGCGACGAGTCGTTGCCGCCATTTCAAATAATTTGATTGATTAATAAAGGGTATGAACGACCGGCACAGTCGAGGACAACAAGCCTGACTGTTGCCGGTTTCTTCTTTGTCACCTGTCATATATGCAACAAGGGCATTCACTCCACGACGGGAGGAATGCCCTTGCACTATCATAGAAAACTTATAATTCTACGTTTATGCTTCTTCAGCAACTACTTCGAAGGGGATTTCAACAGAAACCTCTTTGTGAAGTCTTACGGTAGCCTTGTAAGAACCAACTTCTTTCACGGCATCCTTCACGAAGATAATCTTTCTGTCGATCTTGTGACCCAGCTTCTCCAGCTCTTCAGCAATCTGAATGCTTCCCACAGAACCGAAGATGGTTCCAGTAGAGCTGACCTTGGTAGCGATCTTCAATGATACGCCTTCCAACTGAGCAGCCAAAGCTTCAGCATCCTTCTTGATTTTCTCAAGTTTGTGAGCACGTTGTTTCAACTCTTCAGCCAGCATTTTCTTTGCAGCCGGAGATGCGATAACGGCTTTACCGGTAGGAATAAGATAGTTACGACCGTAACCTGATTTCACTGTTACAATGTCATTCTTGTAACCCAAGTTTGCAATGTCTTCTTTCAAAATGATTTCCATACAAATTCCTCCTTATTATTTCATCATGTCAGTTACGAATGGAAGCAATGCCAAGTGACGGGCTCTTTTCACTGCTTGAGCAACTCTTCTCTGATATTTCAATGAAGTACCGGTAATGCGGCGAGGCAGAATCTTACCTTGCTCATTCAAGAATTTCTTCAAGAATTCAGGATCTTTGTAGTCGATGTACTTAATACCGCTCTTTTTGAAACGGCAGTATTTTTTCTTCTTAACGTCTACTGAGGGCGGAGTTAAATATCTGATTTCTGATTGAACTTGTTGTGCCATGATTAATCCTCCTTTTTAGTTGATTTAACACTTCTTCTCTTCGCAGCGTATTCAGCAGCGTACTTGTCTTGCTTGAAAGTCAAGAAGCGGATAACGCGCTCGTCACGACGGAAGTTTAATTCCAATTTCTCAATTACAGTAGGTTCTGCATTGAACTCAATCAGCTGATAGAAACCGGTTGACTTCTTCTGGATTGGATAAGCCAGCTTTTTCAGTCCCCAGTTTTCTTCATTTACAATCTCAGCACCTTCAGCAGTAAGGATGCCTTTGAATTTTTCTACCGCTTCCTTCATCTGAACATCAGACAAAACGGGAGTCAAAATGAAAACGGTTTCGTATTGATTCATACGTGTCAAATTAATAGATTAATATTATGTTTTTGAAAATCGAGCGCAAAGGTAGATATTTTTCATGAACCTGCAAATCTTTGAAAGTGTTTTCTTACGAAAATAAGCCACTTACCTCCCTTTTTGTGCCGATTTGCGGAAAGTCGTCAGGTCATGGAACGGCAAGGAAATTCAGGATATTCACAAATTTTACTAACAATAGCACCTCCGACAAGAATAGTATTCGTACCTTTGCCTTAGTTGCTTAAACAATAATTTCATGACTGAAGAATTCAACTTTGACACACGCCTGATATTTGCCATACTCAACGGCAAGGTCTCGGCTGCCATCAACCGCAAGCTCTACCGCAACTTCAGACAGAACAATCTGGAAATTACTCCTGAACAATGGACGGTCCTCCTGTTCCTGTGGGAGAAAGACGGTGTGACGCAGCAGGAGCTTTGCAATGCCACCTTCAAGGACAAACCCAGTATGACACGCCTTATCGACAACATGGAGCGGATGCACCTGGTGGTGCGTACCTCCGACAAGTCGGACCGGCGCATCAACCTGATACACCTGACCCAAACCGGACGGGAGCTGGAGGAACGTACGCGCTTCATCGCCAACCGTACGCTGAAAGAAGCGCTTTACGGACTGACCGTAGAGGAATTGCGCGTCAGCCAGAATGTGTTGCGGAAGATTTTCACCAACACGAAAGAGTAACCCGAACTTTTATCACTCTACCAAATACATTACAACGATGCTCAAACAGTTCTGTAAACACATTGGCCTGATCCTTATCATCATCGGAACCCTCATCCTGCTTGGGGGATTCTTCACGCACTGCATGGACAGCAACGCCATGCTGGTGACTTCACTCGTATTTATCTTTGGCGGACTTGCCGCTTACATCTTCTTCAACAAGTACATTGTATGATACGGACAGAAGCTCGAGGCTTTGACCCTGACATAAAAAAGACGCCGTTTGTACTGAGACACAAACGGCGTCTTTTTTTATCAGGCAGACTCGCAAATCAGTCAACGTCCGGAGTAATCAGCTTGTAGCCTTTGCCGTGGATGTTGATGATTTCGATGGAATCATCGGCTTTCAAGTGTTTACGGAGCTTGGTGATGTAAACGTCCATGCTTCGTGCATTGAAGTAGTTGTCATCAATCCAGATGGTCTTCAACGCAAAGTCACGTTGCAGAATCTCATTGGCATGTGCACAGAGCAGGCTCAAGAGTTCCGATTCCTTCGTAGTCAGCTTGGTCTGCTTGCCGTCGATAGCCAGGATTTGCTTCTGTGTGTCGAACGTAAAGCGGCCAATTTTGTAAACACTGCTTTCCTTGTTCTTCTTTCCACGTACACGACGCAAGATGGCTTCAATACGGAACACCAGCTCTTCCATGCTGAAGGGTTTGGTGATGTAGTCGTCGGCACCAATCTTGAAACCTTCCAGGATATCCTCCTTCAGCGTCTTGGCTGTCAAGAAGATGATGGGGATTTCAGCATTGGCTGCACGAATCTCCTGTGTCAATGTGAAACCGTCCTTTTTCGGCATCATCACATCGAGTACACACAGGTCGAACTTAGTCTTCAGGAAAGCCTTGTAACCGGCTTCACCATCCGGACACAACTCTGCAGAATAGCCTTTTGCCTGCAAATATTCTCTCAAAAGCATGCCAAGATTCTCATCGTCTTCGCACAATAAAATGTTCAACTTCTCATCCATATAATTTAATTTTTTAATAAGGGTAATACAATGATAAACTTCGTTCCTACGCCCAACTCACTCTCAGCCCGGATGGTTCCCTTATGGTCCTGAATGATTTTCTTGACGTATGCCAAGCCCAGGCCGAAGCCCTTCACGTCATGAAGGTTGCCGGTATGAACGCGGTAGAACTTATCGAATATCTTCTTCAAATTCTCTTTCTTGATGCCGATGCCATTGTCCTCAATGGAGATGCAGAGCTTGTTGCCCTCATTCCAGGTCCGCACGTTCAGCAAGAGGTCCTCTTCCGGTCTCTTATACTTCACGGCATTGTCCATGAGGTTGAATATGACATTGGTAAAGTGCATCTCATCCACAAAAATCAACGGGTCGAGCGCCGACAGGTCGGAGGTGATGCGTCCGTTGTACTTCTCCACCTTCAGAGCAAAGGTGTGAATGACACCGGCTATCAGTTCGTTGGCATCGACCTCTTTCATCTTCAGAGTGGCTTTCTGCCGTTCGAACATCGACATCTGCAAGACTTTCTCCACCTGGAAACGCAGACGCTTGGTCTCATCGTTGATGACTCCCGATATGTGCTGGAACATCTGGGGCGACTTCCCGACAGCCGGGTCCTTCAACATCTGGGCTGCAAGCGAAATGGTAGAGATAGGTGTCTTGAACTCGTGGGTCATGTTGTTGATGAAGTCGTTCTTTATCTCGGTCAGCTTCTTCTGACGGAAAATCTGGTAGAGCGTAAAGATGAAAGTCACCAGCAGCACGAACGTGAATATCAACGACGGTATCATGAACTTCACCGAACTGTAGATATAATCGTTCAGCGTCGGAAAATGAATCTGCACCCATCCGCGCTTTGCCGGTGGGTCATTCTGGAAGAGCACCTGCGGGATGACATGTTCCGAACCGGCTTCCTCGTAGTCGGGACAACGGTACACCTCCCGTCCGTCATTGGTCTGCACCGTGAAGTGGTAAGGGATGTCGATTCCGTTGTTTGCCAGTTCCGTCTTGATGCATTCGTCGAGTGTCTTGAAGTTCACCCGTTCCTCCAGCGACTTGTCACTGGCACGGTGCAGCAGTTTCAGTGCCACATCGTTCACCAGGTCGCGCTTTTGCTTGAAACGTCCGTAGAACTCCTGACGCAGGTCATCGTTGGTTTCGCTCAACGACTTGCGGACCGAATCACCAAACAAGCTACCTCCGATACGGATGCGCAGGGCGAATCCGTTACCGGTCCTCACCATCTGTTGATGAACCTGAATCATGCCCGGGGTATCGGACGTATTCAGATTGCCCACCGACGAAGTCCTTTTCTTGTATCCGCTGCTCATCTCTTTTTGCAAGTACGTAGCAGCCTCAGCCAGTTCCAGGGAATTGGCCGCACTGGAAAGACTGCGCTTGACGGACTCGTCAAACTGCTCCCGGCGCATTTTGATCATCTCCTCGATGTAGCTCACCTGCAAATAGAGCAAGCTGACGAACGAGAGACCCATGATGATGCCTAAAATCCAAATCGTTGACTTTTTCATAGGAGCAAAATTAACAACGCATAAATAACGTTGGCGCCTGATTAACAGATTTTACATGCCGATTCTCTATTATTAACCGAAAAGACGTTTTTAGCTGACAAAGCAGCCATTATCGCCTAACGGGCTTTCAGACAAGTGCAAAATTAATAGAAATTTAATTGGTAACCAACGTTCAGTTCTTAAATTTTTAAGGGGAATTAAATAAAAAAGCCGTTTCCTTTAACGGAAGCGGCTTTTCTAGTGTATGGATTAGTTAGAAACTGTTTCCTGAACCTGATTAATCGTCTTTTTCCTGTTTGGCTTCAAACTCCTTGATGAGCTTCTCCTGAACATCCGACGGAACCAGTTCGTAGCTGGCGAACTTCATGATGAACGAAGCGCGTCCGCCGGTGAGCGAACTGAGTGCAGTGGAGTAGGATGACATCTCTTTCAGAGGCACCTTGGCAACCAGCTTCTCATAGCCGTTTTCGCTGCTCATACCCATAATCATGGCACGGCGTCCCTGCAAATCGCCCATCACATCGCCCATCTTCTCACTCGGAACAAAGACTTCCACATCGTAAATCGGTTCCAGAATCTTCGGACCGGCATTCTTGAAGGCGGTACTGAACGCATTGCGTCCCGCCAGCATGAAGGAGACTTCGTTGGAGTCTACCGGGTGCATCTTGCCGTCATAGACAATCACACGTACATCACGGGCATACGAACCGGTCAACGGACCTTGCTCCATACGGCTCATGACACCTTTCAGGATGGCCGGCATGAAGCGTGCGTCGATGGAACCGCCCACGGTGCTGTTGATGAACACCAGCTTGCCACCCCACTCCAGGTCGATCACTTCCTGGCTCTTCACCGTCACCTTGTATTCCTGACCATTAAACTTATAGGTCTCGGGCAACGGCATGCCTTCGTAGTAGGGTTCCACAATCATGTGCACTTCACCGAACTGTCCGGCTCCACCCGACTGTTTCTTGTGACGGTAATCAGCCCGGGCAGCCTTCGTGATGGTTTCGCGGTAAGGAATCTTCGGTTCTTCGAAGTTGACGAATATCTTTTCGTTGTTCTCCAGACGCCATTTCAACGTACGCAAGTGGAACTCACCCTGACCGTGCACGATGATTTGTTTCAATTCCTTCGATTGTTCCACTTCCCAAGTCGGGTCTTCCTCACGCATGCGGAAGAGGGCGCCCATCATCTTCTCGGTATCAGCCTCATTGACCGGCTTGATGGCACGCGAATATTTGAAGTTCGGATATTTGATGAAGTTGAAGCGGTTTTCACAGTCTTTGCCGTTCAGCGTGTTGCCGGTGTGCACATCCTTGAGCTTCACCGTACAGCCGATATCTCCGGCACGCAGTTCACTCACCTTGATACGGGTGGCACCTGCACAGACGAAGAGCTGGGAAATGCGCTCCTTCGAACCGCGGTCGGCATTCGAGAGGTCGTCGCCCTCATGAACGGTACCGCTCATCACCTTGAAATACTGTACATCGCCAATGTGCGGCTCCACGGCAGTCTTGAAGAAGAACAGGGAAGTCGGACCATTCGCATCGGGCGGAACCACTTCACCCCGTGTATTGAACACCTTCGGCATTTCGGAAACGAACGGAACCACATTGCCCAGGAATTCCATCAGTCGGCGTACACCCATGTCCTTGCCTGCACAGACACAGAACACCGGGAACATGCCACGGCTGACCAGACCCTTGCGGATACCCTCACGCATCTCGTCTTCCGTCAGCGAATCCTGCTCGAAGAATTTCTCCATCAGTCCTTCATCATGCTCGGCGGCAGCTTCCACCAACGCCTTGTGCCACTCGGTGGCTTTCTCCATTTCTTCTTCGGGAATATCTTCAATGATCGGTTCGCCTCCTTCGGGCTTCCAGGAATATTTCTTCATCAACAGCACGTCGATCAGGGCATGGAAGTTGGGACCTGTCTCCAACGGATACTGTACGGGGACCACTTTCGAACCGTAGATGTTCTTCAACTGCTCCAGCACGTGGTCATAATCACATTTCTCATGGTCCAGCTGGTTCACCAGGAAGATGACGGGCTTGCCCAGCTTCTCGGTATACCGGAAGTGGTTCTGCGTTCCCACCTCGGGACCGTACTGACCGTTCAACAGCAGGATGGCGGTATCGGTGACGTTGAGTGCCGTGATGGCTGCTCCCACAAAGTCGTCACTTCCCGGACAGTCGATGATGTTCAGCTTTTTGCCGTTCCACTCCACATGGAACACTGTAGAAAAGACAGAATAGCCATACTCTTGCTCAACCGGGAAATAATCGCTCACCGTATTCTTCTGCGTGATTCTTCCGCGACGTTTTATAACCCCACTCTCATAGAGTAAGGCCTCTGTGAGGGTGGTTTTACCGGCTCCATCATTGCCCAAAAGAGCAATGTTTTTAATTTCATCAGTCTGATATACTTTCATGATACCTAAGATTTAAAAGTTAGCTACTAAAAGAGTTCTGTACTCTTCTTTCTTTTTAATGGACGCAAAATAGAGATTATTATCGGGAACGCCAATTATATCGGAGTGTTACTAAACTATGTTTTAAAACATATTTACAGCTTATCCGGCTGAAAATGGGACAACAAAAACGGCTTTCCCATTGCTTCTTCCGGGAGTGATTTTCGCTAACTTTGCCGCCTGAAGCTAATCATCGAACCATTTATGGCAGGCATCTATCTACACATTCCGTTTTGCAAGCGGCGCTGCATCTACTGCGACTTCTATTCCACCACGATGGAACAGCGCAAGGATGAATACATCGAGGCACTTTGCCGGGAACTGGAAATGCGACGGGACTATACGGGCGAACCGTCCGTGGCAACCGTCTATTTCGGAGGAGGAACTCCCTCACAGCTGGAGGAACGGCATTTCCATCGGGTCTTCGAGACCATTGGCAACAACTACCGGCTCCGTCCGGATGCTGAAATCACACTGGAGGCAAACCCCGACGACCTTACACCCGACTATGTCACCATGCTCCGCCGTCTGCCGTTCAACCGGATCAGCATCGGCATCCAGACATTCAACGACGAAACGCTGCGATTGCTGCACAGACGGCACACGGCAAGCCAGGCAGTGGAGGCAGTGCGTCGCTGCCAGGAGGCCGGATTCGGAAACATCAGCATCGACCTGATGTACGGACTGCCCGGAGAGAGTCGTGACAATTGGGCTGACGATTTGCAACAGGCCATCGGTCTGCAGGTGCAGCATATCTCCGCCTACCACCTTATCTACGAGGAAGGCACGGAGCTGTGGGAACTGCGCCGCCGGCATCGGGTGGAAGAAGTCGACGAGGACAGCAGCCTCACCTTCTTCAGCATGCTCATCGACCGGCTCCGGGATGCAGGGTTCGAGCATTATGAAATATCCAACTTTGCCCTTCCCGGCATGCACTCCCGTCACAACTCTTCCTACTGGGACGGGACCAGGTACCTGGGTTGCGGGGCTGCCGCCCATTCCTACAACGGGGAAAGCCGCCAATGGAACGTTGCGTCACTCGATCGGTACATCAAAGACATCCAAGCCGGCAAACTGCCTTGCGAAGTGGAGACACTCGACCTGCACACCCGCTACAACGACCGCATCATCACAGCCATCCGCACCACCAGAGGACTCTCCCTCTCCACCCTGCAGGCAGAGTTTGGCAAGGAGCTTCATGACTTCTGCCTGAACAATGCCCGTCCGCACCTGCAACAAGGGACCCTCGCCATCGACGGCGACCGCCTGCACCTGACACGACAGGGCATCTTTGTCTCCGACGGCATCATGAGCGACCTCCTCTGGGTGGAAGATGACTGACCTCCCCTCCCCGACACGTATCCAGTTCACCAGCCACATAAAAAAAGAGTGTACGTCCGAATCGCTCAGACGCACACTCTTTTCTTTTATGTGGCTATCTATATCTTGAGGGGAAGATTACATCATTCCGCCCATGCCACCCATACCCGGGTTCATCGGCATTTCAGGCTTGTCTTCCTTCTTCTCGACAATGACACATTCCGTAGTCAGGAACATGCCTGCGATGGAAGCTGCATTCTCCAGTGCCACACGGGTTACCTTGGCAGGGTCTACCACACCGGCTGCATGCAGGTGCTCATATACATCGGTACGTGCGTTGTAACCGAAGTCACCTTCACCTTCACGTACTTTCTGTACAACCACTGCACCTTCCTTACCGGCGTTGGCTACAATCTGACGCAGAGGCTCCTCGATGGCACGCTTGATGATTTCGATACCGGTAGTCTCGTCGGCGTTCTCACCCTTCATGCCTTCCAAGGCGTTGATGGCACGGATGTAGGCTACACCACCACCCGGAACGATACCTTCCTCGATGGCTGCACGGGTTGCACACAAGGCGTCGTCCACACGGTCTTTCTTCTCCTTCATTTCCACTTCCGAAGCGGCACCGACGTAGAGCACAGCCACGCCACCGGACAATTTGCCCAGACGCTCCTGCAGTTTCTCCTTGTCATAGTCGGACGTAGTGGTCTTGATTTGAGCCTTGATCTGGTTGATACGCTCCTGGATGTTCTCCTTGGCACCGGCACCGTTGACAATGGTTGTGTTGTCCTTGGTCACGGTCACCTTGTCGGCGGTACCCAGCATCTCGATGGTAGCCTGCTCCAGTTTCAAGCCCTTCTCTTCGCTGATGACAACGCCACCGGTCAAGACAGCGATGTCTTCCAGCATCTCCTTGCGACGGTCACCGAAGCCCGGAGCCTTCACGGCACAAATCTTCAGGTTGGAACGCAGACGGTTGACAACCAATGTCGTCAAAGCCTCGCTGTCCACATCTTCGGCAATGACCAGCAACGGACGTCCGCTTTGTACAGCCGGTTCGAGGATGGGGAGGAAGTCTTTCAGGTTGGAAATCTTCTTGTCGTAAATCAAGATGTACGGACGTTCCATCACGCATTCCATCTTCTCCGTGTCGGTCACGAAGTAAGAAGACAGGTAACCGCGGTCGAACTGCATACCTTCAACGACACCGATGGTCGTGTCGGTACCCTTCGCCTCCTCGATGGTGATGACACCGTCCTTGGAAACCTTGCGCATGGCATCGGCAATCAGCTTACCGATGACCGGATCGTTGTTTGCAGAAACGGTAGCAACCTGCTCGATCTTGTCGTAGTTGTCACCTACCATCTCAGCCTGGTTCTTGATAGACTCAACGACTTTGGCAACGGCCTTGTCAATACCACGTTTCAAGTCCATCGGGTTGGCACCGGCAGTCACGTTCTTCAAGCCGACGCCGACGATAGCCTGTGCAAGCACGGTAGCAGTTGTCGTACCGTCACCTGCATCATCGCCGGTCTTCGAAGCAACCGACTTCACGAGCTGGGCACCGGTGTTCTGGAACGGGTCAGCCAACTCCACTTCCTTAGCTACGGTTACACCGTCCTTCGTGATGTGGGGAGCACCGAATTTCTTTTCGATGATGACGTTACGTCCCTTCGGGCCGAGGGTTACCTTCACGGCGTTAGCCAATTCATCAACTCCTTTCTTGAGTTGGTCGCGAGCATCTATATTGAATAAAATATCTTTTGCCATAGTGTTCTGAATGTTTTTTAATGGTTCTTGTTGTTCGATGTTTCTAAGAAGTAATAACGGGGGAGTGCCTCTGCTTATCCGAGGATGGCAAGCACGTCACTCTGACGCATGATGAGGTATTTGGTTCCTTCGAATTCGAGTTCCGTACCGGAATACTTTCCATAAAGAACTTCATCACCCACCTTGACTACCATCTCTTCGTCTTTGGTTCCATTACCAACGGCTACGACTTTACCCTGCAAAGGTTTCTCTTTAGCGGTGTCGGGGATAATGATTCCACCAATGGTCTTTTCTTCTGCGGGTGCCGGAAGGATCAGCACTCTGTCTGCTAACGGTTTTACGTTCATAGTTCCTATATTTTTAGAATTTTATTATTTAATCGGTTATTTCCGCCGCCCCTCTTTTCCGGGTCGGCACTATTCTTTCAACGAAAAGTGTGCCAAAGGTGATTGGGGGCTCCATATTGACAGCTGCGACTGACAGGAGTGACATCTTGACAGCGTTCAGGCTTTTTCCTCTACACCTTATTATATAGTTGGCTTCGGCAGACGGACGGAGCCTGTCATACTCCCGATTCTGTCAAAGTGTCAAATGAACCGCTCTACACGCCCCTTCCTTGCACCAAAATACGATTCGGTGGATTCCGAGGCCCTTCTCAGGCGATTCGCAAAATACACATTGCCGTCCATTCGACCCGGATGCTGCCATGCAGGAAGCATCCCAGCACAGGACCTTTCCTGACGGATGCTTTCCACTTCCTGAACCGCGCTTTATGAAAGCTTCCGATTTATTGACACCGCACTCCTTCTGGAGAATGAAACCCGGTGTTTTTGCATTTCATTTTCCAAAGATTTGACTTCCGGGCACGAAACAATCGTGTTTGGGGCATGAAACTATATTGTTTGACGCGGCAAACTATATTGTTTGGCTCGCGAAACAATATTGTTCCGGGCACGTTTTGTCTGTTTTTCGAAAATGAAATGTATAGTTTTCTAAAATCAGAGGCTTTTTTCAGGCGTTTCGTTTGCAATCATTCACGTTTCATCTCCAGATTATCGGATTCTTGAAAAGGACGCGTCAGCTGAAAAGACCTCTTTCCGCACTTCCGTCAAGCAGAAGAGAGAGATTCCTGTCTTTTTGAAAATCCTGCGAGCGCTACGGATACTGAAAAGCATCCAAGAAAAAAAAGCTGACAATCGTTTGTCCCAAACGAAACAAACAGATACCTTTGAGAACCTAAAATCTAAAAGAACCATGAAATGCAACCGACTTGCCCTCTGCGCATACTGCCTCCTGTTAGCCCTGCCACTCGGAGCACAGGTGAACGTCCGCTATGAAAAAAAGGAAAAAGGAGTCTATGAATTCATTGGAGAGAACAATCTGAACATACCCGTGTCCGTATTCGTCCGCTTCACCGACCTGCAAGGATTCACCGGTTACCTCCCTTCCGGACGACCTTACGTGCTGAACAGCGGCAGCAAGACCCTCTTCAGACTGACACCCCGGCAAGGAAGCAACAACTATGTCTTCCGCTACAACTATTCGTGGCGCAAAGGGGATTTCACGGAAAAGCCTGACACGGCGTTCGTCTACCTGCCACCGGTGCGTCCGGGTAAAACGGTGGTGGTACAACGGGGCGTAACACTCAAGGGATTCATCGACCGGAAGGTTGAAGAGAAGGAGAAAGCGGGACTTTCTTTCCACACGGAAGAGGGGGATACCATCTATGCCATGCGGAAGGGAGTCGTGACGGATGTAGTCGACCACAAGGCATCCAAGGGGAAAGGCGTGATTTACAATGACACGGAAAACTACGTCCGCATCTACCACGAAGACAATACATTCATGACTTACAGCCTGCTCCAGAATGACGGCATATTTGTCCAACCGGGAGAAACGGTCCTGCCGGGACAACCCATCGGACTTGCCGGGGGAACCAATTACAGGAGTGGTTCACGAGTGCATGTGAGTCTGTATGGATGGCTGCCAGCCACGGAAGAGGATAACATCAAGGACCTGGTTTACCATCGTGCCTACCGCCTCATCAACCCGTATCTTTACGGATTCGGGAAAGTGGATGTCATCAAGGGCGGAGTGTCGTTCCCTTGCGAACATCCGTTGGACATCATCACGCAGGAAATGAGCAAACGGGAAATCAAGAAGTACAAGAAGGAGCACGGATTGCGGTAAGCATCCGGAAAGAAGTAACAGGGAACGGATACGAAAACAGCACGAAGGCACAGAGAGACAGTCTGCCAAGAGGCAGACAGCGTTTCTCCATGCCTTCGTGTATCAATCCGGGTTACCGTCCTGTGTCAACAGACGGACGGTCTCAATATTCCACCTTGTCGGTCTTGTCCATCCAGTCGCGGAATGCCTGCTGTGCCTCGTCGCGAAGCAACTCCTGTGACACCAGCCGACGTTTGTCCGGCGTGAGGGCTATCTCTTCATAGATGAACGAGTCATCAAAACCGATGGCAGCCGCGTCATGCTTGTTGTTGCCATAGTACATCCGGTCCAGGTGTGCCCAGTAGATGGCACCCAGACACATGGGACACGGTTCGCACGAGGTATAGATTTCACATCCTTCGAGGTTGAAGGTGCCCAGCTTCTCGCAGGCGGCACGGATGGCACTGACCTCAGCATGTGCCGTCGGGTCGTTGTTGTCGGTCACCCGGTTCACACCCGTGGCAATAATCTCGTCGCCACGCACAATGACCGCCCCGAACGGACCTCCGCCGTTCTTCACGTTCTCGATGGAAAGCTCGATGGCCTTCCGCATGAATGCCTCGTTCATCGTGCATCCTCCTTCATCATTGCCAGCAGTTCATCCGCTGTCACGGCATGCTGTTCACCGGTCAACATGTTCTTCAGCGTAAACTTGCCCTCGTTCATCTCCGTCTCTCCGGCAATTGCCACAAAGGGGATGTTCTTGGCGTTGGCATAGCTCATCTGCTTCTTCATCTTCGCACTGTCAGGATAGATTTCCGCACGGACGCCCGCTGCACGCACCTTTGCCAGGACAGGCAGACAGTAGGCGGCTTCGGCTTGTCCGAAGTTGACAAAGAGAAGACGGGTCCCGTTGACGGCATCCTTGGGGTAAAGGTCCAGCTGGTTGAGCACATCGAAGATGCGGTCGGCACCAAAGGAGATACCTACGCCCGAAACACCGGGCATGCCGAACACACCCGTCAGGTTGTCATAACGTCCGCCTCCGCTGATGCTGCCAATCTGGACATCGAGCGCCTTCACCTCGAAGATGGCACCCGTGTAGTAGTTCAAGCCACGTGCCAGTGTCAGGTCAAGCTCCACCTCGTTGCGGATGTCCAGCCCTGCCACGGTGCTCAGGATGAATTCGCTTTCCTCCACACCCTTCATGCCGGTCTCGCTGCCGGCAAGTACCTCCTTCAGCGTCTCCAGCTTTTCGGCATTGCTTCCGCTGAGCAGGATGATGGGTTGCAGCTTGTCGATGGCTTCCTGCGGAATGCCCTTCGAAGCGAGCTCGGCGTTGACGTTCTCCAGACCAATCTTGTCGAGTTTGTCGATGGCCACGGTGATGTCGACAATCTTGTCTGCCTCACCGATGATTTCGGCGATACCTGCCAGAATCTTTCGGTTGTTGATTTTGATGGAGACACGTACCCCGAAAGCGGTGAACACGGCATCAATCATCTGCACCAGTTCCACCTCGTTGAGCAGGGAGTCGCTGCCCACCACGTCGGCATCACACTGATAGAACTCCCGGTAACGCCCTTTCTGCGGACGGTCGGCACGCCACACCGGCTGAATCTGGTAACGCTTGAAAGGGAACGTGATTTCCTCGCGGTGCATCACCACATAGCGTGCAAAAGGCACGGTCAGGTCATAGCGCAAGCCTTTCTCACAGAATTTGGAGGCAAGCTTGGCAGCGTTGCGCGACAACAGTTCCTCGTCAGTCAGTCCTGAGAAATAGTCGCCCGAATTCTGTATCTTGAAGAGGAGCTTGTCGCCCTCGTCGCCATACTTGCCCATCAGGGTCGAGAGGTTCTCCATGGCGGGAGTCTCAATCTGCTGGAAACCGAAATGATGGAATACTTCACGGATGGTATTGAATATATAGTTACGCTTCGCCATTTCGAGCGGCGAGAAATCTCTGGTTCCTTTGGGAATGGAAGGTTTTGCTGCCATAGTTCTAAGTGATTTTAAACGTTTGTGTTCGATGGGGAAAAGGTCCGGAAGGGACGCTGTCCCCGTTCATGTTCTGCGGAGGATATGTCAGCTTGTGACAAAATCCGAAGCAAAGGTAAGACTTTTTATGCCTTACGCCGTTCTTACATTGCAACTATTTACGAACTTTGCGCCCAAAATATCCGTTTCGACAATGAAAAAGCTCAAAAGGTGGTGTATGCGGCTCGTGCTGCTCTTCTTCGTCTCCAGCATTGGAGCAGTGATTCTCTATCGTTTCATCCCGGTCTATGTCACCCCGCTCATGGTGACCCGTTGCATCGGACACCTCTTCGACGGAGAGAGTCCCCGGCTTTACCACCGGTGGGTGCCTCTGGAGGACATATCCCGTCACCTTCCCATGGCAGTCATCGCGTCGGAAGACAACCGTTTTGCCGAGCATCACGGGTTCGACTTCGATGCCATCCAGCAGGCCATCGACGAACGGAGGGAGGGGAAACGGCGTCGCGGTGCCAGCACCATCAGCCAGCAAACGGCAAAGAATGTCTTCCTGTGGGAACGCTCGTCGTGGGTACGCAAAGGCTTCGAAGCCTATTTCACCGTGCTCATCGAGCTTTTCTGGTCCAAGGAGCGCATCATGGAGGTCTATCTGAACTCCATCGAGATGGGCGACGGCATCTACGGAGCGGAAGCAGTGGCAAAACATCACTTCAACACCACGCCCGACCGGCTGTCGCGCAGCCAGTGTGCCCTCATCGCCGCCTCTCTGCCCAACCCCCTGCGCTTCGACTCGGGACATCCGTCGAGCTACCTGTACAGACGTCAGCGGAAAATCATGCGACTGATGAAGCTGGTGCCCGTCTTCCCGGAACCGGAAAAGAAGCACAACTGAGCACGCAAACGCTGAAGAACTAAAAACAACTATCACATACCATGACACATCTGTTTCAAACGGCCTGCCTCCTGGGGCTTGCCTTCCTGACTTCCCTGCCCCTCCGGGCAACTGACACCGAGACCCTGTCTCCCGACCAATCCATCCGCGTCACCTTGTCCTGTCCGGCAGACGGTCCCACGGGATTCTCCGTGAACTATCAGGATAAAGAGGTGTTCCGTCACATCAACCTCGGACTGCAAACCGACCGACGTGCGTGGGAAAAGGGACTCACGCTCCGTTCCGCCTCCGAAGCAACCCTTCACACCGACGACTACACCCTGCTCTCCGGCAAACGCCTCCATTGCACCAACCGCGCCAATGAGCGCACCTTCCGTCTGGAAAATGCCGACGGGCAAGTACTCTCTGTCATCCTGCGGGTATATGACGACGGTGTTGCCTTCCGCTATGCCCTGGACGGTGAGGAGGGCGAACACCTGACCGGTGAACGTACGGCTTACGACATCCCGGAGGGACGTCCGCGCTGGATGCCCCGCCATCTGGTGGGCAACGAAGATTTCTTCCCCCTCAACACCGACGGACAGCCTGCAGGAGCATGGGGCTATCCTTCTCTCTGCGAACCGACCGACGGCGTGTATGCCCTGCTGACGGAATCCGGACTGAACCGCTCGCACTGCGGCTCCTACCTGGACAACAGTCTCCGGAGCGACAACTACCGCATCCGTCTCGTCGACCGGAGCCTTCCGCTGACCAACGACTGGCTCTCTCCCTGGCGCATTGCCATCATAGGCACGGCAGCCACCGTAGTGGAATCGACCCTGGTGACCGATGTAGCCGACCCCTGCCGCCTGGACGACACTTCGTGGGTCGAACCGGGAGTGGCTTCCTGGATTTACTGGGCGCACAACCACGGCTCGCGCGACTGTGCCCTGCTGAAGGAGTATGTCGACCTGGCAGCCGACATGGGATGGCCCTACACACTGATTGACGCCGAATGGGACTCCATGAGCAACGGAGGCACCATCGAAACCGTTGCCGACTATGCACACAGCAAAGGGGTCAAGCCCCTGCTCTGGTACAACTCCAGCACAAACTGGGTCAGCCACGGGGCACCGGGTCCGTTCTACCGACTCAACGACAGGAACAAACGCGAACAGGAGTTCGCCTGGCTGGAGAAGGAAGGGTTCAAAGGCGTGAAAATTGACTTCTTCCCCGACGACAGTCTCTCCGTCATCAACTACTACATCGACCTGCTGGAAGATGCAGCCCGCCATCACCTCACCGTGAACTTCCACGGAGGTATCCTGCCCAAAGGCTGGCAGCGCACCTATCCGCACCTGCTGACCCAGGAAGCCGTCTACGGTGCCGAGTGGTACAACAACAACGCTGTCCTGACAGACCGTGCCGCCTGCCACAACGCTACCCTGCCCTTCACACGCAACGTCATCGGTCCGATGGACTATACGCCGGGCACCTTCTCTGACTCACAACATCCGCACATCACGACCCATGCCCACGAGCTTGCCCTCCCCCTGCTCTTTGAGTCAGGCATGCAGCACATGCCCGACCGTCCTTCCGTCTATCGGGAATTGCCCGAAACGGTTCGTCGCCTGCTGTCCACCCTGCCTACGGTCTGGAATGACACCCGTCTGCTGGCAGGCACTCCGGGCGACCATGTGGTGATAGCCCGACGGAAGGGGAAGGTGTGGTACATCGCCGGTATCAATGGAAAGGACACGGCTGCTACACTGAAGTTCTCCCTGCAGCGTCTGTCGCTTGGCGGAAGCTGCACTGTCTGCCTCATCACCGATGAAGCCGACGGCCGCCATTTCCACATCGAACCGTCCACACCGGTTTCCCCGGACAACGTCCTGCACACCGACTGCCTGCCGCGTGGAGGCTTCGTCCTGATTCTCACGGAAGGCACGGACAACTAGATAACCGGCCGGTCCGGAAACAAAGGCATAAAAGTCAAGAGACAAGACTACCCCGTTTCTCCCACTGGATTGTTATAACTATATAAAAGAATGCTTACGAAGCATAAAAGAGAGTACACACAGTATAGTTATAACCCTTTAAGCACTAGCACAATGAGAGAAGATCTGAGAGAAAAGCCGGGCGGACGGAGTAGTCATGCCACCAACAGACTGCTTTCCAAAAGTCTGAAGCGCTGCTTCATCACGGCCGGATGTTGTTTTTTTAGCTTTACGGTGTTGGCACAAAGTGACCAACGTATCACGCTCAACCTGCAGAAAGCGACCCTGGAACAAGTCATTTGGGAAATTCAGAAGAAGACGGGATTCACCTTCATGTATGGCTCCAACGACATCCAGACAGTCAGGAACATTACCCTCAATGAGAAAGACAAGAGCATCCGGGAAATTCTGGACAAGTGTCTGCGAGGGACCAGCCTTACGTATGAAATATCGGGAAAGGAAATCATCATCAAACAGGCAACTGCCGACGCCAAACAACAGACAGGACGCCGTGTGAAGGGAACCGTCGTGTCCAAAGAAGACGGACTGCCCGTCATCGGAGCCTCTATCCGTGTGGATGGAACAGAGCTCGGTGTTGCCACAGACATTGACGGCAACTTCAGCCTCAACAATGTCCCGGACGGAGCACAGCTGGTAGTGTCCTACATCGGCATGAAGACACTGACGGTAGCAGCCACCCCCAACATGACCATCACACTGGAAAACGACGCACAGGCCCTGGACGACGTCGTGGTGACCGGTATCTTCAAGAAAGCCAAGGAGAGCTATACGGGTGCCGTGTCGACCATCACCTCCGAGCAGCTCGACATGTATAAGGGTCAGAACCTGCTCCAGACACTGAAAAACATCGATGCCTCCATCAACTTCACCGTCAACAATATTGCCGGAAGCAACCCCAACAACCTGCCGCAAATCAACATCCGCGGCAACTCATCCCTGCCCATGAGCGTGGAGGAGTTCAACCAGACAGCATCCAACGACATCAACCGTCCGCTGATTATCCTCGACGGCTTTGAAATCTCCCTGGAGAAACTCATGGACTACAACGACGAGGAAATCGAGTCCATCAACATCCTGAAAGATGCATCTGCCACAGCCATCTACGGTTCAAGAGGTTCGAACGGAGTCATCGTCGTCGTCACCAAACAGCCGGAAGCCGGAAAGCTGAAGGTAAATGCCGAAGTCGGCATCGACATCGAAGCTCCCGACCTGACATCCTACGACATGCTGAATGCCTCAGAGAAACTCTACCTGGAGAACTACCTGGGACTCTATAGCTCGGAGGTTCCCTCTACCGATATACGCTACCAGGCTGTCTACAACGAACGGTTGCGCAAGGTGCTCACCGGACAAAGCACGGACTGGCTCAGCAAACCGATACGCACCGGCGTGGGACAACACTATAACCTCCGTCTGGAGGGTGGAAGCGAAGAGTTCCGCTGGAGCGCCACGGCAGGATACAAGGACGTCGAAGGTGCCATGAAGAACTCTGCCCGCCGCACGTTCAACGGTTCCATCACACTGATGTATACCGTGAAGAACCTTATCTTCAAGAACTACACCTCGTACGGCGTGACCCGTTCGACGGAAAGCAACTATGGCACATTCAGTGACTACGTTGCTCAACAACCGTATAACAATCCGTATGACGAGAACGGCGAGGTGGTACAATTCTTCGACGCTTTCTACGGCTCGGAAACGGGAGGAGAGTTCAACCCGCTCTATGATGCCATGTTGAAATCGTTCGAGAAGAGCGGCTACGAAGAGCTGACCAACAACTTCGCCATCGAGTGGAACATCCTGAAAGGACTGACCCTGCGCGGACAGGTGGGCATCACCACCAACAACAACCACAACGACACGTTCCTCTCACCGAAAGACTCCTACTTCACCGTCGACCCGATTACATCTTCCATCTACAGCAGTGATGAAGGCTTCCTCCGCCGTGGTTCCTATGAGTACGGCACCGGAAAGTCGTACAACTACAACGGAAGCCTCAACCTCTCATACAGCCACGTGTTTGCCGACAAACATTCCCTCTATGCCGGACTCGACTACTCCATCAACGAATCGGAGTCGGACAAGTATTTCTTCTACATGGAAGGCTTCTCCAACGAGAACATGGCCTCCATCGGCAACGGACGTCAGTTTGCACTGGACGCTGTCCCGACCGAGGCACAGACTCGCCGACGCATGATCGGCTTCACAGCCAACGTCAACTATACGTATGACCAGCGCTACTACCTCGACCTGTCCTACCGCATCGACGGAAGCTCCACCTTCGGCGCCGACAAGAAGTATGCCCCCTTCTGGAGTACCGGTGTGGGCTGGAACATGCACCACGAAGACTTCCTTGCCGGCAATCCGGTCTTGAACATCATGCGCCTGAAGATGTCCTACGGCTCCACCGGCTCACAGGAAGGCTCCGGGTCGGGTGCATCAACCATCTACCGCTACCAGAACAACAACAAGTATCTCAACTGGGTGGGAGCCGTACTGAGCGAATGGGGTAACCCGAACCTGACCTGGCAGACGACCAAGGAGTTCAATATCGGCACAGAGTTCGGCTTGTGGCAAGGACGCGTGAAAGGTGAGTTCAACTTCTACACCAAGCACACCACAAACCTCCTCTCGGACATGAACATCCCCTTGTCCATGGGTTTCCCCTCCTACATGGCCAATGTGGGTGAAGTGAAGAACCGCGGCTGGGAACTGTCATTGAGCACCTACCTCATCCGCGACCCGAAACGCGAAATCAACTGGTTGCTCACCGGACAGCTGGTCTATGACAAGAACTGGATTTCCCGCCTGTCGGATGCCATCAAGAGACAGAACGAACAGATGCTCCAGAACGAGGACTACGACGTGGCAAAGCTCTTCTACGAAGGACGTCCGCAAAATGCCATCTATGCCGTACGCTCCCTGGGCATCGACCCCAGTACGGGACAGGAGATTTACCTTGACAAGGACGGCAACATCACCGACGTATGGAATCCCGGTGACAAGGTATTCCTGGGCTCCTCTGAACCGCTATACAACAGCATCTTCGGCACGATGTTCATGTGGAAAGGGTTCACACTGAATGTCTCCTTCCGCGCCTACTGGGGCGGCAAGAGCTACAACTCGACCCTGCTCAGCCGCGTGGAGGTACCTATCAACAACCTGCGTTCCTCAAACGCCGATCGCCGCGTGCTCACCAACCGCTGGCTGAAACCGGGTGATAACACCTTCTTTAAAGGATTCAGCAACGACGCTACCGACGCCACCTCACGCTTTGTCATGTCAGACAATGTACTCGAGCTCCAGTCGGTCAGCCTCCAATACCGGTGGGACAGTGACTGGGTACGCCGCAACACCGGTGTACAGAGCATTACCTTCGCCGTCAACATGTCCGACCTCTTCCACTGGTCGACCATCAAGATGGAGCGCGGTACGGGATACCCCTATGCACGTAACATCCAGGGAAGCGTCAAATTCTTATTCTAACCACTCACTCTAAACAGAAAGCACTATGAGAAAGATATACATCCTGATTCTTCTGCTGACGGCGTTCGGAGCCTCTTCATGCAACGACTGGCTGGACATCCGTGCCAACACCGAACAAAAGGACGAAGAACAGTTCTCCACGGCACAAGGGTTCTATGATGCCCTCATCGGCTGCTACATGACCATGGCTGACCGCAACATCTACGGCGAACAGCTGAGCATCACCTACAGCGAGGCACTCGCCTGCCTGTGGGACCTCCCCAAAGAACAAACAGAAACCAACCGCTTGGCAGAGTGGTTCTTCCAGCACCATGACTACACCCAGTCAACTGCCGAATCGGCTATCCAATCGGTTTATGCAGCCCTGTTCAATACCGTGGCACAAGCAAACATGATTATCAAGAACGTAGAGGAACGGGGCGAAGTCATCCCCAATCCGGACATCCGCTCTGTCATTGAGGGTGAGGCTTATGCCATCCGTGCCTACTGCCAGCTCGACGTTCTGCGACTCTTTGGCGAGGTGCCGGGTGGAAGCCGGAAGGTATCACTGCCCTACTCCGAAACCACATCCATCAACGACATACCTCCCTACTATGACTTCGAAGACTACGTTGCCAAGCTGAAGGCTGACATCGAAATGGCCAAGTCACTGCTCATCGACAAGGACCCGGTGTTCCAATACTCCTTCGCGAGCCTGAACAGCGGCTCGACGGCTCCGGTCGACGAGTTCATGCTCTACCGTCAGTTCCGCATGAACTACTGGGCTGTGCGGGCACTCGAAGCACGCATGTTGCTCTACACCGGCGAAAAGTCACAGGCACACGATGTCGCCATGGAAATCATCTCCGCCCGCCTCAACGGCAACCCTGTCATCAGCCTGAGTAACGCCGACGACTTCACCAACGGCTACAAACTCTGCCCCTCGGAGTGTCTCTTCGGACTGAGCAAGTACAACGTCATGACCTACTCGGAAACCTACCTTATCGGCGGCAACCTCAACATACAGTATGACTCACGGAACCACCTGACCATCACTCCCGACCGGCTCGACGCCCTGTATACCGGAGTCAATACCAATGCCCACAACCGCTACCGCTACTGGTGGAACTCAAACCTCCGGGACACCTATGGTGACAGACGGGTCACAACAACCAAGTACTACTGGGATGTGAACGTGGTGGAGAACGCCTCGCTGAAGTATGCCTACATCCCCATGCTCCGCATGTCGGAAATCTACCTCATCGCCATGGAGGGCACAACCTCACTGGAGGAAGCCAATTCCCTCTTCAGCACCTATATGATCGCCCATGAAGATCCCGACACGCCGGGCTTTGCCTCCCTCGACGACCGTGCGGAGTTCCTCCTCAACGAATACCGCCGGGAATTCTTCGCCGAAGGTCAGATGTTCTACACCTACAAGCGTCTCAACACCGCGCAGATGCTGTGGGACAACGAACCCATGACCGAGGACGGCTACATCCTTCCCCTGCCGCGAACCGAATACAACCCCAACAACTAAAACACTACGAAGATGATGAAAACACTCATACGAACTCTTGCCTGCTGCTCCCTCCTGGCAGCTTTCACAGCCTGCGAACGGGACTTGGAGCCCTACAGCTCGACGGATTGTCGGCTGAACTTCGTCTACCTCGACTATACCGGCGAGGTCATGACCAGTGACCGCGTCACGGAAGCCGAACGTACTGCATCCTACTCATTCATCACCGCCGGTACCGGCTCGACTGAACGCATCACGACCGACACCCTGTGGTTTGACGTGTCCACCATGGGCTTCCTCTCCGACCAGAACCGCCCCGTCCGTCTGGAACAGGTCAGCACGGGTGAGGACGATGCTATCCCCGGCGTACACTATGTGTCATTTGATGACCCGGACTTCACTCGCCTCTGCTTCGTTCCAGCCAACCAGAACCGCACACAGGTGCCTGTCATCGTGCTGCGCGACGCTTCGCTGGAGGAACACGACGTCACCCTCGTCTTCCGCTTCGCCGAAAACGAATACTTCAAACCCGGCTACACCGGACTGACCGAACGCACCCTGCACATCACCGACCGTCTGCTTGAACCGGGCAACTGGTCACAACAGTACTTCGGCACCTACGGACCAGTGAAACACCAGCTGATGATTGACTGGACAGGAGAAGTGTGGGACGAAAGCTACATCCGCAGCCTGCTGAATGGAGACAGTGGCTACCTCAGCTACCTCAAGGAATTCTTCCAACAGAAACTGGAAGAAGAGAATGCCAAACGTCAGGAAGCCGGACTCGACATCTACCGGGAAGCTGACGGAAGTGAAATCAGATTCTAAAATGCAACACCTATGAAACGAACAATCATCCAATACCTCCTGGTCGGAATCGTCTGCTGCCTCTCGTCATGCTACGACGATGATTCGACCTTGGGCTCCAACTATGTGAGCGACATCGAGATTGCCGGACTCGCCGACCAGTCGGTGGTGTCCTACTCGCAAAACTTCGTGAACGTGCAGCCGACCATTACGACCGATTATCCCGAGGATCAGCTGGAATATGCCTGGTACATCTACGCCGACAACACGCCGGAACAGGAGAACGGCTTCCGCAAAGACCGGATTGCCACAACCAAAGACCTGAACTACGAAGTCAATCTGCCCTCGGGGATCTACCACCTGGTTTTCGAGGTAACCTCGCTGACCAATGACTTCTCCAAGACAGCGACGATGAATCTCAGCGTCTCGACCGCCTTCTCCAAAGGATTCTATATCCTCAAGGAGACAGCCGACGGCAATACGGACATCGACCTCTGGAATGAAGGCATCCTGAGCGAAGACATCCTTGCCAAGAAACTCGGCGCCCCCATGAACGGTGCTCCACGCAACCTGTCGCTGGTCTACACCGGAGAGTTTATCAATCCTGAACTGAACCGGACGGCACGCGGCAACCTTGTCCATATCTTCACGGAAGAGAACGAGTACAAAGGTTTCGAGAGTGAATCGCTGACGGAAGTCTTCAACAACGAAACCCTCTTCTATGCCGGCAACATGGATAACGAGGAGCCGTACATCATCTTCCGTGCTCCCAACCACACAGTCTACTTCTCGAACACAGGCATCCGCACCGCCGCCACCGTCTTCTCGGGGACGAACTACAACAGCGGACGTCTCGGGTTCCCTGCCGACGAGCACGGAGCGAGCAAGTTCATCATCCCCGTCAGCTATGGCCAGGAGATGGTATACTGGAGCAACAGCGAGCATGCCCTGCGCGACGTCAACTTCAACTTCCAGCCGTCTTCTCTGGTGACTTCCGCTGACGGAAGCACCTATCCCGACGATCTGGAATGCATCTCGGCAGGTGCCAACATTACGGGCGACGTCTATTCTCCGACTGTCGTAGCCTATTTCCTCTGCGAGCAGCCTTCGACAGGCGACCGCTATCTGCTCCTGCTTGACGGAGGCTTCACCTTCACCGGTGTACAAATCAAGCAAATCATCAAGCTCGACCCGTCGCTTCACATCGCCCGTGACAAGATTGTCGCCATCAACCGCCGGACTGCCACCTACATCTATTCCATTTCAGAGGACAACAAGCTCTACGCTTACAGCTGGGTGAGCAACGACGAACGCGAGTTCCCGCTCCCGGGCATTCCTGCCGGAGAGGACATCACCTACCTGACCAACCAGTACTTCTACCTCTCGGAGGTGTACGGCTATGACACCTCGTTCAACTTCGACGACCTTATCGTAGGCACACAGACGGGCAACACCTACAAGCTCTATTTCTACAGCGCCTCAAAGGACATGAACGGTGGACGTCCCATTGCCGACCCGTCCCGGGTTATCACAGGTACCGGCCAAGTGAAGGCGGTCCGCTTCCTTGTCTCCATGAGTGTGCGGGGTAGTGACCACTACTCCGACCCCATCTATCCGTTGACCGACTAGACTTACGGGGAACACATCTTCCCTGAACGAAGCGTACCAACCACCTTCGTTCCATTTTCCAGCCGCAGACGACGTAGCCCCCTTCTCCAACCTACTGAAGAAGATTCGGAAAGCTACGCCATCTGCGGCTGATTGTATCGGAAAAAATTGAAACTTCACTACCCATATTCCTCCCCTCAATTGTTATAAGGTTGTCATGACACATTGAAGATTTGAGTGGAGAGAAATTATTCCATCATAAACCATCTAATAAACTAGCACTATGCACAACCAAGACTTGAGAGAAAAGAGCATCAGGGGAGTTTTACCCCCCCCCACTAACAATCGTCTGTTTTCTAAGAGCTTAAAGCGTTGTTTCGTCGCTGCCGGTTGCTGTTTGTTCAGCATCAGCGTGTGGGCTCAGAGCGACCAGCGCATCACCCTCAACCTGCAAAAGGCCTCTTTGGAGCAAGTCATTTGGGAGATACAGAAGAAAACCGGATTCACCTTCATGTACGGCTCCAACGACATCCAAGCAGTCAACAACATCACCCTCAATGAAAAGGACAAGAGTATACGGGAAATCCTGGACAAATGCCTAAAGGGAACGAACCTCACGTATGAAATTTCCGGAAAGGAAATCATCATCAAACAGACCGACGCCAATAAGAAGCGCACCATCAAGGGTGTTGTGGTCGACAAAGACGGAATGCCCTTGCCGGGAGCCAGCGTCCGCCTGAAGGGGACCGACACCGTAAGTGGAACCAATCTTGACGGTGAATTTCAAATAGCCGTCTCAGGCAATGCCCCCACCCTCGTATTCTCCTTCATCGGAACGGAAACGCAGGAAGTCGCAGTCGGTAAACAGAACGAACTCAAAATCACCCTGCTGGAGAACGTCCGTGCCCTCGATGACGTTGTGGTAACAGGCTACTACACACAGCGCAAGCAAACTTTTACAGGTGCAGCCGTGAACTATAGTGGTGAAGAGCTTGCCGCTATCTCCAACAAGAATGTGCTCTCCACCCTCTCGTCCCTCGATCCCTCATTCAAGCTGGTGGATAACCTCTCTCTGGGTTCCAACCCCAATGCAGTCCCCAACGTGCAAGTACGCGGTATGAACTCCTTGCCCGATGCGAGTGGAAGTAACCTGAGCGAGACTTACAAAGGTTCCGCCAACCTGCCGACCTTTATTCTCGACGGCTTCGAAGTCGATGTAGAAAAGGTATACGACCTCGACCCGAACCGCATCCAGAACATCTCCATCCTGAAAGATGCTTCCGCTACTGCCATCTACGGCTCCCGTGCCGCCAATGGTGTCGTTATCATCGACACGAAGGCACCGGCTTTCGGCAAACTGCAACTCAACTACTATGGCAGCGTCAGCGCTGAGGTTGCCGATCTCTCGGACTATCACCTGCTCAACGCCTCCGAAAAGCTGCGCTACGAACAGCTTGCCGGGCTCTACTCAGGCAGCAACGCCACCTACGTGGAAGAGATGTACAGACAGGACTACAACGATCGCCTGAAACTCGTACAACGGGGCGTTGACACTGACTGGCTTGCGCTTCCGCTGAAATCGACAGGCATCAGCAACCAACACAGCATTCAGCTGGAAGGCGGCAATGAGAACTTCCGCTATGGGGTCGACCTGACCTACAACATGACCGACGGTGTGATGAAAGGATCAGACCGTACAAAACTGGGCACCAGCATCAAGTTGCAGTACAACTACAAGAACCTACGCTTCCGCAACGAAATCACCTACGACAAGGTGACCTCCAACAACTCACCCTACGGTTCCTTCAGCCAATATGCCCTGATGAATCCGTACTACTATCCCTACGACGAAAACGGACAGGTGAAGCAGATTGTCTTCGAAAGCAGCAACGCCAACTCTTCACAGACAGCTGTGAGCAACCCGCTTTACAACGCCACCCTGAACACCAAAGACCAGACGACGTATGATGACTTCGTCGACAACTTCAGCGTAGAGTGGAACATCCTGCCCAACCTGAAATTCAAGGGACAATTCTCCATCGAACGCATCAATCGCTACAGCGACATCTTCAAACCGGCCGACCATACCGACTTCGTCAACCAGGAAGAGAACAAGGGTAGCTACCAAAAGGGCAACACCGTGTCTGAATCTTATGACGGAAGCGCCGTACTATCCTATTTCAACTATTGGAAGAAACACGCACTCAGCGTCAATGCCGGTTGGAACATCACATCGGAAGATGAGGACTACAGCAGCTATACCATCTACGGCTTCCCGAACCAGCAGTTAGACCATCCTTCACTCGGTGCAGGCTTCCTGGAAGGTGCCGGAGTGGAAGGCGACGCTACCATCAGCCGGCTGATGGGTTTCTTTGCCAATGTGAACTACAGCTATGACGACCGCTACTTCGTTGACGGGTCCATCCGTCTCGACGGTTCGTCACAATTCGGCAGCGAGCAACGCTGGGGCACTTTCTGGAGTGCAGGTTTGGGATGGAACATTCACAATGAACAAGTATTCAAAGACTCACCCATTGTCAATCAGCTCCGTCTGCGCGCCAGTACCGGATTCACCGGTGGACAGAACTTCTATCCTTACCAGGCTCTCATGATGTACCAGTACAACACCAACCTGTCTTACCAGGACTACATCGGTGCCGTTATCAAAGCATTCGGCAACTCGAACCTGAAGTGGCAACGTACCCAGAAACACAACTTCGGCGTCGACTTCGCCTTCTTCAACAACCGCCTGTCGGGTTACTTCAACTACTTCATCGAAAACTCCAAGGACCTGCTCGTCGATGTTGACATGATGAGCTACCTTGGCTTTGACTCCTACAAGGAGAACCTGGGCGAAACACAGAACAAAGGTTACGAATTCAACGTACGCTGGAGCATCTTCCAGAACAAGGACTGGCACGTAAACGTGTTTGCCAACGGACAGCACTACACCAACAAGCTCAAGAAGATTTCCTCGGGTCTCAGCTCCTACAATCAGCAGGCTGACGCCGAAGAGTCAACCGCTCCCTACGTCCGCTATGCCGAAGGTGCTTCCATCAACACCATCTGGGTAGTCCAATCAGCCGGTATCGACCCCGCTACAGGTAACGAGGTCTTTATCAAGCGCGACGGTACCTACACCAACGAATGGAGTGAACAGGATTATGTGCCCTACGCCTCGACCGACCCCAAGCTGAGCGGTAACTTCGGACTTAACATCTACTGGAAAGGCTGGGAACTGAACACCAACTTCTTCTATCGCTTCGGAGGCTATGCCTATAACCAGACGTTGGTGGACAAGGTGGAGAATGTCGACCCGTTCAACAACGTCGATTCGCGCGCATTGTACGACCGTTGGCAGACTCCCGGTGTTCCTGCCGTGTTCAAGCGCATCAGTGACCAATCAGTCACCCGTCCTACCTCGCGCTTTGTGGAAAAGGACAATTTCCTCTCTGCCACCTCGCTCAGCCTGGCCTATACCTTCGATCGCGACTGGGTGAAGAGCTTCGGAGCCCAATATCTGAAACTGACGTTCTATGCCAACGATTTTCTGCAAGCTTCGACCATGCGCCAAGAAAGAGGAACGGATTACCCGTATGCCCGTCACTTTTCCATCGCAGCACAAGTCACCTTCTGACGGCAAACAATTATTTATCTCACTCTAATATGACAACAATTTATGAAAAAGACCCTACTCTTCATACTATTGCCCTTGTTCACGCTGACCTCCTGCGAAGACTGGTTCGATATCACTCCCAAGTCGGAACTTAAGGCTGACGACTTCTTTGAGACCGAACAAGGCATGCGAGACGCCCTTATCGGTATCTACGCCACCATGGCAGACGAGAAGCTATATGGCGGACTGATGACCATGACCTACATGGATGTCCTCGGACAATACTACTCTTCTATTGGAAATACCCTCCACAGCTTCTATTATGCTTACAACTACGACTACACCAACAGTACAGAAGAAGCGCGTAAGGACGGACTCTGGAAAGCACTCTACAATAGTATCGCCAACGCCAACAGCTTACTGGAGAAAATGGAAGCCAACCGCTCCGCACTGCCCGAAGGAGAATATGAACTGATCCGCGGAGAAGCGCTCGGATTGCGTGCCTACCTCCATTTTGACTTGCTCCGCCTTTTCGCCCCTTCCCCTGCCATGAGCAACGGACTGAACCGCCCTGCCATCCCCTATGTTGATCGGCTCACCAACCAGCTCTTCGCCCGACTCACCACCGCCGAAGTACTGCAACGCATCGAAGCCGACCTGACTGAAGCACGCTCCCTGCTCGCCGAAGTCGACCCTTATGGCCCGCACCACAGTGACTATGACCTTGACAACCTGACGGGTATCCGCAAGGGACGAGAATATCGCATGAACTATTATGCTGTGACAGGTGTTCTTGCCCGCGTCCTGCTCTATGAAGGCAGTACCGACAGCAAGAACCAGGCATTCACCTATGCGACTGAAATTATCGACAGCGGACTGTTCCCGCTCATATCCAGTGCCGACCTCTCGGGTACTGACCAGAACGGCTTCGTCCAGGAAAACCTTTTCGCGCTGGAAGATGTCGGTCTGGAAGACAACATTGTCGACATCTACTTCAACGTGGGTAACACCAGTTCCAACTACCTTGCCCTGACAGGCAACACACTCGACAACATCTTCCCCGCCTCTCTGAGTATGGACTATCGCCGCCTGTGGTGGATCGAGACATCGGGTTCGGATAATCTTATCACCAAGTACAACTATAGCGAACGTGTTCCCTTGGTCAAGGTATCCGAAATGTATCTGATTGCAACTGAAACAGCTCCTAACCTGACCGAAGCCACCGAATACTTCAATCAATTGCAATACCACCGCGGACTGCCTAACGACGAGCTGACTGCCGAAAACATACAAGACAAGCTGTTAGCTGAGTATGCCAAGGAATTCATTGCTGAAGGACAGACTTTCTTTGCTTACAAACGTATGGGCATGAACGTAACCCCCGTTACCAAACGAGTCCTGCCTGATGCCGAAGCCGTGTACGTACTTCCGATACCAACAGAAAACACCAATTTTACCAACCAATAAAACGATTATGAAAACATCCATCCTCCTCATATCCGGACTGCTCACCCTCATAGGGTTGGCAGGATGCCAGGAAAACGAACGTATGCTCTATGAAGCCAAGAGCGCCGTCTACTTCAACTCCCCCGTCGAAGGTGACAGCCTGTCCTATTCCTTTGCATCGGGCGAAAAGACTGAAGACGTAGTCAACATCCCCATCCGTATCATTGGAACCTCTACCAAGGGGACCCGCTCCATCGCTTTCGACATTGACCCGGCATCGACAGCACAAGCCGGCGTACATTACCGCGACCTGCCCGAAGTCATCACTCTTCAACCGGATTCAGTCAATGCCTACCTGCCTGTCACTGTACTTGCCGAGCACTTGGACAACAATCAGGTATCGCTCATACTGCATTTGCGTAGCAATGAAAACTTTGACCCTGGCTTTCCTGAACATCTCAGCTTCAAACTCAACATCACTGACCAACTCGTCAAACCCACTTATTGGGACATTCCTCTGTCACTCTACTACGGAAGCTATTCGAAAGCCAAGCACCAGCTGTGCATCCAGATTCAAGGCTTCGACTTCCCGGCTGAAATGGACATGAACCTCATCAATGATTTTATGTCCTATGGACGTCTGGTCTATCAGGCATTGCTTAAAGAACCACTTTGGGACGAAGAGACTCAACAATGGATTACCGCCGACTGGTCACCTCTCTAACCGCATAAACACATTACCGACATGAAAAAGATAACCTACATACTCCTTTCAGGCATTATATACCTCTTCGCATCCTGTGTCGAGGACAATACACAGACGGTCTTCAAGGAACTCAACGAAGTCACCATTGAAGGCATCGAAGATGAATATGAAAACGTATACATCAATCGTACGCTCAGCATCCATCCCACGCTCACCACAACCTTCAATGACGAGTCGCAGCTCGACTATCTTTGGATTGCCTACGACCGCAACAGTCGTCTCGGAGCAGACACCCTGGCACGTACTAAAGACCTCGACGCCATCATCGGGCTCACTCCAGGAGAACATACCGGAAAGTTCAAGGTGTTCGACCGCACCACAGGCATATACTATGAGAAAGAGTTCATCATCAACGTGGTGAACGACTTTACCCAAGGACTGCTCATCCTCGCCGAGAATAACGGGCAGGCTGAACTCAACTTCTGGGTACCTGGACGCGATGAACTGATTACCGACGTCTTCGGACTGCTCAACGACGGAAAAAGTCTCGGAACGAATCCGCACCGGGTGTACTTCAACAAATACACGACCGATGCCAGTAGCGAAGTCCTTGTTCTCTGTCAGGACGAGGAAGGCGGAAAGATTCTCGACAATATCACCATGCTAGAGAGCCGCGAATACAAGAGCCTGTTCATCAACGACATCGGAGACGTAAAACCACAGGCATACTTTAAGAACTACATGCGTGAATACCTCATCGACAATGGATTGGTCTATGACCGGGCAGTCAATACCAATCCGCCGAGCACTACTGTGAAACCCTATCTCAGCTCTCCGCGAGGTAATTACGAAATAGCTGAGAATGCAGACTTCGGCGACGACGAATCAAGCGTCTCCCGCACCGTGCTTTACGATAACCTGAATCATTGCTTCTATGCACAGCTCAGCATCACTTCGTCATCACTGACGACCGTCTCCTCGTCGGGCATGGCAATTTCAGGCGGCTTCTTTGACCCTGACAATGTAGGAATGGACTGTCTCTATGCCGGTCTGTCTTCTCGTAGTGCCGATGAAACGCGTGAATACATCGGTGTATTTGAGACCGAGGGTGGCAAACGTCACTTGTTGCGTATGGGCATCGCCTTCTACGCCAATATTGATGAACCAAGCACTTACTTTAAGGATTTGGGCAACGATGTCATCCAGTCGCCTGCCATCAACGAAGCTGTCAGCTTCTCCTGCTCCGCCAACTTCTCAGGTTACTTGTTCTATGCCGCAGGCAATCAAATCTATGTCTACAATGTTTTGAGCCGCACAGGACAGGCACTTTATGATATCGGTAGCGGATGCACCATCGACCACATTGAAATCGAGCGTGCAGGCAATCGGCTGTGGGTAGCCTTCCGCGACACACAGGCTACCTCTCAACCGGCAGGCTTCGTCGGACTGACCATTCAGACCGATGGTGGTCTCCGTCTGGAAGAGAGCATACGCCACGAGCATTTCGCCGACCGTATCGTTGACTTTGAAAGCAAATATTGATATGACACGCATCCTATCTCTCTGTTTTATCCTGCTTGCAGCCGTCTCCACCCGGCTGCAAGCACAAATCCACTTCAGCACCGCTGACGACTGGGAGACCGTACTGGAGACTGCCCGACAGGAGCAGAAGAACATCTTCATAGACGTCTACACATCATGGTGCGGACCATGCAAACGTATGGCTCGCGAAGTATTCTCCGACCCTGCCGTAGGAAAATACATGAATGACCGCTTCGTCTGCATCCAACTTGATGCCGAGAAGCAGGCAGGCCATCCGTTCTTCCGGCTCTTCAAACCCAATGCTTATCCTACCTACTACTGGCTGGATGCCGACGGTCTGTTGCTTGACAGTCGTTCAGGCTATATGCCGGGAGAAACATTCCTGCAAGCAGTCCACGAAGCGGTAGAGAATCAGAAGGGGAAACGTCTGAAGGAATTTACAGCACGTTGGAAAGGCGGAGAACGCGACACGGCGTTTGTCGAAAAATATCTCTTCGAAGTACTGCCACAGTTCCATCCCGACAGTGTCCGTCCTTTCCTGAACCAATATCTTGCCGGACTGACACCGGAACAGCTCCGCAGCCCAAGTACAGGAAGAATGGTGATGCGCTTCACCCGTAATCTGGAGGACGATCTCATCCTGCGTACCTTGCTCGGACAGTCATCCTCCTACAGGGAACAACTGACACAAGAAGAGGTTGACAAGGCAATCTACTTGGTTCTGGTACGCATTCCGATGATGCATTTCAATACAGACAAAAACCTATATGCTGCAGACTTGCAATTGCTCAACAGATTGGACTATCCGGATAAAGAGCTATATAATAAGATAAGGGAAATCGAGCAGAAACTCTTCAGCGCACAATACGGCGAAGGGCTTCAACAAGCTGTTGAATTGTGCCAGGCACACGAGCAGGACCATCCGTCATTCTACTCAGAGCTTTACTACACACTCATCATCAGCAAATTCTTCCAGCCCGACTACAACCCCGGCACTGAAGAGCTTTCCGCAACACTCCATCTGGCAAAAAAGGCTTTCCATCTGTCTCCTTCCCAAAACACATTGTCTTATCTCGCTGCAGCTTACGCACGTGCAGGCAATTATCGGAAAGCATACCAGGCTCTGGCATACTTGCCTTTTTATAAGGCACCGACCTTGAGCAACGCCGTCTATCCGTTACTGGGTATTGTGTTTGACCGGGAAAAGGGAGAATGAGGTTCTCCACACGATGCCCCAGACAAGTTATAAACACAAACAAATCGCCTGAGAATACCACTCATACCATAATCTACGAGAAGAGTATTCTCAGGCGATTCACAGGATGCATCAGGCATGGCCCGGTGCATCCTGTTTGTTTACAATCGCTATCAATAGCCTGGATTCTGATATTCCGCACTATTGGTAATAGTAGCCGTAAATGTCGTTGATATAGGACGCAAAGCATATTCCGGCTTGAAATATTGGGCCAGATCCGGATGCGTCTCACTCAAATAAGTCGCATCTTTAAACATGCCTGTACGTTTCAGGTCATAAAAGCGACAATACTCACCACACAGTTCACGGCCACGCTCATCCAGCACGTCACGTACCGTCGGCTTGGTTGTCAATGGGACAGCTCCTGCACGAGCTCTTACCTTATTGATATAATTTGCTGCATGAGAGCCTCCGTTCAAATAGATGTCCAATTCAGCTGCTATCAAATACACCTCCGCCATACGCATGATAAAGGTCGCATTCAAGTTACCATTACGTTTTTTGGCTGGATTGGCCACATAATAGTTACTGCTATTGTGCTTGGTAAGGGACGGATAGAAATAACGGAACTGATTCTCCTTCCCTTCATATTGCATCTTTACATTATGCTTGACATCGTCATATACATCCGCATAATCAACAACCAGCACCTTATCCGTACGCTTCCGGGCTTTCCACTCTGCATAATCGGTATCTTGAGGCAGGATAATCCTGACAGCCTCATCTCCAACAGCCAACGACTGCCCCAATACGGATGCGTCTTTTCCATAATTGGTTAACGCATCTTTATCCCACTCATAGGCTTTATTGGCTTTCCATTCCGTTTGGAATATCTGATGGAAACGTGGGTCGAGCGTACCGTCCTTCTGCACAAAAAGACTGAGCAGATGCTGAGTAGGCATGAACAATCCAGCTTGGCTTCCTTCCCATGTCAGACGCGAAGCCTGCGTATCCTCTCGTGCCCCAAATCGATTGAGGTCACAAAGGAAATACTCATCATTACGGTTCAGTTTCCAGTTGCCGTTGCTGGAACCATGCCCGTCAGCACCGGCATACCAACGATGTTTCCACAAGGCTTCCTTGTTATTCCAATTGTTTTTCTCTGCAAACACCTCTCCAAAGTCAGGATACATATATGCATTGTACTTTGTGCCACCCGATTCACAATCATCAATCAGTTCTTTGGCTGCATCAAGTCCTTTCTGCAGAAACTCCGTCGCACCGTATTCATAAGTCTGCAAACATGCCTTGGCAAGGAAGCCGATTGCAGCCTTCCGCGTTGGCACTGTCGTCGTCTTATCATCTCCTTTTGTCAAATGTACGGCAGCAAACTCCAAATCAGGAATAATCACTTCCCGATAAATAGTCATCGGATCAGTTCGCACCGGAGCAAAATCCATCTTTTCCGATGGTTGGGTCAGCAATGTCACACCGCCAAATTGCTCCACCGCATTGAAATAATAAACAGCCCGCAAGAAACGCGCTTCCGCCACTTTGGCGTCGCGTTCATCCTGTGTCTTGAAAGGAGCCTTGGCAGCCAATGAGATCGCCATATTGCAGCTGCCTATACCATCATATGTACCATTCCACCAGTTATTCGTATAGGTCGTATTAGGGGCAGCTCCTGCAAAGAACCAGAACCATTGCGTCCACGATGTTGACTGATTCGCCCTATAAGTCCACAAATCCGTATCTCCTTCAGTCAAAGCCATCCAATTTTCTGCACCATAAAAGTATCTCTCCATGGCAAAATAGCACTGATTGACCAACGTGTTATAAGACTCCACAGAGTTAGCCGCCATATTGTCCATCGTAAATCCCCCGGGATTCACTTCGTCAAGGGAACACGAATGGAAGAGGGTTGCCACTGATACAGCAGCAGCAAAACTTATCTTTTTGATGTTGTTTTTCATATCTGTCCGTTTATTAGAAAGTGAGGTTTATACCAAAGACAAATTGCTTATATGTAGGGAAGGCATCAGAACCATTCATTTCCGGATCTGTCCCCTTAAGCTTCTTGTCCTTGACAAAAATGAAAGGATTATAAGCCGTAGCATAAATGCGACAACGCTCCATCAATGCATAACGCGATATCTTCTTTGGAAGGGTGTATCCCAAAGTGATGTTCTTGATTTTGATGAACGAACCATCATGCACACGCAGAGCATCCATCACACTTTGTTCCGTACCACTGCCCGGCACCGGATAATAAGCTTTTTGATTTTCTTCCGTCCAATAATCTACACCGGCAAGCTGATTGGTCGTCAAGCTGTAGTCCGCCGTATAACGGCCTAAAAGATCACTGCTGATTGTTTGTCCATAACGCGCCATTGTGAAAAACGAAAGGTCAAAATCACGATAGGTAAACGTATTGTTCAAACCGAAAATCCAGTCAGGATTGATATGTCCGAGTACCTGACGATCATCTTCGCTGTATTTATGTTTGCCTTCGTCCCCATCCTTGTCCAGTGTCTCCACCTTGACCCATCCGGGTTTTACACCATAAACAGCAAGTTCATCCTGAGAACTGTCCGTTCCCCAAATACCTAAATATTTATAACCATAAACAGACTTGATGGGATGTCCTTCAAAAAGGTTCTCTTTAATAAGGTCTCCGTCAGGAAGCTCATCGATCTGCTCCTTGCTCCAGGTAGCCGACAAAGTCGTGTTCCAAGTAAAATCCTTCGTGCGGATATTACGACTGTTGACAGTCACTTCCACTCCCTTATTGCTCGTCTTGGCAATATTCTCCCAGCTGTCCAGAGGCCTTCCCCATCCTGTGGCACCGCTGGTTACCGGCATCGTACGCTTGAACAACAATCCATCCGTTTTTGTACGGAACATGTCAATAGTTCCATCTATACGATTTCCCAAGATTGCAAAATCCAAACCTAAATTCCAGTTATATGACTTTTCCCAGCCTAACGAAGGGCTACCGTAAGTTTCTGTGTATTGAGTGAAAGAAACAATATTTCCATTCACAGTCACACCATTACCGGAATACTTATAAGCCCTCGTCTGTGTAGAGTATGCATCCACCCCACCGGAATTTCCGGTTACACCATAACCAATGCGAAGTTTCAGATTATCCAGCCATCCACGGCTTCCCTCCATAAATTCTTCATCGGAAATACGCCATGCCAACGCCGCAGCAGGGAACGAGTCCCACTTATTACCATCTGAGAAGAACGATACTCCATCCCAACGATTAGAGAAAGTGAAAAGGTACTTCCCTTTATAGGCATAATTGAAACGCAAAGCATAGGACATCTTCTGTTTCTGCTTAAAATCCGATTCCACATGCTGACTGGTTGTAGACATCAATCTCCAGAAGCTCCAGACATCCAGGTCTTGTCCACTACCTCCTGCCAAGGAACTCTCATCCTGAGACTTTTGCCAGGAAGTAATACCGGTAATACCCAAGTCGTGATCGTCTGCCAGGGTAATGTTATAGGAGGCTATGTTCTCCCAAGTGTAACTGTTGGAATGGTTATTGGTTATAGAGGCATGAGGGGTTCCGGCATAGGTCGGACGGTTGGCATTGCAATATGCTCCCCAATATTGTCCCTGACGGGAATAATTCAAGGTTGTGTTCAGTTGACTTCTCAGCGTCAAGCCTTTTACCGGCGACAACTCCAGATAGGCATTTGTATTGATGTAGGTTGCACGGGTATTGTTGGCATATTGATTCTCGATGTAATCGCCCATCGGAGAATATTGGTCTTTGATATACTCCGGTTGCAGTTCTCCTTGTTCATCATAGACGTCTCCCAAAGGAAAAGCTGTCAGTGCCCTAGTGAACGTATTCTTTACACCGGCATCAGCTATGGTATAATTCAGGTTCGAAGTAAAGCCGAGCTTAGCCCACGAGAAAATACGCTGATCAATGTTCAGACGCACGGAATAACGGTCCTGTTTCTCATTCTCCAATAAACCGGTATCCTGGCTGTAAGTGGCAGAAGCAAAAACCTGGGTATCTTCCGTTCCTCCGGTCACCGACATGGTGTATTTCTGCGTAGTAGCAGTTCCTCCTGAGACTTCATCCACCCAATCAATCCATTTGCCGGCATTATAAGCATCAATGTAGTTTTCATCGCCACCCATCAGTGCTGCAATATTGGCAGGATAGTCTCCATTCTTATATTTATAAGCCTCACGCTGGTAAGCCAGCCATTCGTCACCGACCATACCATGTTTAAACTCCGGAGAACCGCTGAAACCGTAATAAGCATCGAAATTCACTGTCGCCTTTCCTGCCCGTCCTCTTTTGGTCGTGATAATGACGACACCATTTGCACCGGCAGAACCATAAATAGCTGTCGAAGAAGCATCCTTCAACACATCGACGGACTCAATATCGGAAGGATTGACCTGGTCATAGCTGCCGGGCAATCCGTCGATGATAAACAGCGGCTCGTTACTTCCGTAAATGGAGCGTGAGCCTCGTAACAGAATGGTGGGTTTCTGTCCCAATTGGCCACTGGTTTTGGCGATGTCCATACCCGCCACTTTTCCCTGCAAAGCTTCCATCACATTATTAGTGGGTGATACCACAATATCTTCATTCTTCATGGAAGCCACCGCCCCTGTGAGATCCCGCTTCTTCACGGTACCATAGCCCACAACGACCACTTCATTCAGTAGCTGGTTGTCAGGTTCCATCCTGACGGTCATGCGACCGGGAGTGATGGAAACATCCTGGGCTTTGTAGCCCATGTAAGTCAATTGGAGAACGGTTGCCCCGGACGGAGCAGTGAGTTTGAAGTTTCCCTCGAAGTCTGTGATGGCACCCACCTTCGTTCCCTTCACCAGAACGGAAACGCCAATCATGGGTTCGCCTTTCTCATCGAGCACTTGACCGGATACGGTCTTGGATTGTAAAACCTCCTGAGGATTAGTTGTTTTTACCTCCCCCCCCCACGCCACTTTGGCAGAAAGAGGAGCTGCTATCAACAGACTGGAAAATCCCCAGATAAAAGAAGTCTTCGTGACGCTGGAGAAGCGTTCACTGCTTGCCTTGTTTTTCATCATAAGGTCAGGTTGTTAGTAATAGGTTTAGTAAAAAGGAAATGATTTCGTGTGCAAAGATAGAAAGAACCCATAAATTCCCATTTCTTAAATGTTAAATAAGAATGTTAATGTACGGTTTTAACTTTTAGTACTCGGGATAAGAATCTGAAATTCTTCACATCAGACACATAAGAGTTACTTTGCGTTCATTTTATTCCAGCCAGTTTAGAAGTCCTCATCCTTTTACTTTTCTTCCAGATAGAGTTGATATAATTTCTTCCCTATTGTTCATTTTGAGAGATTGTTCAATGCACTAATTAATCGTCCAAGCTCAGAGTAAGTATAATCTCTAGCGTTCTTCTGTTTCTCTTCCATTGAACGGTTGGCATTGGCTACAGCCTTCTCAAGACTGCCACCATTTCGTTCAAAGTAACCATGCAACCCTTTAGTCTTGATAAAGAAATCGGCAGTCTTTTGATATGCTATACATTGGTTAAGATCTTTGAGCAATAGCTCTTGTGTCTCATATAGACGTGATGTGTATCGGAAATAGTAGAGGAAGAATAATTCCGTACAGCGGTGAGTCTCAAAGAACTCAACCTTACAATGTATACCTTTCTTGGGCTTGGCAACAGGCTTGGCATATTTCATCTTTAATTTTTGATATTGAGAACGCTCTGGTTCCACATCCTTCGTGTCCATATCGACAATGCAGAATATATGGCTGTAGCCCATTGCCACACCATCAGCAATCTTAGCTTCAAGTTCCTTCATGCTTGTATGCTTGGGATAGTCAGGCTTGATGGTCACGCTCTTGAATATATCACACAAGGATTTGAAGTAGAAAAATTCCGTAGGACCTTCACCCAGGATAAGTGCAGTTTGTCGTAATTTCCCCATATCAATCCTCTATATTTATAAAGATACTACCCAGCTCAGGCTTTGCTCCCAAACGTCCAATACGGTAAGAGTTAAACAGGGACAAATTCTTATGCAACCCGAAAGAGTCACCGCGAGAATATTCAGAAGATGCGGTCTGCTTGTTCTTCTCCACGAACCATACCACACCCCTGTTTTCATTAATCAAATCCTGAGAAAGGAGCGTTGTTTCCTGACTTGTAATAATCAACTGAGACTTTTCGGAGTTGAAGATAAAGACGTTGAGGTAGTAATACAACAGGTCGTTGTGCAAATCCTCACCAAGTTCATCAAGGAAGAATACATGAGAACTTGAAATCATATCGTACAACGCATCAAGAATGCGAATGTATTTCTGCGTTCCTTTTGATTGCCACTTCAGTGGAATATCAAAATCGCCATTGTCAGAATGATTCAGAAACGTAATGGAATCGGTTGTCGGTTTCAGCAACACATCTTTCATTTCTTCCGGAATGTTTTCTTTCTGAATACGCTCACGAAATTCGGCAGGAACAAAGCGGTCTTCTACAGAAGGTCTATATTCCAAGATATTCAAATCGGCCTTTTGAAGCATGGTGTTGTAGAACTTACACTTTGAAGGATTACTATATGCATCCTTTAGGATTTCGACAATTCCCCTTTCTACATCACCGTCTACATCGTGATAATTTTCCATTATCCAACCATGAAGAACATTGAACGGAGCAATATCTTCTTTTAAGGCAGCTTTTCTACAAACAGACAAAACACTATGATTATTCAACGTATTTTCCCGAATACTATCTTGCGTCTTGACTAGTAGTTTAAGACTTGGTCCAAACTTAACTTCAGCCTGCACATTATCACCAATAAACACACGCTCATAAAACAACGACTTTGATTTGTTTGGATAGTAATACAGGCTCTCATGCAGAATATATTTATCATTGAATTCTACGTCATAGTCATATCTGATGCCGTCTGCATAAAATGATACGTGCATCTGAGTTGGTTCATCCTTTGTGAGAATGAAAGGAATTCTGCCATTTATTCTTTGAGCCGCATCTGATTTTGGCTGTATCAACAAACGAAAAACCTCATTCAAAGCAATCAACATATTTGATTTTCCTGAAGCATTAGAACCGTACAGGATTCCTAACTTGTACAAGAATACTCCTTCTGTAACCTCTGCAACAAGTTCCGAAGAAGGACCTTTTGCCAAGAAACTCAGCTCCTGCTTATCGCGAATGGAAAGATAATTCTTTACCCAAAAATCTCTTATCATAGAATATATTTATGTCACTATTGTAATCTAATTGTAAAAATACAAATTATTTTCTTTACACCGGGAATATATTTCGCACATTTTGTAATAAAACTACGTTTTGGCAATAATTTAATACCAATTCACAAGAGAATAATTCGTAATTCTTGCAACCAGAAGTGCATTCACGCATCCCTCCTTCCGACGTTCCCCTCAATAATAGTTCCCCATCCGCAACCAACTTTCTGCTATTATTCCCTCCAAATCCCTACCTTTGCCTTCAGGATTAATACCTTATAAGGAAATGAATAAAATCGTACTGATTACAGGAGCCACAAGCGGCATCGGGCTGGCTTGTGCACGGAAGTTTGCAGAGAACGGCGACAGGCTGATTCTCACCGGAAGAAAAGAGCAGCAGCTGGCTGCCATCAGACAGGAACTCATCGCGTGGGGTGCGGAAGTGGTGACGCTGACGTTCGATGTGAGAAACCGGGAAGCGGCAGAACAGGCAATCAACGGACTGCCACGGGAATGGAAAGAGATTGATGTCCTGGTCAACAATGCCGGACTGGCTCTCGGACTGGAACCGGAATATGCGGGGGATTTTCAGGACTGGGAAACGATGATTGACACCAACATCAAGGGACTCCTGACCATGACCCGGCTCATTGTCCCGGGAATGGTGGAGCGCAACCGGGGACACATCATCAACATCGGTTCGGTTGCAGGCGATGCTGCCTACGCCGGAGGCAACGTGTATTGTGCCACAAAAGCAGCCGTCAAGGTTCTGACAGACGGACTGCGCATCGACGTGGCGGATACGTCCGTCAGAGTGACCAACCTGAAACCGGGACTCGTGGAGACCAACTTCAGCAATACCCGCTTTCATGGGGATGCGGAACGGGCTTCCAACGTCTACAAGGGCATCAAGCCGCTGACGGGTGACGACATTGCGGATGTGGCGGTCTATGCCTCCAATGCGCCCGAACACGTACAGATTGCCGAAGTTCTGATACTGGCCACACACCAGGCAAGCGGCAGCGTGATCGTCCGGAAATGACCGCGTGTCATTTTGTCAAAGTGTCAAACGAATCGCCTGAGAAGGGCCTTCCTTGAGCCAAAATACGAGTTGGTGACCGGGAAAGGCATTCTCAGGCGTTTTGCCAAATACACATTGCTGCAAATGGGAGAAACTGACGAACCGAATGTCGGGCATTCCTCCGAATCCCTGGCAGAAGAATAAGAGCACACGGTGTAAGGTATACAAAACAATAGTTCGCAAAAGTGTGCCTTCTCATACAAACCAGAGGTGAAAATCATCAAATTATTGTCTTCGAATCCTAAAACAAGTGTTTCGTCTTCCGAATATTTGACTTTGACGGATGAAACAATATTGTTTAGGAAGTGAAACACTTGTGTTTGGCACGTGAAACAATATTGTTTGACGAGTGAAACAATATTGTTTCGTGGTATAATTATGCATCTTTACCCCTTGTACGGAATGTTTATACGGACGGAAGTGAATGAATATTCTTAAAATAACCTACTTTGCCCGATTTTTCAAAAAGTAGCGTTAGCCAGAAAAGGGGAAATCGAGAAAAAAGGAAAGAGAAAATGCGGTTTCAGCATCCATCTGTCAACGAACGTCGGGCGACATTCCTCCGATGGACCTCAACCGTTGCCGTATCTTGCCACTGCGCCATGAGGACAGGTAGAGCGGAAGAAGACTTACGCCCTGCCGGAAACCAAATGAAACTTTATGCACCCAATATGCCCTGATGTCCGCAAAAAGACGTTTCTTTGCAACCGGAAACTCCAGACTCATAAAGAATGTAGAGACGATGTGTAAGGAATGGATGAACACCCGCCGGTCATCAGGCCGTTCAAAGTTACGTTTGGTTCCAGGGACAAGCTCTTTGTTGAAGGGATTGTGCCTGGTGTTGATGTGTGTCTGCCTGAACGTGCAGGCGCAACGGATTTTCACGTATGGCTATGGCAACGGGGACTGGAAAGACACCGAGGTGACCGGACATGTGCAGATGGAAGAAAGCGAATCCAAACAAATCATGCCCCTTGCCAATGCCGGCATACGTGTCTATTGTCTGACCGACTCGACCTACAACGGTGGCATGACGGTGACGGACAAGGACGGAAACTTCATCCTGCACGCCTTCCAGCAACGTTCCAAAGACTACGAAGTGCACATCTCCTACCTGGGGACCGACACCTACAAACACCGCCTGACACGGGTCAACATCATCCGGCTGGACACCATCACACTCCACGAGAAACCCATCACGATGGAAGAGGCGGTCATCGTCGCCAAGCTGAAGAAGATGCGTATCCTGGGCGACACGACCATCTTCAACACCGATGCCTTCCGTGTGTCGGAAGGGGCGGTACTGCTGGAACTGGTGCGCAAGATGCCGGGACTGCGCATCACCCAGGGTAAAATGACCTATCAGGGGAAAGACATCTCGGAAATCCTGCTCAACGGAGAGAAATTCTTCGCCAACGACATCAGCATCGCCCTGCAGAACATGCCGGTGGAAGTGCTGAAGGAGGTACGTATCTATGACAAGAAGTCGGAGAAAAGCGAGCTGACGGGAGTGGACGACGGACAGCACCAGACGGTGATGGACCTGAAGACCAAACAGGAGGTCAACGACGCCCTGATGGCAAATGCCAGTGCAGGCATCGGCGACCAGGACCTCTACGGACTGAATGCCATGCTCAACTATTTCAAGACGGGAGGAGACCATGCCAGCGTCTATGCCAACCAGCACAACACCCCCAACGACATCGGCATGGACATGTTCGGGGGACAGATGTTCTCCGGCGGATTCTTCGGAGGAGGAGGAAACCCGATGAGGCAACTCTCGCGCCGCATGGGAGGGAGCGTCGGCAAAAAGATGGGGAAGGTCTACACCAACGGAGACATCAGCTACAACAGCGACGGGAACGACACGAAGAGCTATACGGTCACGGAGAACTATCTACCGACGGGAAACACCTACTCCGACCAGTCGTCGCTCAACTCCACGAACGGAAAGAACGTCAGTGCCAACGTCAACATCATGGGCGACCTGAGTGAACGGCTGGGCATCATGGGCAACTTCCGCTTCGGGAACTACCGGAACGACAACCGCAGCAGCTTCCGTCAGGCAACGTTCAACACCCGCCCTTCCGTTGCCGACCCGCTGGAGGATGAAGACGGCATCCCCCTCTCCCAACACATCAACCGCATCAACCAGGAATCGCTGGCGTCGGGTGACCGGAAAAGCCTGACAGGCACACTGATGCTGACCTACCGTTTTGCCAAGGAGGGCCGCAACCTGACACTCAACCTGAACGGGAGCAAGGACGACGGGGAGAGCCGACGTTACCAACAGTCATCCACCCGATACTACCAGCTGGGTGACTCACTGCTCATCCAGGACCGCTTCACCCTGTCGCCCACCTCGTCGGACATGCTGTCCGCCAGCCTGTCCTACCACGAACCTCTCAGCGAACATGTCGGCATCGAACTGTCCTACGGCTACAACACCAACCGCAACAAGGAGGACGAGCAGGTGTTCGACCTCGGCAGGTTTTCCTTCCCCGACGGGAACCGCCCCATCGGTTCATTGCCTGAAGGGTATGAAGCGGGCCGCATCGACAGCCTGAGCAACGTGAACAACCGACGGGACAACCAGCATACCTTCGGACTATCCCTTAACCTCACGAAAGACAAATGGAACATGAATGCCGGCATCCACTTCATTCCCCAATCGCAAAACATCTACATGCTGCGCGAACAGAGTGTGACCGACACCACCCTGCACCGCCTCAACATCGGCACTGCCCTGATGGCTTTCTACTCCAGGGACAAGCTCTCGCTGAGCATCAGCTATTCGGGCAACTCGCGTTCACCCGATGCCAACCAGCTTCTGCCTGTCATCAACAACGACAACCCGCTGTACATCATGGAGGGAAACCCTGACCTGAAGACCTCCTACAGCCACAACGTCAACACGAACTTCCGTCTGAACCGTCTGTGGGCAAACCTCAGCTTCTCGCAGAGCTTCAACGACCTCACCTACAAGACCCTCTATGACCCGGTGAGCGGTGTGCGCACCAACCGACCGGACAACATCAACGGCAACTGGGGAACAATGCTCAACGTGGGCTACAGCAAAGACTGGGAGGAATTCTCGCTCGAAACGGAGACAAGCTACAGCTACAACAACCGTCCCAACTATGTCGAGGTGAGCGACCGCATCAGCAAGGATGCCGTGCGCAACCACAACTTCGGACAGCTCCTCAAGGGCATCTACACGCCGGAGTGGGCTGAGTTTATCCTCTCCGGACGGTTCGACATGGACAAGACGAAAGCCAAGGTGGAACGTTCGTCGGACAGCTTCACCAAGACCTTTACGTTTCTGGCAGAGACCAACTTCTACCTTCCGCTGAACATCCGCCTGGGTTCCTCCTTCAGCTGCATCACGCGCCACGGCTTCCTGTCGGACGACATGAACCACTCCGAACTGTTGTGGAACGCCAATGCCTCATGGAGCTTCCTGAAGAAGAAACAGGCAAGCCTGAAGCTGGAGGTGTATGACATCCTGAACCGTGCGAAGAACATCACGACCTACACCACCTCGACGGGCAGTACCCAGTCGCGTTCCGAAGGAGTGAACAGCTACTGCCTGCTGTCGTTCAACTACCGTTTCAATCTCTTTAAGGGAAAAAAGGAAATGGAAGACTGAAAGGTCGGCTGAAATGAACTATCTTTGTTGCTTGGTTCAGTAAACAACAAAGATTACTATGGCAGACAGCAACTACATTGAAATCAAAGGTGCACGGGTCAACAACCTGAAGAACATCGACGTCAAGATTCCCCGCAACAAGCTGGTGGTCATCACCGGACTCTCCGGTTCGGGCAAGTCGTCGCTCGCCTTTGACACCCTATATGCCGAAGGGCAACGCCGCTATGTGGAGAGCCTTTCCGCCTACGCCCGGCAGTTTCTTGGACGGATGAGCAAGCCGGAATGTGACTTCATCAAAGGCATTCCGCCTGCCATCGCCATCGAGCAGAAAGTGAACAGCCGCAACCCCCGTTCCACAGTCGGCACTTCGACGGAAATCTATGAATACCTCCGCCTACTCTATGCCCGTGTGGGCAAGACCTATTCCCCCATCAGTGGACAACTGGTGAAGAAGCACACGACCGAGGATGTGGTGGAATGCATGAAGTCGTATTCCAAAGGGACACGCTACACCGTGCTTGCCCCGCTCTGTCTGCGTGACGGACGGACGTTGGAGGAACAGCTAGACATCGACTTGAAACAGGGATTTGCCCGCATCGAGGTCAACGGCGAGATTGTCCGCATCGAAGACTATCAGCCGCGTAAGGGCGACACCGTCAACCTGCTCATCGACCGCATGACCTGCGACGACAGCAAGGACAGCATCAGCCGCCTCATCGACTCAGCCGAAACCGCTTTCTATGAGGGCGACGGCACGTGCATGCTGCGTTTCTACCCTTCGCAAATCATCCATACATTCTCCAAACGTTTTGAAGCTGACGGCATGACCTTCGAGGAACCGACCGACCAGATGTTCTCGTTCAACTCGCCGCTGGGTGCATGCCCCGTGTGTGAGGGATTCGGCAAGGTCATCGGCATCGACGAAAGCCTCGTCGTCCCCAACCGTGCCCTGAGTGTCTACGACGGGGCTGTGGTATGTTGGCGTGGAGAGAAGATGGGCGAATGGCGCGACGCCTTCATCCGTCAGGCTGCGAAGGTGGACTTCCCCATCTTCACTCCCTACTACGACCTGACGCAGGCACAGCGTGACTACCTCTGGCACGGCGACCGTGACAAAATCTGCATCGACTCGTTCTTCAAGATGCTGGAGGAGAACCAGTACAAGATACAGTACCGCGTCATGCTCGCACGTTACCGCGGCAAGACGACCTGTCCTGCCTGTCACGGGACGCGTCTCAAGCCCGAAGCGGGCTATGTGAAGTTGGGCGGACGTTCCATCTCCCAGCTGGTGGACCTCTCCATCACGGACCTGAAGGACTTCTTCGCCCATTTGCAGCTCGACGAGCACGACACCATCGTGGCACGACGCATCCTCACGGAAATCAACAACCGGCTTCAGTTCCTGCTCGATGTCGGACTGGGCTATCTCACCCTGAACCGTACCAGCAACACGCTCTCGGGTGGAGAAAGCCAACGCATCAACCTTGCCACGTCATTGGGCAGCAGTCTGGTCGGCTCGCTCTACATCCTCGACGAACCGAGCATCGGTCTGCACAGCCGCGACACCGACCGACTCATCAAGGTGCTCCGCCAGCTGCAACAGTTGGGCAACACGGTCGTAGTAGTGGAACATGACGAGGAAATCATCCGTGCCGCCGACTACATCATCGACATCGGTCCCCGTGCCGGACGACTGGGAGGCGAAGTGGTCTACGAGGGCGACATGCATGACCTGAAGCCCGGCAGCCAGAGCTACACCGTCCGCTACCTGTTGGGAGAAGAGGAGATTGCCCTCCCCCACAGCCACCGTCCGTGGAACAACTACATCGAGGTGAAGGGCGCACGCGAAAACAACCTGCGCGGCATCGACGTCAAGTTCCCGCTCAACGTGATGACAGTCGTCACCGGTGTCAGCGGCTCGGGCAAGTCGACCTTGGTGCGCAACATCTTCTACCGTGCCTTGAAGCGCATCTACGACGAGTCATCAGAGCGTCCGGGTGAACACATCTCGCTGGAGGGAGACGTGAAAATGGTGAGCAACATCGAGTTCGTAGACCAGAACCCCATCGGCAAATCTTCACGGAGCAATCCCGTGACGTACATCAAGGCGTATGACGAGATACGCAAGCTTTTCGCCGACCAGGCGCTTGCCAAACAGATGGGCTACAGTGCCGGCTATTTCTCGTTCAACACCGACGGCGGACGTTGCGAGGAGTGCAAGGGGGAAGGGACGGTCACCGTGGAGATGCAGTTCATGGCGGACCTGGTGCTGGAGTGCGAATCGTGCCACGGCAAACGTTTCAAGAAAGAAGTGCTGGAAGTGAAATACCACGACCGCAACATCTACGACATCCTGGAGATGACAGTCAACGAAGCCATCGAGTTCTTCACGCTCCACAAGCAGACACGCATCGTGAAGAAACTCCTCCCCCTGCAGTCGGTAGGACTGGGATACATCAAGCTGGGACAGTCATCGTCGACCCTCTCGGGTGGTGAGAACCAACGCGTGAAGCTTGCCTACTTCCTCAGCATCGAGAAGGCATCTCCCACCATCTTCATCTTCGACGAGCCGACCACCGGACTCCACTTCCACGACATACGGAAGCTGCTTGAGGCATTCGATGCGCTCATCAACCGCGGACATACGGTTGTCATCATCGAGCACAACCTCGACGTGGTGAAGTGTGCCGACCATGTGATTGACCTCGGACCGGAAGGCGGAAGCCGGGGAGGCAATCTGGTCGTGGCAGGAACTCCCGAGGAAGTGGCTGCCTGTGCGGCATCCTACACCGGACAGTTCCTGCGTGAGAAACTGGAAACAGGTCTTCACCAGGCCCCGTCTGCCTGACGTCACGGAACGGGAGCATATACGACAAGAGGCACGAAGACATCGGAAGACGGGACCTCACCCGCTACTCCGTGTCTTCGTGCCTCTTGTCGTATGCAGTCTCTCTGCGCTCAGCCGCACAGGAATTACCGGTGACGGTTTGCACGCCGCCGACGGTATTCAGCCTTCATCTTGGCGGAACCCGAACCATGTGCGCCGGTGACATACGCCTTCTTCTTGGCCTTGGTCTTCACACCGGTCTTTTCGGTCTTCGCCTTCGGGGCACCGCGGAACACGATGCCTTCAGTCATTGCTTGTTCTATACTCATGCGATAGGGGTATTTAATGGTTTCAGTTGACAAGTAAACGCTCAGTCCAGCAACATGATGCCGGAGAGCATGCGTCCGCTGTGAATGCCCAGCCGACGTGCGGAGAAGAAGTCGTCACACTGCAGATAAGTGCACACACCGGAACACTCGATCTGCTCCTTCGGGATGCCTGCTTCCAGCAGCTGCCAGTAGTTCGCCATCCACAGGTCGATGTGCCAACGCGACGACGGACGGTACCAGCGCGCAATCTTCTCCATCGGGAAGCCTGCCTCACGGAATGCCTCATAGACTTCCACCCCCACTTCGAAAGCTTCGAGGGAAATGCCCGGTCCGATGGCAACCGACACATCCGACGGACGGGAACCATACATACGGCTCATGCAGTCGAGTGTCTTCCCGGCAATACGTCCGACAGTGCCTCGCCATCCGGCATGTGCCACTGCCACGACATTCCGGCAGGAATCATGGAAAATGAGCGGAATGCAGTCTGCCGTCGAGACACACAGGCAGAAGCCACGCCGGTCGGTCACCAGGGCATCCACCCCTTCAAGCATCTCGCGACGTTTCACCGACGGCGCATTGATATAATCATCACCGACGGACAGGACCTGCGTCCCGTGCACCTGATGGGGGATGACCCAGTCCAAGGGAATCACAGGCAGGAGTGTCGACAGATGTTGCAGGTTCTGACAGACGGACATGGGGTCGTCTCCACAATAAGGAGAACAGTTGAACGAGGCATACTTCCCCTCGCTGCAACCACCTCTGCGTGTGGTCGAGAAGGCTGTCACACCGGCTTGCCGGCTGAAAAGCTCATACTCCAGCAGTTCCTTATTTGCAGACAAACGGCTCATTGTTTCTCGTCATCCCAGTCTTCTTCGTATTCATAGTCTTCGAGGTCCTCCACCTCTTCTTCATCGACATAGGTGATGTCTTCGTCCTCACCCATGGCTTGCAGTTCGCTTTGGAGGAGACGGACGTCCTTGTTGCGGTGCACGATGCGTTCGCCGGCAACCGCCTCCAACTTGTTGCTTTCGCTGTTCAGTTCGGTCCAGAGGATATCCTTCAGCTGACTGATTCCCATGCCGGTCAGAGAGGAAATGAACACATGGGGTACATTCTCCGGCAGGTTCTCCGCCAGCATCTCCATCAGCTCTTCATCGAGCATGTCACACTTGGTGATGGCAAGCACCCGTTGCTTGTCGAGCATCTCGGGATTGAACGTGGCAAGCTCGTTGAGCAGAATCTCATACTCCTTGCGGATGTCGTCCGTGTCGCCGGGAACCATGAACAGCAGCAACGAGTTGCGCTCGATGTGGCGCAAGAAGCGCAGTCCCAGTCCCTTTCCCTCACTGGCTCCCTCGATAATGCCGGGGATGTCCGCCATGACGAACGACTTCCCTTCATGGTAGGAGACGATGCCGAGATTCGGCTCCAGGGTGGTAAAAGGGTAATTGGCTATCTTCGGACGAGCCGATGAAACGACCGACAGCAACGTCGACTTACCGGCATTGGGGAATCCCACCAGACCGACATCGGCAAGCAACTTCAGCTCCAGGATGACGGTCATCTCCTGCATCGGTTCACCGGGCTGTGCGAAACGGGGAGCCTGACGGGTGGCAGTCTTGAAGTGCCAGTTACCCAAACCTCCACGTCCGCCCTTGAGCAGAATGACCTCCTGACCATGCTCGGTGATGTCGCACACATACTCACCTGTCTCGGCATTGTAGACCACTGTTCCGCAGGGAACCTCGATTACCTTGTCCTCTCCGTCCTTGCCGAAGCTGCGGTTGCGTGACCCGTTGCCTCCATGACCGGCAAACACGTGGCGGTCATACTTCAGGTGGAGCAGGGTCCAGTAGTTGCGGTTACCGCGCAAAATCACATGACCGCCCCGTCCACCGTCCCCTCCGTCGGGACCTCCGTTGGGGATGTATTTCTCCCGGCGCAAGTGTGCCGAGCCTCGTCCGCCCTTACCGGAGCGGCAATAGATTTTCACGTAGTCTACAAAGTTCGATTCTGCCATATTCAAAAGTTTGTATTGGTAATCTGCAGGCTTCGGGATGTCAGCCGACGCCCCGTGTGCCTTTACAAAGGAAGCGCAAATTACGCAAATTCATGTCATTTGCGAAACCTGCGCCTCCTGATTTTATAGTTTGCTTACAATTTTTCGATAGCGGCAACAATATCGGCAAAGATGCCTTCCATTGTTCCTACACCATTGATGTGGTGATACTTGCCTTCCTTCTTATACCAGTCAATAAGCGGAGCGGTCTGTGAATGGTAGACCACGAGACGCTTCTTGATGGTCCCTTCGTTGTCGTCTGCACGTCCGCATTCCTGTCCGCGCTTGATGAGACGGGTCATCAGCTCGTCTTCGGGCACTTCCAGGTCGAGCATCAGAGACACCTCCTGTCCTCTCTCTTTCAGCATGGTTTTCAGTGCTTCTGCCTGTGCAATGGTACGGGGGAAACCGTCAAAGATGACACCTTTGCTGTCCTTGAACGAATCGAAGACACTTGCCAAGATGTCAATCATCAGCGAGTCGGGGATGAGCTGTCCCTGGTCGATATATCCTTTGGCTGTCTTTCCCAGCTCCGTTCCGTTCTTGATTTCAGCGCGGAGCACATCACCGGTAGAAATGTGATTAATACCGAATTTTGCTACAATACGCTCGCTTTGGGTGCCTTTTCCTGACCCCGGAGCGCCAAAAATAACAATGTTCAACATGATTCTCGTTTTAATAAAATGACGTGCAAAATTACGCTTTTTCGCCTATCTGTCAAAATTCAATCCGGAAGATTAAACAAAAAGGCACGAAGATACCTCGTGCCTCTGTGTTATGCAAAATCAATGGTCTGCCGACGGTCAGCGTGCCGCATAGTAAGTGGCACCCATGATGGCGTCGCGGGCTGCGCTCACACCTTGTGCATCGGGAGTGACATTGATGTATTGTCCGTTCTGCATGTTCAGGTCGACCGTCCCGTCGTTACAGAGCTTCATGATTTCATAGCTCTTGCCGTCGCATACCACGTTCCAGCTCTGCTCCTCCTGGTTGAAACGGAGTTCCACGGGAGTGCTTTCACCTTCTTTCTCGATGGAGTAACCGTTCTTGGTGGTGGTCACCAGGAACTTGCCGTTCTCGGTATTCACCTCTTTCACCGTACCTGCGGCAATCGGGTTCGTACCACTCCAGAACTCAACGGAGTTCAACACAAGAATGTCTGCCAGGAAAGTAACCTCATAGACAGGGACAATCCACAATCCGATGTGGATCAGCTCGTTCAGGAACTTGTTGCCGGTAGCCTGTTCGTTCCATCCGCGTACTTTATTAAATAAGGCATACGAACCGATGCATGATGTCAGCGTTGCCCCGGCAAGGGCACAGCAAACGATAGATGTTCTGATTCCTTTCATAATAGTTGGTTTTTGTTAGGTGAAATATGTGTCAGTAAAAGTAGGACTTTATTCTGAAATCTCGGAATTATTGCTAGCAATTTTAGCCTTATTATGACTAAAACCTGTTTTATAACATGTTTTACTTACACTAAATGACAAATTGCCCTGCATTTTGCAACATTCTTTCATTGGTTATAGATAGAATAATCGTACATTTGCCTCGCAATAAATCTAACCTTATTTATTAAATAGAAAGAGATGACAGAAAAAATTCACCAAACGTTGCGCGACTCGAAGGCTGCCCGCTGGACAGCATTGGCGGTCGTTGCATTCACGATGTTGTGCGGTTATTTCCTGACCGACGTGATGGCTCCCCTGAAGCCGATGCTTGAAAAAGAATTGTTATGGACCAGTACGGACTACGGAATCTTCACGAGTGCATACGGATGGTTCAATGTGTTCCTGCTGATGCTCATCTTCGGCGGTATCATCCTCGACAAGATGGGAGTCCGCTTCACCGGTCTGGGTGCCTGCATCCTCATGGTGATCGGCTGTACCATCAAATATGGTGCCGTGTCGGGACTCATTCCGTTGGAAGGAACAGTCTTTGCCGGCATGAAAGGACAGGTTGCCATCGCAGCGTTGGGATATGCCATCTTCGGTGTCGGTGTGGAAATTGCCGGCATCACGGTGTCTAAAATCATCGTCAAGTGGTTCAAGGGATATGAGATGGCACTTGCCATGGGTCTGGAGATGGCTACCGCCCGTCTGGGAACGATGCTTGCCATGTCCGTCACCGTACCTTTTGCCAATTTCTGCGGAAGCATCTCAGCCCCCATCCTGCTGTGTCTTGTCATGCTGTGCATCGGTCTGATTGCCTTCTTCATCTATACCCTGATGGACCGCAAGCTGGAGGCTTCCATCGGCAAGGACGAGGCTTCTGCCGACGACGCCTTCCGCCTGAGTGACATCATGCTGATTGTCCGCAACAAGGGTTTCTGGCTCATCGCCCTGCTCTGCGTGTTGTTCTACTCTGCCGTATTCCCCTTCCTGAAATATGCCACCGACCTGATGGTGAACAAATATGAGGTAGACCCTGAGCTGGCAGGCATCATCCCGAGCCTTCTTCCGTTGGGTACCCTCTTCCTCACTCCGTTCTTCGGCAACCTCTATGACCGTCACGGAAAGGGAGCCACCATCATGCTGATTGGTGCCGTGATGCTCATCGGCGTACATGCATTGTTCGCCCTTCCGCTGCTCAACTACTGGTGGTTCGCAACCATTATCATGATTGTGCTGGGTATTGCGTTCTCACTGGTTCCGTCTGCCATGTGGCCGTCGGTTCCCAAGATTATCCCGGAGAAACAGTTGGGAACGGCATACGCCCTTATCTTCTGGGTACAGAACTGGGGATTGATGGGTGTACCTGCACTCATCGGATGGGTGCTTGACCGCTATTGCAAACTTGGCGGCGAGGGACAACCTGCCTACGATTACACGCTCCCGATGACCATTTTTGCCTGCTTCGGTGTGCTGGCTCTCATCATTGCCCTGATGTTGAAAGCTGAAGACAAGAAGAAAGGCTATGGACTGGAAGAAGCAAATATCAAACAGTAATATATAATATCAGGTGATATAGCCAACGAAAAGAGGGTGTGTCAAAAATTACGACACACCCTCTTTTCGTTGGTTCTTACTACTTATCTTGTTGGGCTTCTTTCTTGTCTTGGTGATTAAAATATAACACCCCAACAATGGCTATTGCTGAAACAAGCCCGAACATTACTAATGCTCCCATGCTTATTCTCCTTTCTTTTTGTCATTAACAAGCCAAAGACCTGCTAAAAGGGTTACTACTATTGACAACGAACCTCCCACGTATATTATCCATTTTGCTTGTACATCCCCAAAAATTGAAGAAAGCACAACTGCTGTAGTTATATACTTGGCGATGTCCATCAGCCATTTTCCTAATTTTCTTCTCATATGCAAATATATAAATATTATATCATTAAAAGACGCATCCTCCGCGTCATTTCATCCCTCCCCAAGCAGATAAATCAAAAAGAAACTACTTCGGCAATTCTGCTTGACAGATTCAGCAGAATCCCTGTTTCCTACTAACGCGTCTTTTTCAAAAAGCAATCCAATCAGAAGTCAACCGTGAATGAATGCAAACAAAAACGACGAAAAAAGAGTTCAATTTTAGAAAACTATACATTTTATTCCCGAAATATTGACAAAACGTGCCCGGAACAATATTGTTTCGCGAGCCAAACAATATAGTTTGAGGCGTCAAACAATATAGTTTCACCTGCCAAACTCTATTGTTTCGTGCCCGGAAGTCAAATCTTTGGAAAATGGAAGTAAAAAGAAGTGAGTTTCACTCTCCAGAAGAAAGGTGCTGTCAACAAATCGGAAGGTAATAAATAGGGAAGCATTAGGAACCGAAAACAGAAAAAGGACACTTATCCGTTTTCAACCCCGCCCATAATGTCGTTCCAACACCCCTGTCTGCATCAATCTGTATTTTGCGAATCGCCCGAGAAGGGCCTCCGAATTCACCAAACCGTATTTTGGTGCGAGGACGGGCATTGTGGAGGCCTTCGTTTGACATTTTGTCAAATCACAATTCAGGAACGTTCACCAATCCCAATGTAGGGGCGCCCAGACCGGTCGCCCTACATTTTTGTTAATAAAAGCAAATCATACCCCAGGTAGGCTTCTCTTATGTGTATTAATTGATGTAATGAAGCTTCACTCCCCTTCATTCACCTGCAACGATGAAAACAAGAAAGACACCTGACTGGCTGCAACGTTACTGGGACAACCTCTATACGACAGAGGATGCCCAACGGCTGTTTGACCTTAGCAAGGACAAGGACGCATCCGACATCACGGAGGCGGACGACTCCGGACTGTGGGAAGAGTCCTCCTCTCCCGCCCTGACTCCTGACGAACAGGAGAAGGAACAATACCGTGCGGAGGCACGCCGTCTGCTGCAACAGCTGCAAGCACCTGCCCCGCAACCCGAACGCAGCAAGACACGGTTCGTGCATCGCCTGCTCCAAGTGGCGGCAGTGGTCTGCTTCGTACTGGGCAGTGTCTACCTGTGGGACTACTGGCGGAAGGCAACGGTCGACTACCTGGAGGTAGCCACGGCTGTCAACGAACACCGCGACATCATGCTGCCCGACGGGACACGGCTCACCCTGAATGCCTGTTCACGGGTACGCTATCCGGAACAGTTCCTTGCCGAAACCCGTGAAGTGGAACTGGAGGGGGAAGGTTTCTTCAGTGTGACACATGACGCAGCGCACCCCTTCGTGATAAAGACCAGCCGCATGGATGTCCGGGTACTGGGAACACGATTCAATGTCAAGTCCTACTCCACCGACGAGATTATCGCGGTGGAAGTGGAAGAGGGCAAAGTGCAGATCGACCTTCCGGAAGCCATGATGCGCCTGAAGGCGAACGAACAGATGGTGTGCAACACCTCGTCCAACGTGTTCAACAAGCAGCGGATGGAGCACGAAGCCGCGACCTGGCGGAAAGGATTCCTCTACTTTGACCGGACACCCATGAGCGATGTGGTGAAGACCTTGGAACGTCTCTACGGTTGCCGCATCCGTCTGGCACCCGGTCAGACCTTCGACAACCTTATCTCCGGAGAGCATGACAACCCCAACCTCGAATCCGTGCTCCAGTCCATCGAGTTCACCAGTGGCATACACTACCGGAAGGAAGGGAACGACATCCTCCTCTACAAAGACTGAAACATCCATCAAAAACCCGCAACCTCATGAACCGAAAAGCACCTACCTGAAAACACGGCTCCGACAGGAGCGCAGCCCCGGAAGAACAACCTCGCATTTATCATACCCTATTGCCAAATACACATTAACCAATGAAACACACACATCCATTCAAGCGGAAGACCTGTACCTGTCTGTTGGGACTGTCACTGCTATGTGCCGTCCCTGCCCCTTCGCTGATGGCGCAGGAGAAGACCGCTGTCACACTGAACGTGCGCAATGAGCGCATCACAAATGTATTCAATCAGATAACCCGGCAGTCCGGCTACAAGTTCTTCTACGACGAAGAGCTGGTCAACTCCACCTACGAGGTGACCCTGAAGTTCAGGAACGCTTCGCTGGAAGACATCCTCAGGGAACTCTCCCGACAGACGGGACTGTCGTTCGTCCGCAACAACAAGACCATCACGGTGGGGAAGAAGGAGAACACGACCGACCGGAAGGGAAAGACCATCCAGGGAACGGTCTTCGACGCGTCGGGCGAACCCATCATCGGAGCCACCGTACAAGTGAAAGGGACGCAGCTGGGTGCCATCACCGACATGGAGGGGCGCTACACCCTGAGGAACGTCCCCGACGGGGCAACCCTCTCATTCTCCTACATCGGTTTCCAGTCGCAGGATATCCGGGCCAATGATACCCGGGCACTGGCACGGGTCGAGTTGAAAGAAGATGCCGAGCTGCTCGACGAAGTGGTTGTTCTGGGTTACGGCAACATCCGCCGCAGCGACGTCACGGGTTCCATCGCGTCGGTCTCAGCCGAAACGCTCTCGAAGGTGGCTTCCAGCTCCATCGCCGACGCCATTGCCGGTAAAATGGCCGGTGTGCAAGTGACTACAGCCGACGGTGCGCTGGACGCGGAAATCAGCGTCCGGGTACGTGGCGGAGGCTCCATCACACAGGACAACTCCCCGCTCTACCTCGTCGACGGCTTTCCGGTGGACGACCTGAGCGGCATTCCCCTGACGGACATCGAGTCCATCGACGTCCTGAAGGAAGCCTCCATGACCGCCATCTACGGTGCACGGGGTGCCAACGGTGTGGTCATCATCACGACCAAGAACCCGAAAATCGGGAAAACCTCCATCCAGTTCAACAGCTACGTGCAGACACGTACACTGGCAAAGAAGTTGCCCGTGATGGACAACTACGAGTTCGTCATGGCGGACTATGAGTACGAGATGATACGCAAGGGTTCGGACGAGTCATTCATCAAGAACTTCGGCTACTACGACGACATCGAACTGTACAAGTACACCGACTCCACCGACTGGCAGGACGAAATCCTCGGAGGCAACCCCATCTCGCAATACTACAACGTGACCATCAACGGAGGCACGGAGAAGACCAAGTTCAACCTGAGCTATACGTTCAACGACGACGAGGGACAGCTCATCGGTTCGGGCTTGTCGCGTCACAACATCAACCTGAAGCTGAATCAGGAACTGGTGAAGAACCTCCGTCTGGAGACCAACGCGACCTACCGCACACGGACCATCGACGGAGCGGGCACAGCCGGCACAAGCGTCCTGACAGCCCTTCGCTACCGTCCGACCAACGGACTGAGCAGCGACGTGATAGAGGATGCGGAGAGCGACGAGGAGAACCTCGACGAAGAAGGCAACACCCTGAACAAGCGCTACACGCCGCTGGAAGAGAACGAGCAGAACTACCGCAAACGCACCGAACAGCTCGTCGACCTGAAAGCCGCCCTCGTGTGGGACATCGTGAAGGGGCTGCAGTTCCGCTCGGAGTACGGCATCAGCACCAAGTATTCCAATGACAACAAGTTCTACGGTGCCCTGTCGAGCAAGGCATCCGGCTCGGGCATGAACAACCTGCCGTCGGCTGAACGGACGAAGGGATACAAGGAGACTTACCGCCTCGCCAACACGCTGACCTACCGCAACTCCTTCAACAAGCGGCACAACGTCAACCTGATGGTGGGTCAGGAAATCAACCACTCGCAGAGCGAACAGACCTTCATGAGCGCCCGCTACTTCCCCGCCACCATCACGGCGGAAGCGGCACTGGAGAACTTCGCCCTGGGTACACCCAACCAAAGCACCAGTTCCAAGGAAGCCCCGACCCGCACTGCCTCCTACTTCGGACGTGCACTCTACAACTTCCGCAACCGCTACTATGCCACGTTCACCATGCGTGCCGACGGGTCGACCAAGTTCGCACCTGGAAACCAGTGGGGCGTCTTCCCGGCAGGGTCCATCGCCTGGCGTCTGTCCAACGAGCCGTGGATGAAGAACGTGCGCTTCATCTCCGAGCTGAAGCTGCGTGCCAGCTACGGTCTGGCGGGAAACAACCGCATCAACGACGACCTGTGGCACAGTGTCTATGCCGTCAAGAGCGGCAGCACGGCACCGGAGTTCAACAACGAGGAGTACAACTACTACCAGTTTGCCGACCAGACCTACCTCTATGACCCGGACCTGAAGTGGGAGACCACCATCACCCGCAACCTCGGCGTGGACTTCGGCTTCTTCAAGGGAAGGCTCTCCGGTACGTTCGACGTGTACTGGAACACGACTAAGGACCTGCTCGTCCCGACCATCATCCCCAACTCCTCGGGCTACGGACGTCAGATGACCAACGTCGGCGAGACCTCCAACCGGGGTGTGGAAATCACCCTGGAGGGCCAGCTCGTCAAGTCGAAGAACTTCAACCTCTCTGCCAACTTCAACATCGCCTTCAATAAGAATAAGGTGGAGAAGCTCTCGAACGGGGAGACGGAATGGAAGACCAAGGCGTCCCTGTCCAACTGGTACGGCTCCTACAACTACAAGATGGAGGTGGGCAAGAGCATGGGACTGATTTACGGCTTTGTCAACGACGGCTTCTACACCGTCAACGACTTCAACTTCGACGAGACCACCCGGAAGTGGACCTTGAAGCCGGGCGTGGCGGACAACTCCTCGTTCAGCTCGGGCAACTTCAGCATGAAGCCGGGTGCCATGAAACTGAAGGACCTCTCGGACAACGGCTCCGACCTCATCACGGAAGACGACATGACACAGATAGGCGACACCAACCCGATGTTCACCGGAGGCTTCGGACTGACGGGAAACTGGGGCAACCTGGACTTCGCCGCCTTCTTCAACTTCATGTATGACTTCGACATCTTCAACGTCAACAAGGCGTACCTGAACTCCGCCATACGGCGCAACTACTCCAACCTCTCCACCGACATGAACCTGGCAAACCGCTGGCGCTATGTTGACGACAACGGAGTGAACGTCTCCTCAGACCCTGTCGCCCTCGCCGAGCTGAACCGGAACGCCAAGACCTACTCGTGGATGTCGGTGACACAGGGCATCACCATGAGCGACTACATCGAGGACGGCTCCTTCCTCCGCCTGAGCACACTGACCGTCGGCTACACCCTGCCGGAACGTTGGCTGAGCGGCGTCGGCGTCAAGAGCCTGCGACTCTACTTCTCCGGCAGCAACCTCTTCACACTGACCGGATACAGCGGCTACGACCCCGAAGTGAACATCCAGAAAGGACTGACCCCGGGCATCGACAACAACCAGACCCCACGCAGCCGCACCTATACCGTGGGCATCAACCTTAGTTTCTAACACACTGCTTCGAACGAATTATGAAAAAACTGATACTTCTACTACTGACGGTCGCCCTGGCGTCGTGCAATGACTTCCTCGACGTGGAGTCGCCCTCGACCTTCGACCGCAACTACATCTTTGAAAGTGAATCGGAAATCGGAACTGCCGTCAACGGCATCTACGTCCCGATGGTCAGCGGAAAGGGCTGGGTGGGCGTACTCGCCAAGAAGATGCAGTTCAACACCGACGTGGAGTTCACCACCTGCACGACCTCCTCGAATCTCAAGGAGTGTGCCTTCGTCCCCAGCACGGGAGACATCAGCTCGTACGACGACATCTGGGCTGGCATGTACGACGGCATCAACCGCGCCAACGATGTCATCGAAGGCATCGAGCTGAGTGCCCTGTTCGCGTCAGCCGACAAGACACAGCCCTCCAAGCTGATGCACTACTACGGCGAGGCGAAGGTGCTCCGCGCCATGTACTACTTCGAGCTGGTGCGCAACTGGGGCGACGTCCCCTACCGCCGCAAGCCTGCCGGCAACAAGGATGAGCTTTTCATCGGGACGACCGACCGGGACACCATCCTGACCGACATGATCAACGACCTCATCGAGGCAGAGCCGACCATGCTCTATGCCGAATCGTCCGACCGCGGCTGTGAGGCGGCATCGCGCGAGTTCTGCCAGGCACTCATTGCCCGCATGGCACTGTGCCGTGGCGGATGGAGCCTGCGGCCGGACTACGACGACCCTTCCGCCATCGGCACGATGAAGCGCAGCGACGACTGGCAGGAGTACTACCGCATCGCCGAAGAGTATGCGGGGAAGGTGGTCAAGGAGGGGAAGCACAGCCTCAGCCGCACGTTCCGTCAGGTGTGGGTCGACGAGTGCAACTGGATTGTCCCGGTGAACGACGACAACATCTTCGACGTGCCTGCCAAGGTAGGCGGCTCGGGAGAAATCGGCTATTCGCTCGGCACGTACATCGTCTCACAGAAGAACGACGAGGGACAGAACGCCTCCAACGCTCCCTACGGCTACTCCTCGGGTGGTGACAAGCTCGCCCTGACCTACATGCTCTCCTTCGACCGGAAAGACCTGCGCCGCGACATCACCTGCGAACTCTTCCGCTACGAGAACTACGGCACCATGAGCCTCACCCAGAAACCCATTGCCGGACTGACGGTGTTCTGCGGCAAGTTCAACCGACTCTTCATGGAGAATCCCCTGGGCAGCACGTCCAACAAGGGTACGGGCATCAACTGGCCCTACATGCGCTATGCCGACGTGCTCCTGATGTACGCCGAAGCCGTCAACGAGAACCACAACGGACCGACCGAAGAAGCACGCGAAGCCTTGCGCACCGTACGCCGCCGGGCGTTCAGCTCGGAAGACTGGGCGGAGAAGGTGGATGCCTACGTGAGCGCCCTCACCACCAAGGAAGCGTTCTTTGATGCCATCGTGCAGGAACGGGCATGGGAGCTGGGAGGCGAGAAGATACGCCGCTATGACCTTGCACGCTGGAACCTCTACGGGGAAACGCTCTACAACCTCTATCACGACTGGATACAGCTCGGCAAGGTGGCACGCACCAAGGAGCTTGCCAACACGACCAAGCCGTTTGCCGACCCGACGTACGACGAACGTTTTGACGACTATCCTGCCGTCGCCTACTACAAGATGGAGGATGCCGTCAATCCGGTCAACCACTATGTGGCGCAGACCATCGGCTGGTACAGCGAGAACGGCATCAGCTCCTACGACCAGGCGCTGGAGTCCTATCCGTCATCGGCACCCGCCGGCTACACCAAGTTCAACATGTGCAACCAGTACTGTGCGCAAGTGAAGAACTCCAACCCGGCACAGTGGGAACCGGCTGCCGCCATCCTCTATTCGTTCTACGGCTACATCAACGAGTCGAACGCCTCTTCGGTGAACCCGCAGACCGACCCCGTGCGCTACCTCTGCCCCATCCCGCCCGACGCGCTGTCGAGCCACCAGGGACTGCTGAAGAACTACTACGGATATTAAACACATGCATCGTATGAAAACAACACTACACCTGACACTATACCTGACACTCCTCGTGTCCTCCCTGTGCTTCCTGTCGTGCAGCGACGACAAGGAGGCAATGCCCCGCCTGTTCCGTCCTTCATTCATTGCCTCGTCCTGCGTGGCGGACGGGAACAGCATCTCGCTGGCATGGCGCACCTCGGGTGAGCCGACCTCCTACACGGCTGAGCTCTCGGAAGATTCCACCTTTGCCGCATCCGCCACACTCAGCCAGACTGTCGAGGGCGGGAAGTGCACCTTCGACAACCTGAAGTATGAGACCGCCTACTACGTCCGTGTGCGTGCCAACAACGAGGCGATGCAGCTCGTCTCCAACTGGACGGTCTACGAGTCGACCGTCAGCACCCTCTCGCGCATCGTGCCGAAGCTGCTCTATCCGGTCGACGAGAGGAACATCACCGACGGCTCTGTCCTGCTGCAATGGACCGGCGCAGGCGAAGCAAACCCTGTCGACGGTCTCTGTGTCTGGACGGAGGAGGAGATGGAAGCCGGAACGGAAGGCAGCGCGGTGTCCCTGTCAGCCACCGATGTCGCTGCCGGCAGCTACCGCCTCAGCGGACTGTCGCCCCGCACGGTCTACTACGTGGCACTGACCAACAGCCAAGCTCCCGAAGGGGCTGAAGACTACAACGTCCGCCGGTTCCGCACCGGAGGCATGCCCGCAGGTGCCGTCAGTGTGACCGACGGTGCCGACCTCTATGCGCGCATCAAGGCAGGCATGGAGGACGCTTCGCTGAGCGAACTGGTCTTCTGTCTGCAAAACGGAGTGGACTACTACCTGAACGAGGAAGGGGCTGCCGACGGCAAGACCGGCACCATCACCCTGACCAAGAGCATCGCCCTGCTTGCCGAACCGGGCGAGCACCCGACACTCTACGTCCGTGAGGGAGGCTTCCAGGTGGGCACCGACCCGCACATCGACTACTTCACCGTGGAGAATGTCGACGTGGAGGAGAACGTCCCGGACAACAGCCGTGGCAGCAAGACCTACCTCTTCGGCGTGGGCAAGCGCTCGGCAGGCAACGACTGTACCATCGACCGCTTCGAACTGGTCAACTCCGCCGTCATGCTGCCTACGGGCGTCATCATGATGAACGAGGCAAACGACGGGGTCACGACCATCAACCACATCCGCATCGACAACTGCCGCGTGACAGGCATCAACGACACCAAGCTCGTGACAAAGCAGTTCGGCTTCATCCATGCCCCGAAGAAGGGAGGCAACGTGTGGAACGACGTCCGGGTGACCAACTCCACCTTCCATGAGTTCTACATCTCGCCGGGTGTCTTCGGAAGCCTGACCGCCGACGCTACCGTGACGGAGGGAGGCAACGTCAGCATCAGCAACTGTACCTTCTACAACTGGGCGACGAAGAAGACCTCCTACACCGCCGTGGGCGACTTCTCGGAGCTCGCCGTTCCTCTGAACCTCTCCGTCAGCGGATGCCTCTTCGGCTACAGCGCGGGCAAGATTCTCGATGCAGGCGTCTGCAACACCACCGTCCGCAACAACTATTGCACGACGGACTTCGAACAGCTCTCGTCGCCGGGCCTCACCCTGGTGTCGCTCGACACGACGGACGAAACGCTGTTCCTCGATGCTGCCGCCGGCGACTTCACCCTCATCGACGGCTCGTCGGTCGTTTACCAGCAGGAGTACGGTGACCCGCGCTGGATTCCGGTGGATGCCGACGTGAAGTGACCTGCCCGCGACTTTCCAATTCATTCAAGAACTAAAGGGGAGCTCCGGCTCCCCACAAAACCATCCAACCATGCATCTACAGACCATCCTGAATTGTTTCATCGGCGCATGCCTCGCCGCGTGCGCCACTGAGGGGGAAGCCCGGGAACTGACCGACCGCTTCCCCGACTACGGCGAGGTGCTCGCCTTCCCCGGTGCCGAGGGCTTCGGCAGATATGCTACCGGCGGACGACAGGGCGAAGTCTATCACGTGACGACACTTGCCGACTCGGGCACAGGCTCCCTGCGCGACGCCGTCAGTCAGCCGGGACGCATCGTGGTGTTCGACGTCTCGGGCGTCATCCGCCTGCTCTCCCCGCTCCGCTTCGCTTCCGACCTGACCGTGGCGGGACACACCGCCCCGGGTGACGGCATCGTGATTTACGGCAACAACGTGTCCTTCTCCGGAGCGGACAACCTCATCTGCCGCTACCTGCGTATCCGTATGGGCGAGAACGGACCGCGCGGCAAGGACGCAGCAGGCATCGCCTACGGGGAGAACATGATATTCGACCACCTCTCCGTCACCTGGGGACGCGACGAGTGCTTCTCCATCAACGGCTCGTCCGCCAGGAAGGAGGGAGCACCGCGCAACATCACCATCCAGAACTCGTTCATCGGGCAGGGACTGCAGCCCCACTCCTGTGGCGGACTCATGCAGACCGACGCCGACCGGGGCATCACGCTCTACCGCAACCTCTACATCGACAACAAGACCCGCAATCCGAAAGTGAAGGGCGTCAACCAATTCGTCAACAACGTGGTCTACAACTGGGGCAACGGGGGCGCCTACATCATGGGCGGACGGACGCAGCAGACGTGCGACGCCGACATCCGGAACAACTACTTCATTGCGGGACCGACGCTCAACTACGACGGGAAGACGCTGGGCTTCACGGCTCCCTTCTCGCGCTACAACGAGAACTTCCGCGTGTACATGGAGGGCAACCTGCTGGACGACAACCTGAACGGCAGACTCGACGGACGCGGCCTGACGCGCGGGGAATGTGTCGAGCGGGTGAAGAAGGACGGGGTGGAGACGGTCTACCGCCCGACGTTCCTCGACCGTCCGTCAGTCATCCACCCCACCATCGAGGGGTTGCAGACCGCCGACGAGGCATACGCCTGGATTGTGGCACACGGAGGGGCCTCGCTCCCGCAGCGCGACCAGGTGGACACCTACCTGGTGGAAGAGCTACAGTCGCTGGGCAGAAAAGGGACGATTCTCAGCTCGGAGCGTGAGCTGCCGACGGGAGGTGTCGGCGAACTCCGGGGAGGCACCCTGCCCCGGGACACTGACGGCGACGGCATGCCCGACGCCTTTGAAGACCGCTACGGGCTGGACAAGGAGGACGCTTCCGATGCCATGCAGCTCGCCTCCAACGGCTACACCAATCTGGAGAACTACCTCTTCCTGCTGGAGCAGGACAAGACGACTGACTGACCTCCCCCAACAAAACGGCACGAAGACACAGAGGGAACAGGCTCTCTGTGTCTTCGTGCCGTTTATGCGACTGGTTATTACTTCTTGCTGCGCGTCTTTGCAACGCAGTATCCCGTGGTCCGTCTTATTCCTCATCGTCGCTCAGGTGCTCGATGGGCATCTGGCGCTTGATGACTTCGCTGAAAGAGATGATGGTTTCCGAACGCGACAGTCCCAGGGGCTGGAGCTTGTCGTGGATGATGCTCATCAGATGATGGTTGTTGCGGGCATAGATTTTGATGAAGAGGTCATACTGCCCGGTCGTGAAGTGGCACTCGACCACCTCGGGGATGCGCTGCAAGGCCGCAACCACCTCGTCAAAGTCCCCGGGATCTTTCAGAAAAAGGCCAATGTAGGCGCACGTCTCGTAGCCGATCTTCTCGGGGTCGATGATGTACTCTGAGCCTTTCAGGATACCCAGGTTCGTCAGTTTCTGAATGCGTTGGTGAATGGCTGCGCCCGAGACATTGCAGGCACGGGCGACTTCCAGGAACGGAATGCGAGCGTTGCCGGCTATGAGGCGCAATATCTGCTCGTCCAAAGAATCAATTTGATGATGTCCCATTTATGTTTCTCCTATTATTTTGTAGTGCAAAACTAAGACAAAAAAACGAATCCTTAAAGTACATGTTCCCATTGATGATAAAATTTAATATTTATCCGCATTTTAAACAGGATTCGTATCTTTGCGACGGACTCCCCCGATGTGACGCGGGGATGCCAACTGCTGCTGTTGCACTTACAAATGAACCTTGATATGAAGCATTTCACTTTTCTCCTTCTGGCGCTGTGGCTGGCTGTGTTCAGCGGAAGCGCCCGGGCGCAGGACTTCGACCGGTTTTTTGACAACCGCACCCTGCGCGTCGACTACACCTTTGCGGGGAACGCCCGCGAACAACACATCCATGTGAGCGAACTGCTGCAGTTCCCCGGCTGGAGCGGACGCCGCCACCACCTGAACGAGCTGCCTCTGGCGGGCAATGGCGACATCACGATGCGCGACAAGGCGACGGGGACCGTCATCTACCGCACGTCGTTCTCCACCCTGTTCCAGGAGTGGCAGGGACAGGAGGAGGCTACCCGCACGGACAAGGCGTTCGAGAACACCTTCCTGCTCCCCTACCCGAAGGCAGAGGCTGAAGTGACCATCGAGCTGCGCGACTACCATCACCGTCCCACGGCAACGCTGACGCACACGATTGACCCGGACGACATCCTCATCCGACGGTTGGCCCGGAGTGAAGCGCCCGTCCGCGTCCTCCATCAGGGAGGGGAAAGCGAGCGGTGCATCGACGTCGCCATCGTGGCGGAAGGCTATACCGCCCAAGAGATGGAGACCTTCTACCGGGATGCCCGTACCGCCTGCGACGCCATCCTCGCCCATGCCCCGTTTGACAGGCTGAAGGACCGTTTCAACTTCATTGCCGTCGGCGTCCCATCAGCAGACAGCGGCGTCAGTGTCCCCGGAACCGGAACCTGGAAACGCACGGCGCTCAGCTCCAACTTCAACACGTTCTACTCCGACCGTTACCTGACGACAGGACATGTGCGCGACCTCCACAACGTGCTCGCCGGTCTGCCCTACGAACACATCATCGTGCTTGCCAACACCGGGACCTACGGCGGAGGGGGCATCTACAACTTCTACACCCTCACCACGGCACACCATGCCGACTTCCGACCCGTCGTGGTCCATGAGTTCGGGCACAGCTTCGGCGGACTGGCGGACGAGTATTACTACGACGACCAGTACACGGAGATGTATCCGTCGGACACCGAGCCGTGGGAACCGAACCTCACGACCCTGAAGGACTTCCAGTCCAAGTGGAGCGACCTGCTGCCCGCAGGCACCCCCGTCCCCACCCCGCCGGTGACGGACCCGGAGAAGGTCTACACGCAGGTGGGAGTCTATGAAGGCGGAGGTTACAGTTCGAAGGGAGTGTACCGTCCCGCCATGGAGTGCCGCATGAAAATCAACGAGGCTCCGGCGTTCTGCCCCGTCTGCCAGCGGGCACTGGAGCGCATCATCCGCTTCCAGAGCTGGTAAGGCAATCCGTTACAAAGGAAGCAGACCGACGGATGTCCCGACATCCGACCCTCATAGAACCAGCAATGGGTGAGCCCTTGACAGACCCACCCACTGCTGGTTCTTCTTTTGCCCGCCGTTCATTTGAGGTCGTGATTCATCAGCCGGTAGTTGGCAAGCTCCTCGTACTTGGTTCCGGGGCGTCCGTAGTTCGCATACGGATAGATGGAGATGCCGCCGCGCGGCGTGAAGATGCCCGTGACCTCGATGTACTTGGGGTCCATCAGGCGGATGAGGTCCTTCATGATGATGTTCACGCAGTCCTCGTGGAAGTCGCCGTGGTTGCGGAAGCTGAAGAGGTACAGCTTCAGGCTCTTGCTCTCCACCATCTTCACGTCGGGGAGGTAACTGATGCGTATCTCCGCAAAGTCCGGCTGGCCGGTGATGGGGCACAGGCTGGTGAACTCGGGACAGTTGAAACGTACCCAATAGTCGTTGTCGGGGTGCTTGTTGACAAAGGTCTCCAGCACCTCGGGTGCATAGTCCTGACGGTACTCCGTCTTGCGTCCGAGCGCAGACAGCTGCGCTCTCAATTCTTCGTTCTTCATTGATTCTTTTTCCGGGTTATGCCCGGGCATGCCGTCAGTCAGCCGACCGCACGCCGGGCGTTCTTGATTCTATACGTGAGTGTTCCGGGTCTGCAGGTATTTCTCCAGCCCTTCCCGGCGCAACTTGCAGGCGGGACAGTGTCCGCACCCGTCACCGGGGATGCCGTTGTAGCAGGTCAGGGTCTCGTTCCGCACGAGGTCCAGTACTCCCAGCTCGTCCGCCAACGCCCAGGTGGCAGCCTTGTCAATCCACATCAACGGTGTGTGTATGACAAACTGCTCCTCCATAGCCAGGTTGAGCGTCACGTTAAGCGAGCGGATGAAGTTGTCGCGGCAGTCGGGATAACCGCTGAAGTCCGTCTGCGACACACCTGTCACGAGGTGACGGATGCCCCGTTCGCGGGCGTAGACGGCGGCAATGCTCAGGAAGAAGAGGTTGCGCCCCGGCACGAAGGTGTTGGGCACACCGTCCGCCGGCTTCTCGGCATCCATCGTCATCGTGGTGTCGGTGAGCGAATTGTGCCCCAGCTTCCCGATGAATGACACGTCCATCACGTCGAAGTGCACGCCCGCCTTGGCGGCAATCGCCCGTGCCAGCTCGACTTCCTTCACGTGCTTCTGTCCGTAGATGAAGCTCAGGGCATGCACCTCACGGAACTGTTTCTTTGCCCAAAACAGGCAAGTGGTGGAATCCTGCCCTCCGCTGAATACCACCAAAGCTTTCTCATTGTCCATAACTAAGTAAGTGATGATAGGTTTCCATGTTGTTGAAGCCCGGCACAGACGGAGCAAAGTATAATACTTAGCCTGCCTAAGTATTATACTTTGGTCCGTACATGCCGGGGGATTACGAGGTCTGTCCCCGGGTCCTGTCAGACTGGGGACGTACCTTGACCGAGGTCTGCACAGGCTCTTACAGCTGTTTTACCTTGAGAATGTTGTAGGAGACGTCGGTGTCGTAGACATCGCTGCCGTCAAGCTTCTTCACGTAGTTCACCACGCGGATGGTCACCGGCAGGACGATGATTTCGTAGAGCGTCTTTGCCAACGCCTGGACGACCATCATCTTCAGCAGCTCCGACACGGGCATCAACCCGCCGAAGGCAATGGGGAAGAAGATGAGGGAGTCGGCGCTTTCGCCGAACAGGGTCGACACGACGGCACGCAGGGAGAAGTGGCGCCCCTGCGAGGCTATCTTCATGCGGCTCATCACGTAGGCATTGATGAACGAGCCGGCAAGGAACGCCATGAGGCTGGCAAAGGCAATGCGCGGCGCCAGTCCGAAGACGAAGTCGAAATGTTCCTCGCCCTGCCAGAAGGGGGCTGCGGGCAGTGCCACGGCGGCCTTCGCCAGCAGGATGACGAAGAAGTTCATTGCAAAGCCGGACCAGATGATGAGTCGCGCCTTGCGGAAGCCCCAGACTTCGGCAATGCAATCATTGAGAATGTAAGAGATGGGAAAGACGATGAAGCCGGCGGTGATGGAGATGGACCCTACCTGCACGACTTTTGCCTCCAGGAGATTGGCTGCGATGAGGCAGACGCAGAACAGTATCCCTAATAGCATAAAGGACACCGAAACAGATTGATTCTTCATGATTCTTGTTTTTTACGAGGTGTTCAAGCACTCGGATTAATACTAATCGTTTTTCGCGCGGCAAAGGTAAGACGAAATTGTGAAAGAGCCAAGACCGGGCGCAGGGTTTCTCGGCTCAAGCTCCTCCGCCGTCAGGGTCCCACGCGCCTGCCATGAGTAAGGTGGGGTCTACCCCCCCCCCACTTATCTTGCTCATTTCCAACAGGCAGGCTCGCAGGTCATCGCCCCGTTTCAGCCCCAGCTTGGCACGGATGTTCGAGCGCTGGCAGGTGACGTTCGACTCCGTCTTGCCCAGCAGTTCGCACATCTCCTTCAGCTTGTACCCCTGGAGCACAAGCTTGCAGATGGAAAGCTCGGACGCCGAGAGGGAGGGGAACAGCTCGTCGAGGTGTTCGTAGTCAATCTGCGACTGCTCGTACCAGTAGGCAATGTTGTTCTGCAGGTTGCGTTGTGCCTCCTTGCCGTCGCCGCTCAGCAGGATGCCCAGCAGACGCTCGGTCTGTTCGGCGGTCAGTCCCTGCTGCTTCGCCTGGCTGATGTAGTCGCGCAGGTTCTCCTTGTCGGTGTGGAGGAGGGAGATGATTTCCTTCTCCGTGCGCTCCAGGCTGCGGTGTTCCAGCGTAAGCACCTCCAGCTGGTACGCCAGGTGGCTGCCCAGGACGGCAATCAGCAGGAACACAAAGACGAACACGCCGAAGAGTCGGTAGAGAATCGGTTCCTCCATCACCCAGCAGCACACGGCATACGTTGCCAGTGCCGTCCCCACGCACCAGTAAGGCGCATAGTGGAGGTAGGCGACGATGGTCATCAGCAGGATAATCATCAGCAGGATGAGGTTGCTCACCACCATCATCACGTCCGTCTGGTGAGCGATGCAAGCGTTGTAGAGCATCTCCGTCAGGCAGAAGCCCTGCGTCACCACCACCAGCAGGTTGAATGCCTTGTGCAACGACAGCTTCCGTCGGCAGAACAGGACAAACAGCACCGTCACCAGTACGAACTGCAGGGCATTGGTGGCAAAGTAGTACGGGCCCTGGTAACCGGAGATGCCCAACAGGTTGAGCGTGATGAGCACCCAGGCTGCCAGGGTCGCATAGACGTAGACAAACAGCCGTTGGCGGTCAACGAACGAATCGGATATGTGGGCAGAGAAACACCGCCTCACCAGGGCATGAGGACGGAAGAACTTGGTATAACAGTTCATAAGCGACAATCGGTATTAAGACTTTGGGGAATGGGAACGGACATAGGCGTCCAGACGGGCTTGCAGGACCTCGCGCAGGTTGTCCGCCTTGTCCAGCTGCAGGCGGGCGCGGATGTTCGAGCGCTGGCAGGTGACGTTGGACTCGGTCTTGCCCAGCACCTCGCAAATCTCGCGCAGCTTGTAGCCCTCCACGATGAGCTTGCAGATTTCCCGTTGCGAGGGGGACAGCATGGGGAAGACCTGCTCCAGGAGGGACGCGTCGGTGCGGTGCTGCTCATACCAGCCGGCGAGGTCGCGGTCCACCTGCTCTTCGTCTTCCGGGTCGGCAATGCGCTCCAGGAGCTTCCCGGTCTGCTGGGGAGAGAGGTCCTGCTTCCCTGCCAGGTGCGCCACACTCAGCAAGGCAGCCTTGTCCATCCGGAACAGGGAGAATATCTCGCGTTGCGTGACCTTCATCTCGTCGTTCGTCTTCGACAGCTCCGTCAGCAGCTCGATGAGCCGGGTGCCCATGAGCCACACCAGCACGAACACGCCGACCACCCCGGCAAAGATGCCCGTGATGTGCTCGTCCTGCGTCAACAGGCAACAGACGGCATAGGCAGTCACGGACAGGGCGGCGATGACAAGGGTGAGCTTCTTCAGGTAGGAGAGAATGGCAAGGAAGAGCGTCACCATCATCATCATGACACTGCCGACAAGCGCCGGGTAGGCATAGCCTATGCCGAACAGGGCAATGTAGAACATGTGGAAGATATTGAACATGAGACAGCCCAGCAGCACGATGACCAGCGTGGGCGTCAGCGACAGGAGCCGTAGCAGGAACAGGACACAGGCACCGCAACACAGCACGTAGTACAGGTTGTTGCCCCAGTCGAAGTATCCTCCTTCCATTCCAGTCAGCCCCAGCTGCCTCAACACCATGACGAGGGTGTTGATAATCATCAGATAGATGAGCACCAACAGACGCTGCCTGTCCATGAACGTGTCCTCCACGTAACCGGAAAATACTTTCCAAAGCCAATTGTGCACGACTCGTATGTAAGCACGTATTTTCATAATTACACACCTCTCTAAGATAGGATGTGCAAAGATAGATACTTTTACGGAGTGTCAAGCAAGTTTATCGCCCTTTATTGCTCCACGCCCGCCATCGTCAGCGATAAACGTTTACGCTCTGCATCAATCGAGAGGACCTTGACACGCACGTGCTGGTGGAGGTGCACCACTTCGTTCGGGTCAGCCACATAGCGGTCGGCCAGCTGGGAGAGGTGCACCAGCCCGTTCTCCTTGATGCCGATGTTAACGAAACAGCCGAAGTTGGTGATGTTCGTCACGATGCCGGGCAGCTCCATGCCCTCATGCAGGTCTGCCAGCGTCCGCACGTTCGGGTCGAAGGAGAAGACCCGGATGGTCTGCCGCAGGTCACGTCCGGGTTTGTCCAGCTCCTGCAGGATGTCGGTCAGCGTGGGCAGTCCGACGGTCCCGGTCACATAGTCTTTCGGACGGATGCGGGTGCGCAGCTCCTTGCGGGCTATCAGTTCGCCGACGGTGCAGTGCAGGTCTGCCGCCATCTTCTCCACCAGCGGATAGCTCTCCGGATGGACCGCCGTGTTATCGAGAGGATTCGTCCCTCCGGTGATGCGCAGGAAGCCCGCGCACTGCTCGAATGCCTTCGCTCCCATGCGGGGCACTTTCATCAGGTCGCGCCGGGATGCGAACGCCCCGTGCTCGGCACGATAGTCCACGATGTTCTGTGCCAGCTGCGGTCCCAGTCCGGAGACATAGGTCAGCAGGTGCCTGCTCGCCGTGTTCACATTCACGCCCACGAGGTTGACGCAGTTCTCCACCGTCTGGTCGAGCGCCTTCTTCAGTGCCGTCTGGTCGACATCGTGCTGGTACTGTCCCACCCCGATGGACTTGGGGTCAATCTTCACCAGCTCTGCCAGGGGGTCCATCAGCCGACGTCCGATGGAGACCGCCCCACGGACGGTGACGTCATAGTCGGGGAACTCCTCCCGCGCCGTCTTCGAAGCCGAATAGACCGACGCCCCGTCCTCGCTCACCACGAATGCCTGCACGGCGTGAGGATAGGACAGGTTGGTCACGAAGTCCTCCGTCTCGCGGCTGGCTGTCCCGTTGCCGATGGCAATCGCCTCGACACCGTACTGCTCCACCAGCGCCGTCAGCTTGCGTGCCGCCTGGGAACGTTCGTTGCGCGGCGGATGCGGATAGATGGTCTCGTTGTGCAGCAGGTTGCCCTGTGCGTCCAGACACACGACCTTACACCCCGTCCGGTAGCCGGGGTCGATGCCCATCACGCGCTTCTGCCCCAAGGGCGGAGCGAGCAACAGCTGGCGCAGGTTCGTAGCAAACACACGGATAGCTTCGGCGTCGGCACGCTGCTTGCTGTCGGCGGCAAACTCGGTCTCGATGGAAGGCCTCAACAGCCGTTTGTAGGCATCCGCCACCGCCTCCGCCACCTGCTCGCCGCAGGCATTGCGTACCCGGACGAAGCGTCGGTCGAGCCGTTGCAGGACGGATGCCTCGTCGTCGGCATCCCCCGGCACGATGCTGACCCGCAGGAAGCCTTCCGCCTCTCCCCGACGGATGGCAAGCAGCCGGTGTGAGGAGCAACGCTTCAATGGTTCGCTGAACTCGAAGTAGTCGCGGTACTTCACCGCCTCCGCCTCCTTGCCCTTGACGACCTTTGCGGTTATCAGGGCACGACGGGCAAACTGCGAACGCACGATGGCGCGTGCCTGCTCGTCCTCGCTCACCTGTTCGGCAAGGATGTCCCGTGCGCCCTTCAACGCCTCGTCGGCATCCTTCACCTCTCCCTTCACGAACGTCCGCAGACGCTGGTCCAGGTGAGGCTCGCGCTGCATCATCAGCAGGACGGCAAGCGGTTCCAGCCCTTTCTGACGCGCCGCCTCGGCACGTGTCTTGCGCTTGGGCTTATAGGGCAGATAGAGGTCCTCCAGCTCCGTCGCGTCCCAGCTGCCCTCGATGCGTGCGCGCAGTTCGTCGGTCAGCTTGCCCTGCTCGCCGATGGTGTTGAGGATGGTCGTCTTCCGCCGGGCAATCTCCTTGAGACGCTCGTTCCAGTCTGCCACCTCGCCCACCTTCACTTCGTCGAGTGTGCCGGTCGCCTCCTTCCGGTAACGGCTGATAAAAGGGATGGTTGCTCCCTCGTCGAGGAGCTTCAACGTGCCACGCACCTGCCAGGCTGCCAGCCCGAGTGCCTTCTCTATAATAGGTATGAATGGTTCTTGCATGTGAATCGGTTGATAGTAGTCGGATGATGGTGTTTGTGTGTCGGGGTTCGTGTTCTCAGGATGCCGGCATGCGGATGGCAGAGACGGGCAGTTCCACTTCGCCCCAGTCGATGAGGGCATTGAAGACCCGCACGAGGGAATACCTGCCCAGCTCTTCTGCCCGGATGTCGCGCTCGGTGATGATGCGGCTTTCCAGCAGTGACCGCCGCTTCACGCCGCAGAGCAACGGATGGGCGGGCGTGCACCATTGCCGTCCGTCATACAGGGCGATGTTGGCGATTGAGGTGTCGGTGAGCAGTCCGTCGCGCACCAGGAGCACATCGTCGGCGTCACCACGCCGGGCGAAGCATCGCTCCAGTGCCGAGCGATCGAGGAACTTATAGGCGTAGTCCACCTTGTCCGCCTCGACAAGGCGGAGCGAGGAGACGGGGCGCAGGCGATAGGGCGTGCAGGTGCACTCCGTCACCCCGTCACGTCCGTAGACCAGCCGCCACTTCATCACGCCCGGTCCGTCGATGTCCTCGGGCAGATAGTCTGCCAGGCGCAAGGCAGGTGCTCCGGGAAAGAAGAGGGAACGCGTGCGGTTCATGCGCTCTTCGTGGTAGAAGAGCAGACGGGGGAGTCCGCCCTCCACCCGTATGGATTCAATAAATTGGCACATATACTTTCTGTATTACTTCTTCGTATTCACTGTGTACGTCGCTGCGGTAGGTGATGCCGCCTCCCGCCTTGAACCACAGCCGTCCGCCCTCCTGCTCCACAAAGCGGATGAGCACACAGCTGTCCAGGTTGTCGCCGTCGAACACGCCGGCAACGCCCGTATAGAACCCCCGTTCGTATCCTTCCGCCTCGGCAATGATGGCGCAGGTCTTCGGCTTGGGCGCTCCCGTGATGGAACCTGCCGGAAGCAGGTCGAAGAGCAGCGTCCCCAGCTGGGAACGGTAGTCATCGGGCAGCCGTCCGCCAATCTCCGAACTGGTCTGCCAGAGTGCCCCGCGGTTGGTCTGCAGAAGGTCGAAATAGCGGTAGCGGCAGACGGTCACCCCGGTGGCATGCATGCTCAGGTCATTGCGCAGCAGGTCCACGATGGTGGCATGTTCGGCAGCCTCCTTCCCGTCCTCGAACAACCGACGACGTGCATCGGGCAGCGCAGCGTCGATGGTTCCCTTCATGGGGTAGGCATAGATGTGCCCCTGACGGATGCGTACGAAAATCTCCGGGGAGAAACAGGTGAAACGGTCGCGCAGCCACAGCCGGTAGGGTGCCCGCGAACGGTGGAAAAGCTCCTCCAGCGAGAGGTTGGTCTCGACGGAGACGCGCCGCGTCAGGTTCGTCAGGAAGCTGTTCCCTGCCAGCAGATGGCGGTGTACGACCTCAAAAGCGGCAGCATATTCCGCCTCGGTCTCGGGGAACGTCTGCCAGCGGACCGTCTCCGTCACGGGAACGGACGCCGAAGCATCGACATTCGTCACTCCGTTGAAGTCGTACCGGCAAAGGGAGGGGTCGACCTTCCCCAACTCTTCGAGCAATACCCTTTCCTGCTTATAGTCAACCACAAAGAGGAAGGGCCGACGGTCCGTGCCCCATTCATTCATTCGCCGGACAGCCTCATCCTTCGAACAAAACGTCAACTGTTTCTTCATATCTCCCAAGAGTTTTCTGGTTCATGAAGGGGCAAAGATAGCCCTTTTCTACCGACGGCAGGCCATGAATGCGCGACTTATTTCAGCGCAACCTGTCCGGAACACGATACATACAGACAGGGAAAGTCAACGTTTGCGGATTGTCACTTCATGCTCCTTCCCGTCCTCACCGATATAGACAATACGCGCCTTGTCCCCCGGCAGGTGAATCAGTCCCCTGGTAATTGCCTCGTACAAGTCCACCTTGTCATACCGGACTCCGTTCACCGCGACAATCCGTTCACCGCCGTGCAACGGCAGTCCGGCATAGTCCCAGACCAGTCCGGCACAGAGATGGTCGTCCATCACGGTGATGACGACATCCCAATCCTTCTCATACAGGTTGAGCTTCTTCCTGTTGTCGTAAGGGATGAAGTAGAAGACATTGCTCCTGTAATCCGCGATGACCGTACCATAGCGCAGGAGGTCAGAACCAATGCGCGAGTCGACAGCATCCGTCGTGACGGACGTCACCTCCTCAAAGAGGAAGTTGCCCAACCTGAATTGAGGGATGACTACCCGATACTTCTGCGATTTGCCTTCCAGCCCCGCAGCTCCCAACGACAGGACTCCCTGTCCCGCTCCCTTCACCTCCAGCGCCTTACCCGCCGTCCGCAGGTTGGAGAAGCTCTTCATGGAGAGTTCGTAGAACGACTTGGCACGGGAGTCAAACATCACCGTGTCGCAGGCACCGTCCTTCAGCTGTACACGCAGCAGGGTCAGGTAGGAATCCGGCAACATGGGGATTGCCCGGGTGTAGTCTATTCCCAAGCCGCCGTCATAGTTGGTAAACGTCATCGAGCCTGTCCGGGCATCCAGTTTGAGAATACCCTGCTTCAGCAGGTTGTAACCGATGACTCCGTCGATATGCAGGTTCTCCAGCATATCCCCTTCCGCCCACTTCATCGCCTGCAGCCGGGTGAAGGTGAAGACAGAGTCCAGCTTGAGCGAAGGGATGTTGCCACAGAAGTCGAGACCGCGGCTCCATTGGAGTCCACGCCTTGTGCCGTCCTGCCTTCATCGCGTATGCCCGCCTTCGCCGCAAAGGAGTGGGAGACGCAGCAGGGAGCTCCGGTGTCCACGATGAAGCGTCCCGGTACGCCATTGACAAAGGCTGTGACAATCAACTTCCCATTCTCTTCCAAATAAGGAATCCGGATGCGGAAGCGTCCGGATTCCTGTGCAAGCCCCTTGGAAGGGCTGCACCAAATGCACAAAGGCAGTAAGAACAACAGCCAGAAACGTTTCATCCCGTTATCCTTTGTAACCACCTTGTTTGATTACTTCGAGCAGCACGGCATACTTCCTGGCAGCCCGCTTGTCGCAGTTCTTTGCCCGGTCTGTCATGTACTCCACAAACTTCGCCTTCTGGGACTCCGTAGCCTTCTCCAGGAAGTAGGGAAGCAGGGAGTCCATGTTCAACTGGTCCTGCGGGTTCTGCATGCCCTGTACCCGTTGACGGTAGAACGCCAGCACATCGTCCACATTCTCCTGACGCAACAGGTCTTCAATCAGCACAACGTATATTCGGCGGGATAGGCGCCCTGCTTCAACGGCTCCAGGAGCCGGAGCACGGCATCCTTCTCCGTCTTGTGCTGCAGGTAGTCCAGAACGACGGGGAAGCAGACACGTTCGATCTTCTTGTTCACCTTCTCTGCGGGCACCGCCTTGGTCAGTCCGTCGTGCAGCTTCAGCAACCGGCTGAAAGCCTTTCCCTGCGGATTGACAACAGCTGCCTCCTACAGGGGCCAGGAGGAAGCGTCGCAGAACTTCGCATCGTCCCAACCGTCCAGGTAGGTTGTTGCCAGGCTGTCTCCCTGCAGGGCAGTGAGTTCTTTGGCGGAAACCAACGCCGTGATATAGTTGGCTATCGCATCCGGTGTACGCTCTCCTGCTTCATAGGCAGCCTTGCTCACGGCGTATCCCTTGGCGGGGTCCGAGTGCTCACGGGCTTCCTTAATCAGTTCTTCGACGCTGCGGGAGCCCACCATGGTATGCATGACATTTCCCTGCGTGTCCAGAATCAGCATGGTCGGATAAGCTGTCACTCCGTACTTCTTGCCCAGTGTGATGCCTTCCCCTTTCTCCATGTCCATCTTGAGGCTTACAAAGTGCTCGTTGAAGTAGTCTCCTACCTTCTGCTGCGTGAAGACCTGGGCTGCCATCATGCGGCAAGGACCACACCACGTCGTGTAGCAATCCATGAACACCAGCTTGTTTTCAGCCTTTGCCTTCTCCATCGCCTCGGCAAACGTATGGACATCGAAGGAGATGCCCGCCTCCTGACCGACGAGGATGTGCTGGGCAAGGGCGGAAAGGTACTTCTTCGAGCTGCAGCCTTCGCTCTCACGTCCTGCCTCTTCCTTCAGGAAACCACCGATGAGCTCCCGTTCGCTCTTCGACAACTCCGGGGATTCGAAGGAAAGTTCGACGGGCAGTCGTCTTCCCTCCAGCTCACGTCCGCGGGTCTTCATCAGCTCTATCAGCTCCGGATACTTCTTGGTGCCGCGCAACTTGGCGATGTCGTACAGCAAGTAGCACATCGACGCGTCGGGTATCTCCGCCTTCTGCATGTCAGTAGACAACGCCAGCAGCTGACCGGCATCGTATTCCTTTTTGCCGCAAGCGTAGTCCATCAGGTCGGGGATGTACAAACGCTCCAGCAACGTGTTCACTGTTCTCTCGCCCACGCTCTTCACGAAGCCGCTGCGGTGTGCCACCAGGTAGCTGTACAGGTCCGAGTAACGGTCCACCACCGACTACTGTCTGATGACGTCCCAGTTCTCCTTTTTGGCATAGTCTTTCTCAGGGAGAAAACAAAGCGTCCCCGCGTCGTCGACGAAACAGATCCGGTTCATCGCCTGCCCAGCAGAGCCTACCCCATAACCTGTCACTCTGCACACTCTTTTCCCTATTTCCTTGACAGAATCCGAGAAAAGGACCTTTCCAGCTAACGCACATTTCTGCAAAAACGGTCAAAGCAGGCTTTTTTAAGAATATTCATGCAAGCCAAACCGCATACTTATTCCAAAACAAGGGCAAAGACGAATATTTATACCACGAAACAATATTGTTTGACTCGGCAAACACTTGTGTTTGGCACGTGAAACAATATTGTTTGACGACCCAAACAATATTGTTTCATCCGTCGAAGTCCAATTTCCGGAAGGCGAAACGCTTGTTTTACGATTTGGATACATTTATTTATCTTCATTCACCTCCAGTTTGTATGCCGGGACACACTTTTGCAAACTATTCTTTTGAGCGGCATTTTCCACCTTCACCCTTCCTGCGGATATCCAATCCGCTCTGGCGGCAACAAAAGCATCTCTTTCCAGTGCAAATTGCATCCATCTGCATTTTGCGAATCGCCTGAGAATATCCTTTCTGCGTGCTCTCCCGTCGTCGGGTGCAACGAAGGGCCTTCTCAGCGCCTTCGTTTGACAAGTTGACAAATTGATACCCGGACAGTCAGACGGCTTTCCGACTATTCCGTTTTCCTGACAGAGACACTCGTATGATAGAAACGAAAACAGCGAATGCGACACCAGCACAAAGAAACTTCCGCTAAACAACAAGCAACTAGCAATCCATTTTAGGAAACCGGAAGGAATATTTAGTTAAATAATGTATAAACATAAGTAGTATTAAAACATAAATTTATCTTTGAGCAGTTTTATTAGCGGATGAAGGAAAACGAGTTGCCACTCCCCTCGTCCACTTGTCTACCGACAACTAATAACACCCATATATGTATAGAGGAGTAATCCGTGCCGTCGTCCTGTTTGTGATGACGGCCTGCCTGCCCGGCCTCCATGGGCAGACCATTGACTGGGACAGGGTGGAGCAGCATTCCGCTTCCGCCTGGGAACCTTGCATTGCAGGGCGTTGCATCTATCCGACGTGGATGAACGGCTGTCCCTTTTTCTACTACAACGTGCGGAAAGGCGACTCCACGCGCTACTATCTCGTGGATGCACGCAACGGGCGCAAGATTCCGATGGTGAAGGATGTCACTGCCTTTACTGCCCGCTATGCCTCCCTGACGGGTGACAGCCTCGACCGCAACGACTTCCGCCTTCACGGACTGACTTTCAACCGGGGCGATGTCCGCCGCTTCTTCCTCCGTCACCGGAAGGGAACGCTCGTCTATGACCTCCGCCGGGGCACGCTTGCCTTCACCGACGAACAGCCCGACACCGACGGGGTTCCTCCTCATTTCAGACAGACCTGCCATTCGGCGGACTCCGCCTTCACCATGCTGGGGAGCGGCCATGACCTCTATGTGCGCAACAACCGGACCGGGACAGTGCGACGCCTCACAACCGACGGCAGGGAGGAAGCCTCCTACACCTACCGTGCCTGTGTGGACACCGTGCCGTCGAACATCCGCGGTTGCTGGATGGGACACCGCTACGTATGCCTGCTGCAGGACATGAGCGAGGTGCAGGACATCAGCCTCATCAACTCCCTGGGCAAGGGGCGTCCGCAGACCCTCACCTTCCAGATGCCCATGCCGGGCGATGAGGGGGTGCCCCGCTACCGCCTGTTCTGGTACAACGCCGACACGGACGAGGCACGCCTCCTCCCCATCGACAAGTATCCCGACCAGACCGTGGAACTGGACCACTTCAGCACCGGAGAGGCGCTCTACTTCACCCGCCGCAGCCGGACAGCCGACTGCATTGACCTGTGCCGGGTCAACCTCGCTGACGGCATGGTCGACGAACTGATTTCCGAAACCACCCGTCCGCATATCAACCTCACGCTGATGAACCACCTGGTCTTCCGCCAGGGACGGTACATCCTCTGGTGGTCGGAACGCACGGGACGGGGGAACTACTACCTCTACGACGGCGAAGGTCGTCTGCTGCACCGTGTCACCCGGGGCGACCGACTGGTGGCAGGACGTATCGTCCGCGTGGACACGGTACGGAACGAACTGCTCTTTGCCGGCTACGGTGAAGACCCGCAGGTGAACCCGTGCTATACCTATTATTATAAGGCAAGCTTGGACGGCACGCGTCAGGTATTGCTCACCCCCGGCAACGGCAACCACGAGCTGTCACTGTCCCACGACGGACGCTATGCCATCGACCGTTGTTCGCGGGTGGACTGTCCGCCGACGGTGCGTGTCCTCTCCATCGACCATCCGTCACGGAGCTTCGAGGTGGACCGCATGGACGAATCCGCCCTGCGGGCAGCCGGCTGGCAACCGCCTACCCTCGTGAAGGTAAAAGCTGCCGACGGGGTGACGGACCTGTACGGGGTGATGTACGTGCCCTCCACACTGGACCCGGCACGCAAGTATCCCCTCATCACCAATGTCTATCCCGGTCCGCAGGACGACCAGCTGCCCTTGTCGTTCGTTGTCGACGACAACGGGAACCAGTCGCTTGCCGAACTCGGGTTCGTGGTCATCAACGTGTCGGTCCGCGGCAGTTCCCCGCTGCGTGGACGTGAGTTCTACTGTTACGGCTACGGCAACCTGCGCGACTATCCGCTCCCGGACACCCGTCATGTGGTGGAGGAGCTGGCGTCCCGTTACCCGTTCATCGACCTCGACCGGGTAGGCATCTACGGACACTCGGGAGGTGCATTCCAGACCGTAGCCGCCATGCTCACCTACCCGGACTTCTTCAAGGTCGGCGTCGCCGCCTCGGGCAACCACGACAACAACATCTACATCCAGTGGTGGGGAGAGACCTTCCACGGCGTCACCGCAGAGACCGACAACGTGGACCACCGCACCCGGTTCCACACGCACATCCCCACGAACATGGAACTTGCCGACCGGTTGCAAGGCGACCTGCTGCTCATCACCGGCGACATGGACCGGAACGTGCCTCCCTCGTCGACCTACCGGATGGCACACGCCCTGATACAGGCACACAAGCGGTTCGACTTCTTCATCCTTCCGGGGAAGGACCACGGCGTGATGGACGACTACTACCTGAACCTGATACGCTACTACTTCGTGGAGCACCTGTTGCACCCCGCGCGACGAGACATCGACATAATTAATCACCACTAACCATAGAGAGGGCTTATGAGAATCAACCATCTACCCACACTGACGCTCCTTTGCTGCAACCTGGCAGCCGCCGGACTGTATGCCCAGACACCGGACACGCAGCAGATGATTCCCGTGCGAATCGTCATCGTGAGCGCCGACAACACACCCCTGCCCGGAGCCACCGTCAAGGTGGAAGGGACACCGGCTGCCATCGCCGACGGACAAGGGCTGGTACACATCCAGGTCCGGCACAACGCACTGCTCGAAATCCAGTACATCGGCATGAAGCCGTACTCGATGCGTGTGACCCGGGCACTGACCGGACACATCATGCTCACCGAGGAGTCATCGGAGCTTGACCAGGTGGTCATCACGGGCTATTCGCGGACGACCAAGAACCGCACGACCGGCTCACTGAAGACACTCACCGCCGAGGACCTGAAAGGCGCACCGACCGCCAACCTCGACATGCTGCTGCAAGGCAAGATTGCCGGCGTCGACGTGAAGGCTGTCTCGGGACGTCCGGGACAGACCGCCCGCATCCGCATCCGCGGAACCAACACCATCACGGGCAACGCCGACCCGCTGTGGGTGGTCGACGGAGTCCCCCTGCAACATGACCTGCCCAAGATAGCCAGCAGCCAGCTGCGGGCAGAGGACTTCAGCGACATCTTCAGCAACGGCATCGCGGGCATCAACCCGAACGACATCGCTTCGGTGACCGTGCTGAAGGATGCGTCGGCTGCCGCCATCTACGGCTCCCGGGCTGCAGGCGGCGTCATCGTGGTAACGACCAAGCGCGGTCAGGAAGGCAAGATGCAGGTGAACTACTCCGCCAACGTATCGGTGGTCACTGCGCCGTCGCGCGATGCCGGACTGATGAACTCCCGACAGAAGCTCGCCTGGGAACAGGCGCTGTGGGACGAGTTCTCCGCCGAACGCTATGCCAACCGTGAGTCCAACAACGGCATCTATCCGGTCATCGGCATCGTGGGCATGATACGCTCCGGATATGACACCTACGCAGGGATGAGCCGGGAGGAACAGGACGCCGCCATCGCCGCCCTGGGCGAACACTCCACCGACTGGTTCAAGGAACTCTTCCGCAGTCCGGTGTCCCAGAGCCACTACCTCTCGCTCTCCGGCGGTTCGGAGAAGAGTACCTACTACGTGTCGTTCGGCTATGACCGTAACAACGGACTGGTGAAGAAGACCAGCTACGACCGCTACAACGTCAGCGCCAAGATGGACATGCAACCCAACAAACGGGTGAAGCTGGGCGTATCGCTCGACATGAGCATGCAGAAGGCGAACGACTCGGCCGCCGGCATCGACCCGTTCCAGTATGCCTACTTCGCCAACCCCTACGAACGCCCCTACAACAACGACGGCTCATATGCGGCAGACCGCACCTACCACCACCTGAGGATTACGAACCGGCAGTATGAGCTGCCCCTGCCCGAGGAGGGGTTCAACATCCTGCGTGAGATGGATGAGACGTATGCAAAGGACAGGAACTTCACCTCCTCCCTCATCGCCAGCATGAGCGTGAAGCTGCTGGAGAACCTGACGTTCGAGGGACTGGGCTCCTTCGGCTACGTCTCCAACCATGCCGACAACTACATCGGCGAGAACACCTACGCGGCATGGATGGACCGCCCCTTCGAGGGACACAACGACCAGTCGAAGCGCCGGTACGGCTCCATCCGCCAGAACTCCGCCTACAACACCAACTACAACCTGCGCGGACAGCTCCACTACTTCCTCACTATCGGGGATACCCATTACCTCAGCCTGCTGGGCGGTGCGGAGATACGCGGACAGTATGCCAAGGCCATCTATGAGAAGCGTTACGGCTATGACCCCGTATCAGGCAACTCCGCCATGCCGGTCTACCCACCCGACCAGAAGACCGACTACGGGCAGCTGCTGTCCTATGCCGCCATCATGGACGGGCTGTCGGGACAGAGCATCCAGGAGGACGCCTTCGCCTCGTTCTACTTCTCGATGGACTACGTGCTGAAGAACCGCTACATCCTGAGCTTCACCACCCGCACGGACGGCTCGAACAACTTCGGCAAGGACGAACAGTTCAGCCCGACCGGCTCGCTGGGATTGGGATGGAACGTCGGACAGGAGTCCTTCATGCAGGCATTGAAGCCGACAGTGAGCAGCCTGACGCTGCGTGCCGCCTTCGGCTACACCGGCAACATCAACAAGTCGGTCTACCCGCAGCTGGTGATGGACTACCTCAACCAGTTCCGCCGTACGGGAGAGGGTGCCTACCGGTTGGGCTACATCAAGAACGCCCCCAACCCGCACCTGCGTTGGGAGAAGACACGGGACATGAAGCTGTCGGTCGACCTGGGACTCTTCAACGAACGGCTGCACCTCTCCGGAGAAATCTACGACCGCCGTACACGCGACGCCGTCTCCCAAGTCGATGTCCCCTACACCACCGGCTTCTCCTCCCAGAGCTACAACACCTCCGAACTGCTGAACCAGGGAGCGGAGGTGAGCCTGAACGCCCGCCTCATCGAGAACAAGGACTGGCGCCTGTCACTGTCCGCCAACCTGGCATACAACCGCAACAAGCTGCTACGGTACGACACACCCAACCCCAGCATCTTCCAGAGCAACTACGTGGGTTATCCGCTCGGCTCCATCGTCAGCGGCAAGGTCCAAGGCATTGACCGGCGGACGGGCATCTATACCTACGAGGTGCGTCCGGATGTGGAACTGAACACCGCCGCCGACCGCAAGAAGTCGGAGAACTATGCCTTCTACCTGGGCACGTCGACAGCACCCGTCAATGGCGGATACTCGCTCTCGGCAGGCTACAAAGGCTTCAGCCTCCACCTGGGCGGCTCATACTCCATCCACGGGAAAGTGGTCAACGAGGTGCAAAGCCCTGCCAACCACGGCCTCCTGACAGGACGTACCCAGGAGTATCCTCCCACATCAGAGAACGACCTGTATCGCAACTTCCTCAATGTCAAGTCGGATGTCGTCCACCGCTGGACTGCGGACCATCCTGTCACGGACGGTTATCCCCGCATCATCGATGCCTTCGGCGAAGACCTGGGGCTGGACAACTACATGGTTACCCAGAGTTCCATCACCCGTGCCTCGATAATGGAGAGCGTCTCCTACTTCAAGCTGAACTCCCTGATGCTGAGCTACAACTTCGGAGGCAAGTGGATGAAGCGTACCCCGCTCACCTCGCTGAACGTGTCGTTCACCCTAAACACCCTCTTCACGCTGACGAACTACTCGGGCATCGACCCCGAGACACCGGGCGCGGTCTATCCCATCCCGCGCACTTACACGATGGGAGTATCTGTCGGATTCTAAACTGAACATCTTATGAAAGCCATACATTACATCGGTTGCCTGCTGGCGGCACTGAGCTGCTACTCGTGCAGCGGATACCTCGACATCAAGCCTTACGGACGCACCATCCCCAAGACCGCCGAGGAGTTCTCCGCCCTGATACACAACCATCTGAACAACATCGACATCGGCAATGACGCACTGCTCATCGGCAACATCTCATCCACGGCAATGTGGGACACGGGATGCGGCGACGACTTCGAGAACTGCCTGACCTCCGCCGCCGGCTCCACCCTGCCCATCTATCTGGGTGAAGCCGCCTACTCGGTCAGTCGGGGATATGACTACCGCGACCTGTATGCCATCATACGGGACTGTAACCTGGCCATCCACGAGATGAAGGAGGACGGGACCGAAGAAGCCAACCTGACACGTGGCACCGCCTATGCCCTGCGTGGTACCGCCTACTACCAGCTGATGCGTCTGTATTGCGAGGCGCCGGAAGCCGGGAAGTTCGACAGCCAGCAGGGAGTCCCTCTAGTCACCAGCTTCGACATGGAGGCAAAGCCGTTGCGCAGCACCCTGCAGGAAACCATCGGACAGATTGAGAGCGACCTGAAGGAGGCCATCGGCTACCACATCAGCAACCCGCTCTTCCGCTTCACCGAGGATGTCTGCAAAGGCTACCTGGCACGCCTCTACTTCTGGAGCGAACAGTGGGGACAGGCACTGCCTCTCGCCCAAGAGCTGCTGCGCAGCCATCCGCTGGTGGAAGGGGAAGCCTACACTCACATGATTGCCACCTCGACCGAGCTCACGGGAAACCAGCTCATCAAGTCATACCAACTCATGGCGAAGGATGCCGCTTCCGACGAACAGCTCCTGCTCGCCCCCTTGCAGTACCGTCCGGTGAGCAAGCGGCTCATCTCCCAGTTCCCTCCCGACGAGCGCGAGCGCGACATACGCTACAAGCTCTGGTTCACCGCCAAACGCATCAACACAAAGCCGGTGTTCTGTGGCATGCGTGCCGCCGAGTTTGCCCTGATGGAAGCGGAATGCCAGTATCACCTGGGGCGTGAAGCGGAAGCCCTCAAGGCAATCAACAACTTCCGCCGACACCGCATCAGCGACTACCGGGACCTGACCATGGACAGTCTGCCTCCCGTTCCCTCCCTGGAAATCATACGGCAGGATGCCACCGGGAAAGCCGTCACCCCCTTACTGGGCCTCATCTTGAGCGAGCGGCGCAAGGAGCTCTACCTGGAGAGCGACCGCTTCTTTGAGCTGAAACGGAATGGCACCCCCGAATACTGGACCGCCTACAACGGAAGGAAGTACACCACACAGGTGCACATGTACACCTTCCCCATCCCTGCCAAAGACCTGCTGATTGTGGACGGGCTGAAGCAGAACCCCGGCTACACCGAGCGAGTCAGCTACTGAGAACTCCCACCCGATTATCAACACGCTAATAAAACAAGCTTATGAAAACATCTGTCATACTGTCCTGCATCGTCCTCCTGTCTGCCGGCATGTCGCTGCTGTCAGCCTGCGAAGACATCAACGAACTGCCGCCACGCGATGAAGCGGCATCGACCAACTATAAAATTCCCGACCCGGTCCTCCTGAACGCCGAAGAAAACGCCATCGTCGACAGAATCCGTACGGAATACGAGACCGGCATCTCCAACCCTCAAAACTGAACAGCGTATGAAACAACTCTCATTCGTGGTCTGGCTGCTCTGCCTGTTGCTGGGCACAGCATGCTCATCGGACGACAAACGTCCGGCAGATCTCCCGCAAATCAACCTGGACAAGATGCACTATGCGCTGGCGAAAGGAAGCACCGAGGTGAAACTCGTGGCGGAAGAACCGACGGCAACGGAGGTGGTCATCCCGTTCACTCTCTACGGCAAGGCAGTGGAAGGGACGGACTACACGCTGTCTGCCCATGCCTTCACCTTCAAGCCCGGCGAACAGGAAGCAACGGTCACCTTCACACGCATCGAAGAGAGCATCGGCGATGAAGGGAGCGAACTGACGCTCAACCTCGACCGGCACGCCGCCCCGCAAGGCTTTGTCCTGGGACTGCTCAACTACACCGTCGTCGAGCTGATGGGGAAAAACACGGTCATCGCCTCCTTTAAAAGGAACACCGACCTCCTCACGCTGAGCGGCAACTTCAGCATCCAGCTGGAGAAGATGAGCGGTGGTGTCTACAAGACGCCTGCCGCACTCACCTATCCCATCGAGGTCGACCCTTCCTCAACGGCTGTCGAAGGGGTGCATTTCGAGTTTGTCAACGGTCCCTTCGCCAAGATACCCAAAGGGCGGTATGAAGGCAGCGTCGCGTTGCGCTTCCTGAAGCACGAACCGGGCAAGGACCGACTGATACTCCGCCTGGGAGAGATGCCCGGCTATGGCAACGGCGGCAACCCGACGATACAAATTAATGTACAGGGAGCCTACAACATCTCCGGCACATGGGCGTTCCGGTCCATCACCAACAAGGAGTGGTGGGAGACCATGTGGTACGAGGATACCTCCAACTTCCCTACGGGAACGGAAGAGGACCAACTGGTATTCGAGGGAACGGACTACCGCTCCTACACGTTCACGCCCAAGCTGTCCGGCGGCTTGAAGAACTACTTCACGGCAGCCTGCCCCGTGACCTTCCTGAACGAACGGGAAGAGCAGTTCCAGGAAATCGGCATGGGACGGGAACTTGCCAACATCGCCGTGCTGGAGTTCGACCACATCAACGTCAACTTCTCCGCGACGCAGAGCCGGATACGCAAGGCTGTCGTAGGCTTTCGTATCCTCCGCGAGACTGGTAGCCCGGACGTGCTGGAATGCACCATCTACGACTATGAACCCACGGACTTCCTGAACGGCGTCTACGAAATGTACAAGGATTACGGGTCAGACCCCATCATGCTGGAAGCTCCGCTCCGCCTGCAGTTCGTCCGGGTGAAGTAATCCTTCCTTAAATCCAAAAAAGAGAAGGTGTGTTCAGCGTGACACACCTTCTTTTTTTTTTATGCATACAAAAGAAACAAGGAGACCGGTGAACCTCTCAGTCCACCCATCTCCTTGTATCCTTATCAGCTGAATACGTATCGGCTATTCAACGATACGTCCACTTCAGGTCAGAAATTGTAACGAAGTCCCAGCAGCATACGGCCGAAGCGGTCTCCGGCATCGGACTTGCTGGCAGCTACCTGATAGGCAGCCGACACTTCGAAACCGTACCCATCAAAGCCCAAGCCTGCCGTCAGCATCGACGGGGAATCGTCGGTGCGAATCACGCTACCGGCACGCAAAGACCATTGACGGAAGGAAGCCTCGGCACCCACATTGATGTCGGTCGTCGCCTTGGTCTCTCCAGCCTTGAGCTGATGACGGGCACCCACCGCCAACGCCGCACTCCACGAAGGAGTAAACGAGGTTGCCAGCTCCGTACCCAGTGCCAGGGTCGTGGGGAGCTTCACTTTGGCCTCCTTGCCATAGGTCAACTCCGGACCCAGATTAGAGACCTGCACCTGCGTACGCCAATAATAGAAACGATTTCCCAGGAGCAGTTCGTCAATCCGGCTGATGCCGACAGCTGCCGCCATGGTCTCGCCCATCTGCCCGATTTGGCTGTTGACATAGGACAGTACGGCGTGTGCCGCCCAATGACGGGAGATGGAATAGGCGTAGCCCAAGTCGATGGTGTAGTCTGCCGGCTTGATGGTGTAGTTGCGGTCGATGCCTTGCTCGCTGAAAGCTTCCAACTTCAAGCCCCCGATGTAACGGAAGCCTCCGAAGACAGCATGCCGCTCACCCAGTCTGCCTGCCAGTCCGACAGCTGTCCCCCACTGACGTCCGTCCACACCGTCAAACTTCGAGTAGCCCATAAAGGACACGGAAGCGTCCACGAGGCAGTCGGTCGAGAAGATTGCCGAGGGGTTGGTATAGATGTACATCCGTTTGGCGCGTCCCAACGAGGCATCACCCATGGCAGCACTGCGTGCGTCAGGGTTCACCGTCAACAGTTCGGGACCGCTCTGTGCCTGCACCAAGGCCGGCAGCGCAAGGGCTGCCAGCACAGGTACAAGCTTTGTCTGTTTGATGATATTCCAAAGATGGTTCATAGTCAAGCTCCTTTCATGATGGTCTGTTTATAGGTTCCGGCAGGCGAAACGACCTCCAGCTTGTACACGCCCGGTGCCAGATGGCTGACCTCGACGGGAGCCACCAGCTCGTCATTGGGCTGCAAGTCGGTGCGCATCACTTCACGACCGGAAGTTGTGCGGATGATGGCTTTCGCCCTACGGCTCTTCTCGGAGAGCTGGATGTAGAGGCGGTCATGCAACAGCGAGGGATACGTGCCGTAGACAAAAGGCTCTTCGGCAGTGGCAGCCTCGGTCACGCGGATGAGGAAGTCCTGCACCTGACGGTTGTTGCGTTCATCCCTTGCCGTGACACGTACCCGGGTCTGTCCGGCACCCAAGGGGGTCACCTTCAGCATGTCGGTAAAGACCTCGGCTTTGACAATGCCCGTCTCCATCACTTCGCAAGTATAGGTCATCTGCTGTCCCTGCGCCAGTGAGAAGTAAGGCTGCAGGAGAATGCCCTTCGGCACATCCACCGTACGGATGGTGAAGGTCGTCGACAGCCCCGACTCGGTCTCATCTCCCGCAGGCACGATGGTGTAAGGGATTTCGATGGTCTCCTCACCGCCCAGCTCATCGCGGAAGTGCAATCCGACGGTATGTTTGCCCAACGGACGCACGGCACGGATGATGAGGCGCAGCGTGGTGCTGTCGCGCTTGAGGCTGTAGCCGTTGTCATCGCCTTCAATCTCACAGATCCAGCGGTGTCCTTCCGGTTCCACCACATGGAGGGTGAGCACGGTCGGCTTCAGGTTGCTCACTTTCACGGTATCCGTCGGCATGTTCTCGATGTACGGCAACTGGTTCGTCGTGGTTGTCTCGGCAAACGCAGGCTCGGCTGTCAGTCCCCAACGGTCAGTAGGCACGATGGCGAAATGCCAGGTGACGTTTGAAGTGAGTTGCGTTACAACATGCTTCATCTCCTCACCGGCAGGCTTACCGACAGCACGGACATCCACATAACTGATGTCGGCATCGTGAACGTTCCTTGCTTTGCTGAAGTCAGCAACAGTGAAGGCTTCTTTACTATAATAAATACGGTAGAAAGCTGCGGTGCCGTCGTCTTCATCCTTGCAAATATTCCAAGTCAGTGTGACGCGATCAGTAGTCCCGACCACGGTCAATGCAGTTTTCTCCGGTGCTTTCTGCTTGTTGTCGGCCAACGCCAGTGCTGCATCGATGTAGCCTGCACCCAACTTCCCGGCAAACTCCGGATTATCGGCATCAATGTCAAAGGGACGCAAGGCGGTCAGCAACCGGTGCTTGCAATCCTCATTGGTGAAGCCCGGACCTCCCTTGGCAGACACGATCAGCGCTGCAATACCCGACACGTAGGGAGTCGCCTGTGATGTGCCCCACTTAAGCATGTATGCAGTATTGCCATTGTCTTTAGTAGGTTTCACCGTACTCAGTATATCGCCACCGGAACCTTGATACATGGCATCACCGCCGGGAGCACAGATATCAATCCAGTCACCAAAGCAACTATACCAGGCCCGTTTCCGTTTGGGACCGAAGGAGGACACAGCCACCACCGGATCATAACCAGCAGGATAATGTTTGAGATATGCTTTCGGATCCGTGGTGATCCAGCCGTCATTACCGGCAGCAGCAATCACGATTCCTCCCTTCATCGGAGAGTCAGGACGCTGATTGCCATTTTCGTCACAACCGGCATACTGGATGAAGTAGTCAACCGCCCGTTTGGTGAATGCCGACAAGCGTTCATAGGGATCAAACGGGTCCATCCATGAACAGGAGGCTATGACGGCACCCATATCGGCTGCATATTCAAAGGACTCACCACTGTCAGACGACTCATCACCGATACTCTGGCAGCTCATGATGCGCACACCGGTTCCCGGCTGACCGTTACCACCGGCGATACCGGCAATACCCTTGCCATTGTTTGCACGCGCACCGATGATGCCCGCACAGTGGGTACCGTGGTCATTGCTGTCCGACTCCACATCCGGCTTGTCCTCAGCAAAGTTATAGCCATAGACATCGTCCACATAGCTGTTGCCATCATCATCAACACCCGGCTGTCCGTTCAGTTCAGCCTCGTTGACCCACATGGCATCTTTCAGGTCTTCATGCTTCCAATAGACCCCGTGGTCAAGTACTGCGACAATGACATTGGGTGTACCGGTTGTAATCTTCCAAGCCTCGAAAGCATTGACATCGGCTCCCGGTTCAAAATCCTTCAGTACCTTACCAGTATAATCCACTACCGTACCGTCGTTATGCAAAGCCCATTGCTGGTACAGCAGGGGGTCATTGAACGGCAGGTTCTTCGTGGCACGTGTAGCAGGTGCAGGCTGTATGGGGAGTGACTGCGGCCATGTAGCCTCCTCTTCCTGCTTCCGAGGATAGACAGCCTCCACCATTCTGATGCCGTCCTCTTTCTTCAATTGCGCAGCTGCTTCAGCCACGGGCACCGTCTTGTCAAAGCGGATGCGATAACACAGGTGCAACCCAGCTTTGCGCTGACGCGCCTCAAAACGGCCTCCAATGTGGAAGACCTGTTCCAAGCGTTCTGTACCGATAGCATCGGCAGCACGTGTAAAGACCGCCGCCGCCCTTGTGGCAGGCTGGTCGGCCATAGCTTCCAGTCGGTCGGCTAACTCTTCTGTCACCTCGATGTTCAACACACCCGGTATAGCGTCCTCTCCGATGAGCACCTGCTCCTCTCCCTGAGGAACAGGTTGCTCACTGAGCAACGTATCCGTGCATGAAGCACATGCCAGCAACGTAGTAGCCAAGCAACTATATAGAATATGTTTGCTCATGATTTGTGTACTTTATTAGTTCATGGGAAGATAACGGATAGTCAGACCTGAACGATAATAACCGATCTGAATTTCCAGCTTCTTCTCCGCATTCTGATAAATCTTTTGCAAGCCATTGGGACGCGAATTGTCTTTCACATACTCAAAGCCTTCAGTCTTCAACATTTCGGCAAATTCGTCGCTCAATTCAAAACCATTGGTATCTCCTACGGCCACCATGTTGTTTCTGCTGGCACTTGAGAAGGTAAGACCTTCCTCAATGATCTGATGTGTTTCTGCGCTCTCGGTATAGTAGTGCTCGATACCGGAAATCGTGGTCTTGTAATAGTGGTCGACTTCCGTACTCCAATCCTGATCCCTGATGAGGGCCAAGCCGGCAGCTTCCAGCTCACCTTTCACATCGGCATAAGCACGTCCGTATCCCTTACCGAAGGGGAATTCGGGGAAGCCCAGCGTATAGGAATAAGTCAGGTTGTAAGCAGCACCTTCTTTCACCATATTCAGGCGGATGGACTTGTTAGACTTCAAACCGTAGATAGCCACTTCCTCTGTGCTCTTATCCGTATTCTTCTCAAAGCCGAATGCAATCAAAGCCTCGACAAACTCATTCACCTGTCCCTTATCTTCGGGCGTGAATACTTGCGAGATGGTATTGAAGATGGTGTTATCCTCAGCCACATCATACGTCACCTTGCTGAAGCTCGGGGCAGCGGGCATGAATGTCATCAATGTCTTGCCTTGCTCCTCGGTATAGTTCAGCTGGTTGCTTCCGTTCTGTGCTTCATAGTCAATGGCAGCACGCAGATAGTTCGAGGTTCCGGATTTCGGAATGAAGGGGATGTAAACACGTCCCATGCCTGCCTGTGTCACCGTCACTTCCAATTCGGCATTTCCATTATGCAGAATCAGCTTGGCACTGCGTACATTGCCGGTGTTGGGTTCAGCGCGGAGAGTCACCTCGTGCAGCATGTTGTCCGTTGTGAAGGTCAGCCACGGAGTTTCGTCATCCAGTTCGCAAGTCACATCACTGGTGTTGGCAGCATACGTGAGCTTCTGCATGCCACCCATCCGGTCGAAGCTGACTACGTCTTTATTTACAGTCAGACTTTCCTTACCCGCATCCTGCACTACCTCGATGCTCTCTGTCAGTCCGGCGCAGACAATGATGACCTTGGCACGACGTTCAGCAGCAGTCGTGTTCGTCTCTGCCGTAATGGTCAGGGTGGTGCCGTCCTCTCCCTTTTCCAAGGCAAGCCATGTGGATTCTTCGGCCGACATGGTTGTCCACGGTGCAGCCGACGAAGTGACCACTTTCACAGTCTGACTCCCCTTGTCTGCTTCGAAGGTCACCTTGTATTGCGACAGACGCAGGGTGTTCTCCTCTGTGATTAACTCCGGTTTACAGCCAGCCAGCACCAATAAGGCGGCCAGGAGGCTCAAGAAAAAAGTTTTCTTTTTCATCTCTTTGTTGGTTTAAGGTATAATTACTATTTGTTTGTCTCTTTCACTTTGTCTTGTAGTGCGTTGGAGAGCAAGGATTAATGATCCAAGAAAGGATACGATATACGATTACTGTAGACAGAAGAAACATAGTTCACCTGCTTCAGCTTGCCTTTGCCTGTCACCGTATAAACGGGAGCTCCAAAAGGCTTACCACCAATGATGTTGTAGAAGTATACCTTATAGGCATTCCCTTGCTGAGTGCCGACAATTACATAGTCAAAGTCTCTTTCGGGTCTATCTTTATCTTTCCAATACGGATTGGATACATAGGTTATGGTCTCACCGGAACCAATACCTTCCAACCGCACCTCTTCAGCCGGACGGTCTGTCACCAGGGAGTGTGCATAGAACTTATTATCTACAATGAAATAGAGATAAGGAGCACTGTTAATAGTCCCGCCGGAGTTGATGGCAAATTCTGTTGCCTGATTCAAGAGCGAGCTCTTATCAAACTTTGCAACCGAATCCAAAGTCACTGTTAAACCTGAAAAAGGTGCATCCAAGAAATAGATGTAAGAGGCTGAATTATCCTTTTCACGAAGGACTGCAAGATTGATTTCATCCTTCGCCCCTTCAGTGTGTCCCATAAACTGCATTTCATAAGGCAAATCGGTCATATCATACCCTTTGACTTCCGATGACAGTTCTGTAGGCTGATAGAAATAGCTACTGTATCCTGCAAAAGACTTTGAGGCCTGATCCCAATACATGAATAGCAACCCCAGCCGCTCAGCAATCACATGCGTACTTGCAGGAGGACAACCTGACACGGCATCCGAAAAAGTTCCCCGGTCAACGAACTGCCGATCTCCCTTCATTACATAGTGCACGCCCGTATTGGCAAAGAGATATACATAGTATCCCGTAGAGCGAATCACACGATAAGGAATCAAAGAGGGCTGCTCGGTGTAGAACATATATTCCTTAGGCATGATATCCAAGAAGTCTGCATAACGCACGAAGTGCATATCACCGGCATCGGTAGTCACGCAGAAGGTGTTGTCAATGGCAGGGAACTCGCGACCGACAGCCAGACTATCAGGGTCCAGGAATGCCTGTTCATAGATGATGTCCAAGTGTACAGGTTTCCCTTTGAAGCTTTCTCCCATCAGGGATTTTACGCGATCAGCATAAAACTGCGGTCTGGAATTATCGAACGAGATAGCCAGGAGGTCCATGTCGGTATTTCCCTCTTCGGTCTCTTTCAAGATAAAGAATCCGTTGGTCTCTGCCACACCGACAGAAGCCTTTGCCTGTGCCATCAGACCGGTCTTCTCTGAAAAGACCTTCAAAAGAAGGTTATAGTTACCGCTCTTCACATTCACCTGATAGTTCAGGACGGAATCCTCGCTGACCAGAAAGCCTTTCACCATGTCATCCGTCAAGGTGTTGTCCTGCTTCTGGTCGTACAGGTACCACTCATAACGGAACTTATCGTCGGCATATTGGGAATACACCGTTGGCTCAACATTCAGAGACCCCAAGGACTTGATGGAGTAGTGCTGTTTGACCCCCGCGATGTGCAGGTCGTCAATGTCAAGCTCTGCCACAGTAGACTTGTCCTCGATGCAAGCATAGAAGGTGGTCAAGAACAAGCCTAACAAGATATAAATCGTCTGTTTCATAATCATTCTTCTGTTAAATACATTTCACTCGATATGCGATTATCCCCAAGTTTTGAAGGCCACAGGAGTGCCATCTTTCTCACGGAGTACATCCTCTCCACGCGCCTTTCGTGCCTCATTCTCCTTTTCCAGCATCCTTGCCAATCGGGTCACCAGATTCTGTACATAGGCTTGACGAACCATATCAATCGTAGGAGAACCATATTGAATGATGGCTCCCAACTTTTTCAGATAATCGTCATCCCAAGGATCCTTAGTTGCTTCAATCATGAACATATGCTTCTCCGGTCCGTATGTACCAAAGAAATGAGGAACCCACAGGTTAGGCTTCATCAGCTTGTCGCTGAACTTGATGGTGCGTGTCTGATATTCTTTATAACCCAAATCAAAGTCATCCGAAACCTTCAACTTGAAGTTCAGGGTAACCTCCTTCGTCTTCAAGGACGTGTCGCGCAAGAGCACGATGGGCACCTTGGTACGAATGGCATTGGCAGGGAAACGTTGCAGTTTCTTTGCTTCCGGGCTGTCAAATGCCAGGTAATGTACACCTGCTTCTGCGGTAATCGTTTTCGGAGCATCCGTAGGCTTGGGCACATTGTCCTGTGTGACACTATCCTTCGGGATAATCTGTTCCAATTCATAGTAGCGGTCATAATCCACGGATGGACCTATCAAATCGAGTGTGAACCACACCGTGTCCTGCATCACAGCTCTTCCCCGGGACATAAACGAGAAGGTTTTATTGGCTGTTTCCGACGCATTGAAACTGAGCATCCCCTTCTTCTGATTATAAAGCGGCAGTCCCTCATCCGAGCAACTTCCCAAGATTCCGGTTAAAGCCAGCAGGGCGACCAAGGAATATGTAAACTTTCTAGCATTCATATTATCAATCAGTTTTTATTGGTTCTTTCTAATCAGTCTTTCATTTGCCATTTTTCTTGGCTTCTTCCGCCTTCTTGATTTCTTCTGCCCGCTTCTGAGCATCGGCAAACGGCAATACATAGGCTTCCTTATTGAAGTCCTTCATGCCATACAGGAAATCCTTCTCCATCGCTCTGCGCTTGTAGAAATAGAAGATGATGCCTTCGCCATAGAACTCACGCATGTATTCACGGGGCAAAGCGGCAGCCACGGCATCCAGGGTGGTAAAGGCATCCGCCTGCAGGTTGACGTTACGGGCAAGCATGTATTCCTTATACAGCCTGTTGACTTCAGCCAGGTCTGTCGATGTCTCCATCAGCATCAGGTAAAGCTCTGACAGACGCATCACCGGCACCACCTGCAGCTTGGTCTGCATCTTCAGCGTGACCTCGGCATCCTTCTCTTCCTCACTGAAATATTTCAGCAGGACAGGTACCTTGGCACCGCCACCGGTCTGTGCTACGACCTTCCAGCCTTCGAGATAGCGTTTGTCCTCGCTCACCAGCTTGTCATCGAAAATCACATCTTTCAGGGTCTCTTCCGGCAGTGTATTGATTGAGGCGCCATCCACCGTGGTCGATTTGAAGCCAAAATAACCATCGGCTGTCGACACGACTCCCGGAACACTCAGCAGGAACAATCCCTCAGAAGGACTGCACAAGCATGCATCGGACATGTCTTTCAGCGTACTCAACTCCACCAACGGCTTGCCTTCAGCCGTCTTGGCAGCCAGGATTTCACGGGCAATCTTGCCTGCTTCCGCCTTATTGCCTACGTAAAGCTCCATACGGGCTTGCAAAGCTCTGACAGCCCAATAGTTCAGGCGGAACTGACGGAGAACGGTATACTTCTCGTCTTTCAAGGTCACATACTCAAATCCATCTGTACCGAATTTATTCAGCTCATCAAAGTTGTACTTCAACACCGGGTCCACACCAGCCAACAGCGTACGTGCCTCGTTGAACTCTGCCCGGATGCGGTCTACGAACATCGTATAATCGCACTCCACGGGACGCGTTGTGATGTCGGACACGTCGGTGTAGTAGAGTTTGATGTCAGAGGTTGTCCCCTCAGTCGGAACAGGACCGAACAGGCGCAAGATTTCAAAGTGACACAACGCCTTCACGGCATGTGCCTCTCCGGCAATGAGCTCACGCTGCTCTTCCGTCAATACCGAAGGAACATCGTTGGTATGACGTATGATAATGTTACACTGCACTATGTTGCGATACAGCTCCGTATAGATGTTGTCGAATGAGTTCTTCAACGACTGCTGGCTGTAGTCGTGGTGATACAGATAGTAGTTTGAGGTGGCACGTTCCCTGTTCGGCTCCTGGTAGATATTCGCCAACACATCGGGCAGACCCATGGTCAACACGCCGCCATAAAGACTGCTGCTGGCGAGGCTGGCATAGCAATCCGTCAAGGCATCCTGGAAGCCCGAGTAGGTCGCAAACTGGTCCTTCTCCTCCACCACCGTGTCTTGTTTCACATCCAGCCAGTCGGAACAACCGGTCACGGATGCTGCCAGACAAAGACTTAATACTCCGGTTATAATCTTATTGTAGTTCATAATGCTCATATTAAAGTTTTGAAATGCTCGTTTCAACAGGTATCAATAGGCAATCGTCACAGTTCCGATCACATTGCGCGCAAACGGGTAGGACGTACCGCGTTCCTGCTTGATGGTCGACCAATAGGCCACGTTCGACATATTGATACTGAAATTCAAATAGTTCAACTTCGTGCGTTTCCGGAAAGCTTCCGACTCGAAACGGTAGCCCACATTCAGGCTCGACAGTTCCAATGTGCGGTCTTTCTGCACAAAACGGGAAGAGACACCCGAACTGGCGGAAGCATCAAAGTTGCGGAACTCAACGAGGTCACCGGGCTTCATCCAGCGGGCCTTCAATACACGCTCATCCACGTTGGAGCTCATGATACGGCTGACAGACACCTCCACACGGTCATGCAGGGTCTGGTTCATCTCCAAGCCGCCCCAACGGTAGGTGAACGACATATTCACGTAGAAGCCTTTCCAATAGAACTGCGAGTTGGCAATACCACGATAGAGCGGGTCACCGCTACCCAGAAAGACTTTTTCCTCGGCACGCATGACACTGGTCACATTGCCATGATTGTCTATCAGGACTTCATTACCGTAACTGGGGTCGATACCCAGAGAGCGGACTGCCCAGATAGAGTTCACCGGATAGCCCTCATACAGCAGGTTGCTGACGTCACGGCTGGAGTTCTGCAACAACCGGTTCTGCTCTTTCAAGGCTTCCGACAGCTTGCCGATCTTGTTTTTATCATATACCAATTGTACCCCGACACTCCAACGATAGTCCCGTGCATAGTTGCGCAGGATGTAACCGTTCAATGACAACTCGAAACCGGTATTCTCAATAGAGCCCACATTGCTGTCATAGCTTGTGAAACCCATGGCATTGGGCAATTCCATCTTGGAGAGCAGGTTTGTCGTGGTCTTCTTGTAGACATCAAAACGTCCGTTGATGAGGTTCTGGAAGAAGGCGAACTCTGTCCCGACGTTATATTCCCGGGTCTTTTGCCAGGTGAGCGAGGGGTTACCCCATCCCATCAGGCTGGCAGTGTTCCAGTTCAGATATTGCCGGCTGGAGTTGTAGGCATACGTCGTGATGACACTGGCCGTAGAGAAGTTCATCGTACCGGTCTCTCCTACAGAAAATCTCAGGCGCAACGTATTGAGGAAATTGGAATGCAGGAATTTTTCATTGTGCATATTCCATCCCAGACCGACACTCCAGAACGGAGCAAAGCGTTTATCAGCACCAAACTCGGACGAACCATCCAGACGATAGGAACCATCCACATAGTAACGGTTGTCATACGTGTAGTTCAAGTTGGCGGCAAAGCCCACCTGACGGCTCGTGCTTTCACCACCCGTCGGCTTCTTGTAATAATCGGAGGAAGACCACTGGGTAGCGTTTGAGATGTGACGCAGGTTCTCGTTGCTGAAGCCTTCCGCCTTCACACCCATGATGTCCGCATAGGCATCCCGTACCATGTAGTTCAAACCTACGTAAACCATGTGCTTTTCTGCCAGAATCTTGTTATAGTTGAGCGTAAAGTTGGCATCAAACGAATAGTTCTCCCGACGGGTATTGTCGTAGGTACCTTTCTTGCGCATGCCTGCCACCGAACGGTAATCCGTTCCGGTAAAAGCACCCGATTCTGCCGAAAGGAAAACATCGGTCCGGTTATAGCCTTTCGAGATGCTCAACTGTCCGCGCAAAATCAGCTCCGGCAGGATGGTCCAGTCCACAGAGAAGTTGTTGGTGAAGGTAAACGAGTTGCTGGTATCCTTGTTGTTCAGCGTGCCTTCATAGAGCGGGTTGGTCACTACCGACGAAGAACTGTGCAGCGTGGTGGGGAAATAACGCACCAGCTTGCCGTCCTTATCATACGGGGCATTGTACGGCTGCATGCTGACAAAGGTGCTGAATCCGCCATATTTACTTTCCTCAGAACTTGTGTTGGTGATGTATGAATAGTTCTGGAAGCGGAAGTTCTTGACCGTATAGATTAAGGTAAGGCTGTTGGAGATGGTCTGACGCTTGGAACCCTTCATGACACCGTTCACAAGGTTATAGTTGCCGTCCATACTCCAGCGGAACTCATCGCTACCGCCTTCCAGACGCAAATTGTAGCCTTGACCAATACCGTTGCGGAGCGGCTTGCTGAGCCAATCGGTATCGGTACCTTCGAGCACCGCCTTCAGGCGTTCATTGTAATAGCCGTCATAGAGGCTCTGCTGGTCCATGTCCTTTGACGACTTATAGACGCCTACAATCTTTTCAAGCTCCAGTTTTTCTCTCGCATTCAGCATGTGGTAGGAAGACAAATCCGGGAACTCCAGGTTGATGCGTGCCGTACCTTGTACTTTCAAGCGTCCGGGTGCAGGTTTCTTGGTGACGATGACGATGACACCGTTGGCACCACGTGAACCATAGATAGCCGTAGCTGAAGCATCCTTCAGGATATTGATGGACTCAATTTCGCTGTCGTTCATATCCATGAGGCGTGAGAACGGCACTTCAAAGCCATCGAGCATCACCACCGGGTTATTCACGGAACTCTCCGTTGCCACACGACGGATATCGGTCGGCAACGTGGAGGCTCCACGGATGTTCATCGTCGGGATATGGTTCGGGTCACTACCCGCCAGGTTGTTCACCGGGATATTCAGGGAAGCATCGATATTCTTCAAGGTCTGAATCAAGTTCTGACCGCGATAATTCTGCAATTGTTCTTGTGTCACCGAAGTCACAGCACCGGTGTAAGTCTCTTTGGAACGGGTAAAGATACCGGTTACCACCACATCGCCCAACTGGTTGATGTCTTCTTTCATGACGACGCTGATCTCTGACCGTTTACCAATCTGAATTTCCTCGGTCTTGATACCGATACAGGAGAACACCAGAATCTTGGCGTTAGATGGTACATTCAGTACATAAGAACCGTCCAAATCAGTACGGACGCCGATTGTTGTCCCTTTCACATAAACGTTGATGCCGGGCAATGGATCGCCATTCTCATCCGTTACGACACCCTTGATTTGTTTCCGCCCGTCTTGCCATACCTTTTCTATAGAGGAAGCATGCTCTACGGTATTCGCAGCGACCAGTGCAGAAAACGGTGTAGCCAGACATAAAGACAGGCTCACCAACAGCCGGCTTCGTTCGGCCAGCTGCTTGGCAGTGGGGATGAAATTGTTTTTGTTCTTCATAACCTTTTATAGGTATTTTAATATTAGTATATTCATTTTTTTCTTAGTCAAATGAGTGCTCGCAATGCTGACACATCGACCGGCATAAGAATCTTCTAATGGAAAGCTAGCACAATTCTACGAGCCAGCAAAGCTTTTCGAACTGACATTTATGCCTTATATTCAAGAATACAATAACAAAAAGAAAGCTGTAAGCGGATTAACAAACATTTACCCCCCCCCACGAGTTATCATAATGACAAATCGCAGCAATTTGATTTTCTGTATATTCTTCCAATAATACATACAAGAATAAATCGCATGAGAACAAGACAGGCAATAAAAAAAGTATCATAAATTTAGTTACATACCCATTCCTTTTCCGACAAGAAGAGGCGGTATTCCTTCCGTATGTAAAGAGCTTCTAAGGCAGAAAAGGACATCAAGCATCACCTATATTCATGTATGAAAAATACGAAACAAGAGAAAACCAGAAAGCTCCGGAACATCAAAGCTGAATAATCAACATTTCAGAGGTTATAAAAGGAAAAGAGCGTTTATCAATCTGTTTTTATGTTAAAAACGAATTTCTCATGAAGAAATATTTCTTTTGCCTTTGCCCGATTTCCCGCAAAAGGGGATTTCACACAACTATCGTCAATCAACAAAAGGCTTTAAAAATGGTCAAACTTCGATAAACACAGCTCTATCTATACGGATTTATTACCATTCTGTCTGAAAAAAACGGATAGAAAGCCTATGATACTTTTCGGAGGAGGCGACGGGCACGAAGCGTGATAGTAGAAAGACCACAAAAACGTATGCTAACTGCTGTCAGAAAACCTCGACAACCTAGAACCAATTAAAACTTTTATATTCCACAAGCCTATTTTCTTCACTAGAAACTTTGCCCGTCAGATTATTATTACTTCCTTTGTACCGTTGATATCTTGAAACCTCATACTTCCATATGCCTAACGAGGGGGAAGTGGGCTCATTATTGTAACATAAGCTATACAAGGCAAGAGGAAGAGGCAAAGGGAAAAGATTCCCACTTTTATATTATGAATGAACTATCTGATAGCCTGTCGTCTATAAACAGGTTCTACTATATAGACTACAACAAATACTACAATGCTTTAAAGATGCTTCGGAAAAAAGCCGATTATTCAGAAATCCTCATAACAGACCATGAAGCTCAAAAAGCTTACAATTATGCAAACCAACTCATCACTTTACTAAAAAGCAAATACTCCATACGATGAACGCCATTGAATACATCAAATCCAGTTTGTCCTCCATTGCGGCACGAATTCCGGAAATAGGATTAAGATATGCCTTTGATCCTGTAACTTCCTTTCATATCATAGAAGTTTATCCCGAAAGTATCAGACGCGGGAATGAACAATACATGGAACTTGAATATCAAGTGTGGAAAGAATTTCATGCCTTGTTCCCCAATGAAGACCTCTTGATATCGGAGATAGATTCTACCAACAATATGAACCATCTCATCTTTGAGAAGAAGCCTGCAAATCAAATCTATACATTCAATCTGAAGACTGAAATGAGTTTTCGGACCTTCCCCAGTCCTATGAACAGGAACAATCTGAATCAGAACCAGTCATTGGTATCTACTCCTAAAAAATGAATCACGTATAACTTTGCTATCGGTTGGGGACGAAGCCCAACCGCCCCACCCTGCACGACCTGTCAGAATGCCACGATTTAGGCTCTTCTCCTTGACAGAATCTCTCCAAATGAACTTCCCGGCTAACTCGTAATTTTGAAAAATCAGCCAAAGTAGGCTATTTTAAGAATATTCATACAGGATTGGGTGCATACATATTCCTTTAGAGCCCTAAGTTCGCATGTTTATGCACTCAAACAATATTGTTTGAGATATCAAACACTTGTGTTTGGTGCGTGAAACAATATTGTTTGAGATATCAAACACTTGTGTTTGGTGCGTGAAACAATATTGTTTGACGACCCAAACAATATTGTTTCGTCCGCCGAACAATTTTGTTAGCACGTTCAAAGACTTCATTTAGGATTAGGAATCGTTATTTCACGTTCATTCACCTCTAGTTTGTATGATAGCACGTACTTTTGGAAACTATTATTTTGAACATAACTTCGGGTATATACTGCTCATCCGTCCGTCGGGAAGCGGTATACGGCAGACAGAATCACATTCTGAGAAACAAAACGCAGCAATCTGTATTTTATAAATCGCCCGAGAAGGCCCTTTCTACTCACCAACTCGTATTTTGGTACGAGGAAGGGATTTTTCGGGCGGTTCATTTGACACTTTGACAAATTGACAAATCGCAATTTTCTCACACATGGTTACAAATATTGGAATACAATTTTGAATAATAGAATTATGTACCTATCTTTGTCACATGATAATCGCGTGACCCATGAGAATATTCACCGAACAAACATTGAAGGAATACGTAGAGAACCACCCGGATTCAAAGGTCGCTCTGCAAGAGTGGGCTACCATTGTGAAGAGGAGCAAGTGGACTTGCTTTGCCGACGTCAGGAAAACGTTCAACAGCGTCGACAATGTTGGCAACCAGCACTATGTGTTCAACATCAAAGGTAATAACTACCGCTTGGTGGCAGTGATAAAGCTTACCATTCAGTTTGTGTACATTCGATTTATTGGGACTCATAAGGAATATGACAAAATAGATTGCGCTAATATTTAGGACTATGACAAAGATAGAAAATCAGGCTCAGTACGAATGGGCTGTGAAAAGAGTGGAGGAACTCCTTCCGTTGGTGAAGGATGACACTCCTCTGAATGACCCGAACAGCATCGAGCTGGAGTTGCTCTCCAACCTTGTCGCTGACTATTCGGAAGAACATTTTGCACTGGGAGAACCGACCCTCGTAGATGTCCTTAAACTCCGGATGTATGAAATGGGGCTTAATCAAAAATCGCTTGCTAAGCTGGTCGGCGTCAGTCCATCGCGGCTGAGCGACTACATGTCCGGTAAGTGCGAACCGACCTTGAAGGTTGCCCGAGAGATAAGCCGGAAGCTGAATATTGATGCCAATATCGTGCTGGGGGTATGAACTCCTGCCGTACTCTTTTTCAGGCGTGATTACTCCGGTAGTCGCGCCTTTTTGTTTAACAGCAAACGCCATGAGCTATCAATCAGCCCCCAAAAAGCCAACTTCAACACATCCCCTGATTTACGGACACAGGATTTGTAATCACTCACGAAAATGCCTATTTTTGCGACAAATACAAAGCAATCCATTACAGAATGACTCAACTTCCGCAAGCTCCAGTCGCAATCGGCAGACTACGGGCTGATAAGCTGGGCAGCTGCGGGAATTAAGCAGAACATTATGAAAAACATTGCGTTAACTTTAATCTTACTGTTACTCTCTTTGCCGGGACTGGCACAGAGGGTGTCTTCTCCCCAAGAGATTTCTGTCGCTGGCTTCTTCCCCCTGGAGGGAAGCGGACGGCAAGTGTATAACTTCAATCCCGGATGGCGTTTCTACCGTGGAGATGTGAAAGGAGCCGAAGCTGCCGATTTCAACGACCGCGACTGGGAGGTGGTTTCCACTCCTCACTCCGTCCAGCTGATGCCGGCCGAGGCCAGCGGATGCCGCAACTATCAGGGCATCGCGTGGTACCGCAAGCACTTCACCGTGCCTGCATCGCTGAAGGGAATGGACGTGACCATCCACTTCGAGGCCATCATGGGCAAGCAGAAGTTCTATGTCAACGGTCAGCTGGTCAAGGAGCACCTGGGCGGCTATCTGCCTGTCAACGTTTCACTGACCGAGGCAGGTGTGCAGGCGGGTGACTCGTGTGTCATTGCCGTGATGGCTGACAACAGCAATGACAAGACCTACCCTCCCGGCAAGACGCAGTATACGCTCGACTTCGCCTATCACGGCGGCATCTACCGGGATGTGTGGATGATCGGCAAGGCACCTGTAGCCATCACGGACGCCATCGAGGCAGGCAAGGTGGCAGGAGGCGGAGTGTTCGTCCACTTTGACAACCTGTCGGAAGAAAGTGCGGAGGTCTACGTCAACACCCATGTGAAAAACAGTGCCGCCACCTCGCGTCGGGTGACCGTCGAAACGACACTGACCGATGCAGACGGACGCCTGGTACGTCGCGTCAGCCAGAAACTGACCCTCGCAGCCGGAAAGGACGAGACTGCCATGCAGAAGCTCGTGGTGAAGCACCCCCGTCTGTGGTCGCCCGACTCACCTTATTTATATAGGGTGGAGTCACGCATCAAGGACGGCAGCCGAACCATCGACGGCGGCATGACCCGCATCGGCATCCGCTGGTTTGAGTTCAACGGCGAAAAAGGGTTCTTCCTCAACGGGAAACCTTACGGACAACTGGTGGGCGCCAACCGTCACCAGGACTTTGCCTATGTGGGAAATGCCCTGCCGAACTCCCAGCAATGGCGCGATGCCCGTCTGCTGCGTGATGCAGGATGCACCATCATCCGCGTGGCACACTATCCGCAGGACCCCTCGTTCATGGATGCTTGCGATGAGCTGGGACTGTTTGTCATCGTGGCTACGCCGGGGTGGCAATATTGGAACAAGAATCCGGAATTTGCCGCACGTGTACACGAAAACACGCGCAACATCATCCGTCGGGACCGCAACCATCCCTCGGTATTGATGTGGGAACCCATCCTGAACGAGACCTCCTATCCGCTCGACTTCGCCCTTCAGGCCCTGCAGATTACCAAGGATGAATATCCCTATCCGGGACGTCCGGTGGCTGCTGCCGACGTGCACTCTGCCGGTGTGAAAGACAACTATGACGTGGTCTATGGCTGGCCCGGCGATGACGAAAAGGCGAATGCGCCCAAGCAATGCATCTTCACCCGCGAATGGGGCGAGAATGTGGATGACTGGTATGCGCACAACAACAACAACCGCGCTTCCCGCAGCTGGGGAGAACGTCCGCAGAAGGTACAGGCACTGTCACTGGCACAGACCTACGACGGGCTGTTCCGCACGACGGGCAAGTTCATCGGCGGAGCACAGTGGCATCCCTTCGACCACCAGCGCGGTTATCACCCCGACCCATACTGGGGAGGTATCTTCGACTGCTTCCGCCAGCCCAAGTATGCCTACTACATGTTCCGCAGCCAGTCGCCTGCTGACCTGAAACACCCGACGGCAGAGAGCGGGCCGATGGTCTACATCATGCATGAGATGGGACCCTTCTCCGACCCGGACGTGGTGGTGTTCAGCAACTGCGACTCCGTCCGCCTGTCAATGTACGACGGAACGAAGGAATGGGTACTCCCCGTCAAACATGAGAAGGGACACCTGCCCAATGCCCCCGTGGTATTCAAAAACGTCTGGGATTTCTGGGAAGCCCGCAGCCACAGCTACACCGAGCGCAACTGGCAGATGGTGAACATGTATGCCGAGGGAATCATCAACGGACGGGTGGTATGCAGCACCAAGAAGATGCCTTCACGCCGGTCTACCAAGCTGCGTCTGCGTCTGGCTGAGAAGCAGCATGACCTGATAGCCGACGGTTCGGACTTCGTGGTTGTCATTGCCGAAGTAACCGACGACCTGGGGCATGTACGCCGCCTTGCCAAGGACAACATTGTCTTCCGTGTAGAAGGGGAAGGTGAGATTGTCGGCGATGCATCCATCAATGCCAATCCCCGTGCCGTGGAATGGGGTTCGGCTCCCCTGTTGGTGCGTTCGACCCGTAAAGCCGGGAAAATCAAGGTATATGCGCATGTACAGTTTGAAGGTACACAGGCTCCTACCCCTGCCGAACTGGAGTTTGAGAGCGTTCCTGCACGCATGCCCTTCTGCTACAGCGAAGAGGAGGATGCGGCAAAGGTCCAGGCTTCACAACCCACAACCGGAACCCGCAAACAGCAGTTCACCGAAGAGGAAAAGCGCAAGATGCTGGAGGAGGTAGACCGTCAGCAGTCTGAATTCGGTATCCAGAAATAAGCGGGGCATATCCCCAATCTTCCGCAAACAATAAAGCGAGGCATCTGCTTTCGGGCAGAGACCTCGCTTTATTTCATTTATATCCTGATAGTGCTATGCAGCCATCAGTAGAATCAGCAACTGTGCGGTCAGAATACGCAGGAACATCGCCAACGGATAAACCGTGGAATAGCCTACTGAAGGGGCGTCATAGCTGCATGACTGGTTGGCATAAGCCAATGCAGGGGGGTCGGTGTTACTACCGGCAATCAGACCCATCAGCGTAAAATAGTTCATCTTGTACTTCCAACGTGCCACGACACCCATGATGAGCAACGGAATAACCGTTATCAGGAAACCACAACCCACATAGAGCAGACCGTCTCCTTCCACCACCGTATGGACAAAGTTGGCTCCTGCCTTGATGCCCACACTCGCCAGGAAGAGCACCAGACCAATCTCACGCAGCATCAGGTTGGCACTCATCGTGGTGTAGGTCACCAGGTGCAGCTTGTAGCCGAAGCGTCCGATGAGGATCGCAACCACCAGCGGACCACCTGCCAGACCCAGCTTCAAAGGAGTCGGCATGTTCGGAATGGCAATCGGAAGACTTCCCAGAAAGATACCCAGCAGAATACCAACAAAGATTGTCACGATGTTCGGATGGTCCAGACGCTTCAACTGGTTACCCAGCAATTTTGCCACACGGCCTACTGCGTCCTCCGGTCCGACACACATCACACGGTCGCCGACCTGCAACGTCAAGTTACGTGCAGCAAACAGGTCCATACCCGAACGGTTGACACGGGTCACATTCACCCCATACATGCTGTTGAAATGGAGTTCACCCAAGGTCTTACCGTTAATACTCGGCTGCGTAATCAGGATTCGGCGTGACACCATCGGTGTGTCCTGCTTCTCCCAATCCACCTCAATCTTCGGACCGATAAACGCAATGATAGGCTCGGCATCATCTTCCGCGCAGACGATAAACAACTGGTCGCCCATGTGGAAGACGGTGTCTTCCGTAGGGATGGACACGTGTCCGTGCTGCAAGATACGGCTGCACACGAAGTCACGTCCCAGGAAGTTGGACACCTGTGAGAGCGTCTTGCCATCCAAGGCTTCGTTCTGCATCAGCAGGTGCATCAGATACGGCTTCATGTGCGGGTTTTCTTCCTCGGCACGTGCGATCTGCTCCTCCTCCTTCTGCAGGTTCACCCGACAGATGTAGCGGATGGCAATGGTTGCCCCGATGATACCCAAGACGCCCAACGGATAAGCACAGGCATATCCCATGGCAATTTCAGGACCGCTGTAGTTGATTCCGTGCAAAGCCTCATTGGCAGCACCAAGTCCCGGGGTATTTGTCACTGCACCACAGAGGATACCCACCATCATGGCTATGTCCACCCGTCCATTCAGACCATAGTACAAGGCCAAAGCCACAATGATGTTGAGTGCGACAATGCCAACTGCCACGACATTCATCGACACACCCCCCTTCTTGAAAGAAGAGAAGAAAGAAGGACCGACTTGCAAACCGATACAGAAGACAAACAGTATCAAGCCGAAGTCTTGCAAAAATGACAGGATCGATTCATTCCCAGTGAACCCGAAATGCCCCGCGACAATGCCGGCAAAGAGCACAAAGGTTACACCCAGGGAGATCCCAAAGATTTTGATCTTGCCCAAGAGCACACCCACCGAAATGACTAACGCGTAGAGCAACACGATGTGTGCGACAGAATCAGGGTCAAGAAACAGTGCTTGTAACCAATTCATGATATTATTACATATTACATTATTATAGAATTACCGCAAAATTAGGCAAACCCCACGACTTAACCCAATAGTTTCATAAGTCTTTTTCAAATAAATGTCCGTTCATTCGCTTTCCTAACAGCCGGGATATGCAGCCAGCGCCGAACGTCCCAAAAGGCTTACAATTGAGTGGAGATTTTGAATAGGATAAAACGCAAAAAGCCTCCGCAACACTCATGCTGCGGAGGCTCTGCTTTCAAAAACGGCGACTACCTACTCTCCCACTTGCGCAGTACCATCGG